>Ga0209922_100083_pt1 | contig 335461 bp, 323 predicted proteins | sample ThiBiot_500_biof_FD_183946 | JGI IMG/M metagenome (GOLD analysis project Ga0209922, IMG submission 183946) | Wastewater bioreactor microbial communities from Cape Town, South Africa - Thiocy_expt_500_biof (SPAdes) | ecosystem: Engineered > Bioreactor > Thiocyanate-remediating >... | reverse complement strand
CTTAGAACCTTAGAACCTTAGAACCTTAGAACCTTAGAACCTTAGAACCTTAGAACCTTAGAACCTTAGAACCTTAGAACCTTAGAACCTTAGAACCTTAGAACCTTAGAACCTTAAACATCCCAAAGTTACAAAGTAAAAGTATAAAAAGAATACCTTCCAAATAAAAAAGCCCTCCAAAATCTGGAAGGCTTTTCTGTTATCTTGAACCTGCAAAAATTATTTTGCGTGTTTAGCGTATTTCGTTTTGAATTTGTCGATACGTCCTGCAGTATCAATCAATTTAGACTTACCTGTGTAGAAAGGGTGAGATGTTCTTGAAATCTCCATTTTTACAACCGGATATTCAACTCCTTCGTGAATGATTGTTTCTTTTGTTTCTGCTGTAGATTTAGTAATGAAAACATCGTCATTTGACATGTCTTTGAAAGCAACTAATCTGTAATTCTCTGGGTGAATTCCTTTTTTCATCTTATTTGATTTTTTATTGAATTGGCTATAAGCTGTTCTGAAGCTTTTCGTTTTGAAAAGGTATAAACCTCTTATAACTTTTTAATTTTTAAACTTTTATTGTTTTGAGTCTGCAAATTTACAATTATTTTTTAATCTGCAAATCTTTATTGCTCTTTTTTTTCCGGCATTCCACATTGATTTTTATCCCACTGTAATTACGGATTTCTTATATTTGTAGATTAATTCTTAAAAACAGATAAAATGAGCGAAATTACATCTCCTGCCAAGTCAGCAGTTCAATATGGAGTATTTTTTGGAGTAATTATGGTTTTAGAATTTGTCATCCTGTACATAATCGGGATAGATACTATAACAAATCCAGCGGTCGGGATTGTAATCAACCTGCTTAATTTTTTCGTATTGCCAATTCTGTTCATTACTCTTGCCTGCAATAATTTCAAGAAAAACATAAACAACGGAGTTATTTCTTTTAGCCAATGTCTAAAAGCCGGAGTAACAACTGCTTTCATTGCAGCATTAATTTATGCCATTTTTACGGTTATCTTTAATCTTATTTTTCCGGAATTCACACAGGAAATGCTGGAAAAGACAAGAACAATGATGACAGAAACAAATCCAAACATGTCACAAGAACAGCTGGATATGGCTTTATCATGGTCAGAAAAATTCTCAAGCCCATTTATAGTGGTTCCTTTTACATTGGCCTTTTATTCTTTTGTAGGGTTTATATATTCACTAATTATTGGTGCCATTTTAAAAAACGATAGACCGCAAGGTTATTAATAAATGAATCTATCCATTATTATACCTCTTCTCAACGAAGAAGAGTCCTTAAAAGAATTACAGCAGTGGATTGAAAAAGTCATGACTGCCAATAATTTTTCCTATGAAGTCATATTCATAGATGATGGCAGTACTGATAATTCCTGGTCAATTATTGAAGGGCTGTCACAACAAAATCCAAACATAAAGGGAATCCGTTTTTTGAGAAATTACGGAAAATCTCAGGCATTGCATGCTGGCTTTGCCAAAGCTCAGGGCGATGTTATCATAACTATGGATGCCGATTTGCAAGACAGTCCGGATGAAATTCCGGAATTGTACTCCATGATTGTTAACCAGAAATACGACCTGGTTTCGGGCTGGAAGAAAAAACGCTTTGACTCAGTCGTATCTAAAAACCTACCGTCAAAATTATTCAATTGGGCCGCACGGAAAACTTCCGGAGTTCAGCTAAACGATTTTAATTGCGGGTTAAAGGCCTACAAAAATGTAGTTGTCAAAAACATAGAGGTCTCCGGCGAAATGCACCGCTATATCCCGGTATTGGCGAAAAACGCCGGGTTTGCGAAAATTGGAGAGAAAATCGTAGTACACCAGGCCCGAAAATATGGCTCTACAAAATTTGGAATGGAGCGGTTCATTAACGGTTTCCTGGATTTGATTACTATCTGGTTTCTTTCCCGATTTGGAAAAAGACCAATGCACCTGTTTGGCGCCTGGGGCGTCCTGATGTTTATCATCGGGTTCTTATCTGCCGGCTACATCGGATTCATGAAGCTTTACAGATTATATGACAAACAGACCACCATATTAGTTACAGACAACCCGTGGTTTTATATCGCCCTGACGACCATGATTATAGGAACCCAGTTGTTCCTTGCCGGTTTTTTGGGAGAAATCATCCTCAGAACTAAAAATAACGAAGAACGATATAAAGTTTCAAAAGAAATAAATCTTTAAATTTAAAGTTCAATTTAAATTTTAAATCCGAAATGCACATCGAACAAAATATATTAGACAAAGTAAATGTTTGGCTATCGCCAATTTTTGACGAAAAGACACATAAGGAAATTACCGAAATGATGACTTCTTCCCCAAAAGAACTGGAAGAAAGTTTCTATAAGAATCTCGAATTCGGAACCGGAGGCATGAGAGGAATTATGGGTGTGGGAACCAACCGCATCAACAAATACACGCTTGGAAAAAACACTCAGGGAATTTCGGATTACATGAAAAAAGTATTCCCTAATGAACAGCTGAAAGTAGCCATTGCTTACGATTGCCGTCACAACAGCGACACGCTTGCAAAAGTTGTAGCCGATGTTTTTTCTGCTAACGGAATCAAAGTATACCTGTTTTCAGAATTACGCCCTACGCCTGAATTGTCTTTCGCTGTAAAACACCTGAAATGCCATGCCGGTATTGTTCTTACGGCTTCTCATAACCCGCCTGAATACAACGGCTACAAAGTATACTGGCAGGACGGTGGCCAATTGGTTCCGCCTCAGGATGCTGAAATCATACAGGTTATTGAAGACCTGGGTTATGACCAGATTAATTTCCAGGCTAACGAAAAACTGATTGAATATGTCGATAAAAAAATTGACGAAGCTTTTATCCATTCAACCATTGAAAATGCCAGTTTCAATACGCCTGCCGAAGCTAAAAAGAATCTGAATGTTGTCTATACTTCATTACACGGGACTTCCATAAAATTGATTCCTGAAGTTTTATCAAAAGCAGGCTATACCAATGTCAATATTGTTCCGGAACAGGCCGTTCCAGACGGAAACTTTCCTACCGTAAAGTCTCCAAACCCGGAAGAACCGGAAGCATTGACAATGGCTTTGGCTTTGGCTGACAAGCTGAATGCTGATATTGTTGTAGGAACCGACCCTGATTCTGACCGCCTTGGTGTTGCTGTTCGTGACAATGATGGCAAAATGGTTCTTTTGAACGGAAACCAGACTATGGTACTGATGACCGCCTATCTGTTACAACAATGGGAAAAGGCAGGTAAGATTACCGGAAAAGAATTTATTGGCTCTACTATTGTTTCTACTCCAATGATGCTGGAACTGGCATCTGCCTATAATGTAGAATGCAAAGTAGGATTAACCGGATTCAAATGGATAGCCAAAATGATTAAGGACTTCCCGAACCAGAAATTTATTGGTGGCGGTGAAGAAAGCTTCGGATTTATGGTGGGCGATGCCGTTCGTGATAAAGATGCTGTTGCAGCCACATTATTGGTTTGCGAAATTGCAGCACAGGCAAAAGCCAATGGAAGTTCACTTTATAAAGAATTACTAAACCTTTATGTAGACTTCGGGTTTTATAAAGAATACCTGATTTCCATCACCAAAAAAGGAATTGAAGGTGCGGCAGAAATCCAGACTATGATGTTTGAATTACGACAAAATCCTTTAAAAGAAATCAACGGACAAAGAGTGCTGATGGTTGAAGATTACCAGAATTCAACCGCTTTAAATTTATTTACGGGCGAAACCGAAGAATTAAAAGTCCCGAAATCAAACGTTTTGATTTATTATCTGGAAGACGGAACAAAAATATGTGCCAGACCAAGCGGTACGGAGCCTAAAATAAAATTCTATTTCAGCGTAAACGAGCCTTTGGATGCTGTTGAACACGCCAAAGAAGTCGAAAAAAATCTTGACCAAAAAATAAAAAATATTGTTGCTGAAATGCAATTGCAATAATTTCAAGCAAATCCAATTCGATGAGCAATTTTAAAAAAATAATTCCCTTTGTCCTGCCCTATAAAAAATATGCCTATCTGAACATATTTTTTAATATTCTATACGCCCTTTTCAGCACACTGTCATTTATCTCACTGATTCCGATGATGCAGGTGCTTTTTGACCAGACAAAGAGAAATACAACCAAGCCGGAATTTGAAAGCATTTTCAAAATAACCGACTACCTTGAAAGCTACATGAGCTATAAAATCACGACATTGACAGATAATCATGGCGTGCAGACTACGCTTGCTTTTATGGTAGCAATTATCATCTCCATATTCCTGCTGAAAAACCTGTTTGATTATCTGGCCATGTTTTTCATCACTTTCCTCAGAAACGGGATTTTAAAGGACATCAGGAATGCCATGTATAAAAAAACACTTGAACTGCCACTTTCTTTTTTCTCCGAAAAACGTAAAGGTGACGTAATTTCAAGAATTTCGGGCGATGTTTATGAAGTACAGACTTCTTTCCTATCCATATTGGAACTCATCGTTAAAGAACCTCTTACGATAGTTTTTACGATTGTGGCCATGTTCACAATAAGCACCAAGCTTACAATATTCGTATTTGTTTTCATCCCTATTTCAGGCTATATCATTTCAATTATTGGTAAACAGCTAAAGAAAAAATCTACCCGTGCACAGGAAGAACAAGGCGTGTTTCTTTCTACGGTAGAAGAAACATTAGGAGGATTAAAAGTCGTGAAAGGCTATAATGCAGAGAAATACTTTAATAATGTTTTTCAGAAATCAACTTCCCGATTTTTTAATCTGTCCAACAATATAGGTAACAGGCAAAACCTGGCATCTCCTGTAAGTGAATTTATGGGGATTACAGTAATTGCCGTTTTGTTATGGTATGGCGGAAACATGGTGCTTATTGACAAAACATTAGAAGGCGCAGCTTTTATTGCTTATATGGGATTGGCATACAACATCCTTACACCTGCAAAAGCCATTTCTAAAGCTTCCTACAGCATCAAACGAGGAAACGCGGCAGCCGAACGTGTTATGGAAATCCTGGAACAGGAAAATACAATTACGGACATCCCGAATGCTGTAGAAAAAGAATCCTTTGAAGAACATATCGATATAAAAAATATCAACTTCAGGTATGAAGAAGAAAACGTTCTGAAAAACTTTTCTTTAGAGGTACAAAAAGGGCAAACCGTAGCTTTGGTCGGGCAATCCGGCAGCGGAAAAAGTACGATTGCCAATCTTCTGACACGTTTCTATGATGTTCAGGAAGGTGAAATAAAAATTGACGACACCAACATCAAAGATTTAAAATTAAATTCTTTAAGAGGCCTGATGGGCTTAGTGACTCAGGACAGCATCTTATTTAACGATACTATAAAAAACAACATCCTGTTAGGCAAACAGGACGCTACTGATGAAGAAATCATCACCGCCCTGAAAATTGCCAACGCCTACGAATTCGTAAAAGACCTGCCAAACGGCATCAATACAAACGTGGGAGACAGCGGTAACAAATTGTCTGGCGGACAAAAACAACGATTGAGCATAGCACGTGCTGTCCTGAAAAATCCGCCAATCATGATTCTGGACGAAGCAACTTCTGCTTTGGATACGGAAAGCGAAAGACTGGTTCAGGTAGCCCTGGAAAATATGATGCAGAACAGGACATCGATTGTTATTGCCCATAGATTGTCAACCATCCAAAAAGCAGACAAAATTGTGGTAATGCAAAAAGGTGAAATCGTAGAACAGGGAAACCACGACGAACTGCTTGCCAGAAACGGAGTGTATAAAAAACTCGTAATGATGCAATCATTCGAATAAAAAGCCAAACATGTATCAGAACAATCCAAATATCAGTCTCCCGGAAAATCTCGACACCGTAGTCTGGAAATATTTGGATTTGTCAAAATTCCTCGACCTTCTTTTATCGAGAAAGCTCTTCATGTCACGGTCGGATAAATTTGAAGACCAGTATGAAGGTACATTCAGCGAACCAACTTTTGAAGAAATCCGGAAGATTTCAGAGAACAATCCGGAGTTTTTGGATGCCTACAAAACACAGCGAAAGAATGTGGTCATTAGCAGCTGGCATATCAATGAATACGAGTCTTTCGCCATGTGGCAGATTTTCACCCAAAACAGTGAAGGACTTGCAATACAATCTACTATTCGAAGAATACAGGAATCTTTGCATTTAGAGAAACAATATGTTCAGCATATTGGGGAAGTCAATTACATTGATTACAAAAAAGAATACATTCCTTTTAACGATGACTTCTTCCCTTTTCTCTTCAAGCGAAAAAGTTTCCAATACGAAAGAGAAGTTCGGATTATTTCCAATCTTTCTTCCCACAACCTGACTATAAATGAAGGTGTAAAGATTGATGTAGACATCAATAAAATGATTGAAAAGATATACATTCACCCGAAATCCGAAAACTGGTACAAAAATCTCGTCATCCAATTGGTAGGCCAGCTTGGCTTTGATTTTACTATCGAAAAATCCGATTTGGAAAGCGACATATTAATCTAAAAAAAATCCCCGGACAATGCCGGGGATTTTTTTAGGCTCCGTTTCCGTTTCCTATCGGGTCGTATTTTTCCGTTTTCCAGTCCGGAGAAAGCAGCTCTACATAATAGTAATGCACTGCATCGTTCTTATCAAAGGCTCCGTTCTTATTAATATCTTCTATTGTTCTGTAATAAAGCCTGTTCTGGGCTTCAACTATATTCCAATCAATCAGTTCCTGGTAATCTTCAGAAAGTTTCTGGAAATGCTTGCCGTTAATTTCGCTGATGTAAAGACATTTGATATCGTTTGCATCTAATTTTCCATCCTTATTCGTATCCATATCGACTAACGAATATACCAGAATTTGTTTTTTGGTTTTATCAGAAATCGTGTTCAGGAAAGTCACGGTCTGCATCTGTATTTTTTTATCCGTTAGCGGTTTCAGCGCTGTAGAATCGATATGCTGGAATTTCAGGTTTTCAAAATATCCCGTAAGCTCAAACCTATTGTAATTGGAAATGGCATAGCTCACTGAATTGGTCTTGCTTGAACCATACGTCCTTGAGTTCCCGTCATACACTCGCACATCGCCAATAGCATGAATAAGGTATTTTGTGCCCTCCATGTGAATTGGAAGGTCGGCAATTTTTATTTGCGAAGAATCCGGCTTGGTCACCACTTTTTCCGGCTTTGAGTCATAAATTACCTTTGGAGTTTCCTCCTTTTCTTTACAACTGGCCAAACAGGCCACTGCCGCTACGAGTATATAGGTTTGAAATTTTCTCATTTCATCAGCTTAAAAGTCATTCAAATATAAAGATAAAACTTCAGAATTTCAATTTATAATCTTGCAGTAAGCTTAACATTGAAAACCCTCGTTGTCATATAGTTCGGAATTCCGTACTGAACCTTAGTATAAACATCTCTCACCCAGGTATTTGTTATCGCGTTTTGGTTATTAAACATGTTGAATATTTCAAAACCAAGCGACAAATCCTTAAAGCGTTTCAACCAGTGCCCGTCAGGTCTTAATTCATTTTTTTCTGTGAAAACATAAGAAAATCCTACGTCTGCCCTGCGGTAATCACGAAGGCGGCTCTGGTATACATACGGGTCAGCATACGAAGGTGAACCACCCGGCAGACCTGTGTTGTACACCAAATTCAGATATAACTTGAGGTTAGGAATATTTTTTACATAATCCTGGAACAGTATACCAAACTTCAATCTCTGGTCTGTTGGCCTGGCAATATAACCCCGGTTGTTGATGTTTTCTTCCGTTTTCATATATCCAAAGCTGAACCAGGATTCTGTGCCCGGAACAAACTCTCCATTCAATCGGGCATCAAAACCGGCTGCATAGGCTTTGGCATCATTATTTGCACTATAACGAATCCTTACGTTATCAAGCGTATAGGTATTTACATCCGACATTGATTTATAATAGGCCTCCGTAACCAATTTAAACGGTCGTTGCCACATCTGAAAGCTATAGTCGTTGCTCAATACAACATGGATGGACTGCTGTGCCTTAACGTCCGGATTTACTTTTCCGTCAGCACCACGAAGTTCTCTGTAAAATGGCGGCTGGTGATACAACCCTCCGGAAAGACGGAACACCATATCACTATCCCAATCCGGCTTGATGGCAAACTGACCTCTAGGACTGAAAGTTGTTTGGTTTTTTCCATCCAGATTATCACCAGACACTTGCCAGTTATGGGCTCTTACCCCAAAATTATACCATACATCATGGCTTCCGATAAGGCTCTTTTTGCTCCATTGTACATATCCGGAAAGCCTGTCTATTTTTGTAAAGTTCAATGCCCTTACGTTTTGATATGGAACCAATGGACCTGTATACGGAGTATAAGGCTGGTCACGGATTGGCAGGTCAATAACCGGCGGATTTAATGAAAATCCTGCCGAGTCAATCACTTCCCATTCTACTATTCTGTCACGAATGTCTTCACGGGTATATTTGAAACCCCACTCTATTTTATTTTCTTTGATATTGTGAAATCCTTTTACTTCTGCATTCACAATCAGGGCATCCAGGTCATTTCTGGCATGGTTTAACTGCGAACCTATTTCCTGCGTATATACGATATTTCCAAGACTTCCGGAACCAATGTTGGTATCCAGTTCACCAAAGCTGTAATCAGCCTTAATATCAAAATATTCCTGCTCCTGTGTCAGATAGGCCGATGCGATAAATTTCAACGTAAAATCTTCGCTTGCCTTGTAGGTTGTTTTTAAAGCCCCGAAATAGGTTTCATACCTATCCTTTTCCTGTCCTTCATAAAAAACCAGCAATGCTTTCGGGTCATCAATCGTTCCGAAATTGGTCTGTCTGGTCAGAGGTTCATAGTTATAACGGTTCTGCGAGATATTTCCAAGAAAACTCCATTCCCATTTGTTATTTGGGTTGAATGTGACATTGGTTTGTATATCGGCAAAAGTAGGCCTGAAATTCGTTTCTGTTTCCTGGCTGTTTACCAAAAGGCTGTTGTCTCTGTATCGCACTCCGGTAATGGCAGCCCATTTTTGGTTTTTAGATGCCGTTTCCACCATTAAACTTCCACCCAATAAACTTGCTTCAAGAGAAGCTCCAAAACTTTTTGGTCTTCTGTAGGTAATATCCAATACAGAAGATAATTTATCTCCATACTTGGCCTGAAATCCTCCGGCAGAAAAGTCAACATTCTGAATCATGTCGGTATTCGTAAAACTCAAACCTTCCTGCTGACCTGACCGTATCAAAAACGGACGGTACACTTCCACTTCATTTACATACACCAGGTTTTCATCATAGTTACCTCCTCTTACGTTGTAGCCACTACTCAAATCGCTGTTGTTGTTTACTCCGGGAAGTGTTTTCAAAAGGTTTTCCACACCTGCGTTGGCACCGGGAATTAATTTGATGTCTCTTGGAGAAATATTGGTAATTCCTTCAATTCTTTTTCGGTTATCATAGATTTCAACAACACCAATCATTTCGATTTTTTTGCTCAATACCGGATTGAATTCAAAATCTTCATTAGGCTTCAGCTCAATATCCAAAGAGGCACTTTTGTTTGAAAGGTGGGAGAAAATAATTGTAATTTTTTGATTGGCCGGGACGGTCAGAATATAAAATCCATTTTTATTAGAAGTAGCAGATGTATTCTTATAGCTGATATCCGCATCCTCAATCGGTTGGTTGTTTTCATCTAAAATAACACCCTTAATTCTGGCAGTTTGTGCAAATGCGGCGACGCTTATAAAGAAAAAAAGAACTGCAGCTAAATTTTTTGTTTTCAAATTATACTTTTTTATTGTTGTTGACTTCTAAAAAAATGCGACTCAAAGGTAGCAGAATTTCCCATATTATCAGACACAACTATTTTTAAATCATTTCTTCCTTCGTCAGAAATATTGTCTTCAAAATTATAGGAAAGTTTTCTGGTTTTGTAATCGTATTCCAACAGAATCCATTTTCCGTTCAGATATCCGTTATATTCTGCTATACCGGACATATTATCCGAAATATAGATTTCTAAAAATGGCTGCTTACTAATCCATTTTCCTTCAACAAAATTAGGATTGCTGATTTTGGGAGCAATCGTGTCCTTTGCTAAAACGAATTGCCCTAAATCTTTAGTATATGTTGTAAAAACATTTCCTTTTCTTGTGGTTTTATTAAACCCGAGTCGTTTGCCCTGTTTTGACGCTATAAACATCTTTGACTTATCAGCTTCGGATGAAACCTTATCCTCAAACGTAATGGTCATATTGTTATGTACCGGAACGGTTTCGTTGTGAAGATATAGTATGGAATCTTTTACATCAAAATCAATATAAAAATCTTCATAGAAAGTACCGGCAGGAATAAAAACCGTTACATTATCCTTAGTATAGCTATTGTCTTTTCTTGACTTTAAAAGAAACCCGGAACGTTTTTCTTCTTTAGCTACTTTTACCGGCAATGCAGAATATTCAATCGGGATATTGATGACGCTTTTGTTTTTATTAAAATCTGAAACTTCCACCTGAAAATTCTGATACAGGTTTGGAACAACATCAATCATCCCATAGGTATTGTTAGAAGTAATAATACTTAAAAGATAAGGTTCTACCATAAAGAGCTTCTGTACGCGCTGTCCGGTTCTCTTGTATCTTGGATAATCAATCAGCGCGTTAATGTAACGACCTTCGTCAAAAGCAAAAGTATCAAACTGATAGCCGAAGAAAGGTTTTCCATTGCACAAACCTTCCACTTTAAATACGCCATTTTTGTTATAGCTGTTATCAAAAAGGTCATAAGTATTGACACCAAATCCTATTTTTCCTTTAGCCATAAGCTTCTCGGCAATATAACTTCCGTCTTTTTGTTGGGAAAGGTTGAGTTCGATAGGTTTTTGTATCTGGTTAACACTGGAACTGTCGCCAATAGGATAAACGACCAGACTGTTGATAACCGGCGGTTTTGTATCTTTTATCTGTATATCAAATCCAAAAAGCATCGGATTGATTATTTTTTCGGTTTTGGAATCCCGAAATTCAAAATGCAGGTGTGGCCCACCAGAGCCACCAGAATTTCCGGATAACGCAATTATATCACCTTTTTTCACCACAAGCTCATTTTCTGCAGGAAACATTTCTACTTCAAACGATTTTTGTTCATACTGCTTCTTTTTGATATAGGCTTCAATTACAGGAGACGCTTTTTGAAGATGCCCGTAAACTGTGGTGTAGCCATTAGGATGTGTGATATATATTGCTTTCCCATAGCCCCAGGTAGAGATTTTAATACGCGATACGTACCCGTCTGCCGCCGCATACACATTCAATCCTTCTTTTTGCTGTGTTTTAAAATCAAGACCCGTATGAAAGTGATTTCCTCTTAATTCTCCAAAAGTCCCGGATAAATAAAGCGGTATGTCCAAAGGCGAACGGAAATAATCTTTTGGATAGTCATTCTGGCCAAAAACCGAAATTGTAAACAGTAAAAATAACAGGCTAAATCGCATAGTAAAGGTTTTTGCTAATATAAAAAAAAGACTAATTAAACCGGGAAGAAAAACCGAAAATTATAACTCCCTACTTCACAAATTATTACATGAAAAGCTACAGTAAAAAAGAGAATTTAAGGAAAAATATTGCAATATTTAATTAGGAATAGTAACTTTGTAAATTATGTAATGAATATTGACCCCGATGAGTGAAATTGCGCAAATCATTGATACTCTTGAAAGCAGGCTTGAAAAACTTATCGCAAAAATTGAGGGTTTGGAAAAAACATCGCGTGAATTGCAGCAGGAATTGGATAGAGCCGCAGTCGTGATGCAGAAGCAATCGAAAGAGATTGAGACATTAAAAACGCAGCAGGAGACGCTCAGAATGGCGAATTCATTACTAGGCAGTGAAGAAAATAAAAGAGATACAAAGCTTAAGATAAATTCATTAATCCGTGAAATTGATTACTGTATAGCACAGCTTTCTGATTAATAATTATGGACGAAAAGCTTAAAATTAAAATATCAATCGCAGACAGGGTCTATCCTTTAACAGTAGACATGTCACAGGAAGAAGGACTGCGAAGCGCTTCTAAAAAGATTGATATGATGATAAAGCAATTCGAAGAAAATTATGCTGTTCGTGACAAACAGGATGTTTTGGCCATGTGTGCCCTGCAATTCGCATCACAATTGGAGCAAAAACAAATTGATTCTTCAGCAGACAATGTTGAGGCCAATGAAAGACTGAAAAAGATTAATGACCTGCTAGCAAGTTATCTCGACAAATAATAAAAAGACGTTCTTTAACATAGACTAAAAATACTGCCTACATTAGTTCATATTTGATAAACTCAACACTAACAAATTAGAATGAGCAAATCGTCGCTACTAAAGCAAGCTGCCCCGAGCAGATCCTTGAACAGCGAGTTAGCTCAAAACTTGTCTTAACGAGTTTATACAAGCAACCTAATGTAGGCTTTTTTTATATATAAACATTCAACAAACATGGACAGTACATTAGTTATAATTATTTCAGGAATCGTAGGCATCGCGGTAGGTTTTGCAGTTGCAAAAATCATGGAGAGGAGCAACGTTTCCAACTTAATAAAAAATGCCAAAAAAGAAGCCGCATCTATTTTAAAAGATGCCAAAGCAGAAGCAGAAACCAACAAACAGCACAAAATACTGCAAGCAAAAGAAAAATTTATTGAACTTAAGGCAGAGCACGAACAGGTGATTCTGGCAAGAGACAAGAAAATAGCAGAAGCAGAAAAAAGAACAAGAGACAAGGAATCTCAGGTTTCTAACGAGTTGGCAAAAACTAAAAAAGCGACAGAAGACCTTGAGGCAAAAATCAACGATTATTCTAACAGAATCGAGACTCTTGAGAAGAGACAGGCCGAAATAGACCGTCTGCACAAAAGCCAGGTAGAGCAATTGGAAGTTATTTCCGGATTATCTGCCGAAGAAGCCAAAAACCAACTGGTTGAAAGCCTTAGAGCCGAAGCCAAAAGTGGCGCTATGTCTTATATTCAGGAAACCCTTGAAGAGGCTAAGCTTACAGCACAGCAGGAAGCTAAAAAAATCATTATTAATACTATCCAAAGAGTGGGTACAGAAGAAGCGGTGGAAAACTGCGTTTCTGTCTTCAACATTGAGTCTGATGACGTAAAAGGTAGAATTATTGGCCGTGAAGGTAGAAACATCAGGGCTTTGGAAGCTGCTACCGGAGTTGAAATTATTGTTGACGATACTCCAGAAGCCATCATCCTTTCCTGCTTTGACCCTGTTCGTAGAGAAATTGCCCGTTTGGCATTACATAAATTAGTAACCGACGGCCGTATTCACCCGGCAAGAATCGAAGAAGTTGTTGCTAAAACAGCCAAGCAGATTGACGATGAAATTATTGAAGTTGGTAAACGTACCGTAATTGACTTAGGAATCCACGGATTGCACCCTGAATTAATTAAAGTTGTAGGTAGAATGAAATACCGTTCTTCTTACGGTCAAAACCTGTTGCAACACTCCCGCGAGGTTTCCAAACTTTGTGGAATCATGGCAGCAGAATTGGGCTTGAACGTAAAACTGGCAAAAAGAGCCGGATTATTACACGATATAGGGAAAGTGCCGGATACGGAAAGCGACCTTCCACACGCTTTATTGGGTATGCAGTGGGCTGAAAAATATGGCGAGAAAGAAGAAGTATGCAATGCTATTGGAGCCCACCACGATGAAATCGAGATGAAATCGCTTCTATCCCCTATCGTTCAGGTTTGTGACGCTATTTCAGGAGCCAGACCTGGAGCAAGAAGACAGGTTCTTGATTCCTACATCCAGAGACTGAAAGACCTTGAAGATATTGCTTACGGTTTCCAGGGAGTAAAAAGTGCTTATGCCATTCAGGCTGGTAGAGAACTTCGTGTTATTGTAGAAAGCGAAAAAGTTTCTGACGATAATGCAGCCAACCTGTCTTTCGATATCTCGCAAAAGATTCAGACAGAAATGACCTATCCGGGACAAGTAAAAATTACGGTTATCAGAGAAACCAGAGCCGTAAATATTGCAAAATAAATAACAATCAGACATAAAAAAAGCTCCTCAAATGAGGAGCTTTTTTTATAGTATTTAGTTTAAGAATATTCTGCAGATGTCTTCCAGACAGACAGGCTTCAGGAAATAGTCTTTTATTTCATTAGGAAAATCTTTTGCCTTATCCAAGTCAAAAGGACTGTTGGAGGAGCTCACCATATAAATTACGGTTTCTTTATTCAGCGAACCTTTTATTTTACGAAACTCTTCCAGAAACTGCCATCCGTCCATAACCGGCATATTGATATCCAAAAGAATCAAATCCGGGAGTGTAGTGCCGTTTTTAGAATTTTCCTTCAGGCCTTCTATCGCATCGTGCCCGTTTTCGAAAAATCTTGAGTTGACTTCAATATTATTTCTCTTCAGTAAATTTTTTAATATAAAATGATAAACTTTATCATCATCAACTACAAAAACATCATTAAACTTTTTCATTAAAATATATTTTAAATGCGGTACCTTCTCCCACTTTACTCTTAACTTCTATTTTACCTCCCATAGCCTCGACCTGATTTTTTGTAATGAAAAGGCCAATTCCTCTGGAATCCGGGTGCTGGTGAAATGTTTTATACATTCCAAAAAGCGAATCTTTATATTTTTCCAAATCTATACCAAGCCCGTTGTCAGAAATAGTCAATACCTTTTTACCTTTTTCATAAGTAAGCTGATAGGTAATTTCCAATCTCCTGTCCGGATGGGAATATTTTATTGCATTGGTTGTAAAATTCAAAAGTATGCTTTCCAGATAAGCCGGATTATAATTGATTTGAACATCATCCGGAATCAGACTGATAATTTTTACGTCATGTTTGTTTATCTTCTCGCTCAAAACATTTAAAGTTCGTTGAAAAAACTCATGAAGATTTAAGTTTTCGCGAGCAATTTTTATTTCGGTGTGTATGTTGACCAATTCATTCAAATGTTCGATTGTTTGGGTCAAATCATTAGAAATAGTCCTTAAATGCTGCAAGGTTTCCTCCCTTTCACCGGAATCCTGAATATCATCTACCAAATCCAAAAGCATGGTAAAGTTTCCGGCATGCGAGCGCAGGTTGTGCGAAACGATATGGGCAAAATTCAAGAGCCTGCTGTTTTGTTCACTCACAATATCCAGTGTCTTTTTCAGCTCGTCTTCCCTCTCCTTCTGTGAAGAAATATCCGTATGCGTCCCTATAATTCTTAACGGCTTGCCTGATTTGTCGCGTTCAATCACTTTACCACGGTCAAGAATCCATTTATAGGTTCCTTTTCTGCCTTTAACCCTATGCAGGTTTTCGTATACATCTGTTATTCCTTTCAGGTGCATGTCGATATCGGTCAGATATTCTTTCTGGTCGTCAGGGTGTACTTTAGAAATGCAATTTTCAAAAGAATTAATTCCTTCGGCTTCATCCAAATCCAAAATCTTCATGGATTGTTCGGAATAGAAAACAGTATTGTTTACAAGATTCCAATCCCAGACACCTCCCATAGAAGCTTCCAGTGCAAATTCAAAGCGTTTTTCTGATAATACTAACCTCAACTCCTGTTCCTTATTTGCCGTTATATCGGTAATGCGGCCATAAAACACAACGCTTCCATCTTTCATGGCTTCCGGTTTGGCTGAACCTTTCAGCCAACGGACTCCTTTTTTTGGAAGCTGAACCCTGTATTCATGGTTCCATCTTGTTAATGTATCCCTTGATTTAAGTACTGATTTTAAAAATCCTTTCACATCCTCTTTAAGAATGCGTTCCGTGATGATCGGACCGGCATCGTGCTCCAGAAAGTCTTTGTCAAAACCATAAATTTCCATGGCGGAATGACTTACAAACGGCATGCTGTAAGTGTTGTCTTTCTCAATTTTAAACTGAAAAATCAAATCCGGGATTTCTCTCAGAAGTTTTTCATAAAATTGATTCGAAGTGTACGATTCATTTGAATTAACGTAATTCTCGAACGCCATTAAGGGTTAACATATTGGTTAGGTGCAACAAAAGTATACACCAAAATGTCAAATCTTCCTTAGAAAAACACAAAATCGTTTAACGGTTATTTTCTTGGATGAAATGCATTCATAACATCGGTAAGATGCCTTCTGTCGAGGTGGACATAGATTTCTGTTGTGGTAATTGATTCATGTCCGAGCATGAGTTGAATGGAACGCAGGTCGGCACCATTTTCAAGAAGATGTGTGGCAAAAGAATGCCTGAAGGTATGCGGACTGATTGTCTTTTTAAGATTTATTTTTACCGCCAGGTCTTTGATTATCGTAAAAACCATCGCACGGGTAAGCTGTTTACCTCTCCTGTTAAGAAACAGCGTGTCTTCATGTCCTTTTTGAATATCGAGATGTGACCGTACAGTCGTTTTGTATATGTCGATATATTTTTGTGTAAGATTTCCAATAGGCACGAAACGCTGCTTGTCGCCTTTTCCTTTTACTTTTATAAATCCTTCTTCAAAAAACAAATCGGAAATGCGCAGCGATATCAATTCTGAAACCCTAAGACCACAGCCATACAGGGTTTCCAGCATGGCGCGGTTTCTTTCGCCCTGGTCTGTATTGAGTTCAATGGCACCAATAATTTTATCTATTTCATCTGTAGACAAAGTATCGGGGAGTTTTCGTCCTATTTTGGGGATTTCCACAAGTTCCATCGGATTATCATTTCTGTAATCTTCAAAAATCATATAATTGAAAAAACTCCTTAATCCGGAAATTATCCTGGCTTGCGAACGGGGATTTATGGTTTTAGAAACTTCATAAATAAATTGCTGTATCGTTTCATCAGAAACCGAAACAGGGCTTTCATTCATCTGATTTTCAGATAAATACAAAACCATCTTTTCAATATCAAAAGTATAATTGTCAATCGTATTTTGTGACAATCCTCTTTCTATCTTCAGGAAAGACTGAAAATTTTTAATGTAAGTTGCCCAATTTGCCATCTGTCAAAGTTATGTTAATAGTACTATGCTGGCATAATAAATGTCGTAATTTAACATAAGAACTAACAAAAATAATTTAATTATGAAGCTATTAAAAATTATTTCGACTAATGTGTTATTACTTGCCGGGATGGCAACTTATGCGCAAACTACACAATCTTCAGGTTCATTTAATGAGGCAGGATTTGGAGTAAAAGCCGGTTTAAATTATTCTACAGTTACAAAAGGTGATTTTGACGAAGGCCCTGACGCAAGAACAAGTTTTTATGTGGGTGCCATAGCCGAAATTCCGCTTATTGATGATTCCTTCTCTATCCAGCCGGAGGTGATTTATTCGCGACAAGGTTTTGAAAGGGATTATTCCTTTTTAGGAAACAATTATACTGCTGAGTACCAATTGGACTATATTAATGTTCCTATATTGGCAAAGCTTTATATTGTGAAAGGATTTAGTATCGAAGCCGGTCCGCAGTTCGGATTTAAGATTAACGAAAAAATCGACCTGGACAATAATGATGGAAACGCCGGAGAAGAGCTAGACGAGGTCAATGATTTTGACATGAGTTTGGCAGCCGGACTTACCTTCCAGTTTGACGGAGGTTTATTCATCAACGGTAGATACAACCATAGTTTTAATGAGGTTATTAAGGATACCGACGCAAAAAATTCCGTATTCCAGGTTGGTTTAGGATTTAAATTCTAATCTGACTCAAATTACAAACAAAACAGCCTTTGGGAAAATTTCTCAAAGGCTGTTTCTATTGAATGCGGGTACAGTTCTAATAAAGTATTTTTCGGGAAATTCGTATTCCCTCTGTTGTAACAACCTGAACAATCAATACCTGGTCTGTTGGAGGCAGGCTCTTGATTACTTTTTCAGAAGCATTGATTTTTTGTGCGTCAAACAACAATCTCCCCTGAATGTCAAAAACTTTTACTCCTTCTATGGTTGCTATTCCGGAGGTAACAATAACATCCTTATCTTTTTTATAGATTACGATACTTTCAGGATTAAATTCCGGAATTCCCAAAGCCTCATTTCTGTAAACTATCTGGAATCGGTTTTCAAATGTTCCTATCCCTGTCGTAAAGCTGTAAGGCCCTGATTTGAGATTATGGATAGCGTTCTGAAGATTATCTTTCAAGTAAATATCCTGATTTACAAACAGTCCGTCCAGCATATCCAGGCTGATGGTAAAGGCTCCGGCAATAGTCGTTTTGATTCCCAAATTGACTACATCTGAATTATCAAAAGGAAGTGCACGACCTTGTATCGCCAATTTTTGCGAATCGTTTATAGAATAAATAGTAACATGGTTACCTCCAAAAAGACTACCGTCAAAACCTCTGTCCAAACCATTGGTAGCACCTTCTATATATCCAACCAGTGTCTGGTTAAAAGCACCCTGATTATTTCTAAGATTGAGCCAGAACCTGTTTTTTTCAATTCCTGAACTGGCAGCATTCCGTTTAACAGGATTCATATTTCTGTAAAATCGGTTGTTTTCATCCTGTATTCGCATATCGTTGGTAAATCTTGCGGGAAGATTCCCAAGACCTCTCACAAAAAATGCCTGTCCTGAAGCCAGATATTTTGTTGGTGTAGCACCATTAAAATTATCGCTGATTTCAGGATTTAAAGGATCAGGTGTTGCCGGCGATGTGGCGACTCCTCCGGACAAATTGTAAGTCGCATAGTCATTTGACGTATAATTATAGGTTTGGTCGCCCGGAACAGCATTACTTGGCGCTGAATTGTGCGTCCACAAATAGATTGTCCCATCTAATGCAGCAACATTGTTGGCATAAGAAAGAAATTCGTCCAAATCTACTGCAGACGGATACGGATTCCCTATCAGGTTCCATTTATAATCTGCCGGCAAAGTGCTGGTGTTTCCATAAACCGGAATGGTGATATCGCCATTATTTGGCACACCCTGAAAAATAGCCTCATATTGTACTGCCGATGTAGTAGAAAAACTCTGTGGCGCTCTCACAATATAACCTTTTGCATCTGTCATGGTCGTATTCCCGTTCATGTGCGTCACCCATGCCTGGCTGACCGGATTCCAGCTATAATATTTATCTGCCATTGTTGCTGGCGACAAATTATACAATGTTTGTCCGGCAACAGGAGAAGACCAATATGTAAAATCGAGCCTTTTTACCGGTTGCGTTCTGCGTTTTGACCTGATGATGCCAATATTGGTATTGGTTGTGCCGGCAGTTTGTAAAAGGCTGGCCGTATCTTCCAATGTGAATGTAGCCGCAGGATTTATTCTCACCTGATTTGCAACAGTAACCGTATTGTCTGCATTAATAACCACATTACCGCTGTTTACCTGAAGCAGGCATCCTGAAATATCGCCTGTAGAGCTATAATTTCCGTTAAAGATTATCTTTTCGGTTCCGGCTACCGGTGCTGTTCCCGAACTCCAGGATGTCCCGTTCCAAATGTTAGAACTTCCGGAAATAACTGCCGTATCGGTTGCCTGGCATCCTGAACCGTTTGTTACAGTGGCTATATAGGTCTGCGCTGCATCCGGATAGGCATACACCGTTGCACTATTTCCACCTGTGTAAGGAATCGTCAAAGCAGAATCAGTATACAGTCCGGCAATTGGAGTCCATGCTACAGGGGAAGGAACTGAAGTTCCTGTAATTCTGATATCGTCAACATTCCAGCCATAATTCCAGCCTGAATAATACCTGAAGCGGACTCTCAGGTTAGGCTGATTGATATAAGCCGAAAGGTCAATGGTTGCAGTGGCAAAATTTGTCGGGCTTCCCTGGTCGCTGGTATAGGTTTGTATGGCTGTCCAGATACCATCTAAATCACCATCCGTATTGACTTCAATAATAGCCTGGTCCGGAGCCTGATAATTATCATAGTCATAATAATGCCTGAAAGTAAGGGCCAATGAGGTATAATTATAAGTACTGATTGCCGCACTCATAGTTAGTGCATTATTTGAAAAACCATTTAAATCATAAGCAGAGTCAATTGCTCCGAAATTGCTTCCTGAACTTATCGTTTCGTAACTGATGTATTGACTTGGACTTTCCTCAATATACCAGTATCCGTTAGCAGAGGAACCATAATCCTGCAACATCATTAACGTGGATGTAGACACTTCAAAGTCTTCGTAGAAAAGCGTATCTGTAGTTCCGGAATTGCTTCCTGTAGCTACCAGTTCAATCACCCCATCGCACAAACTCGCGGCAGCCGGGGTTACAGATGATGAAGGAGCAGGATATACAAAAGCGTTGACAGGAAATCTCGGACTTTCACAAACGCCGTTGTAAGCCGTTACATAATAGGTTTTTGTGACACTCAATGATGGAGTTACAAACGAGCCTGTTGGTGTAACCGCAACCGGGCTTCCGCTGCTAATGTATTCATACCATCTGTATTCTGTAGTTCCGGCTCCACCTGTAGCTGTTAAGGTTACTGTTCCCGGTCCGCAGCTACTTCCGGAAGTAGCCGTAACCGTATGCGAACATAACGGAATTACGGTAATTAGATAGTCTTCTACTTCACCATTGTTGAATGAGGTATGGCATGGAGTAGCATTGGTATTTCGTATCAATTTTATCCTGATTCTAGTAGTTCCGATTGTTGCTCCGGCCGGTACTGTAACAGTCAACGTATAAGTACCGCTTCCCGATGCACTTACCGGACCTGTTACTGTCTCTCCTGCATCAGCAAAATCCCCATCCTGATTCCAATCTGCAAAAAGATATAGGTTGTCATTGGCATGTCCATTGGAAGTGGTTACTCTTATTGTTGATGTAGCAGTTCCCTGCATTACAGATGCTATAGAGCCCAGGTTTGTATAATCTCTATAGCCTGTCTGGGCACTCGTATTGCTAAATCCGCCTGAAACCACTCTTGAAATGTATTCGTTGTTATTGGTTGATGTGGAAGCGCAATAACACATTGTTGCATTCGTAGTAAAACTCCATGTTGTTGGCGTTCCTGTTGTAATACCACAACTATTTCTTGGCACTATTCTCCAATAATACGTTGTAGATGCTGCCAATGTTCCTGTACCATAACTGGCCGTAGTTACATTAGCCGTAATGGTTCCCGGCAAACTTCCTGCACCAAAATAAACATCATAAGAGGTTGCTCCGGATACCGCTGTCCATGTCAGCGTATTGACAGCTCCCGTTCCTGAATAGCAGACACTTGTTGCGGCATTGGCAGGAGAAGGCCCTGTTGCTGTGCCTGGTGTAGTATTTATTGTGGCTACTAAACTTGCGGAATTTGTACTCCAGCAGCCTGTTGTATTGTTTTGGGCACGAATATAATAAGTTCCACCTGTCGTTACATTATAAGTAACTCCGCTATTTGCAGTCGAAGTGCCTGTTGCTGTGGTCTGCCAATACCATGTTACTCCCGCAGGCGGAGCCCCTCTTGTAAAGGTCACACCCGGAGAAGCACATTGCGGGGAATTACTGCTCAGACCGGTTGGAGTGGCCGGCAAAGCGTTTACTGTAAATGAAGTACCTGACGTTGCCGTTCCTCCCGCAGTGGTCACAACCACGTTACCAGTAGTTCCGGTACCAACCGTCACAGTAATTGAAGTGGCCGTATTATTAGTAATTGTAGCTGCTGTACCACCAATAGTAACACCCGTTGCACCAGATAAATTGGTTCCTGTTATGGTTAACGAACTTCCAACGCAACCATTAGTTGCGCTTAAGCTTGTAATTGATGGCGCTACTGGAGTAGTGACACATATCGTAAAACCACCCTGACCCGAGCCATTATTATAATTGTATAACCGGACATAGTAAGTATTTCCAGATGTCAGACCGTTTGCAGTAATAGTTTCGGTACCCGTTCCTGTTGTAGAATCAGAACAGGCTAAGTTGGTTCCATTACAGGCTCCGGTTCTAAGTTCCAATACTATATCGTCTATGCCTGAAGTAGCCGCCGGAGTAGCAGTTATAATATGAGTCGTACCGGTAGCTACAAAACTGTACCAAACATCATCATCTGCATTTCCTGTAAATCCGCCACAGGATATGGCGGCAATACTCTGTGTTGCTCCTACAGTAGTACCTACAGTTGATGTAGAGCAGGTTGTCCCAGAATTAACGGTTAACGAATTAGCTACATTGCAGTTATTGTTTGTTAAAATTACCAAGGAGTTAATATTCATGGTATTAGTTCCACCATTTCCAATCCGAATAAAGTAAGAATCACCTGGTATCAATGCAGTTAAAGTTAATGTTTCTGTCTGTGTTCCGTTAACTGTGGTAACATTTGCACAACCAATTTGAGTAAGCGAGGCACACGTACCAGAATAACCATATAAAATTAGATTTCTATTGTTGGCAATTACCACTATTCGCGCTTCAGAACTTGTGGCCACAAATCTTACCCAACCATCACTTAAGAGAGTCTGCCCATTACAGGCACCGGCTGTAGGGTCATTTACGGTAGCGTCAGAAATACTAGAAATGGTTCTATATTCAGTATTTACCGAAAGAACTGTTGCTGTGGCACAACTTGCTCCCTGTCCAAAACTTTCATATGCTGTCAAAGAGACAAACAGCATTAAAATCAATTGAAGAATTTTTGCATGGGGAATGCTTCTAAATTCATCATTTGATAAATTTTTGTAATTATTTTTCATAGTCAAAGGGGTTTAACATCGAAATTTATGATAAAACCAAACTGTTTTAACATAAATACTGACTATGAATTTTTTTTTAAGAATAATGACGACTAACTACATTTCCGTATCGCTGAACTACAATATTTGACTCTTTGTGTTGATAAGTTTTTTTAATTATGGGAGAGAAAAAGAATAAAAAAAGTAAGTTTAATCTTTCTTTTTGTTATTAAAATCATCTAATCAACACATTAGGGTGATAAAAAGTTACATTTTTTCATAAAAAATAAGAGCGATTTTCACGTATGAAAACCGCTCTTACAACCTAACCAACCATTAAAAACAAAAATTTTAATCTTTCATGTATTTTTTATAATTTTCTGTACTGATTCTTGCTTTCAAATCATGCAACAGGCTGTACAATCCGAAGAAAGTCCTGTTGATGTACAAAAAGTGTTTTGACCCTCTATTACCATTCATTTTTCTAAGTTTTGAATCTTTACTGTATTCTTCGCTAAGTTGTGCCATCTCACTAAAAAAGTCTTCGTCAGAAAAATCAAAAGCATCCGTTTGATAGGGCTTTGTAAACAAGCGTAAAAGCCTGTTGAATAGTTCTGAAAAATAGGCTACTTCTTCTGCTGTATCATCTTTACGCAAAATCTCCAGCTCATATAATTTCTCAAGGAAAAGCTTTTGATTATCCATAATTTCAGGTCGGGCCAATTCAAAATACGGTATATAAAAATCTTCCGGAACCTGTTTTATGCAACCAAAATCAATCGCTATCAGGTTTCCTTCCTTATCAATTAAAAAATTGCCCGGGTGCGGGTCTGCATGAACCTGTCTTAACTGATGCATCTGGAACATATAAAAGTCCCATAAAGCCTGGCCAATGCTATCGCCTTTTGCTCTGTTTTCATTGTGGGCCACGAATTCTGACAAATGTTCGCCATCCATCCAATCCATTGTAATAATCTTTTTAGAGGACAATTCCGGATAGTATTTCGGGAATTTCAGATTGGCAATCCCGCTACACGCCTCTGCTATGGCAACACCTTGTTTTAATTCCAATTCATAATCGGTCTCTTCTAACAGCTTGTTTTCGACTTCCTTAAAATAGCGTTCAGAATCCTTACCCTGAAGGTTAAACATCTTGATAGCAAAAGGCTTGACTATAGCCAAATCAGAGCTAATACTGTCTGCCACGCCCGGATACTGGATTTTTACAGCCAAATTTTTTCCGTTTTTAGTTGCTTTATGGACTTGTCCAATGCTTGCTGCATTCACAGAATCGGCCGTAAAGGAATCGTATATTTCTTCGGGAAACATGCCCAGGTATTTTTTAAACGTCTTTCTGACCAAGGGTGCTGATAAGGGCGGAACTGAAAATTGTGCCAGTGAAAATTTTTCTACATAAGCCCGCGGCATAATATTTTTATCCATGCTTAGCATTTGGGCTACTTTTAAAGCACTGCCTTTTAAGTTTTTCAATCCGTCATAGATATCTTCGGCATTATTTTCATTCAGCTTTTCTTTTGTCAGGGACGGATTGACAATTTTTTCACCATAATAGGCTATATAATTACCTCCCACCTTAATTCCGGTCTTTACCAGCTGGCCTGCCCTTTCAATTTTATTTACGGGTATTTTATCTAATGTCTTCATCTCGTCCTCAACTTATACTCTTTCTTTCCAAATGAACTTGCCCAGGTCAAACAGGCTTTCCAACGGTGTGGTATCCAAAATATCAAAAGTGGCCTTTACGGCTTTCTCAATCATAATATCCGTTTTCTCAAATCCCTTTGACCTGTCGTCCAGCCAAAACTTCAATATGAATAAGAACTGAAGCCAGGCTCCTTCAGAAAACAAAGGTGTCGTGACTTTTTTAATCTTGCTGTCTTTTTCGGTTTCAGCAGATTTTAATATATCTACGATATAATCCTTAAAATGGTTTCGTAGCGATGTCAATTGTTTGAGATTACGAAGCCCTTCCTTATTATCCTTCAGGGCATAATAGACATACGTCCTGTTTAAGGTTAAGATTTCAAAGAATGTAAAATACAGCGACAATAGCTTGTTTCTGTTTTCATAACCTGCATAATTTGTATCCTTATGTAAGGTATTTATAGTATTTTCAAAAAATTTGACCCAGATTGTTTCTTTCAGTGCATCCAGTGAATTAAAGAAGGAATAAAAATCAGCTTCTTCAACGGTGTTTTCTTTGCAAAAAAGATAGACGTTTTTGGGAGCTTCATTTTTTTCGAGAACTGTGTTCATATACATTTCAATTAGCTGGTCGTCATCAATTAGCTGTTTTTTTGACTTTGAATTCTTTGCTGTTGCCATGATAAACCTCTTTTTTAGATTGTACAGTAAAGGTACATTTCAATTATTTCTGAAACATATAAACATCTGTTAAATATCTTTCAAAAAATTTGAACTAAAACTCTAAAAATCACTATTGAGAATTTTGTGCCAATTTGAAAAAGTGAATTTCGGTTGTTTTTTATTTAGCCGCAGATTAGAGTGATTACACAGATTACAGAAGTTTATGTATAGCGAAAGAGCATCCAAAAAACTGCGGCTTTGCGAGCAATTATTTTTACGCTAAGACGCTAAGAACATCACGATTTAAACTTTATTTACAGGCACAAAAAAAGGCCGTCTTTTTAGACGGCCTTAGCAACTATATTATTGTATAATTTAGTTTTTCACTTCTTTTTGGGCATCCTGTACCATTTTCTCATTTGCCGTAATTGCAAATTCAACACGACGGTTTTGAGACCTTCCTTCAGGAGTATCGTTTGTAGCGATTGGGTCAGCAATTCCTAAACCTGTTGTATTGAATCGGGAAGCATTGATACCTTTGCTAACCAAATAATTCTTTACAGAAGCTGCTCTTTCACCAGACAATTTCAGGTTATAGTCAGCCGGACCAGTACTGTCTGTATATCCGTATATCTGAATGTTAGTATCAGGATAAGAATTAAACACAGTAACCAGTTTATCCAGATTCGCTTTAGCCGTAGCTGTCAGAGTTGATTTGTTAGTATCAAAACGCACCGCATTTTCATTTAATGTCAATTTGATTCCTTCTCCTACTCTTTCTACTTCGGCTCCCGGAAGCGCATTATCAATTTCTCTGGCCTGTTTGTCCATCTTGTTCCCAATAACACCTCCAACGGTTCCACCAACAACACCTCCAAGAACAGCACCTAAAGCAGTATTACCGCCTTTACCTATATTGTTACCCAAAATACCACCAATTACAGCACCTGCAGCAGCACCAATACCGGCTCCTTTTTGAGTATTATTCATATTTTTTGCAGACTCACAGCCTGTAAAAAACGTACCTATAGCAAATAAACATGCTAATGAATATATTCCAATTCTTTTCATATCGATTATTGTTTTTGGATTAGTTTACTTTTGTGAATTGATATACAACATCTGTCAGTTTTCCTCCTACGTCAATTTTGTCAATCAACTGGAATGAGTTTTCTGACTGGTTAGCTACGCCTAATACATAACCATCTCTAACTCTTTTTGCTTTTTCACCCGCATCAAGAACTTTTAGGACAAATTGTCCGTCTTTGTTGACAAACCACGTAATTGGTGAGCTAAATGCAGGGCATCCCATTTTGGTCAATGCCATTTCTCCCTTGTTGTTGTTCGAAATGAATTTCCATGTACTTCCTACAAAACATTGCGAATCAGCAAGCTGAAACGAATTTACCTTAATGTATTCTGAACCGGGATAACTAACAGAACTGATAACCCAGTTTCCTTTAATTGCAACCTGTGAAGACCTATCTGTCTTAGTGTTAGTTATTGATGAAGTTTTACACGATGCAAATAGTAATGCAAAAACTCCAAATAAGATTAATTTTTTCATAGATTGGTATTTTTAAAGTTTATTTACACTACAAATATACAATGGATTGATTTTGAAATGTTAAAATTTCAATTTTATTATCTTAAAATTAACAATTCAGCCAATTTGTCACTTTAATAATATTTGGTATTCTATTTGAAAATGGAAATACCGAAAATAATTAACAATATTAATATCAATAGTTTATGACAACAGGAAAAATTAATGTTTCGGTAGAAAACATTTTCCCGCTTATCAAAAAGTTCTTATACAGCGACCATGAAATTTTCTTACGTGAGCTGGTTTCCAATGCAACAGACGCTACTTTAAAGCTAAAGCATCTTGCTAATATTGGCGAGGCAAAGGTGGAATATGGAAATCCAATTATCGAAGTAAAGGTTGACAAGGATGGTAAAAAAATCCATATTATTGACCAGGGCTTGGGTATGACGGCAGAAGAAGTAGAAAAGTACATCAATCAGGTGGCTTTCTCCGGAGCGGAAGAATTTCTTGAAAAATATAAAGATTCTGCCAAAGATTCAGGAATTATAGGACATTTTGGTCTTGGTTTCTATTCTGCATTTATGGTAGCAGAAAAAGTGGAAATCATTACTAAATCCTATAAAGACGAACCGGCTGCTCATTGGACGTGTGACGGAAGTCCTGAATTTACATTGGAACCATCCGACAAAACTTCACGCGGAACCGAAATCATACTGCATATTGCAGAAGATTCTCTGGAATTTCTTGAAGAAGGAAGGATTTCAGGATTGTTGCAGAAGTATAACAAGTTTATGCCTGTTCCAATCAAATTCGGAACAAGAACAGAAACGCTTCCAAAACCGGAAAATGCCCCGGATGATTATGTAGCCGAAACTATTGAAGTGGATAACATCATCAATAATCCGAATCCGGCATGGACCAAACAGCCGTCTGACCTTACGGATGAAGATTATAAGAATTTCTACAGGGAATTGTATCCGATGCAGTTTGAAGAACCGCTTTTCAATATTCATTTGAATGTTGACTATCCTTTTAACCTGACCGGAATTCTGTATTTTCCAAAAATGACAGGCGACCTTCAGATACAAAAAGACAAAATCCAGCTGTATCAGAATCAGGTTTTCGTAACCGACAATGTGGAAGGAATTGTACCTGAATTCCTGACCATGCTGAAAGGAGTTATCGATTCTCCGGACATTCCGTTAAACGTTTCACGTTCGTACCTCCAAGCTGACGGTGCCGTGAAAAAGATTTCCAATTACATTACCCGAAAAGTAGCCGACAAGCTGAAATCGCTTTTCACAGAAAATCGCGAAGATTTTGAGCAAAAATGGAATGATATTAAAATTGTATTGGAATACGGAATGCTGTCTGAGCCTAAGTTTTACGAGAAAGCAGGCGCATTTGCGTTATATCCAACCGTTGACGGCAAATATTATACGCTGGAGGAGTTAAAAGAGAAAACAAAAGAAACGCAAACCGACAAAAATGGCAATCTTGTCATTTTATATGCTTCTAACCAAGACGCACAACACAGTTATATAGCCGAAGCTCAGGCTAAAGGCTATGAAGTATTGCTTTTGGATTCGCCAATCATTTCACACCTTATCCAAAAATTGGAGGCTGATAATGAAAAGCTGACATTTGCGCGTGTTGATGCCGACCATATTAATAACCTAATCAAGAAAGAAGAAGAAACGATTTCCAAACTTTCTGATGAGGAAAAAGAAAAGCTTAAAACCGAACTGGAGGGCGTTATTTCGGATAAGAAATATTCTATCCAATTGGAAGCGTTAGACAGCCAGTCGGCACCATTTGTGATTACACAACCCGAATTTCTTCGCCGCATGAAAGAAATGAGCCAGACCGGAGGCGGCGGTATGTTTGGAATGGGCAACATGCCGGAAATGTACAATCTGGTGGTTAACACCAACCATGAATTGGCTTCCAACATATTGAATTCTAAAGACAAGTCACATCAGGAAGCCTTGGTTAAACAAGCACTTGATTTGGCAAAACTGTCTCAAAACCTATTAAAAGGTGAAGAACTGACTGCTTTTGTAAAGAGAAGCTTTGAGTTGATTAAGTAAGATTTGGGATTTGAGATTGTAGATTTGAGATTGCAGATTCAAGATTCAAGATTGTGGATTTAAGATTTGAGATTTGAGACTGCAGATTTCTGTTTCTCTGAATTTTCTATCATCTATTGTCTCTTCTCTATCATCTGCCACCTGCTATCTGCTATCTACCACCTGCTATCTAACTTTAAAAAAACCTGCGAGATTTTCGCAGGTTTTTTTATTAATCTCCTATCACTCAATCAATAATCCATAACAATACCGGCTTGTTTGTTTTTTGAAGCTTTTTATCAAGAACTTTCATAAAATCATCTGATACTGCCGGACAGCCCCAACTCAGGGGTGTATATTTCGGAAAGATTTCCGTATTGGAAATGGCACTCCAGGAATGCAGCACAATTATTCTGTCTACTGCATTGCTGTTTGTTTCTTCCAATCCATGCAACCAATATTTTATCTTGATGCCCCAGGTACTGGAATCTCTCTTCCCTATCTTGTATTTTCCTTTTGACGAGCAGTGGCTATTGTCTTTATTGCTGAATTTCACCTTCTCCCATTTGGTATCGTTTACCTGACCTGCGTCGCAACTTCCATGTGTCACAAGTTTTTCATCACTAATTTTACCGGTTTTGAAATCATAAATGTAAAATCTGTTTTTACCGGAATGAACACTCAGGTCGACCAGAAAATAATAGTCTTCGTTAAATTTCTCTTTTTTACAAAATGCCTTTGCTTCTTTGTGGAATGTCGCATAGTCGCGTTTTTTACTGTTCTTAATAGCAGCAGGTCCTTCACCACAACTAATTAAGTATAAGGACACAAACAGGAGGGTTCTTTGAATCATACTATTCTAATGGATTTTAATACAGCTATTGGCTATTACTTATTAACTATAATCCTGTTAAAATAGTATTATTTAATGACAAAAAAGCATTTGCAAAAAAACTATGCCTTATCTTTGCCCGCTTTTTAAAAATGAAAAAATGTTAGGAAATAGAGTACTAAAAGGAGTTCTTCTTGTAGGCTTAGGCGCTACAAGTTATGGAATGCTGGCCACTTTTGTAAAGATGGCTTATGGCGAAGGCTATACAACAGCCGAAGTCACTTCATCGCAGTTTTTGTTCGGAATTATAGGGATACTTCTCATCAATGCTTTTCAAAAATCAAGAAAAGACAACGTGGTGATTAAAGCCTCCAAAAAGAACATCACACATTTGATGATTGCCGGTACCTCTACCGGGTTGACCAGTATCTTTTATTATCTTGCCGTTCGTTACATTCCTGTTTCTATAGGAATCGTATTGCTCATGCAGACCGTCTGGATGGGTGTTCTTTTAGAAATGTTTCTTGAAAAAAAGCTTCCTTCTGCTACAAAGATTGTTGCGGTTGTTATTGTATTGATTGGTACAGCTTTGGCCACAAACCTTATCAATACTGAAGCAGACTTAGACTGGCGCGGAATTGCCTGGGGATTAATGGCTGCGGCTTCTTTTACAACTACTATGTTTACGGCTAACAGAATTGCTGTTGGAATTTCATCGGCACAAAGAAGCCTTTATATGCTTTTAGGAGGCGGAATCATTGTACTTACGTTTGCACTGATTACCCAAAACACACCTTTTGACACGAGCATTTTCTTAAAATGGGGAATCGTACTTTCTCTATTTGGAACTATCATACCTCCAATGCTTTTAAATGCAGGATTTCCGCTTACAGGCATTGGATTAGGAAGTATTGTTTCTTCACTCGAACTTCCTGTTTCCGTGCTTATGGCCTTCTTTCTACTTAATGAAGAAGTCGTATTTCTGCAATGGGTGGGTATTGTACTTATTATCCTCGCCATTGTCATTATGAATGTCAAATTCAGGAAACAAAAATCTTAATTATAATTTTATTATTTTCATAAACTGCCCGGAATCCGGGCAGTTTTTTTTATTATTTGTCTGTTCTATCCTGCTTATAAACATTGCTTTATTTTTAAAATAATTGCATTACTTTGCATTGTCCTGCAAAGGCACCCCAAAACAAATAATACCGCAAAATACTAATGGGAAAAATATCTCTAAAAACCACTATTGACATAACCTTCATAGTTATTGTCGCTTCTTTTGCAATTCTTGCCTACTCCATTCACAGCCGCTCACAATCTGTAAAGCAAAACAGGATGATTGTTAACCATACGAGCAACATCAACAGCGTACTTGAAAAAGTGCTCTCCAGCACTATTGATATCGAAACAGGAGCACGCGGCTATACGATTACCGGAGATGAAAACTATCTGGAAGTATACAACCACGGCCATAAAAATCTTGAAATCTGGATTGACTCACTTCGTTCTATGAACGAAACCGATGAATACCAGAATAAAAAACTTGATACGTTAGAAAAGCTAATCGAATCAAAGCAAAAAGTGAGCGCTATGGTAATCAAGACACGAAGGGAGTATGGCATGGAAGAAGCCGCCGCTTTGATTAAAAAAGGCCGCGGTAAAGAAGTTATGGACTCTATAAGAAGGTCAATCCGTGATTATCAAAAACAGGCTGTACTCATCTTATCAGACAATCTTGCCCAGACAGAAGAAAATGTACAGGCACGAAATAACCGTTTCTTCTTGTTTATTTTTGTCACCTTTGGAATACTGATTTTTGCATATATAAAAATCAGACAAAACACCAAACGCCTGCTATTGGATAAAATCATTCAGGAAAATCTGATGGATGAGCTTACCATACAAAACCAACAGCTTAATGATTTCGCCAACATTACTTCACACAATCTTCGTTCGCCGGCTTCAAACATTACAGCCTTGATTGCCACTATTGAAAAGGATAGCCCAATTGAAGAGTATAAGACGATTTTTGAAATGCTTAGAAAAGTTGCCCAGAACCTGAACGACTCGCTAAACCAGTTGATGGAAGTACTACATATCAAAAAGAATAAAGTTGAAAAAGAATTATTGTCTTTCCAACAGATTTATTCCAAGACAATTGAATCACTGCAAGGTGAAATACTAAAATCCGGCGCAATTATTAAGGCCGATTTTAAAGAAGTAGCGGAAATAGCCTATTCCAGAATTTATCTGGAAAGCATTTTCCATAACCTTATCAGCAATGCTTTAAAATACAGGGCGCTGGAAAGAACACCGGAAATTACAATTCGTTCTGAAAGGAAAAATAATATTGTTTATCTTTATGTTATCGATAACGGACTTGGAATCGACCTGAACAAAAACGGTCACAAGATTTTTGGCATGAACCAGATTTTCCATAATCACCCGGAAGCCAAGGGCATCGGGCTTTTTATGACGAAAACACAAATCGAAAGCATGAAAGGAAAAATCACTGTAGCCAGCGAAGTCAATATCGGGACCACATTTACGGTCATGTTTGGAACATAAACTAAAATTGCAGGATATGAATGATATTGTCGATTATTTCTCAACCATTCCTTCACTCCATAGAGGACTTATATTGGTTGGTGGCATTGCAATCTTTTGGATGATTGAAAATGCATTTCCATTATTCCGGTTTAATTATAAAAAATGGAATCATGCGGGAATCAATATCTTTTTCACCCTGACTACCATAATCGTAAATTTCATTTTGGCTTTTATCCTGCTTCTGGCTTCGGAATGGGCATTGAAAAATAATTTCGGAGTCCTGGAATGGCTGCCGGAACTTCCCTTATGGCTTTACACGTTAATAGGATTATTGCTTCTTGACCTGATAGGGGCTTATCTGGCACATCTTGTGCAGCATAAAACCCGTTGGCTCTGGCATTTTCACCTCATTCATCATACGGATACCTGGGTAGACACAACTACCGCAAACAGGCACCATCCGGGAGAAAGTGTTGTCCGTTTTGTATTTACGGCAGCAGCAGTATTAATAACAGGCGCTCCAATGTGGCTTGCTTTTTTATACCAATCACTGTCGGTTGTGTTTTCCCAATTCAATCATGCCAATATTTCGCTTCCGGAAAAACTTGACAAATACATCAGCTACATTATCGTTTCTCCTAATATGCATAAAGTACACCATCATTATGTCTTGCCTTATACTGACTCTAATTATGGCAATATCTTCTCTATATGGGACAGGCTTTTTGGTACGTTTTTGACACTCCCGAAAGAAAAAATTGTTTATGGTGTCGACACACACATGGAAGCTTCTGAAAACAACCGATTGTCTAATTTAGTAGCTATCCCTTTTCAAAAACACCGGTCACCCCAGGTTCTTCCCGAAGAAAAAATTTAAGACCGCTTGAAAAAGTAATTATTTTTTTTATTAATATTGAGTAACAATTAAAAAACGTACAATTACTATTTATCTGAATTAATTTTCATGTAATGAAAAAAGGCAAAAACATTGAGCTGACTCGAGAGGAAAATGAAAAGCTTGTTACCTTGGCTTTGGAAGAAAGAAATCCTTTTGAGATTATTAAAAAAGAGTTAGGATTAGCCGAAAAGGATGTAATCGAAATAATGAAGAAAAGACTTACCGCAGATAAATTTGAGCTGTGGAAGAAAAAAGCAATGGCCAGCAAGCCAAAACCAAAACCGCCAAAGATTGATGATTTTGATGAAGATTTGGACGGAAAATACTACATCAAGAATAAATTTGATTAACATAAATACTTAAAAATATTCCTTCGTGGAATATTTTTTTTGCCTTTTCTTACAATAAAATAAAAACTAAAATTAATTTTATTTAAGTTTGCATAAACTTTATTAATATTTAATTAAATTAATTTTAGTTTATGACACCAAAACTCCCAATTCATTGCCCCAGTTGCAGTGACTCACTTTCCGTATCACAGTTGAAGTGCGGAAACTGCCAGACTACCGTTTCCGGTAACTATTCACTACCCTTTTATCTTCAGCTTTCTGAAGAGGAGCAGAATTTTATTCTTCAATTTTTTCTTAGCAGCGGCAGCCTTAAAGAAATGGCCGTTCAGATGGGCAATAGCTACCCAACTGTCAGGAACAAACTGGACGATATTATCGAAAAAATAAAAAAACTCAAATCCGGAAACCAATGAAGAAACTCCTACTCAACCCTTTTGAAAAAAATCCTGAAACCAGTCTTTTTATTTTTGGGCTGGCAGTCACAGCAATCGGAAGTTATCTGGCCTATCTTTTTAACGGAAGATATGACGGCGTTATAGATTTACATTTTACAAAAAGTGTGACACTTGCTCAGCCATTTATTGACAACCTGATTAATATTGTTTGCTTGTTTGCGACACTTTTTTTTGTGGGAAAGCTCATCAATTCCAAAACCAGGATAATCGATATTGTAAATCCAATTCTTATCTGCCGGATTCCTTTTTACCTGCTGACTTTTTCCAACTTCAGAAATTATATTTCAGATATCTCGGTCAGCCTGCTTGAAAATTTCAATCCAAAAGCAATGCCCAGCGAAATGAACCTGTCTCCCATCAGTATGATAGTGCTTGGTTTTTTCGCCATAATAAGCATACTCTGCCTAATATGGTTTGTAATTCTTCTCTATAACGGATTCAAAATAGCAACCAACAGTAAGACGGGCATGCACAAACTATATTTCGCACTTGCCATTTTAGTGGCAGAAATCATTTCGGGAATTCTTATTTCATTTCTAAACTATTAACATCATGATAAAAAAAATAATCTTCCTAAGCTTTGTCTTATTTTCAACAATGGTCACTTTTTCTCAGGAAAGCAAATTTTCTACAGAAGAAATAAGTGTAAATGCTCTTATCCCAGGAACTCTTTATACTCCAAATACCTCTAAAAAAACAGACCTCATCATCCTGATTGCAGGCTCGGGACCTACAGACAGAAATGGTAACCAGCCGGGAGTTTCCAACAACAGTTTAAAATTTTTGGCAGAAGGACTGGCCAAAAATAATTACGCTGTTTACAATTATGACAAAAGGCCTGTTGTTGAAATGCGCTCCGGAGAAATAGACGAATCCAAATTAAGCTTTGACATTTTAATACAGGATGTAAAAGATATCGTTAGCTATTTCAAGGCAAAAAAACAATTCAACAAAATTGTTATCGCCGGACACAGTGAAGGTTCTTTAATTGGCATGAATGCGGCCCTACCGGATGCAAACGCCTTTATTTCTTTGGCAGGAGCCGGCAGACCTATTGATGAAATTTTGATAGAACAGATTAGCAGCAGAGCGCCCATGCTGAAAGAAGAAACTGCCAAAGGCCTTGAATCTCTCAAAAAAGGACAAACCTTTGAGCTAAAAAACCCAATGCTGGCAAGTCTTTTCAGAGCAAGTGTCCAACCTTATATAATTTCATGGCTGAAACACAATCCGCAGGAAGAAATCAAAAAACTGCAAATACCGATTCTTATTGTCAACGGTACAAAAGACATACAAATTTCAACACAGGATGCGGAATTGCTACACAAAGCCAATCCCAAATCAGAATTAGTTCTTATCCAAAACATGAATCACATTTTCAAAGAAATTAAAGGAGACGATGCCGAAAACATGGCTACCTATACCAATCCGAACCTGCCGGTAATGCCGGAACTTATCGAAAAAATTACTACCTTTCTCAAAAAAATATAATTCTTTCTTAAAAAAAACGGGGAGTCTGTAACAAAAAATCAGTTCGGCGAACCTATTGGGATAAAACAAAAAAATAATGAGAAAAATAATTTATTCACTGGCATTTGCGGCATTGTTATGGAGCTGCAAACCTTCCGAAAATGTAGTATCAGTAACTGCAAAAAATGAAGTACAGGTAGAAATCGACCTTAACGGTATCAAAGACGATAAAGTAATGGTTACGGTTTTACCGCCAGCGATTAAATCCGAAAAGATAACGTACCATATCCCTAAAATAATACCGGGAACTTATTCTGAAGACGATTACGGTAAATTTTTAGAAAACGTAAAAGCCTATGACGCCAAAGGCAATTCATTGGTAGTTGCTAAAATAGATGACAATTCATGGACTATCAGTGATGCAAAAAAACTTGCAAAACTTACCTATTGGGTAAATGACACTTATGATGTTGAAGGAACACACGATATTTTTTCTCCGGCAGGCAGCAATATTGAAGCGGGAAAAAACATCATGCTGAATACCCATGCTTTTGTGGGCTATTTCAAAGAATTTCTTGACACGCCATATCAGGTAAATATCGCACATCCTGCGACACTTTGGGGAGCAACATCTATGACAGATACGGATGCTTCAGATACGAAAGACACTTTCACCGTCTCTAAATATTCCGAATTGGTTGAAAACCCGATTATGTATTCCAAACCGGATTATACTACTTTTACCGTAAACGGGATGGAAATACTGATTGCTGTTTATTCTCCAAACGGCATCGTTACCGCTGAAAGCATTACCCCGGAGATGAAAACCATGATGACTGCCCAAAAGAATTTCTTAGGCAAATTCAACTCGACAAAAAAATACAGTGTCCTTATCTATCTGTCTGACACATCCCGAAATGATGCCAAAGGTTTTGGAGCTTTGGAACACCCAACAGCAACAACGGTAGTAATGCCGGAAGCTATGCCAAAAGAACAGTTGGCTGAACAGTTTAAGGACGTTGTTTCGCATGAGTTCTTCCATATTGTAACACCGCTCACCATCCATTCTAAGGAAATCCAATTCTTTGATTACAACAAACCAAAGATGTCTGAACATTTGTGGATGTATGAAGGCGTAACGGAATATTTTGCAAATCTTTTCCAGGTCAACCAGGATTTAATTACGGAAGACGAATTCTACGAAAGAATGGCTACCAAAATAGCTAACGCTTCAACTATGGATGACACGATGCCATTCACAAAAATGAGTTCAATGGTCTTGCAAAAACCATACAAAGACCAATACCAAAACGTTTATGAAAAAGGTGCCCTGATAGCCATGTGTCTTGACATACAAATTCGCGAAGACAGTAACGGACAAAGAGGCATTCTTGACCTGATGCAGAAGCTCTCAAATGAATATGGCACTAAAAAAGCTTTCGACGATTCCGAACTTTTTGACAAAATTGAATCCCTGACTTCTCCAACAGTAAGAAAGTTTCTTGACACTTATGTTGCCGGGCCAACTCCAATTCCTTATGATGTTTATTTTGCCAAAATGGGTGTCACAAAAGGAAAGACTACGGTTGCAGGAAATGCTTTTCTAAAAGGAATGGAACCTAATTTTTCAATCAATCCGGCTACAAAAGAAATTTTTATACTGCCAGGCAGCGGAAATATTGATTTCTACAAGAGCCTTGGCATAAAAGATGGCGATATACTTCTTGAAATCAACGGCACAAAATACAACCTTGACAATGTGTATGACATGATTATGGGTAGCCTGACATGGAAAGAAAATGACCCTATCACGGCAAAAGTAAAACGCAACGGAAAGGAAATCCAATTAAAAGGAGTAATAAAACTTCCGAGCGAAGAAATCGAAGGATATCAGGCTACTGATGCAAGCAAGGCCAAACTAAGAGAAGCCTGGTTGAAAGGATAATCAGTATTCCATAAAACTAATCCCCAATTTAAAATCTAAATTGGGGATTTTTTTATTATTTTGCCGCGAATTAAAATCAGGGGGCGTCAAATAATTGAAACCGCCCGCAAAAACACCAGCAACAATTATGAGAAAAATAGTGTTTGCTTTTGCAGCATTAGCAATGATTTCCTGTAAGGAAGAAAAGAAAGAAGGAAATCTCCATATCAAAGGAAATGTAGAAGGTCTGAAACAAGGTACGCTCTACATTCAAAAAATTGTAGATACGGCATTAGTTGCTGTTGATACGATTGTTATCAAAGGAAATTCGAACTTTGAAAGCCATCTGACTATCGATTCTCCGGAAATGCTTTACCTGTTTTTGGACAGAGGCGAAACCAACAGTATCGATAACAATCTGATGTTTTTTGCCGAACCCGGAAATATGACAATCGACACGAGGCTGGATTCTTTTTTTGCTGCCGCAAAAATAACAGGTTCTGAAAATCAAAAACTGTTTGAAGAGTATCGAAAAATTATGTCAAGATACAAAAACACGCAATTGAGCCTTACAGAAGAGAAGTTAAGAGCCCTGCAATTCAACAGAGATGTATCTTCTGATTTTGACAAGAAAAACAGCGATAACCTGAAAAGAAAATATCTGATGGCTATCAACTTTGCCTTGAACAATAAAGACCATGATATAGCTCCTTATATTGCCTTAGCCGACATTTATAATGCCAATATTAAATATCTGGACACTATTGACAAATCCATGTCACCAAAAGTAGCTCAATCCAAATACGGAAAAATGCTTACGAAGTTTGTAGCCGACAGAAAACAGGCAGAACAGAAGCAGTAATAAAAAAAAACGTCTTGAAAATTCAAGGCGTTTTTTTTATGATAATTCCAAATCTTTATAAAACAAAAAAACCATCCTTTCGGATGGTTTTTCTTATTGAGCCGATAGAGGGACTCGAACCCACGACCTGCTGATTACAAATCAGCTGCTCTAGCCAGCTGAGCTACACCGGCATCTCAATACGGGTGCAAATATAGTTCTGAATTTTAATTTTCCAAAAAAAATCTGCACTTTTTTTATCTTTTTTTAGACTATAAAGCGTTTATTTTAGCAACCAATTGATTAGCAGTTTGTTCTAATTCTGCATTGATTTGCTTGAAATGTGCTTTTTTGTTTTCTACATTTTTAGCATTCACTTTTGCGATCAAAGAATCAAAAGCAACAATTGCCTCATCAATCAAAGCTTCAGAAGCTTCAGTTGGTTTTCCTGTTGTAGACATTTCCCAGATGTATACTGCTTCAATAATGTCTCCCAATACGTAATTGATGTCTTTCTTTAAATTCCTAACGTTTGCCATTTTTTTAAATTTTAATTTGCGTCTGCAAAATTAAGCATAATCTTTCTATTTGAGGCTATTAAATATAAATTTCTAAAAGTACCGCCTCACCTTCTAAATTATATTCCCTCATTGCGGCTGGAAATAATACTGTATTTCCTTTTTTATAATTCCATTCCATTCCATTGTACTTTATCGTAAAATTACCTTCCATACACATATACACAGTAAACGATTCGTGCTGCTTCTTTATTTCCACCTCACCATCAAGCGGAAAGTAATTGGTAATAAAATAAGGACATGTTACTACCGGATTACTTTTATTTTTTTCCTGTGTGTAGGTTCTTTCCGTATCTGTCGTATTATAATTGATGGCATCGAGTGCTAAATCTATATGAAGCTCTCTTGATTTTCCTTCGGCATCAACCCTATCCCAATCGTATACTCTATAGGTAATATCTGAAGTTTGCTGGATTTCCGCAATCACAATTCCGGCTCCAATGGCGTGGATTGTTCCTGTTTCTAAAAAAAAGACGTCTCCTTTTTTTACTGGGATTTCCTGTAAGATTGACAATAGCGTCTTATCTTCCAGATTTTTCAAATACTCTTCCCTGCTTGACTTTTCTTTAAAACCTACTACAATCCTGGCATTCTCATCTGCCTGCATCACATACCACATTTCTGTTTTTCCGAAAGAATTATGGCGCTTTTTGGCAAGCTCATCATTGGGATGCACCTGAATTGAAAGGTCTTCTTTGGCATCAATAAATTTAAACAGTAAGGGGAATTCTGTCCCGAATTTCTTATGCACTGCCTCACCCAGAATTTCTTCCGGAAACTGTGAAATCAAGTCCGAAAGTAATTTTCCCTGATATTCTCCTTCTGCAATGCGACTGATGTCTCCCGGCACTGTAGATAACTCCCAACTTTCGCCGGTACTATCTGACTGTATCGGCTTATTAAAAACGGTTTTAAGTTTTGTCCCGCCCCAGATTCGTTCTTTTAGTATTGGTTCGAAAACCAGCGGGTATAGTTGTAGACTCATATTTTTTGAAAACAAATTACAGAAATTTACAATCTGGCTTATACCATTATTTCTGAAATAACTTATATGATTTTTAGTTGGCGCTTTCTCCTTTATAACTTACGAAATTTCGCGGCGTTTCATAAAGAACAACTTCCAAATCCTTATCAGCATCAATTCTTTTCCTGATTTTATTCCAAATTATAACCGCAATATTTTCGGCTGTCGGGTTCAAATCTGAAAATTCAGGCACATCCAGATTCAGGTTTTTATGGTCAAAACGTCTTTCAACCTCTTCGAGAATAATATCGGCCAAATCCTTAATGTCAATCACATAGCCCGTATCAGGATTAATTTTTCCGGTTACACTGACAATCAATTCATAATTATGGCCGTGAAAATTAGGATTGTTGCATTTCCCAAAAACCGAATCGTTTTTCTCATCCGACCAGTCTTTGCGATACAGGCGGTGTGCGGCATTAAAATGGGCTTTTCTACTGACAGTTACTCTCATTTTTGATTTGTGGTTTTTGATTTTCGACTTTCAACTTACAACTTTAAAACTTTCGACTTCCGACTTTATGACTTCACCTTCACAACTTATGCTCTTCTAAAAAGTGATAAAATTCATCAAAAATAATCTTGAACCATACCGTATATTTTTCAGGATGCACCTGCATATCTTCTTTGATTGCATCAATATCCATCCATTTCCAATTTTCTACTTCTTCCGGATTGATGACTGGTTCACCATCAAAATAGCCAACCATTACATGATCCAATTCATGTTCTGTCAAGCCATTATCAAAAGGCGCTTTATAGATAAAATGAAACAGTTCTTTCAATTCTGTTGAAAAACCCATTTCCTCCATAAGTCGGCGGTTTCCTGCCTGAATATTGCTTTCGCCCTCACGTTGATGGCTGCAACAGGTGTTAGTCCACAGCAATGGCGAATGATATTTCTGAGAAGCACGCTGTTGGAGCATTACCTCATTTTTTGAATTCAGTATAAAAATTGAAAAGGCCCTGTGAAGTTCTGCCTTTTCATGAGCTTCCAGCTTTGGCATCAATCCAATCTGCTCATCGCGCTCATTAACCAATATTACTTTTTCTTCTGTCATAATTTTGTGTACTTTACAAAAATACAAAAAAGAAACGTCCTTGTGAAATCAATATGGACCATTAGATTATCTGTATGTTTACCATTTGAGTTTTTCTTTGATAAAAACTAAGCTATTGAAGAACTACCATTTCTAATAAAATAAGGCTTTTTGTATCTTTGGTTCAATGTTCGCTCACAGATACTAAAGCAGAAACAGATTAAAAAAAACGTTTCAATAAAGAACAGGCAAAGCATACCTTAACCACCTCGTATGAAATCATATAAATTTGAAATCTTTACTTCGTTTTTAGAAAAAAACATACGGGGAGGAATATACAAATCGGGACATAAACTACCTTCGGTACGTGAATTAAAAGACAAATACCGGCTAAGCACCAATTCTGTTCAAAACGGTTATGAATACCTTATCATTCAGGGATTGGTTGAAAGCGTGCCCAAATCAGGATATTATGTGAACCGTCAATTTGGCAAATCTTACGAGCCTGTTAAAACAAACCGTTCGCCCATAATCAGGGATGCTTTCTTTGAAAACAGCCTTGCCTCCATTACATCTTTACGGAATGGACGAAAACTTTCAGAATTTAATGTTGCCGCTCCTGGCGACCTCCTGATTCCACAAAAACTACTATTGCGCACTATGCAGCAGGTCGTAAGAGAACAGGGAGCAAATCTGTTACGATATTATCCTTCTAACGGACTGCCAGATTTAAAAGACGCAATTACAAGGCGTGCTGCCGGATACCAAACCCTTCTCAATCCTGATGAATTGATTGTTACAGACGGCGCATTACAGGCACTTTATATTGCGTTGGCTTCTGTATGTACTGCCGGCGATGTAGTTGCAGTGGAAAGTCCATGTGTCTTTTCTATATTGGAAGTAATCCGGGTACTCCACCTAAAAGTTATAGAAATTCCAATAGATAGAGATAATGGTTTTGACGTAGACTTTCTTAGAAAAGCATGTGCAAAAAACAAGGTAAGCGCCGTGCTGCTAACGCCTAATTTCCATAATCCTACAGGTATCCTGCTGACAGATGAGAAAAAAAAGGCGGTGCTTTCTGTGGCGCAGGATTATGAAATTGCAGTTATCGAAAATGACATCTATGGCGACCTTAACTTTAACGGAATACGGCCAACCACAATTAAAAGTTTTGATGACAGCGGCCTTGTGATGACCTATTCTTCCTATGCCAAGACTCTTGCTCCCGGCATCAGGCTCGGCTGGCTGTCACCGGGAAAATTTATCCAAAAAGCCGAGCAGATTAAATTTTCTCTGGGCAGTACCGTCTCTCCTATTTATCAGGAAACGGTTAATCGTTTGCTGTCTGCAAGCAGCTATGAGCGCCACCTAAAAGCATTTCGAAAACAGTTGTCTGAAAATGCTGCATTAACTTTAGACCTGCTTTATGATAATTTTCCGGAAGGCACTTCAATAACGGTTCCTGCCGGTGGTTATTCTATCTGGATAAAAATGCCGGAAGCCACAAACATGGATTATTTTTATGCCCAATGTGAAAAAATCGGAATCCGGTTTACACCCGGCTATACCTTTTCGTTTTCGGATACTTTTTCCAACTATTTCAGAGTCGTATTTGCTGATGCCTATACGCCTAAACGAATAGAAGCCATCAAACAGGCCGGACAACTCTCCCGTTAACATCTGTACTCCTGATTATTTCCGATTGTGTACTGATATAAATTTTACATCATCTCTAACTTTGTAAGTCCACAAACAGAAAAAAGAATGGAAATTACAACAAAGTTTATTATCGCGACAGAACAAGGCAGAAACCTGTTAGCTGCTTTAGCAAAAGAAATAGCAACAGAAAAATTCGCGTCATTATTAGAGCCGCAACAACTCGAAGACTATATCGCAAAAAAGTTCGATGACAAAAACCTCATTGCAGAAATGAACAGCATGTCCAACCAATGGCTGGTTGTTTATAAAGGTGATATTCCTGCCGGATATGCTTATATTACTTCCAATGGAAAAAAACCAAAAAACATGGAAAATGTGCGAATGATGCGGATTGCCGATTTTGGAATACTCGAAAAATATAATGATACGGCTGTTAGACAGTCACTCCTCGAAAAGTGTCTCACTATCAGCAAATCATATGACCGACTGTGGATTCATGAGTATAAAGAAAATCCTCTCATTGCTTTTTTTGAATCTGAAGGGTTTGTAAGGGAGGAAGAGATTGGTGAGCTTGAGGAATTTGCTTTGGCTTCTGTTTTTTTGGTAAAGGATAAAATGTGATTGCGAAGGGAAAGATAAATTATGCGGATAAAACAGTAAATTGCCGCCATGAAAATTTATTCGGCAATACAAATTGGAGATTATCACTCCAACAATTGTGAAGATTCCCTTTACCTAGGCAAATTTGGAAAAGACAAAATCATCTGTGCGGTTATGGATGGCTGTACCACAGCTATAGACAGCCAGTTTGCATCGCTACTGGTTGGAAAAATACTAAAGAAAATTATAATTGAGAAAGGATATAAAGACCTGGTCGATAAAAATGAATCAACCCTGACTTTAGAACAACATTTAAAATCCATCTTAAAAGATTTGTTTTCAGAACTCAAGTCTATCAAAAATCAATTATTATTAGATATTAAAGAGCTTTTAACTACATTGATAATCATGATAGTAGACAAAACTTTAAATACAGGAATTGTTCTCACTATTGGCGACGGTTTTGTAAATATCAACGGAAAAATAACCGAATACGAGCAAGACAACAAGCCTGATTATTTAGGATTTCATATTTCTGAAGACTTTGAAAAATTTTATAGCCTGCAAAATCAAAAAATTGTGTTTGATACGATAAACGATATAAGCATCGCTACCGATGGAATTTTTTCATTCACGAAAGTTCATAAAACTTTAAATGAGGAAATTGATGTAATCGATTTTTTAGCACAAAACCGGGAGGGCAATGAAACCGAAGACATGCTAAATCTGAAACTCAAAATTTTAAAGAATGATTTTGGATTAAAACCAACTGATGATTTTTCAATGATACGGATTTTAAATAGCAAATAAGGAATTACAGCAAAAACAGAATAAAACTTTATGCAATTATGAACATATTCAATCAGAAACTTTATCTTATAATCGTTATTATTTTAGTCGTCTTCTGTCTTACTATTGATTTTCATTCCTTAGGATTAAACAAAACAGTTGGTATGGCGTATGACATGCATGGTATTGCTAAAATCATATGCCTTGTTTCATTACTATTCTCTTTTATAGGATATTCCATTTTGTCATTATTACGTTATCAAACCCAAAAAAACTTATCACTACTCTATCTAAGCAGTATACTGCTTGCTGTTGTCTTAAACTTCATAAAACAACATGAAATTTCAATTGTTTTTGGCATACTATCGATAGTTGTTTTTTCCATATCTATTGTTCGCTCCCTAATACACAAAATATAATCACGTTATCTTAATGACTATCAATCAAGACTAGGATTGCCTATTTTAACTTCCTTAGGTTTTATTTTCTCATAAAAATTTGCGTAGTCAAATGACTTCATATATATTTGTAGTCAAATAACTTCATAATGAATTTAAGACGAGACGTTTTTCAGGCCATAGCAGACCCTACCCGAAGGGCAATACTGTTATTATTATCGACCCAATCCATGACCGCCGGAGCGATAGCTTCTAATTTTGATACAGCACGACCAACAGTATCAAAACATTTGCAGATACTTACGGAATGTGAACTGCTTCAGCAAGAACAAAATGGCAGGGAGATCTATTACCACCTTAATCCGAACAAGCTAAAAGAAATAGCCGACTTTATCGAACCGTTCCAGAAAATGTGGGATGACAGATTCAACAAACTGGAAAACATCATGAAAACCTACCAATCAAAAAAATAAGAAATGGAACGAAAAACAAAAATCAATGCCGAAGAAGGCAAACAGGAATTACAGATTATCCGAGAATTTGACCTGCCTCTCGAACTGCTTTTCAAAGCCTATGAAGAAGCAGATATCGTAGCACAATGGATGGGAACGAAAGTAGTAAAGCTTGAAAACAAAAAGCATGGCAGCTACCAGTTCGAAACATCAGACGCTCAAGGAAATGTAGTCTTTCGCTCTAATGGAACTATCCATGAATTCATTCCGAATCAGAAAATTACCCGCACCTTTGAAATGGAAAATACCCCTTTCCCTGTACAACTCGAATACCTGGAATTTGAAAAACTGACTGATACTACCAGTAAACTTACTATGCATGTTGTCTACAAATCTGTGGCTGTAAGAAATCAGATATTGCAGCTTCCTTTTGCACAGGGTATCAATATGGCTCATAACCGACTTCAAGACGTAGTTTCCAATTTAAAATAACAGAACATGGAAAAGAGAAATAAAATTATTTACTGGATTTCAACACTATGGCTGGCATTAGGAATGGTTTCTACCGGAATTGTACAATTATCAGGCGTAAAGGAAGAAACTGAAATGATGGCACATCTGGGTTATCCTGCTTACTTTTTGACCATCATAGGCGTCTGGAAAATTTTGGGCGTCATTGCCGTACTTATTCCTAAATTTACAATACTAAAGGAATGGGCCTATGCAGGTTTCTTTTTCGCCATGTCGGGAGCAATCTTTTCTCACCTTGCGGCTCATGACCCCGTAAAAGATATTCTTCCTGCTTTATTGTTATTGGTACTTACCTTGGTATCCTGGTACTTTAGGCCGGCCAATAGAAAAACAATTACCATCACATCGTAAAAAATCAAGATATGGATAAAAAGAAATTATCAGCATCACAAAGCGAGACACTAATGGGTATATTAAGAACCCGTTTTGAGAAAAACGCAAACCGCCACAAAGGTTTGAAATGGTCCGACATACAGGCAAAATTAGAAGCCAATCCTGAGAAACTTTGGTCGTTAGACGAAATGGAAGAAACCGGTGGCGAACCTGACGTGGTAGGGTTTGATAAAAAAACCGGCGAATATATTTTTTATGACTGCACACCGGAAAGTCCAAAGGGCCGCCGAAGCATCTGTTATGACCCGCAAGCTTTAGAATCCAGAAAAGAGCACAAACCCAAAGACAGCGCCATAGCTATGGCAGATGCTATGGGAATCGAAATACTTACAGAAGAACAATACCGCGAACTTCAAAAACTGGGAGAGTTTGACCTCAAAACATCAAGCTGGGTAAAAACACCTACAGAAATCAGAAAACGTGGCGGCGCTCTCTTTTGTGACAGACGCTACGATACCGTTTTTCTCTATCATAATGGTGCCGAATCGTATTATGCAGCCAGAGGATTCAGGGGGTGTTTAAAGGTATAAAAACTTGTTTTGATAAAGTTGGGTTGGTACCTCAGCAAAATATTTTATAACTTCGTTAAAACCAGAATTTTTGTTTCTACCAACATAAAACAAGAACAATGAATACATCAGAACTTATTACCCTATTTCACAATAACCATATTGAATTGGCTAATTATGTGAATGCACTACCGGATGACCAATTTCTCTATAGCAAAAATGGCAAATGGACAGCCGGACAACAGCTTAGCCATGTCTATCTTTGCCTGTTGCCTATTTCAAAGGCATTGGCTTCAAAAGAATTCCTTGTCCAAAAATTTGGAAAAATCGAACGTCCGCTTTGGGACTATGATACCGTACTGGCCAATTACAAAGTAGCTCTTGCCAATGGCGGAAAAGCTCCTGAAAAATTCCTGCCGGAAGCTGTTCTGCCGGAAGCCAAAAAAGAATTAACTGAAGAACTGCAGCAGATTTTGGATTCCATCCAACAACAATTAAGCGGGTATTCTGAAGAAGAACTGGATACGATTGTTATGCCGCATCCTTTATTGGGTATTATGACCGTTCGCGAAATGTTTTATCTCATGGCCTACCATGCTATTCACCACCTGAGACAGACAGAACAAAATCTTCCAGCTTAAAACATCAAAAATATGTTTACAGAAGCGCAAATCAAACATGCCCATAGCAAAGTAAAATCAGGGGCAGACTTCCCTGCCTACATACAAGAAATCATATCTCTGGGCGTAATCTCTTATGATGTATATGTTGCAGACGGCCATTCCGAATATCATGGAACCAATGAGTATGAAATTACAACTACTGCAAAATATGAAAATCTGTTTGTAGCAGACAGCTGCGATACCGAATCGTTTAAGACAGGCTTAAAATCACACCAACAAGGCGAAACCGATTACAATGCTTTTATAGCCATGAGCGCAAAGTTCGGTATTGAAAAATGGGTGGTCGATACGCAGAAAATGTCCTGTAGTTATTACGACAAAACCGGAAATGAAATATTGGTAGAACAGATACCCAATAACAAATAAGAAACCACAAAGCCGAAGCCAACACTTTGGCTTTTTTATTGCCTGATAAACCGGACGTTTAAACAAAGTAAGTTCGGACGTTTGAACAAAGTTCTCCTGCACTAACCGTCCTAATTTTGTCTCAACATAAATCATTAAATTTTATAAAAATGAGACAGAACAATTATCAGGGAGCATTGCAACAGCCAATCGGTTCAGGATTTGGCGCAACCTCTACAGCATCCGAAGTTATCAAAGGCATCGACCTTACAGGAAAAATCGCAATCGTAACGGGCGGCAACACCGGCATTGGACTTGAAACTGCGAAAGTACTGGCTGGCGCAGGAGCCACCGTAATTATCCCGGCAAGAGATATTGAAAAAGCAAAAAGAAATCTGGAAGGAATATCGAATATAGAGATGGAAGCAATGGATTTGATGGATACCACTTCTATTGATGCCTTTGCCGAAAGATTTTTGGCTTCCGGAAGGCCATTACACTTGCTTATCCATAATGCAGGAATCATGTGGGTACCGCTGCGTTGGGACAATCGCGGTTATGAATCGCAACTGGCTACCAACTATCTCGCCCAATTTCAATTGACGGCCAGACTTTGGCCGGCTCTTAAAAAAGCGCATGGTGCCCGGGTTGTAAATGTTTCTTCACAAGGTCACCAATTCGGAACTTTTGATTTTGACGACCCAAATTTTTTAAATCGTGAATATGAAACCCTGCTAAGTTATGGGCAATCCAAAACAGCCAGTAATTTATTTGCACTGGAACTCGATGAACGTGGCAAAGCATTTGGCATAAGAGCCTATTCGCTCCATCCGGGTTCCATAAATGGAACAGAATTGGCGAGAGAAGCACCCTTAGAATTATTCCAGAAACTAGGTTATTGTGATGCCAACGGAGTCCTATTTCCCGAAGTAGCCGCAGCATTAAAAACCATTCCGCAAGGAGCAGCCACAACCGTTTGGTGTGCTACAAGCCCAATGCTCAACACAATTGGAGGCGTATATTGTGAAGATTGCGATATAGCAGATTTAGTTCTGGAAGAAGGAGTAACCAAAGGTGTCAGACCTTATTCTGTTGATGAATCCAGTGCCAAACGATTATGGAAACTCAGCGAGACGATGACCGGCATTCCTTTCAATACAGCAGAGTAACAGTCCTAATTACGTTATAAAATGCACAATTCTTTTTATTTTTGTACAACATCGCTATCACAGGCAATACGGCTTCCTATGGAATATCAGGCAAAATACATTACAGACGATATCAAACTTTCCTGTTATGAGGATAAGTTTTTCAAATCGGATATTATGTTTGACCATCATATGCTGGTTTGGTTTATCTCCGGCGAAACCAAAATCGTACAGGCTGATGCGACTTATTATTTCAAAAAAGGCGATATCTTTCTAATTCCAAGAAATCAGCTGGCCACCATTATCAATTATCCAAAAGACGGACAGCCACACAAAACAGTGGTAATGCATTTGTCTACCGAAAAGCTGCGTGATTTTTATACCGGACTGCCTATTCAGCCAAAAGCGGCAGCATCGCAAAAAATACACAGTTACAGCAATCATCCGCTACTTGAAAGCTGTCTGGCCTCGCTGCTTCCTTATTTTAGCATGGAAACACTACCCGAAGATATTGCTTCATTAAAAATCAAGGAAGCCATAAGCATATTGCGTACGATAGACAAAGGAATTGATGATGTACTCGCCAACTTTGAAGATCCCGGAAAAATTGACCTGGCCGGTTATATGGAAAAGAATTTCATGTTTAATCTTCCGTTAGAAAAATTCGGATACCTGACCGGTCGCAGCCTCACTACTTTCAAACGTGATTTTAGCAAGGCATTCCATACCACGCCACAACGTTGGCTTACGCAAAAGCGATTGGAACTGGCACATTACCAATTCATCGAAAAGAAAAAAAAGCCAATTGATGTGTGCTATGAAGTCGGTTTTGAGAATCTGTCGCATTTTTCGCATGCCTTTAAAAAACAGTTTGGCTATTCGCCAACCGAGTTAACAAAACGGCAAAATGCCTGATATTTCTTTACACGCTCTCTAAAAACTTCCTGTAATCAGGTACGCTCTTTTCAATCCACTCGTCAGTAGCATTGAGTTCTATTCCGTAATAGGCAAAAAAGTAGCGGTAATCTGCTTTGATGTATTCAAAAGTCAGTTCAAAAGGAGCCGTCAGCTCTCGCAAAGTATATTTGTATTTGCCGTCGGCTCTATATTCTTCTTCGTCTACTCCGACAGATAGCACCATTGCTATTTTCTTACCACCCATCTTATAACCGCTTTTACTTCCGTAGGCCCAACCATGCGTCAGCACTTCATCCAGCCATTTTTTAAACAACGGCGGACAATTGAACCAATAAAACGGAAACTGAAATACGATTTTATCATAGGATTCTATCAGCTTTTGCTCTTTGGCAACATCAATTTTTTCATCTGGATAAGCTTCATACAAGCGATGTATAAAATAGTGGTCGGGATATTTTTCTAATTCTTCAATCCATCTTTTATTGATTACAGATTCTTGTAGGTTTGGATGTATGACTACGACTAATGTTTTCATTTTTATATTTCCTGAGTTGTAAAACTGACACAAAAGTAAAGCACTACACTTAATTCTGTATATTAGCAACCCATTGTAGGATACTATCAAAAAGATAAGTAATGACTAAAATAAAGGAAGCTTCAACCAACTTCGAAAACAAAAAGCTATTGCAAGACGAGTGTCTGGAAGTATATGCTTCCGGAATCATTGGAGGACAATGGACTTTAGCAATATGCTGTTACCTGATTAACGGAAAATTGAGATTCGGAGAATTAAAAAAATGCATGCCAACCATCACAGAACGTATGCTGATCTTGCAATTGCGCAAACTCGAAAAGAATAAAATCATTACCCGCACTGTTTATGCAGAAGTTCCACCACGGGTTGAATATGAGTTAACTGCTATTGGCTATCAGCTAAACACTATAATTGGAGAACTTGAAGATTGGGGAAGAAAACACAAAGAACTGATGAAACAATAAGCCGTTTCCTTATTTATTATATTTATTCCTTCTATATCCAATCGAAAATTAAAACACAATGGCAGCAACTTTTTTTGCAACACAGGCTGAATTTAGAAAATGGCTCGAAAAGCACCATAAAAACGAAACCGAGCTTCTGGTCGGTTTCTATAAATTAGACAGCGGAAAGCCATCCATGACCTGGTCAGAATCTGTTGATCAGGCACTCTGTTTTGGCTGGATAGACGGAGTACGCAGGTCTATCGATAAAGAAAGTTACTCTATCCGTTTTACACCACGAAAAAAGACCAGCAACTGGAGTGCCATCAATATCAAAAAGATGGAAGAACTTACCAAAGCGGGATTGATGACCGAAGCGGGACAAAAGGCTTTCATTGAAAGAAAAGAAAGCAGGTCAAAGATATATTCTTATGAAAACGAACCCGTCCTTCTTGATGCCGAATATGAAGGTCAATTTAGAAAGAACACTGCCGCCTGGGATTTTTTTATGAAACAAGCTCCATCCTATAAAAAACTAACCATTCATTGGATTATGGATGCCAAACAGGAAAAAACCAGACAATCCCGACTTGAAAAAGCAATCCGCGAAAGCGAACAGCAAAAAAGAGTTTAACAAAAACTGAATTTTACATAATTGCTTTCCCCAGCAAAAGCAACCCTTCACAACTTTTTTCACTATTTCCTATAATTTTTTCGCAACTATTTATTGCACAGTTCTAAAATATGTATTTACTTTGAATTACAAAGTACTTTACATAAGTCATAAGTCTAAAGTCTAAAGTCTAAAGTCTAAAAGTCAAATCTAAAATCTCTCTTTATGAATAATGTATCATCTCACACAGATTCTTCGGCCTTAAAAAGAAGAATTTTAATTGGAGCAGGAATCGCCACTGCCTTAATACTTTTTTTCCTGATAACCTCAGGCGAACCCAATCCGGAATGGGGAAAATTCTGGAGAATTAAACCACTTATAATTGTCCCATTGGCAGGCGCTTTTGGTGGCGGATTATTCCATTATGCCAATCAGTTTATCGGTGGTGAGAAAATCTGGACAAGAATCGCAGCTTTCTTAATTGGTGCTATTGCTTTTATTATCACCCTTTGGATGGGTACCGTATTAGGATTAAATGGTACGTATTGGAACTAATTCACGAATCGACCAGCTAAACAACCTTAAAATTAATATCAAAATGGCAACAAAATCATTTAATAATATCACTACCCTATCTGTGATAATAACTTTCATGGCAGTAGTGCTTGGGCTTATTGGCGTTGTGATTTCCGAAATTTATCCGGGTTTTATTATCTTATTTCTTTTGATGCTGATTGCAATTGGTTCAAAGTGGTATGCTAAGAAAAACAGCGACAAGCATAATAACTTTCAGGGGAATTATTATACAATCCTAACTGTTCTTAACCTGTTGATAATTCTTGTGACTTTATGGATGACATTCGTAATCACCCATGACCGTATTCTTCAGGATTGCTGCTAGTTATAAAACCAATATCTAACGAAAGTCAACTTTCAATCATTTCTTTACAAACTTTGCGGCTCTGCGTCTTTGCGAGCAACTATTTCACGCAAAGACGCAGAGCCGCAAAACAATAAATTATTTGGACTTACTATTACGGCTGAAACTCTTTATCTTCCAAAACAGAAGTGGCGTATTTTATCCAAAGTTCATTTGGGATGGTGCTGTCAATAAAATAATCCGGCTGTATTCCTATACCGTCAATGGCCATGCCCGGTATTCTATAGCTTTTAGAAAGGCAATAGCCCAATTGGAATTTCTCATCAGGCGATTTTACAAAATTCATATTTGAAATATCCAGTACTCCAAAAGTACTTGTTCCAAAAAGCTTTACCTTTTTACTTTGTTTGGCCGCCATTAAAAACTGTTCGTCTGTACTTCCGTTAGCCTCATTGGCAATGATAGCTACCTGTTGCGGAAAAGGCAATACAGCATCCATCTTCTGTATATGCACTTTGTCACCTCCGTTCAGATTCACAAATTTTCCAAGATTGTCGTTAAGTAAAGTAAGTGCAGCGTTTACCTGCATTCTGCTTTTTTCAGACAAGTCCGGCATAGACAAGTAACTTTCCATCCTTTTGTTGTTTAACGGTGTAGACAAAAGCTCCATACCTACAATGCGTATCGGATTGGTGTACAAATAAGGTATAATATTCGCATAGCTGTCGTCATCACCACCGGTTCCGTTACGAATATCGATTATCAGGTTTTTAGTACTCTTGATTTCTTTTTCATGAGCCAAAAGCACGCTTTCAATTACTTTCTTTTGTTCGCCGCCAAAAGAAGGAATTCGCAAGTATAAGGTTTCTCCCGAAAGGCTTTCCATAAAAGGCTTTCCTGTACTCATTGCTTTCGCATAGAGTTGTATGTCTGCATTTTCAGGAAACGTAGGATATTCTCGTTGTAATTGAATCGCAGGTGCCAATTTTATAGCATTTTTACCGACCCAATCCATCTTTTTGAATTTCAAAGGCGAAAAATCTCCCATATAAAAAACACCGGAACCATCTTCATTTATTTCCATTTTTACCTGCTGTGGTTTCCATGCCACGTTGCCCGATTCCAGAATAACTCCTTTATAGCCTTTATCTTTTTTAACAATACCAATTTTATAGGCCCCTACTTTCCAGATTCCCACTAAATCCTTAGCGTCTTTTGTTGGTTTGCTTCGCAGCTCTTTTTCCTTTACCGCCAGTACAGGCCATTGTTTGACATTAGCCGACTGTTGCGTAGTTGCTATTGCCAAAGCCATAACTCCAAAGTGTCCTTTCCTGAAAAACTTCAACCATTCATTCAGCACCTCCGCACATTCATGGCTTTCTGTTATCGTCTTTACCTTTTGTAAAAAAACAGCATTGTGTTTTTCATACATATCCATTCCTTTTTGCTGGATGGCATAATCAAAACCCGCATCATTTTTTTCAAATGTTTCTTTAACCCACTTAAAGGTTTCGGAACAGTCGCAGGTTGTCTGGGCTTTTGCGGTAAAAGCTGCAAAAAGTAAAAAGGAAAACAATGAAATTTTTTGGAGAGTAAGTTTCATAAAAGTTAAAGGTTAAATTGCGATTTCTGGTTTAGTTTAAAATCAGATGCAATTTAAAAATTAATTAAATGCCTGTAACTTATTGTTAAAATAATATCCCCTATTCGGTTCCTGTTTTGCGTCTTTGCGAGCAACTGTTTCACGCAGAGGTGCAAAGTTTTTATTGAATCTCATGGCATTTGTTTTATAAGAATTTTACGATAGTATAAAACATTTTAATATATTTGGTTTCAGACGATTAAATATAACTAACCACAATCAATAGCTATATCGCTATCTACAATCCTAAACTGAATGAAAAAAACACTACTCCCAATCTTTATCCTTATTTCATTTCTATCCAACGCACAAAGCATAGAAGAAAAAATAGCTAAAAAAGCATGCGAATGTGAAGAACAAAAAACTAAAATTGGCGAAGAGGCTTACAGGAGCTGTATTGCCGATATAGTAAAAGAAGCCATTGCTACAGAAGAAGATCCCAAAACCCGGGAAGAAGTAAACACAGTTGAAGGACTCATGGCACTGCTCCCAAAAGTCAAAAGCCTTTTGCCTGAAATCTGCGATAAGGCAAAAGGACAAAAAACAGACGAAAAAAGGAAGCTGTTCTATTCCGATTCAAAAATTGAAAGCGCACAAAATGCTTATATCATTGCGAAAGAATTTATGAGCAAGAACCAATACAAACCTGCCATTGAAAACTTTTTGACGGCAATTAAAAATGACGAAAAATTTGTCCTGGCTTATGATGATTTGGCGGTCTGTTACAGACAACTTGAAAAGTATAACGATGCTATAAAGTATTATAAAAAGTCACTCGAAATTTATCCAGAAGGCGACTTTGCCCTAATGAATATTGCCGTTGTCTATTCTTTAAAATCTGATTTTAAAACCGCCATCCAATATTATGAAAAACTCATACAGTTTTATCCTGAAAATGCCGAAGGTTATTTTGGAGCCGGAAAAAACTATCTTTTAGTAAAGAATTACGAAAAAGCACTAAACAATATATTCACAGCACACCGCATCTATACCGATGAAAACTCCAAATACGCTAAAGACTCTGAAGTCGTTATAGGCGCCATTTACCAAAAACTACAGGAAGAAAACAAAGAAGATTTGTTTAAAAAGATTGCTAAGGAGCATAATATTCAGTTGAATTAAAAAAAATTTATGTTAGATAAAGAAAAGCTGGCTTTCACAATAGTGGCTTCAACAGCGATTTTTATTTTAGCGCGGATTACTACGGATTAAAATATTTACGCTGATTTAAGAGTTATACTAGATAAACGCTCAATATTCTATTATCAGAAACTTTGCGACTCTGCGCCTTTGCGTGAAAAACTAAAATTAACCAAACCAAAAAACAAATGAAATCACTAATTAAAATTTTACTAATCAGCCTTTTCGTAGTTTCATGTTCTTCCAATAAATCAGGAGATTCAAAAGTCAACACAGATGCCTCGTATGGCTATACCGAAAAAAATCCGATAAAAGTGGGTGGCTTTTCTAATGGTCCAGCTAACGAGAGAAGCTATCTGAATTCATTATCCGGTCCAAATGGGGAAACTATAAATTATGAGAGAACAGGAAGTTGCTGTGCTTTTGAAACAAAAAATAGTCCCTTTAGTGGCGGTATGCTAGATGTCTATGCTGTAACTTATGAAGGCAAAAAAGATACGGTAGTTTTATACCTCAATATGTATGACAAAGCATCCTTAAAGGCTCCAGTGGGTTTTAAGTTTAAATAAAACAATAAAATCCTTTTCTCTTGGCAGGATTTCAAAACAGAAGACCATCAAAACTTTAACCCAAAAAAATTGACCCTTTTCTAAAGTTAAACTTTAATCCAATTATATTATGACAGAAGTATCTAATTTGGCTGCTTTAAGAGCGGTAACACCTCCTACAGGGGTAGTGTTCGTAAAAGATCATGGCACTCCTGGAACAGGCGGCGGCGGTATATTTATTTGGAGAACAGAAACTCCTTTCACTACAGGAGATTACAGTACGGACAATGACGGCACAATAGTAAAATCAAGTACTGTCCCATCCAATTCAGGGAGCTGGGTTCGTTCATATGATGATGTTATAAATGTTAACTTTTTTGGTGCAGTGGGAACAAGTGCCGACTATACAACCCAAATTCAAAAAGCAATTGATTTTGCCAAGCTCAATACAAAAGATAATTCCGCAATGACAGGTTCTACTGTATTTATTCCCAATGGTAGCTATTTTATAAGCACTATTCATCTCAAACATGGAGTAACTGTCGTTGGAGAATCATACGAACGCACCATAATCTATGCACTTGAAAGTAAAGAAGATGAATATATGTTTGATATCGAAGAAGGCATGGTAATGATAAACATATCGCGATTAAACCTTCAGGGGCGTGGCACTCTTCGTGGTGGTTTTTACTTTGAAGCTAAACCACAATTGACTGAACCTTATCATGGCGGACTAATGAATTCACGTATAAGTGATATTTTCATTTATGATTTTAAAGGTCATGGTATTTATCTTAAAGGAGGAGGCGAACATTCAAATTATCTGCTTCCAAACCAATTTAATATATTCGAAAACGTAAGGGTTTTTAAAGGTGCCGATCACACTAACGCTCTTAAGTTAACAGGGCAACAAGGTCAAACCACTTTCCTAAACTGCCAATTCGATGGTTTTAAGCGGAATGAAAAATATGCACTTGGAAAAAATGTACATATTCAAAATACAGCTGAATATCCTTCGGCTGTTATATCATTTATTAATTGTACTGTACAAGATGCAGACTACGGCGTTTTCATTGAATGGGCAGAAAACATCACTTTTGATAATTGCTGGTTCGAAAACCTTGGTGTAGCAATTACAGTTAAAAGTAATTTTCAGGATGAGTATAATGATAACCCATGTAAAAGTATCAATATAGTAAATAGTCGTTTTGCTAATGCTGCAGGTTTTGGCTCAAAATCTATTGGACCTGGTAATGTCAAACCTGGACAATGTATTAGCATTGATAAGTCATTTGTCACCGCAAATAATAATTATGTGTGTATATCAGACATTAATTCTCCAGACTTTGACTCCAATAGTCTTTTTTTAATATCGACACCTAGTCCTTTAGGTGGAATAACTGCAGAAGGTAATGCATTTCAATTACCTATACTTGGAAAGACATATGGCATCATGCAGATTAGAACTGTAAATGCAACAGACAATAGTCTAAATTGTTCTGGACATAAACTGGTTTTTGCAAATTCTACAGGTGCTTTTATTAAAGATATTTTATCTACCATTAATGCAGGAGAGTATTTAGCGATTCGAGCCGATCAAAGTTCTCTTACTTTTAAAAATACAGGAAATATAGCTTTTCTTACTACTAACCCCGATCAATCATTTACTATAAACAATGGCGAAATTGCAACTTTCGTTAAAATAGATAATTTTGTAGGAACCTACTATGAAACATTTCAATTGGTTTCAATCCAGAAAGTTATTACATAAACCCTCAATATACTATTTCAATAGATTTTACTAAATATAAAACTTTATTTAAAAAGACTATCCTATGATGGTCTTTTTATTTTTAATATTTAAAAGTACCCGCTTTCACAATATCTCAGATATTAAAAAACACTCCATTTTAAGGGAAACCTTAAAAAAAGCAAAACACAAAAATCTAGTTTTGGTAAATAACGGCTTAAAAGCCTAGTAACACAAAACTAAATTTATGGAAACAAAAACCAACAAATCAAAAACAATCTTCAGTGTAATAATTTTTATTGGCATACTCTGGTATTTCTTTGGCGGCGGATTAGAAAAGCATGCTACTAATGAGATGCAGAAAATTGAAAACCAAGTAGCTTTAGATGCAGAACAGCAATATGAAATTGCAAAAAATGGTGGCGACCAAATGCAAACCTATGTACAAGCCGGCATAGTTGCGGCATCCTATTTACAGGCAAAAGACAAAGTCAATTACAATAAGTGGAAAGCGATTGAAAAAGAAGAAGGAAAAAAGGCTGGGATATTTACAGAATAACACAACCTCTCAACATTTCAAAATTTTATAAAAAGCAACACTAGCAAACTCATTTTTAATTGCGATTATTTCATCGGAAAATACGCGCATTTTGTCTAGTATTCTCAAAAACAAGACTAACATATACCTACAAAGTATATATTTGAAATAAGCAACATCTTAAATCCCCCAATATGAGAAGATTTTTACTTCTGTTACTTCCTATATTATTTGTGTCTTGCAATAGCTATTATTATGTTATACTTGAAGAAGACACTCCTCTGTACGCTTCACAAAATGACAGCGAAACCAAAATCGTAGTACCTGCCAACTCCTATGTCTTCATTGATAGTAAATCAAAATCCTATCGAAAAATCAAATACAATAATTATAAAGGCTGGGCATATTCTCCAAAGTTCAATCACACAACAACCCGAAGTTCAACCAAAACAAATTATTCACAAAATAGTTCTAATTATAATTCTTCTTCAACTTCAAAAGAAGTACATGTAAAAGGCTATTACAGAAAAAATGGCTCCTATGTAAAACCTCACACAAGAAGTGCTCCAAGAAGAAAAGGTTAAGGATGATCATGATTGTAATAAAGAAACGTATTATTTTAAAACGAAACCAATAGTATAAAATGAAAAAAACTTTTACTCTGATACTTCTATTTCAATCAATACTTAGTTTTTCACAAGTTCAAACGAAAACTCAAAAGACTATAAAAATATTAGACCCTCAATCATTTTATTTAAATGGTGGGACACGAAATATGCTTGGCGGAAATTCAAGAACCGGTTTTAAAATTGATTTACCTCCAAATACGGTTGAATGGTATTATGCATTTACAACAGAGCCTTATAAAAATAATACTCAAAATTTACTACTTGAATATCAATTACGATCCCTTTTACAAACAACAGGTATTTCCGGCGGCTTGTTAAGTCTTATAAAAATCCCAACCGGACAAGGTTTAATAGATATTTATTTAACTGACAAAAATGGGTATGATAGTTTCTTTGAAAAAGATTTTTTTGGCACATGGAAATATATCTCTCCAGGTTACACTATAGAAGGTTCCAGAAAAAATGCAAAAGATGCAAAAGTAAAAATTGATGATCTAAAAACAGGAAGCCATTTCCTTGTAATCAGAAATACTTCCGCAACAACTGGTGTCAATGTAAAATTGGAAGCTGTTGCTATTGTAGAAGAAGTCACCACAGATTTAAGCACATGGGATAAAAAAACCAAAGACCTATTGTTTAACAACTTAAGAACCGACATGAAAAATGCATTTTATCAATACAATGATGATAAAATTGATGAAATAACGGGTTGTGTTGTCACAAAATTTACAGCTGATTTAAAACCGACAGACATTTCTACATTAGCTGAATATGAAATAAAAGCTATTATAAAAAAATATTTGACGGAATGTAATTTGTGAAAATTACAGCCAAACAGTACAAATAAACATCTCTATAAAGACGAGTATTATGAATGAACAACAAAAATTAGAAAATATTATCATTAATGAAAATGCTTATTTTTTTTCAAACGACAATAATATTCGTATTACAAATAGTAAAATTAACCTATTATTTAGAGAAGTTTCATCCGTTAAAAGTGGAAATTATCTTCTAAAAAAAATTAGAGAAACAATAAATGTTGATGGAATTAATATTATATATTCATTCTGTACCTTTAAATTTAATTCAAAACCAACTTTTATTGATAAAGTTGTTAATGATTGGATTGAAACAAAATTGGCTTATTTATTAATAGTTGAAGTTAATGATCATATTGTTATAAGTAGAAAAAATATTTCAAAGGTTCAGGATTTTGTTAAACAATTCAATGCTTTAGATTATTCAATATTGTCAACACTTTTTGTAACTGATGAAACTTTACTTGAAAAATTTAATTTGAAAAATTTAAATGTTTCAGATAAAGCTTTACGGGAAAAAAGTTTAGAAGCAATTGATCTCCGTGAAAATTTTTCAGCTTTAGGAGCAAATAACTACATGCTAAACTCATTAAGAGTAAATAATAACGATGAAAAAATATCACTTAGCTTAAATTCATCACGTATAAATAAGTTAGGAAGAAAAAATTCAATCGAACAATTCTGTGGATGGGCAAAAAATCTTATTGATCAAATAAATGGTCACACAGATAGAGCCACATTTTTATCTGTCTTTGCCGAGCCACAGGATTATGAAAGCTTAAAAGACTCTATTACTCCAATTTCAGTATTGTTTGTATTTAGTAAATTATATAATGATTTTGAAAATGGTATTATTAACAGATCATTTATTGAATATATACATAATGACGGAGAAATAATTGAACGTAATATAGATTTACTTAAACATTTAAACAAATTTGAAAGGTTATCAAAAGTCGAAGAAGACAATAATCTTTATTTTATAAATAATAATAGTGTCAACGACATTCAATTACGATTTAACGAAAAATCTATTTCTATCAGATCTCAAAAACTAAAGAGTATAATTTTGGAGCGTGATAATGGCACACAATTATCGCTGATAGATTACATCAACACTTCAGGAGGATATGTAATTAATTTTGAAAATATAGATCTGGTATATAGCAATCGTAAATTATTTAAAGACAATCGCTTACTTGGAAACATTGAACATTTCATGAAAATTTTTATTTCACATCCTGAATTAAATAATTCGTTAAGTGAAAAAGGAAGTTTTATACCTGTACAAATTGACTTTAACAATAATAGTTTATTCAAATTTGTGGAAGACACATATTTGAATGATTTTGATTACTTTATTTGTGATGACCTTGGTAGAGAATGGGCAGACCATATTGGTATCAATGAAGATAAAATAGTATTATTTCATTCAAAATTTGATACTACACAATTTTCTGCCTCTGCATTCCAAGATATAGTTGGACAGGCACAAAAAAACTTAGGAAACGTTAGCCCGCAAGATTATCAACTAGATGGTAAAAGAGACTTTTGGAATTCACAATACATCAGTACTACAGGTGTTGCAACTTCAATAAATAGACTGAGAAAAGGTGACAATATTAATAATGCAATAAACTTATATAAATCTGCAACTAATAATCCTAATTTCCATGGTGAAGTTCATCTTGTGATTAATTTTATTTCTAAATCAAACTTAGAAACTAATCTTAAGCTCTTGAAAGCTAATACCCCTTTTGGGCAAAGAAATGAAACTATCCAGATACTGTGGTTCATATCTTCTCTAATTGCAAGTACACAAGAGGTTAATACAAATGTTTTTATACATACAAAACCTTAAAATTTGCTAAAAAAAATTCGATTAAAATTTTTATAAAAACACATTGTAACATCTATAATAAGAACCAAGTGAATGGAATTAGAGGTTAAAAATAAAATTATTGCACTGGAAAATTTTTTCAAGTCTATGAAAGCTCTTCGTGATGAAAAAATTCTTATTAATAAAAAAGATTTTACCTGTCAAATTGGGGAATGGCTCGTTGAAGTATTATATAATGGGAAACGAGCTCAGAATGGAATTCAAAAAGGCTGGGATGTTCAAGTAAATAACAAGTATATTCAAGTAAAAACACATGCAAAAGCATCCAACAATACGAATCGATGGTCGGCTATTGAAAAAGAGTCTTCCGAAAAAATCGATGAACTTATTATAATAATTTTTAGCCCTGATTACAAACTAAAAGAGTTTTATAAGGTTCCTTGGGAAGAGGCTATTCTTCATATTAATTTAAGAGGTAAACAAAAACCAAGACACGAAATAAATTGGAGTTCAATTAAACAATTTCAAATTCAAAATAATGAATTACCAAATCAAGAACTAATTTCATTTCTATCGTAATGTCATTTTCTAAATGACCCAAAAAAGTACATTAGTTAAAATAATCTCTACCAAATAGCATTTTTCAGAAAGAGAATTTGAAGAAATAGAAAAGAATAATAATATTTTCTATGGAAAACCGCCTTTCGGAGATTTCCCTATATACCCTCAACTCCTTCCCACAAACACTTCACACTAAAAAGCGCCCGCTTTTCGTCAGCATTTATAGAAATATCCGAATGATATAAAGCCATATCATGTACCAATTTTAGCGACTTCGATAATTCCGAAGCGCCATAAAACAAAACAAATTCAATAAATTCAGATTGAGACGGTGTAAGCCACACCTTTACCTTTGATACGTTTCGTGTATTACCCGCTGTGTCGGCTGAAGGATTCAGCTCGTCACCTTGACCTTTAGAAGTTTGCATTTTGTATGGATTATAAGTTCATAAAAAAAGGAGAGGTCACTGCAAACTTCGTTAATTTTTACATTAATCAGTCTCGGGACTTTCACCCGTTTGCCTCTCCCAAGGTACATTTCAAAATGGATTTGTGAATAATGTATCATAAATTAATAAAGTTTGCATTACAAACATACATCTTATTTAAACACATAGCCATTTGTAATCATTTATATACGGATAATTACAAAACGAATAAAGCTATCCATTATTTTCCTCATATACGGAAATCCGTAAACTTTCTAAAAATCAATACATTATATTTGATTATTGCGCTTTATTATTAACCATTTACACATTTACATTATGAAAAAATTACTTTTATTAGCAATCCCTTTATTGCTGTTTGGATTTACATCACTCAGCAGTAGCCCTAAAAAAGAAGCCGCTACTCACAAAAAAATGCTTGCCAATTCTTTGTGTGTTGCATCCTGTACATCAACGCATATCAGGGTAAAAATTGCAGGAGACCCTCTTCCTCCGGGAGATATCAATTGGTATGTGAACGGGATTCATGCTGGTGCCGGCGGACGTATCTTTAACGTGCCTAAAACGGCTATAAACGTATATGTTACAGTAGGCGGAGTTTTGCTAACAGGAGATACCGTAGCAGCTTTGAATGCACAATGTGCCGCACCTCATTGCCCATAATAATTACAAATTCGTGATAAACAAAAAGCCTCTATTTGATAGAGGTTTTTTATTGTAGGGCTAATTCGTCCTGTGTTCGTTTGTAGTTATCAGGTCGTAGCAATCCCCAAACTCTCGCCAATCTTTAACGCACATTTTTCCCCATCAATAGCGGCAGAAATAATTCCTCCGGCATAACCTGCGCCTTCTCCACACGGATAGAGTCCTTTGATTTGCACATGCTCTAACGAAAAGTTATCTCTTGGAATACGCACCGGCGAGGAAGTTCTTGATTCCGGTGCATGCAAAATAGCTTCATTGGTCATATAACCTCGCATGGATTTGCCAAATTGCACAAATCCTTCGCGCATAATCTGCGTTAAAAAGCCCGGAAAAACCTGTCCCAGTTCTACCGGAGTGGTTCCCGGAACATAAGATGTTTTTGGAATATCGGCAGAAACCTTACTTTGCGTAAAATCAACCATACGCTGTGCCGGAACCCGTTGGGTTTCGCCCGCCAAATGCCAGGCACGCTGTTCGATGCTTTTTTGGAACTCCATTCCCGCCAAAGCGCCAAATTTGGCAAACGGTTTAAAATCTTCCAGTTTGAGTTCGACTACAATACCAGAATTGGCCGTTTCCTGATCACGCTTGGATGGCGACCAACCATTCGTCACTACTTCACCCGGACTTGTAGCACAAGGCGCAATCACGCCACCCGGACACATACAGAAGGAATACATTCCCCTGCCATTTACCTGTTTTACGATAGAGTATGGCGCTGGTGGAAGATAATCGCCACGGAAATCGCAACTGTACTGTATGCTGTCAATCAGCGTTTGCGGATGCTCCGCACGAACACCCAAAGCAAAAGGCTTGGCTTCGATAAAAATTTTCTTTCGGTCAAGCAATTCAAAAATATCCCTTGCCGAATGGCCAGTAGCCAATATGATTTTTGAAGCTTTTATGATGTCGCCCTTTTGGGTTGCTACTCCTTCTACTTCGTTGTTTTTTACTAAAATATCGGTTACTCGCGTATCAAACAAAACGACACCTCCAAACTCGATAATCTTTTCGCGCATGGCCTTGATGATTTTCGGTAGCTTGTTGGTCCCGATATGCGGATGCGCTTCTACCAGAATTTCTTCTGAAGCTCCAAAGCCTACGAACAATTCCAAAATACGGTCTACATCGCCACGTTTTTTAGAACGCGTATACAATTTACCGTCAGAATAAGTTCCGGCTCCGCCTTCGCCATAACAATAGTTGGAATCTTCGTTTACGATATGATCTCTGTTGATGGCTTTTAAATCACGGCGTCTTTCCTGCACATCCTTGCCACGCTCCAACACAATAGGCTTTAGTCCCAATTCAATCAATTGCAAGGCTGCAAAAAGCCCCGCAGGCCCTGCACCAATAACAATTACTTCCTGCTTGCCGGACACATCTTTATACTCCGGAAGGGCAATTTTGGTTTCTTGAAAATCTTCTTTCCAATAGACCTGAATCTTCAGATTAATTTTGATAGCTTTTTGCCGGGCGTCAATAGAACGTTTCAATATGGCAATATGCCTGATTTCGGCAGGATTTACCTGCATCAGTCTGGCAACATGTCCCGTCAATAATTGTGAATTGGCAGCCACTTCGGGCGCTACTTGTATTTGAAATTCTCTTGGCATGGGGCAAAGGTAGAAAAAGGATTATTTTTTACCATAATTTAATGGTTTTTCATAAATCAGAGATTGTAAAATAAAAAAGGTTCAGCTTTCGCCAAACCTTTTTATAAAAACTAAAATATGATTTTATTTCTTGATAAACTTGTAGTTCATCACCTGATTGCCTACTTCCATTTTCACGAAATACATTCCCGTTTGCAGTTCAGAAACCGGAATAGAAGTCACATTTGCTGCGTTTGGAACCTGTTTTACCAACATTCCGTTAATGGAGTATATCGCAATGTTTGAAATCACTTCGTTGGTTCTGTTATCAATGTTTAAAAGATTTGAAGCCGGGTTTGGATATAATGAAATCAAGTTGTTAAGAGCATGTTCGTTAACACCCAAAGCCACTGCCCTCTCTAAGAAGTCAGGCAGACCGTTATTGTTAGTATCATCGTCGGCCGGGTTATTGTTTCTGTTATAATCCTCATTGATTGTCAGGACACCATCACCGTCATCATCATTATCCAAATAATTTGGAATACCATCATTATCTGTATCTAAAGCAGAATTGGCAGCATCTGAATTTCTTCCCGAAGTAAATACATATTCAAAAGAAGTCAGCACCATATCTCCATCATCATCATTGTCAAGGAAGTTTGGAATACCGTCTCCATCCGTATCATCATTTTCAAGATTTCCGTCACCATTCAGGTCTTCAGAAGCTGTTGCGACAGTATCCAAATCATAATCCACATTACAATTAATGGCTCTAAGAATCACTTTAGTAACCTGTCCATTATTTTCAGCGTAAATAGTTTGATCAGGATAGAGATTGCTGTAAGTTAACATTATCGGACTAACTTGATTATACAAATCTGCTAAAGTTTCATAAAACTCCATATTAGGAGCCGCTAAATCATCTTTAACTACCTGAAGATTGAACGTTTCAAGACCGTCTGAGTTAGCGTCACATTTTGTGTATTTATACGTATTTACTTCTGACGGAAGGCTAAATCTCCAGCCTTCCTGAGTTGCCGACCATGAACCTGAGTTTCTTCCGGGAGGTGTCAGTGCTATAGTTCCTGTTTCATTGACTATACCTGTCACTGCCATTCCGTTATTCCATGCAGTACAACTTGGCTTGCTTATGATCTGTACGTCGATAGTGTTTAATGTTTCATAAAGTACTGCCTGAAATGTACTTTTCTGAGTTGAGCAAGGACCATACTGAGGTTGGTTAATAAACATCAATATGAATTTTCTGTAAGGGGCTGCACCTACGATTGAGTAGGAAATGGTTCCCGTTCCGCCGCTATTATTCAAATCGTGATAACAGGCCAGAATTGCGTTTTTAATTCCAAATCCTGCATTTGGGATTGGAGTTGTAATCTGCCACGGTCCGTTTTGATTAGCCAGATTTGTCCTAAAATCGATGTATCCGTTTGAAGATACAACCAATTGATTATAGGTGTTGCCATAAAAAGTAAAGTTAAACGGCAATGTTATGACCGGCGAATTACGGTCATCTACATTAAATAATGGCGTTGGCGAGATTAAAGTATAGGCCTGATGTGGTATCGCTGATACCGTATATTGCGCATTACCTTTGGTTGAAAGGAAAAGCAAGGGAAGCAATACGCCAAATAATTTTTTAGTTAAGTAGTTGTTTATCATACGTTTGTTTTATTCAAATATACAAAAAAACTTACTTCAAGTTATTCTTTTCTTCATAAGCCCGCAACGCAAAAGAAGCCAGCCAATGCTCACCTTCGTAGTTCCCATCGACCACAGATGGCAGGGAAAAATCCAGATGTTTGTCTGCCGCATCCTTTAAATACCAAAACTCTTTCGGATATTGTTTGATTAAGGAATATAAGTTCCAGGCACGACTAAAGTTTAATCCGTCTAAGTGTACCAAATGTCCGTCTGTGCGGTCTGAAACTTTTGCCACATCCCACGTAAACCTTTTATTAAAAAGCGATGGCGCAAAGCTTTTCATCCATTTGAGGAATTCTTCACGGGGCAGAATACGCTGCATAATACCCATTTCTTCCAGACAAGGCGAAAGAAAATCGGTTCCGCTGGGCTCCCATGCAAAAGGGCAGTCTTTATCGTTTTGAAATAAGCGCATCGCATTTACCCAAATACTTTTTTGCAAAGCCTGATTATTGGAATGCACTGCATAATCCCATGCAAAATTCAATCCGAAAGCTGTATTCGCATGCGTTCCTGCCCGTACCGGATATAATAGCTTTGGCAAAAATTCGATATATAGTGTGATAATAATATCCGACAGCGGTTTTAAATTATCTGCCAGTTCTTTTGCATACGGTTCGTTTGAAGTTTCCAGTTCCAATTGCAGTTTCAGCAACCATGCCCAGCCGTAAGTACGTTCAAACGATTTTTCATGTTCTTTGGAAAGATAGGCTACTTCCTGCTGTATATTTTCTTTGGAGAGGTTTACCTTTAATTTCTGTATGATTTCATCACGTTTGTCTAAATCCGGAAATCGCTTTAGCAGATAAACCAAACTCCAGTGTCCGTGAACGGAGGAATGCCAGTCAAAACAGCCGTAAAATGCCGGATGCAATTTTTTAGGCGATTGTAGTTCTGTAGCATCCTGTAATAATTGTCCTAATTTGTTAGGATATTCCTGTTGCAGGCATTTGATGGGTAAGGTAGCGAGATGGTTTGCTTTTTCTAAAGTCAGTTCCTGTGAAAAACTGAATTGAAAACAAAAAAGAAAGAGATAGTGGGATATTTTCATGATACATCTTTTCCCAAATATAAACTTTATTGACTATCTGAAACGTATACCAAAAACAAATTTCAATAATTTTTGCGTCTTTGCGCCTTTGCGTGAAATAGTGGCTCGCAAAGGCGCTAAGACGCAAAGTTTGATGTTAGTGATTTAAACTTTTGTGACTATTTCTATACAAAAAAAGAGCAGGCGATTATAAGTTCGTAGATTTGCATTTTAAAAAAACAATAAAGAATGTCCAGAAGAATTAAACTTATATGGGATTTCAGGGGACCTGCCAGCACCAAAACCGCTGAACATCATGAAATCCACCTTAAAGAATTTATCGAAGCTGAAAAGCTTCCGCTTAACATCACCGGATTCGAAACTCTACACGAAATGCACGCCATAGCTTTTATGGTCGTGGAAGAAGAGAATATGATTGCGGTGAGAGATGCTTTGAAACCGCATAGAGGGGAAATCTGGGAATAGTTGATAGTTGAAAGTGGATAGTCGATAGTGGGGAGTGAGTGTAAAAAATAAGATTTCAGAAAGCAGTTTGCAGATAAATCCTTATCTTTATTCTACTTTCTGAAATCTGAAATCTGAAATCTGAAACCCCCTAATTCGCTACTTCGCTAATAAACTTAATGCGCATCAAACGAAGTTCTTCAATGTCATAATCGCCATCAAATTCCTTAAGGGCGTCTTTTATATTATCGGAATCGGATTCCATAAAATATTCATGGATTTCTTCCTGTTGGTCTTCGTCTAAAATATCGTCAATCCAGTATTTGATATTCAGTTTGGTACCGGAATAGACAATCTGCTCCATTTCTTTTAGCAAAACGTCCATATCCAATCCTTTGGCTTTTGCGATATCGTTTAGGGAAAGTTTTCTGTCTACGTTTTGGATGATGTATAATTTCAAAGCCGAATTCGCTCCTGTCGATTTTACAACCAAATCATCCGGACGGATAATGTCATTATCTTCCACATAACGTCCAATCAGCTCAACAAAGTCTTTACCGTATTTCTTGGCTTTTCCTTCTCCAACACCGTGAACGCTACCTAATTCTTCAATAGAAACCGGATATTTCAAGGCCATATCTTCCAATGACGGATCCTGGAATACCACAAATGGCGGTACGCCCAGTTTTTTGGCTACTTTTTTACGCAAATCGCGCAGCATGCCCATCAAAACCTCATCGGCCGTACCCGAAGATTTGGCTGCTGTAACGATAGCCTCGTCCTCTGATTCGTTATAATCATGGTCTTCAGACATCATAAAGGAAGTCGGGTTTTTGATAAAATCCGCTCCTTTTTCTGTAAGTTTTAATATGCCGTAGGTTTCAATATCTTTTGACAGATAACCGTCTACCAAAACCTGACGGATTAAAGCCATCCAGTAACGCTCATCAAAATCGGCACCGCTGCCAAAGAAACTCTGCGCATCGGTTTTATGCGCTTTGATGGTAGCGTTGATTTTTCCAATCAGGGTGAAAATAATTTCTTTTGATTTGTATAGGTGTTTGGTATCGCGAACAATCTTCAGCAATTTGACCACCTGGTCTTTTGCCTCGACTTTTTTCTTCGGATTCCTTACGTTGTCGTCCATATCGGCACCTTCTCCTGTTTCGCTGTCGAATTCTTCTCCAAAGTAATGCAATAAGAATTTCCTTCTAGACATGGAAGTTTCTGCATAAGCAACCACTTCCTGCAAAAGTGCAAAACCAATTTCCTGTTCGGCCACCGGTTTTCCGGCCATAAATTTTTCCAGCTTTTCTACGTCTTTATACGAATAATAAGCCAGGCAATGACCTTCGCCGCCGTCACGCCCTGCCCTACCGGTTTCCTGATAATAGCTTTCCAATGATTTTGGAATATCATGGTGAATGACAAAACGAACATCCGGCTTGTCAATTCCCATTCCAAAAGCAATTGTTGCTACCACCACATCAACATCTTCCATCAGGAACATATCCTGATGTTTGGCACGTGTCTTGGCATCAAGTCCTGCATGATACGGAACCGCACTGATTCCGTTTACCTGCAAAACCTGCGCTATTTCCTCTACCTTTTTACGGCTAAGGCAATAGATGATTCCTGATTTTCCTTTATGCTGTTTGATGAACCGGATGATGTCCGATTCAATATTTTTAGTTTTTGTGCGTACTTCATAAAACAAATTCGGACGGTTGAACGATGCCTTGAAAGTCTTGGCATTGACCATATCCAGGTTCTTCAGAATGTCTTCCTGTACTTTTGGCGTGGCCGTAGCCGTGAGTCCGATTACGGGAATATCTCCCAGTTGTTTGATGATGGTACGGAGGTTTCGGTATTCCGGGCGGAAATCGTGTCCCCATTCCGAAATACAGTGTGCTTCGTCAATCGCCACAAAAGAAAGCGGCACACTTTTTAGAAACTGTATGTATTCTTCTTTGGTAAGCGATTCCGGGGCTACGTATAATAGTTTTGTGATTCCGGAAACGATATCTTTTTTTACCTGAGCTATTTCGGTTTTTGTAAGTGATGAATTTAAAACGTGGGCGATTCCATTTTCTGAAGAAAGGCTTCGGATGGCATCCACCTGATTTTTCATAAGGGCAATCAGCGGAGAAACTACAATTGCAGTACCTTCCTTGATTAGGGCCGGAAGTTGGTAGCAGAGGGATTTTCCACCACCGGTAGGCATAATAACGAATGTATTATTTCTGTTTATGATACTCTTGACAACTTGTTCTTGCAATCCCTTAAATTGGCTAAAGCCAAAATATTTTTTTAATTCTTTGTGGATGTCAATTTCGTTTGAATTCATTCTTTTTTAATGGTATTTTACATAAATTTGCACAACATAAAGATACAACTTTCTTTTATAACCACAAATTTTATAAAAAATCTGTTTTGATAGAAAAAGAAGCAATATTGGCGTCTGCCAAAAAAACAATATTAGCTGAAAGTAAAGCAATTGCAAATCTTTCAGAACTTCTCACCAACGATTTTGCCGAAGCCGTAGAAATCATTTTCAAGTCAAAAGGTCGCCTGATTGTTACCGGAATAGGAAAAAGCGCAATCATTGCCCAAAAAATTGTGGCGACGCTCAATTCAACCGGAACTCCGTCCATGTTCCTGCATGCTTCAGAAGCCATTCACGGCGATTTGGGAATGGTACAGCAAGACGATGTCGTTATCTGCATTTCAAAAAGCGGTAACAGTCCGGAAATCAAAGTGCTGGTTCCGCTACTAAAACGTTTTGGAAACATTTTAATTGCGATTACCGGAAATTTAACTTCTTTTCTTGGAAAAGAATCCGATTATGTCTTAAATGCGTATGTTGAGTCAGAATGTGACCCAATTAACCTTGCCCCTACCAACAGCACAACGGCTCAACTCGTTATTGGCGATGCCCTGGCTGTGGCCTTGATGGAACTTCGCGATTTTAAGAGCGAGGATTTTGCCAAATACCATCCGGGTGGTGCGTTAGGAAAAAAATTGTTGCTTCGCGTAAAAGATATGCTCGACACGACTCACAGACCTGTCGTAGCTCCGGATTCGAGCATCAAAAAAGTTATTGTGGAAATTTCTGAAAAAAGACTGGGTGTTACAGCCGTGGTAGAAAACGACAAGGTAATAGGCATCATTACTGATGGAGATATCCGAAGAATGCTTAACGACCGTGATACTTTTAACGACCTGACTGCAAAAGACATTATGACCAAAAATCCGAAGATGATTAAATCCAGCGATATGGTTGTTGATGCGTTAAACATCTTGGAAGATTTCTCCATAACACAGCTGGTTGTAGTGGATGAAGGCAATTATTTAGGTGTAATCCACCTCCATGATATTTTAAAAGAAGGAATCGTATAAATTATGGCTAAAAAGAAAAACGTAAACGAAATGTCGTTTCTGGACCATCTGGAAGAACTCCGATGGTTGTTAATCAGAAGTACATTAGCTATAGTCATCGCTTCTACTGTTGCATTCTTCTTCAGTGATTTTATTTTTGACAAAATTATATTCGGGCCAAAAGACCCTAATTTCATCACTTACCGTTGGTTTTGCGAAGTGAGTAAATTCTTCGGAAGTACGGGAGAAGGTTTTTGTGATTATAAAATTAATTTTGACGTACAGAGCCGTGTCATGTCCGGACAGTTCAATGCGCACATCTGGACCTCTATAACCGCCGGTTTTATTCTTGCCTTTCCTTTTATTTTGTGGGAATGCTGGAAATTTATCAGCCCGGCATTATACGATAAGGAAAAGAAAAATGCCAAGCTGTTCCTGGCCGTGGCTTCTTTCCTGTTTTTCCTTGGAGTTTTGTTTGGCTATTTTATCATTACGCCGCTTTCCATCAACTTCCTGGCCGGATATCAGGTGAGTACGCAAATTCATAACGATATTGATTTGGATTCCTATATCTCACTAATACGAAGCACTACGCTGTCGTGTGGTTTGGTTTTTGAATTGCCAATTGTTATGTTTTTCCTTTCCAAATTAGGATTGATAACACCTACATTTTTAAGGAAATACAGAAAATACGCTATCGTTATCATCCTGATTATTGCGGCTATTGTGACACCTCCTGATGTGGTGAGCCAGATTATCGTGACAATTCCATTATTAATATTATACGAACTCAGTATTTTTATTTCGGGCTGGGTACTAAAAAATAAGCTGAAAAATGAGCAATCTAGTTAAAGAATTCAACGATTACCGTCAGGTAATGAATGAAAAACTGCTGAATGACGACAACAAAGTCATCAAAAGGATTTTCAACCTTGATACTAACGCCTATATGGAAGGCGCACTAAATGTAAAGACCAAAGAACTGCTTGGATTGGTAGCTTCTGCCGTTTTGCGTTGCGATGATTGCGTAAAATATCATTTGGAAACCTGTTACAAGGAAGGTATCACAAAAGCAGAAATGATGGAAGCGATGAGTATTGCTACTTTAGTAGGCGGTACTATCGTAATCCCGCATTTGAGAAGAGCTTACGAATTTTGGGAAGCCCTGGAAGAAAATAAATAATTGTTAATTAGTAACCGCATTTTTCTGAATAGTCGTTTATTTGTTCGGCAATTTTATAAAGATTAAAAAATCGGAATATGATTCTAAGAGCTGACAATCTGGTCAAAACATACAAAGGAAGAAGTGTCGTAAAAGGTATTTCTGTTGAAGTAAATCAAGGAGAAATTGTAGGTCTTCTGGGACCTAATGGTGCCGGAAAAACGACTTCCTTCTATATGATTGTAGGTTTGGTCAAACCAAATAGCGGCAAAATCTATCTTGACAATACCGAAATCACAGATTATCCGATGTATAAAAGAGCACAGAACGGAATTGGCTATCTGGCACAGGAAGCTTCCGTTTTTAGAAAACTGAGCATTGAAGACAATATTATGAGCGTGCTTCAATTAACTAATCTTTCCAAGCAGGAACAGGAAGCCAAAATGGAAAGCCTTATTGCCGAATTCAGCTTAGGGCATATCCGCACCAACCGAGGCGACCTGCTTTCCGGAGGTGAAAGACGCCGTACGGAAATTGCCCGTGCTTTGGCAACCGATCCTAAATTTATTTTATTGGACGAACCATTTGCCGGAGTTGACCCGGTGGCAGTAGAAGACATTCAAAGAATTGTAGCCCAGTTAAAAAATAAAAATATCGGAATCCTTATTACTGACCACAACGTACAGGAAACACTTGCTATTACGGATAAGACCTATCTGATGTTTGAAGGTGGCATCTTAAAGGCTGGCGTTCCGGAAGAACTGGTTCAGGACGAAATGGTGAGAAGGGTTTATTTAGGACAAAACTTTGAGTTGCGTAAGAAGAAATTGGAGTTTTAGATTTGGGATTTTTGATTTATGATTTTAGATTGTAGATTGTAGAAAATAGATGATAGAGAATAGACATGAAACCGGGAAGTTGGTACTTTTCGGTTTTTTTGTTTTTAGTTGATGGTGAAGTACTGTAGTTGTTTTGGTGTGCCGTTATAGATATTGACATCAACGGTTCCTTTGATGCCGGGTACGGTGGCTTTTTCTGTGAATTGCCAGAACAGCCATTCGTCTTTGATGGTTTCTTCAAAAAAATTATAGTTGGCAATCCAAAACGTATAGCCTTTAAATTCTTCTTTCAGGAAATCATTATAATAGCTTTCTCCCGAATAGATGATCGGTTTTACGTTATAGTGTTTTTCTACTTTTTTCAGCCATCGTTTCAGACCAATCTTAAGGCTGTCAATTGATTGTTCTTTGGGTAGTTTTTCAATATCCAGAACCGGCGGCAAATCGCCTTTATGGAGTTTTACAGTTTTAATGAAATTATCGGCCTGTTCAATAGAATTTTCATTCGGACGGTAATAATGATAAGCACCCCGAATCAGCTTATGTTTTTTCGCTTCCTTCCAATTGTCTTTAAAGGTAGCATCTACCCTATTTTTTCCTGCTGTGGCACGAATGAAAACAAATCCCAATGGAAATTTTTCTTCAATAGCATTTGCTTTTTCCCAATCTACATCGCCCTGGTATTCGGACACATCAAAACCGTATACTTTATTCTCATGTTTGCTTAAAACCTGATAAATCCTGACATCGGCGATTCGCTTTTCTTCTGCGAGTCTCTTGTCAGTTTTAAAACTGAAATAATAGGCCAGTCCTTCCCTGTAATGATAGGCTGTTCCGGCAAGTAAAAGGATAAAAAATGCCCACAACGAAAATTTCAATACGTTTCCGGAGAAGAAATTATTCTTCTTTTTGGATTTTCGCACTGCAGATTTTCGTATTGGAGCCGGTTTCTTCATTCAGTAAAAATAAATATTTTGGAGGAAAAGTTATATCCGGAACTTAAAATTATAAAAACGCCGAATTAAGAGAATTGTTACTTTTTTCAAATGCCACAGATTAAATGATTAAAATGATTCAATTAAACCCTAAACAAATCTGTGAAAATCTGCGAAATCAGTGGCAAAAAGATTCAACATTATAGCTCTTTAACGCCACAGATTAAATGATTAAAACGATTCAATAAAAATTTGTGAAAATCTGCGAAATCAGCGGCAAAAAGATTCAACATTATAGCTTTTTAATGCCACAGATTAAAAGATTAAAGTGATTTAATAAATCCTAAACAAATCTGTGAAATCTGAGCAATCAGCGGCAAAAATCTTAAATCTTAAATCTGCAATCTTAACTACTTTTCTTATTCGTCAAAACCGACAACGCTATATAAAAAAGAATCAATAACGGAATTCCCAAAGCTTTAAAAAACACTAAAAGCAGTGCAGATACTACCAGAAAGATTATCTGAAGTTTGTTTTTGGCAAAACTTGCACTTTTTACTTTTAATGAAAAAAGAGGAATTTCGGCATTGAGCATAAAAGCGCTGAAAAGGGAAATTACAAGCAATACCCACGGATTGCTCAAAGCCTGCGAAATAAACCCGTATTGGTTATCAAGCAAAATAAGCGGAAGGCTTAAGATAAAAAGAGCATTTGCCGGAGTTGGCAAACCTATAAAAGAATCGGTCTGACGGGTATCAATATTAAAATTAGCCAGACGATAACAGGAACCTAACGTAATGATAAAACCCAGATAAGGAAAAAACAGCTGCCATCCTGAAGACGGAAATCCCAAAGCCTGATTCATCAAATAGTACATGGCAACACCCGGAACTACGCCACTGGTTACCATATCAGCCAAAGAATCGAGTTGCAATCCAAGCGGACTGGAAACTTTAAAAAGCCTTGCAAAAAAGCCATCAAAAAAGTCAAGAAAAATACCAAGACACACAAACAGAAAGGCCAGCTTAAAATCCTGATGGAAAGCAAAGATTAGTGCAATGCATCCTGAAAAGAGGTTAAGCAATGTAATAGTATTCGGAACTTGAGCCTTGATTCCCATATCGTGTTATTTTTTTAATTGGCGTGACCGCAAATTTAGCACAATAAGTTTATAGTGCAGCGCGTTTCTTATAACAGATTTTTAACTTGATATTCCTCAGTATTATTTATTGTTATAAGGCAAAGAAGGAAGCTCGATAAAAATTTATATTTTTGGACGATAATTAACAATACAGATTTCGGCTTGTAAAAACAATTTGCTTTGAAAAAACCCCTTATAGCTTCTTTTCTTCTGGTATGCTCTTTTGCTTACAGCCAAGCGGTCAGGAAATATTCCAATGAATTTATGAATATTGGTGTCGATGCGGCCGCATTGGGTATGTCAAATGCCGTGACGGCCAGCACTAATGACGTCAATTCCGGATATTGGAATCCGGCCGGGCTTATTTACCTTGAAGACAAACAGGCTGCTTTAATGCATGCCAGCTATTTTGCCAATATTGCGCAATATGATTACGCGGGTTTTGCCATGCCAATTGACAACGAAAGTGCGTGGGGATTATCTGTAATCCGTTTTGGGGTAGATGACATCTTAAATACAACCGAATTAATTGACAGCGAAGGAAACATTGATTACAACCGAATCAGCCTGTTTTCTACAGCCGATTATGGCGTGACTTTTTCCTATGCCCGGAAATTAAAGATTCCGGGATTCCAGTACGGAGTCAATGCCAAAGTAATTAAACGTGTTATTGGAGACTTTGCCAATTCCTGGGGATTTGGTTTCGACATTGGAGTACAATTTGAAAGAAATGATTGGAAATTCGGATTGATGGTGCGTGACGTCACTACCACCTACAATATCTGGAACATTGACGAAAAAGCTTATAATAAAATCAAAGATGCCATTCCGGGCGAAAACCAGGAACTGCCGGAAGATTCTGAAATCACGCTTCCAAAAGCACAATTAGGGATTGCCAAAAAATTCATCATCCGTTACGACTACAGCATTCTGGCAGCAGCCAACCTGAATATGAGCTTTGCCCGTACCAATGATATAATTTCTACAGATGTAGTGAGCATTGACCCGGCTGTCGGTTTTGAATTCGGATATACTGATTTGGTCTTTTTAAGAGCCGGTGTCGGAAATTTCCAAAATGTAAAACAGCTGGACGGAAGCGAAAAAGTAGGTTTCCAGCCTAACATCGGACTTGGATTCAAGTACAAAGGTATTCAGGTAGATTATGCATTAACAGACATTGGCGACCAGAGTGTGGCTTTGTATTCTAACATCTTTTCGGTAAAAGTAGACCTGGGTATCTTCAGGAGATAATTTTAGCGTAGTTCCGGCATGAAAATATTCAGTAGTTTTACGGATATTTGTGCTTTAATTTCATCCTATGTCAAGATTCAGACTCTTACTTATTTTGTTATTGCTGGCGTTTCCGCTATCTAAAAGCTTTTCACAAAGTGCCATCTTATCCGATTCTTCAAAAGTAAGCATCCTGACCATAGGTACTGCCAATGAATCACACACTCTTTACGGACATACCGGCTTACGTATTTTAGACGAACAGCGCGGATTGGATGTGGTTTATAATTTTGGCTATTTTGATTTCAATACGCCTTATTTTTTGGCCAAATTTGTAAAAGGCGACCTGCAATATTTTGTGGCTACCAACCAATATCGTGACTTTGAATATAATTACAGGGAAGAGAACCGCTCAATTTACGAACAGGAACTTAATCTCAGTACCATCCAAAAACAGAAACTACTCGATGAACTAAACAAAAACCTGTATTCTGACGAACGTTTTTATACTTATAAATTTATCGATAAGAACTGTACCACTATGGTTATTGACAAGGTAAATGATGTGCTTGGCGGAAAAATCATTACTACAAAAAAACCGGTGACTGTAACTTACAGAGAAATACTCAATCCTTATCTGAGTAGTAATTTTTTCCAGAAGCTAGGCGTTAATATCATTTTTGGACCAAAAACCGATAAAAAAGCTGAAGTATTGTTTCTTCCGCTGGAATTAATGGATGTTTTGAAAACTACTGTTTATAATGGCAAACCTTTGGTTACAGAAACCAAGACCATTTTTGAAGCCAAGCCTGTAAAGACAGTTTCCTACTGGAATAATATCTACGTTTTTTCAGCTTTGGTACTTTTGGTAATCGTATTAAAAAACAATACCGTTTATCTTACTTACTTTACTATTTTAGGATTATTAGGTTTATTCCTTTCATCAGTAGGTTTTTATTCGCTACACGAAGAAGTCCGTTGGAATTATAATGTGCTTTTGTTCAATCCGTCGTTGCTGTTTTTGGTTTACTTTTTCAAAAAGAAAAACCGCAAGTGGATATCCAATCTTGCCCTGTTCAATCTAGCCTGTATTGCTGTTTATCTGATTGTTATTTTCAACAAGGCACAACTGCTGTTATTTATGCCTATATTAATTACTTCTACGGTAATTCTTGCGAAACTTGCCAGAAAAAACAAAAAGACAAAAATTGCTAAAGCTTAGCTATTGCCCACGATAGAACAGAATCGTGCTGATGGTTTTGATGGTAATGTTGATGTCCAGAAAAATACTTCTGTGTTTGATATAATACAGGTCATATTGCAGCTTAATGAGGCTGTCCTTGATGGAGTCTCCATAGGAATAATTAACCTGCGCCCAACCCGTTAGCCCGGGTTTGATGACGTGACGGGTTTGATAAAACGGCATTTGGTTGGCTATCTGCTCTACAAAAAACGGACGTTCCGGTCTTGGCCCGATAACTGCCATGTCGCCTTTGAGCACATTGATAAACTGCGGAAATTCATCTATTCTTGATTTCCTTAAAAATTTGCCGAAAAAGGTAATCCTGTTATCATTTTGTGTAGCAAAAACAGCCTTATCTGTCTCTGCATTTTTTACCATTGTCCTGAATTTATAAATCCGGAATATCTTTCCGTTCTTCCCTACTCTTTCCTGAACATAAAACAGCGGACCTTTGTTTCCGATAAAATTAGCGACGTAAATAAACGGCAACAGATACAATCCAATAGCTATTCCAACTAATGAAATCAGGATTTCAATAAGTCGGGCCAGCAATAGGTAAAGTTTGTTATGATTGCTTCGGCTAAACGGAAAATATCTGTAAAAATCCCTGTCTACATACTGAACCGGAATACGCTGTGTAATATTTTCATAAACCTGCGTATATTCACGAATTACAAATCCCTGCTCCAAAAGAGCCAAAAGACGGTTATATAAATCAACCGTTATACCGTCTGTTTTTTGCGAGGCAATAACGATTTCCGATACGCCATTTTTTCTTATAAAACCATTCAGGTCGGCAATTTCGATATTGGCCACGCCAGCGTGGTTCGACACAGTATCACCTTTGGAATCTGTATTGATGAAACCCAGTATTTTATAATGCGGGTCTACTTTTTCTAACGAGGCTACCAATTCTTCCAACTGGTTTTTGTCGCACACCATAACGACCCGCTTCAAAAAACGATGAGAAGCCAGAAATGCCTGATAAAAAATACGCCATGCAAATAAGGCCAATGTAATTGCCAGGAAAAAATAAATGATTTGTAATCTGTTGGATGGAAGTACCGGCGTAAAAATAGGTGTCAGAAGAAAGAATAATACTGTCGTGGAAGAAGTGAGCAGTATACTTTTGATAATCTGATACTGATTACTGGCTGTCTGCAGATTATACATTTCAAAGACGGTTCCCAGAATATTCAGGTAAATTCCTAAAACAATCGTCCAGTAAAAATTAGCTTTGGAAATACTGAAATAATCAAATTTGAAAAGCAGTCCTACTATGTATAATGCCAAAATAACCGTCAATACATCAAATAACCGCAAAAGCAATTTGCGCTCCGAGATTTCAAAATGTATTTTCTTAAATGAGAACATCTATGGTAGATTTGGGCATTGCAATTTAACATTATTTTAGTAATATCAAATCTATCGCTAACACAAAATTTTATTCCATAGTGACTTCACCTGCTGCCAGTCAAAACTTTCGGCTTTTGCTCTGGCGTTTTGCGTCAAATCTTCTGCAAGGTTCTTATTTTCAGTTATCTCTTTTACGGCTTTAATCATGGCTTCCGTATTTCCGTCATCTACTAAAAGAGCTGTTTTTTTGTCATCCAGCAGAAAAGGAATTCCTCCAACGTTTGTACTCACCACAGGCAAACCTAAAGCCATAGCTTCCATTACACTAACCGGTGTATTGTCAAAATGGGTGGTATTGATAAAAATATTGTAATTCTCAGATAAACGAATCCAATCGGTTTTGGAAAGTTTCCCTGTGAAATTCACATCCAGGTTGTATTTCAACGCCAATTCTTTGGTTTTTGCCAGCATTCCATCTTTTTCAGGCCCAACCATGCAGAGCGATGCTTCAGGAAATTGTTTTTTAATTTCACGGAATACCTCAACAGCCATAAACGGATTATAAATGGCTGCAAATGACCTTACCCATAAAAGTTTGGGCTGTGTTATTTCCCGTTTCAGAAAATTATAGTTGCTCATATTGAGCGTATTGGGAATATAGGCCATGTTTTGGATGCCTTTTTTCTGGAAATGTTCCAAAAGATAGCCCGAAGGAGCACTATTTTTATAGGCATGATTAAAAATCATAGCACATAATGCCGGATTTTTGGATAGCCTGCCCGGCAAGTCACCACCCCGCAACATCGGAATATACTTTATCTTTAATAATCGAGCCAACTGACTGACCAAAAAGGCATACCAAAAATTGGAGGTACTGTAGGTATCGATGAGCAAATAATCAATTTTATTCCTTAACCGTAGTGTACTCCATACCATATCGAGCAGCCGTAATGCCTTATTCTTTTTGGAAGAAGCATAAAAAAGCGTATAGCCCTCACCTTCCAAAAGCGGTCCCAAAGTTTCGATTGAAGTCACCGAAAAACCATGTTGCGATAATTTATTCCCTATGTACAGCAGGTTTTTCAATAGAATATACTTTGAGTAAGGTTAGCGAATAAATAAAAGCAGGAGCCACGAGTCGCATGGCAGCATGGTTGATTGTGAGGAACCAAAAAACAAAAAAGGACAGCAGGTAGAAATGATGCCTGTTGTCTACATATAAAACCAGTGGTGTAAAAAATAAAATCAGTATTGAAAAAATACCCAATGTGCCGTGTTCCGCCAACATACGGGTCAGTTCGTTATGCGATGCTGCACGAATACCTGTAATTTCCTCGCGGTATTCTTTGTTTTTTCCAACCCCGATTCCCAATATCGGATTTTCAAGAAACATCTGCAGTTCGGTTGAGGCAATTTGTTCCCTTCCTCCCAGTCGGTCTTCCTTTTCACGTCCGGCAGCATCCTGATTGGCATAGCGTTTCTCAATCAATCCGCTCGTCTGTAAGGAACTATAGCCCCAAACCCCGATTCCTGCCAGAACAGTCAGGATAACCACTACATTCAATTTCATTTTGGTCTGCAAATTGGCTATCGTATACAATGCTCCAAAAAGCACAACAATCATGACCAGCCCCGTAATTACTCCTCCTCTGGAAAAAGTAACTATTGCCCTAAAAGTGAGCACAAGTGCAAAAAACAAATTGATTAACAGGTATCTCTTGTTGGAAGAATTGAGGAGCATCCTCGAAAAAAAGATAAAAAATCCAAGTCCGAGAATAGTAGAAACCTGATTAGGTCCAAAACCTCCGGAAGTTTCAAAGTTGGAGGATGTACCGGTCACTACATCCTTAACATCCGGAGAATAAATAAACAGGTAACAGGCCGTAGACAAGATGGGCAAAACCGCAGCCAGCAAAACATTGGAGAGTTCGGCAAACGAAATTTTCCGCCTGTAGGCATAAATTGAACAGAGACCCAGACAAACCGGCCCTACAATATTAAAAGTTATCGCCTTTCTTACATCGGTACTGATATCCAGGGTTACGGTAGAAATTACCACACCGGGAACCAAAAGCAAAAGGTATATCCAATACGGAATAGAATTTTTGGAAAAACTACTGTAAAAAATTCCCATAAGCATAAACAGCATTACGCCATATTTGGAAAATTCATTCAGGAAATTTCCTCCGGTCATTCGCAGTAAAACCTCGCTTCCGGCTATATAAGCCGAAATATATAATACTTCATTGTGCTTATTTGAAGTCTTCATCACAATGCCAACACCTATCAGCAACGTAAGCAAACCGTATACCTTGGATAGTAACGGAAACAAGTATATTGCAAAGCCAATCGCAATATGCAATAAGACAAGCCCGATATAGGTAATCTGTCTACTTTTGTTTTGCATTTAAAATGTTTTGATATTGCAATATTAAGGCATTCATCACAATTTCTTCAGAATAGCTTTCTCTTATTGTTGTTTTTAAGGCTTCGGACACGGATTTTCTCAACTGTTGGTCGTCTGCCATTCGTTTCAGTTGTGCAGTCAGCATTTCCACATCTGATGGAGTAAAAGAAAGTCCTGTTTTTTCGTTTTGTATGATTTCGCTACAATAACCAACATTGGTAGAAACTACTGCCAAACCTGCCATTCCATATTCCAGTAACGTCACAGGAAAACCTTCAAAGACAGAGGCCAGGACACCTATAGTTCCCTGTTCCAATACATTGCTGATATCCGAACAGCTGCCGTAAATAAAAATACTATCGTCGAGACGATTGTCGCTTATAAAACGTTTCAAATGTGAAGAATAGTCATCCTGAGAATCTTTACCAATAAGATGCAGGGACCATTCTTTTTTATGGAGTCCGGAATCCCGAAAAGCTTCCAAAAGCAAGGCGTGGTTTTTAGGATATCTAAGATTTGACAGGCAGACGATTCTCTTACCGTCAGTTCCTTTTAATGTGGTTTGCTTTTCCTCAACCTTGTCACGCACAGCAAAATTTGGAAGATATATTACTTTAGCCACTGCCAGATTACGTTCGGCCCAGGCTTTTAATTCCTGATTCACGACCATTACAGTATCAAAAAAGCGGGAAGTCATTTTCAAAACAGCATTCTTATATCCTTTTTGACTACTTCTTCCGCCGTGGTGGTCGTGCCATACGATTTTTATTTTCGGATAGGCTATCTTGAGCATTACTGCTATAAAATAGGAAGTGCCATGAGCATGTATGATGTCTATACTATTATCTTTCACAAAGCGTTTCAGTCTGGAAACAGCCTTGAAATCAACAGTCCGTTTCCTTTCCAAAAAAGTATACGAAACAGCTTTATCTAACTGTTCTTTCAAAATGCCTTGCTTGCGTGTAACGGCAAGAGCCGAAAATGCTATCCTGTTGGCGAGACCATTGGCATAGTTAACCGCCATACGTTCGGCCCCACCGGCTTCTAACGAATCGATTAGTTGCAGGACTCTCATTTATTTTTTAAAAAACTTTTAATTTCACTTTCAAAATAATCCAACGTATATCTTCTGGACCAAAGCATCGCTTTTTCGGCTTTGTTTTTATATTCTTCCGGCGCTTTTAGTAAAGCAGCTATATTTTCACTATCCTGTTCCAAATTCATTTCTAACAATACTCCTCTTGTGCCATAATCAAGCATATCCGGAACGCATGAAACCCGGCTAGAAACCGGAACGCACCCCCAGAACATGGCCTCTGCCACTACTTTTGGCCAGCCTTCACTTTTGGAAGGTAACACTAAAAAATGACTTTCTTCATAGGCCTGTTGTAAACTTTCTTTGGTTTGGTTGCCTTTCAGCAAAACCGGGTTTTGTAGATTATTTTTAATGATGTATTCCTGTAATTTATCTCTTTCCGGACCATCTCCAAAAAGTTCCAGTTGTATGGCAAATCCTTTATTGATTAAATTTTCTGCCAGTTGTATGGCATAAAGGGGCCTTTTTCCCTGTGCCAATGTTCCGGCAAAAAGTAATTTTATTTTTCCATCTAAAGTCCGTAATGATATGTCTTTTTTATCCTGTTCACTATAAGTAGCCGTAAAAAAAGGTCGGATATTTTTTGTCTGATTGGGCCAGTTTCCATACACCAATACCTGCATGTTTCTGGTCAGAAATGTATTGCTTAAAATCCATCGTTGGAATTTATAGCTAAACGGCTGTTGTGATTCAGAATCCCAATTGCCGGCGTATTTTGCAGTCTTGGGTTTCTTTGGAAAAAGAATCTGTACAAAACAACCCAACAAGCCTACATTGCCCGGACATCTAAGATGGATATGGTCGGCTTCACGCATTGCTTTATAAATAACGGCTATCAGTTTGGGCATTTTAAACAAAGCTGAAATTTTTGCCTTCAACCCAATGGCATTAAAACCCGGAATTTCCATAAACCGGACTTCTTTTTCATAGGGCAAATGGATGGCATTTGGTTGTAAATCTGCTGTTGGCGCTACCAAAAGCACTTCATCTACATTGTCTATCCACAGATTCATTTCCCGCACATAGGGCGCATAGGCATAAAGCCTGCTATTTTCTTTTATGTGCGGTACGTGGGTGATGATGGCAAACTTCATGACAGTTTCTGTTTAGGTTTGCTAAAAAACAGGCTCCACCAGCCTACCGTTCTTCCCAATGCTTCTGTAAAGGCTTGCTTTTTTTGCGAGGAAGTAAATACGTTGCCATAACGGATTAGAGTTAGCAACAGTGTAATGCTATGCCATTTTAATTTGGCTTTACCAGATGGTTTCGGGTATTTAGACCGCCATACGTACCAGCCGTTACGCACTACCATTTTTCCGTAAGCATATTTATTTGGCCTGCCTGAAGCGTCGTGATAATGCGCTAATCTGGCGTTCGTATTGACATATAGCTTTCCTAAATTGGAAAGTCGTAATGTAAAATCGGCATCTTCGTATAAACCATAACCTTCAAAATAAGTAGAAAACCGAAGCCTGTCAAAAACCTCTTTTCTGAATGAGGAAACGCCGCCCATTAGTTGCTGTACTTCATAAATCTTTCCTGATGGTGGCAAAAAGCCTATGCTTCTGCCATGAGAATATTCCGGAGCAAAACCGGGCGCTACATTGCTGTCAAGTCCTAATTTCTTTCGGGCTACAAAACGGGAGCCGTCGTTGCGCTTCCAGCCATCATACAAAAATTCATTTGTCTTCGCTTTATATCCAGCCGGAGTTTGCTGCCATGTTGTTTCATTAGTGATGTAGCCACCCACGCCCAAAGCTTGAGGATGTAGTTTATAAACCGATAGAATTTCTGCGAAATAGGTAGGCTCCAAAACGGTATCATCGTCTAAAAAACAAACAATTTCCGTTTCCTGCATTAGCCTGTTAATTCCGAAATTTCGTTGTCGGGTAAGTCCGCGGTCTTGTTCGCTAACTTTAAAATAAGAAAGTCCTTTGAAATGTTTTTCTTCTAAAGCTGCTTTTGTAAAATCGTCCGGACTGCCGTCCACAACCAAAATCTCATCAGGGTACACAGTCTGTTTCTCTACAGATTCTAAAAGAGTCAACAAAGGAGTAGCTCTTTTATAGGTACAGATGATCAGTGAGAATTTCATAGGTTGTGGTTGAGGAGAACAAATATAGAAATTTAGGAGTCATTATTTCATTCAAATAATAAACTGATGTAGTCATCTTAAAAACAATCCTAAATTCAGTTGATTTAAAAATTTTAACCATTTTTACAGATTTCTGTAGCGAAAGATTTTAGAAAACGCCTAGGTTTGTAACAAACATAGTATGTACTGGTATGGAAAAATGGAAAAAATAAAATTTATCTCAATAAGCATAGTAACATTTCTTATTATGCTAACTATCTGGTTTGTTATCTGTTTTATGCTCGGATATGCAAGTAGCTCCAATTATCAAAAAGAAATATGGATTTTTTACCTTGCAACTCTCTTTTTACATTTCTTTATTATGCTGATGATTTTGAATAGGTTATTTGGTTCAAAGCTTAATTTTTTTTATTTACTTTTTAATCTAATAATGTATAGTGGTACTGCTTGGTATTTTTATAATTATTCCTAATGAAATACCATTTTGAGCACAATCACGATAAACATTAAAATCAGATATTTAACAATCAAACTCATGAATAAACTATTTGAAATAATCTATTGGGTAAAAATTTTTCTTTCACCCTTTATCATTTTTCTTTTTATCGCCTTAGCCATTTATTTTTCTAATGAAGAATTACTTTGGATTTCTGTCTTAATCTCTATTATTGGAATTATTCTGGGAATAGTTTATGCAGAAAGAATCAGAAGAAAACACGGAACAACGCATTATATGGGAAAAATATATAATACGGATGATATATCGAGTTATAATGAAATTATTGATGGAAAGAAAAATAAAAAAACAAAATCTAAAAATGAAAATCAAATATAATTTTTTAATGGCTTTAATGACATCATTATTCTTGAGCTGCAAACCATCTGAAAAAGTGATAAGCAACATTTCATGTTCAGGTACTGTTACATTACAATACGACAAAATAAAACGTGCCGATAGAGACAAACCTCTTGCAGAAAAAAATCTAGACGCATTTACAGTTTATTTTTTAAATGAATATAAAGATAGTATCCAAGCTTATGTCAATAATAAACTATATTACGAAAAAAATCTCGATGGTAATTTTGAAAATCTGAATGAAAATTTCGGATATAATTATTCTAAAGATGTAAATATTCCTGTCTTAAAGATAGTATCAAAAACAAAAAACACTTGTTTTGACATAGGCATTGACAAAAATTATAAAATAATTTACGTTTTTCTTTCCGATGACGGTAAGTGGACAGTACGATTTTCAAATATTTTTTATTTACACTAGCAAGAAAAATTAAAATATCTACCCACGCCTTATGAAAAACAACTCTCCTGATATACTCAAAAAATGGCTTACCGCCTGGTCGCTGTCAAGAGAATTGCCTTTGCCGATTGCATACAAATCTGGTTTTAAAGTTGAAGTTGGGGATGTGAAACAAAAAGAAAGGTATGTATTTGCAGAACTTAATGAGGATTTTATTGAACTTTCTAATATAATCAACGAACCCTGGATTTTTCTAAAAACCTTTGCCTCTCCTGAAGAAATAAAGGGTCGTGTTTCTGAAAAGTGGACATTCCAACCGCAAGGCTATTTTATGGTGTGTTCAGAGCCAATGGTTTTTCCGAATCGTCATCTTGATACTGAGTACAAATTCGAATTTTACGACTATAATTCAACTTTCGTAGTCAAAATCCTAACACAGAATAACGAACAGGTTGCTATTGGCCATGTCGTACTTGTTGATGATATAGCAGTATACGACCGAATCATAACAGACATCAATCACAGAAGAAAAGGCCTTGCTACCACAATCATAAAAGAACTAGAAAAAACAGTACTCGCTAAGGGCATTACCAAAAACGTCCTGGTAGCTACTGAAGAAGGCAAACAACTATACCAATCTTTAGGCTGGGAAGTACATAGCCTGTATATATCGATTGTTATCGTTGCATAGGAAACAATGCTATTTAATGACGCATATTAAATAATCGAACACATAACGGTATTAATCCCAGTGAAACGGCTACAAAAATAAAAACCCGTATATAATTGAGCGTTTGCCAAAGCTTAACCCTGCTGAGCAAATCTTTAGTTCCATTGGATGCAATTGCTATTTTTTGGAAATCGATAATAGCAGGTGCAAAATAAGAAAGTGTCCAAATCCTGACAGCGATGTGGATGGCAAGCAAAACTAAAAGCCAATTCCGTATCGGGTCGATTTTCCAACAGAAATACAACGCCAGCAAAAAAGTAATTTCATGCAGGGAATGGAACACTATCCAGAAAATTTTCAGACTGCTCCCCTGTCCGTCTAATAAAAGTTTGAAATTATCCGGTGGCGAAACTGTCCATTTTGGAACAAAAAGCAAGGTTTCAAAAATTTGTGCCCCGTTCATCATAAAATAAATAAGGGTCGTAATACAGAGCCATAGCTCTGCTCTTGACAGGTAGCTTGTCGTAATATTTTCCATTTTAATCGTCTGATTTAGGATTCATCGAATCGGTTACTTCTTTCATTATGGCAGTGGCTTCCAAAAAATATCGTTTTATGGATTCCATTTCCGAGGATGAAAAAGAAGTAATCAATGCTGTAGTTTTTTGTTGGAGTTCCTCAAAAAGTGGCTGTAATAATTTCATGGCATTTTCTTCATCAGGTACGATGATTACTTTTCTTCTATCGTCTCTGCTAAATTTTCTTTTCACAAGCTTTTTTTTCTCCAATCGGTCAATTAATCCGGTAACAGCACCGGTAGTCAATCCTGTCAATTTAGAAAGTTCACCTGCCGTCAATTCTTTATGTTGTAGAATAAGTCCCAGGTATTTATGATCAGAACCTGCCAGGCCTGCTTTGCGGGCAACTGCTTCATGCATAAAAATCGAAGCGTCAGAATATTGTCGGCTCGCCAATCTGAATTGTTGGAGTAAATCGTTCATATTAATTTATATTAGCAACTAAATATCTTAGCTGCAAAGATATTATTTTTTTATATAACAAAGACCTATTCTACTCTAAATTATTTCTCTATACTCTTAGAGATAATGTTTAAGAGTCGATTTTCCAGAATAAATCAGGTAAACAACTTAGCTGTTTTTAATTTTATTAGCCCATAAAAGGCTTACTGCCCACTTTGCTTTGAAGTTTTTATAATAGCGAAATGGATTCCGGATAGGCTGGTGTTTATAAAACTTAAAAAAAGAAACCGTTTTATAACCTTGCAGTTGTGTTTTTGATTGATGCAATAATCTGTAAAGCATCACTGTAGGTGATGGTTTTGGCTGTAGTTTCTCATTTTTCCATGCCAATTCAGGTTTGGTACGAAAACCGCCTATTGGGGCTTTTAAGTGTAGTATTTGGGGAAAAGGAAAGTACAATACATCATATCCTTTATTTCGAAGTTGCATTCCGAAATCGGAATCTTCACCAAAACCAAATTCAAAACGCAAGTCAAATTGGAGTCCTTTTACGGTTTCGGCTTTTACGATACTGCAACCGGAACCAAATGTTTTCCATTGAAACACAGTATCGAATACGGTTTTTTCATTTAGCTGCAAACAGCTAAGCGTATTGGCTTCATTTCCGTATTTGGTAATCTGACTGAAAGCCGTTTCCAAAAAGTCTTCACCAATGCGAATGTCATCATCCGCAAAGAAAACCCATTCACTTTCAATTTGCGCCAGGGCAATATTACGGGCATTGCAGGCTCCTGCCTGACGGGTAAACGTATGCGAAATGGCAAAAGGCCAGGAAGTATTTTTCAAAAAATCCAGATTGCTTTGGCTTCCCTCAGCAGAGTTCTGCTCTACAATAATAACTTTTCGTGGCAATTGGGTTTGAACTGCCAAATCAGATAGAAACGTGTGCAGATATTGTTCCCTTCCAATAGTTGGTATCACAACATCAACCGTTGCTTTGTTTATAATTTTTCTTGAAGATTGAACCACAAGAGTATCTAAAGGCTTGCCGTCTGTTTTTCTTTTACTATAAAATAAGCTTTGAAAAAAGGCTCTTGAATGCCCCGATTTTTGGTACAAGACGTAATTAAGCCGTAAAAGAAATAACCATCGGAACTTGTAATGCTGGCGTACAAATTTGAAAACAGTTTTTGTAGTCGCTTTTGGAGTTTTATAGTCTGTATTAGAATGCAAAAGCAATCGGGGTTCCGAGTAACACAAAAGTCCGTGTGGCATCCATAGCTTCGCTAAAGAATGCAGGAAATAATCGAAATCCTTATCTTGCACAATTTCTTTTTCTAAACGTAAAAGCACTTCACTAGCTATTCCGCCAATGGCAGCACTGGCAAACCAGGTTGAGAACTTTTCATTCTTGTTTGGATTGGCAAAAAGGCTTTCGTCTACATATCCGATAGTATCCGGAAAATAGTTTTCTTTTGCCGGATTGTAAAAAGCCATTATTTTTTTATGATGGAAAATAGCAGCAATACTATCACTATCCTTATTAAAATAATTGCGTTGTGATTCATGACACCAAAACAACAGCGATTCAGGAAACGCATGTGCTACTTCAAACAGCGTATCTGCAATGGAAGCCAGGCGAACCGGAACGTCTTCCTGTAAAATATCGTTCCAGACCTGTGTTACTGCATTATTTTGGTGGTAGAGAATAATCATAACTGCTGCTTATAGAATTCAATATTTTGCAGGACTGTTTTTCGTATATCAAAAACATGCTCCACACGTGTCCTGGCATTTTTGCCAAGTTGCAACACCTGATTTTTATCGGTAATCAGTTCGTTTATTTTTTCAGCATATACTGTATGGTTTTTTGGATGTACCAAAAAACCGCTTTCTCCATCAATAATCAATTCTTTTGCCCAACCGATATTACTATTCACAACAGCCTTTTGCATGGCCATACATTCTATCGTTACCATACCCAGAGTTTCGGCAAAAGTCGGGAATACGCATACATTGACCTTTTTGATATGTTTCCGAATCTCATTATAAGGCACTCTTCCCAAATAACTGACTTTCTCTTTTAGCGTTTCATTTAACATGGAATGCAACAATTGCCAGGTTGATGATGATTGCGTTTGCAAATCATACGAATCAGAACCGATTAATAAAAGATGTGCTTCCGGATTTTTTGCAACAACTTTTTCCAGAATAGCAGGAAGTTCCAACACGCCTTTTTTCCTGATAATAGTCCCGATATATAAAATCAGACCGGATTCAAAATCCTCCGGCGTTTCATTTGAAAAATCAGAAAGCTGGATTCCGTAATGCAAAGTTTGAATAAGTTTGCCCTTGATTTTAAAAATCTCTTTTGTAAGATTGCCCGCAAATTGTGTTGGCGCGATATAAGCTTTTGCCTTTTCCAATCCGAGTTTTTCAAACCAAAAGTTTTTACGTTTCTGTTTTCGGTTTTCCAAACGGCAGAAATAGGCATCGCTGCCATGAAAACGAATAACCAAAGGCGCATTCAGATTCATAAAGGCTGTAATTCCTGTCCAATCCGGAGCTTCTACCAAATCAATCTTATCTTTTGTAATGTAACGATTAAGATAGTTCTGGAGGTGCTTTCTGTAAAAATACCAACCAAAAGCCTTGTATTTTTTATGTTGTATCAGATGAATCTTTATGCCGTCTTCTTCCAGAATTTCATCTGTTTTTTGGGAATACACAAAAACCGAAACCTTGATTCCTTCCTTATGCAAAGCCAAAACAAGATTTTTGATGCTGGTTCCGATTCCGGCAGCATGGCGAACCTTTTCATGAGGATATTCCGGTGTTAGAAAAGCTATGTGCATCATTGAAAAAATTTATCTAAAAGAAACTGTGTAAAGACGGTAGCTCCTCTTTCGTTCATATGTCCGCAGGAAGAAAAATAATCATCGCTGGTTACTACAGCTTCAAAATTATGAACTTCCGGATATAATTTGACAACATCTTCAAAATATGCAGCATTTTTTACATTCTCGCACATGGGTGTTGTTACAGCAATCAATCGTATGTTATTTTCCCTGCAGATTTTTTTAATCTTTTCATAAGCCGTATTTCGCTTCGGACTGTATTTTGAAAGGTCATACTTCATGTTTTTTCCTTTTCCTTTCAACGGATAAAAACCATGACGTTGCAAGGATTTTGATGGTCTCTCCGCTATCGTAAAAAACAATTCCCTGCTTCCTATTTTAGCATCATATTTCAGATAGCGGTAAAATGGCAGGTAATACAATTGGTCAAAATCTTCTATATTTTTATAATAGTCTCTAATCTGAACCGACTCTTTCAAATAAGGATAGAAATAAGCGCGGGTACCTTCAGAAAATCCGTTGGAATTGATATTCAGGTCTACCTCAACGACAAGGTTTTTAATTTTTGTTCCTTTTGCCAATAAAAGTTCCAGTAACAAAGCACTCTCTTCCAATCGGGAACCACTCATTCCGAAATTATAAGCCGAATAGCCTTTATCGATAAACAATTGCGGAACAAAATGGTTGTTGGCTCTCGACGAACCTAAGAAAATTACATCGTAGTCCTGAGGTTTTCCGGTATAGGCCAATGCTATTTTATTTCTGGGTTTGCTATTTACATATCCAGCCGTGAAAGCATAATCCAACAGGTATAGAACGGCTATAAAACCGATAAAAACCTTAAGCAGATGGAGCAGAAATCTTTTCATCAGAATTGGAAATAAATAAAACTTTTATACTCGCTATACACTCCAAACAACAATAAAACCGCAATGGCTAAAGCAATTTTCAGATAGCCGTATCGTCCGGAAATTGGTTCAACTTTATAGCGGTTGAACCATTCAAAACCAACAAACAACAAAATCATGAGCAGCAGTTCATAATTATAGCGTTCAATGCTAAAATACTGGCTTTTGAATTTCAAGTTGGTAAACATTCTCTGTATATATCCGAATGCTTCGGTGATTGTTGGTGCTCTAAAAAATATCCAGGCAAAACACGTTAATAGAAACGTCAGCCCGATTTGAGGAATCAGTTTGAGTGCCTGAACCGGATTTACATTTTCAATATTTCCGGTATGTATTCTGTTTTTCTTACTTAGGAGCAACGGAAGGAAATACAATGCATTTAAGAATCCCCAAACCAGATAAGTCCAGTTGGCACCATGCCAAAAGCCGCTTACCAAAAAGATGACAAATGTATTCCTGATTTTCATTCCTGTTCCACCTTTACTACCTCCCAACGGTATATAAAGATAATCCCGAAACCAGGACGAAAGTGAAATATGCCACCGCCGCCAGAATTCTGCAATATCCCGTGAAAAATAAGGGTAATCAAAGTTTTTGAGCAAGTTGATACCAAAAAGTTTAGAAGTTCCTAAAGCAATATCAGAATAACCCGAAAAGTCACCATAAATCTGGAAAGCAAAATAAACTGCTCCCAGCATAAGCGACAGGCTGTTCATGTTTTCATAATTGTCAAAAACAGCATTGGCATATTGGGCACAACTATCTGCAATGACTATTTTTTTGACCAATCCCCATAAAATCTGATGTAGTCCTTCCTTCGCCTGCTGATAGTCAAAATTTCTTTTGACTTTTACCTGGGGCAAAAGATGCGTTGCCCTTTCAATTGGTCCGGCTACCAGTAATGGAAAATAGCTTACAAAAAGCGCATAGTCAATAAAATTCCGTTCGGCCCGGATACGTTCTTTATAGATATCGATGATATATGAAAGTCCGTGAAAGGTATAAAATGAAATTCCAACGGGTAAAACCAATTTGAGAAGTAACGGATTGGCCTGCAAACCAAATCCTTTCAACAATTCAGAAAAGGAAACTGCAAAAAAATCATAGTATTTGAATACGCCAAGAAATCCGAGATTTACGCCAACGCTAATCCAAAACCATGTCTTTCTACTAGCTTTAGATTGGCTGTTTTCTATTTTTAATGCTGTAAAATAATCCAGTCCGGTTGAGAAAATCAGGAGAAACAAAAACCTCCAGTCCCAACACGAATAAAAATAGTAGCTTGCTATAATCAGCAATGCATTTTGTGCTTTTTTGGATGTTTTGAATACAAACCAATAAAGACAAAAAACTACAGGAAGAAAGACAGCAAACGACAGGGAATTGAAGAACATATTCTAGCGGATTATGTTGCGTATGGCTTCCCAAATGCGTGCCGAAGCATCCTCAATGGGTTGTTCGTTAATTACTTGAAACCATTCTTTTGCCGCAGCGACATTCGATTCCGGATTTAGTAAGCCAGTTTCAATACGGTCACCTATTTCCTCAGGCTTATCCAACCAGATAACGGCATTTTTATGCGGCATGGAACGAAAATGGACGTAGTTATAAATCTTTTTGACTGATGAGTTGCTTCCTATCGTACGATCGGTATCATAGTTTACGAAACAGCAAGGCTTATCATAGCACACATAGTCAAAAACCATTGAAGAACCCAGATTGACCACCATTTCTGTATGGAAAATCGTGTTCTGCTGCAAGACCACATCTTCCCGGGTAGGCAGAATAGTATTCCAGCCTTCTCCAATCTTTTTCCACAATGGTGGCAGATTGACAATCAAATCTTTATTGGTTTCCAATACCGAATCGTAACGCGAAGAGAAATCGACTGGGCAACGACGGAACAGGATTCCTAAGTTATACCCTTTGGCATTTAATGCACGGACCGCTTTTGCCGTGTCTGCCAGATATTGTTGGTCATCAGGAGAAGTCGTAATATCATCTCCCGAATAGCAAATGTATTTTTTTGCACTATCCAAGCCATTTGCTTCAAAAAAAGCCTGTTTTGACTGAATAGTCGCTTTGTTGGCATGGGATTCAAATTGCGGTGTGCCCGTTACAAAAACCTGTTCCGGACGTATGTAGTCGTAATAATAAAGCAGTTCCTTTTTCATATGGTCGCTCCATACAAAATAGTAATCGGTTTCAACAACCATAGTCGCTTTTGGAAGATTGTCCCATGAAAAAATAAAAGAAGCCGTTGGGATTCCTAAATCACGGGCTGCCAGAAGTGGCGCAATGGCCAGAACCGGACGCTGATTCGTACAGAAAACCATGGCCGGTTTTTCCTTTTGCAATGTAGCTAAAGAATCCCGATAAAAATCGGTTTTTCGTTCCTGCTGTTGAATCTTTTCCCGAACTTTTTCCAATCCTTTTCCTGATGAGTGGACCGCAATAATTACGCGAGTGGCCATACTCTTTAGAGAGCTTTTCAGGTTTTTATACGAAAATGGAAAACGATAGGCATCGTAATCCGAATCACCACTTTTTTGGATGTTCAGGTTTAGTTCTATGTGTTTTCGGGCATTTTTATAAATATCAGTCAGCGGATGTGTTTTAGCCCTGTGAATTTTTACTTCTTCATAGCCCAATGTTTTCAAATCAAAAGGTGTATTGTTCCAGAAAACCGGTTCAAATCCTTCTTTTTGTCCTAATTCATGGAAATGAGAATACGCAAAATTGCGCAGGCCAATGCCATCCGGCAGTAATATGAAGATTTTTTTATTGTACATCAATATCCCTAAATTGCTTCTGATGATTCAGCTGCCAAATATCCTGATTTTTTAATGAATTGAGGAATAATCCGGCACTGTTTCCGGCACCAAAATCTTCTTTTTCCAGATTAACTGTATGGTCGTCAACAATCTTGAGTGCATTGCTTATGGCTTCAACACTATAATCTACATTGATAATTTCAGAATGTATCGCCCTGTTTTGCTGACGCGTTCCGATATTAATAATCGGAATGCCATAATACGGAGCTTCCCGGATTCCCGCACTACTGTTGCCTATAATGAATTGCGCATTTTTCAGCAAGGTCAGGAAATATTCAAATCGAAGCGAAGGAAATATCCTGAACCTCGGATTGTCTTTTAATTGCTGATAGGAATCTAGTATTGCTTTGCTGCCCAAATCATTATTTGGATAGATAACCACATAATTATGATTGTCATTGAGCAAGGCCTGTGTGAAATTAGCTGCATATTCCATCATGTATTTTGCTTCCGTTGTTACGGGATGGAACATGGCAATAGCAAAATTGTCAAATCCAATATCGTAATATGTTTTTGCGGTTTCCAAATCAGGAAGGTTTTCAGAAAACATAATGTCTACATCCGGAGAACCGATGGTAAAGATGGAAGAAGACAACTCCCCCATCTGAATCAGTCTTTTGGCAGCCTGTTCGTTAGATACAAAATGGATATGGCAAAGCTTGCTCACGCTATGACGAATCAGCTCATCGACAGTTCCTGAAATCTCGCCGCCTTCAATATGCGCCACCAGAATATTATTAAGCGAACCTACAATGGCTCCGGCCAAAGTCTCTACTCTATCGCCATGAACAATAATCAGGTCCGGTTGGCATTCTTTGACGTAAGCAGACAAACCTTCTATTGTTTTTGCCAGCGTGAGATCCATCGTTGTTTCGTGGGTATGATTCGAAAACGTATGGATGTTTTTAAAACCGCAGCGTTCAATCTCAATAAGTGTATAACCGTATTCTTTTTGCAGGTGCATTCCGGTTACGGCAATATAGGGCACAAAATTCTGGTCTTTTTCCAATATCTGGATTAACGATTTTATCTTCCCGAAATCAGCCCGGGTTCCTGTAAGAAAAAGTATTTTTTTCACGGCTTACTGAATATCATTCCAAACTAGCTGTTCATCGTTCCCGATAGCTCTTGTTGCTTTTTTGCCTAAAATATCATTAAAATGTTCTGCGAGTATTTTTCCGGTTCCCGGACGTTTTACCCAGATATTTTCTTTGGTAAAAACTTCTCCTGCTGCAATTGGTTTGATAGAACAGACTGTCGCAAAAGCAAAATCGATCGTAACCTGTTCCTCTTTTGCGGGTTCTTTACTTCCACCCCGCATTTGCCAGATTTCATTGCTGCCTGTAATCAGTTCTTTACAGGCTGTTTCATCCATACTGCAAACAATATCCGGCCCTGTACGATTCATGTGGTCTGTAAAATGCCGTTCTAAAATAGAAGCTCCCAAAGCCACAGCACCCAAGCAGGCGTTATTATTTAGCGTATGGTCACTCAACCCGAAAACCTTATCCGGAAAAGCCTGATGCAGTTCTGTCATCGCTCCAAAACGCACTAAATGAATAGGTGTTGGATATAGATTAGTGGTATGCAAAAGTGCAACGGGAATGTTGTGCTTGTCAAAAATAGCAACGGCTTTTCTGACGCTTTCAATCGTGTTCATTCCGGTACTTAATATGACCGGCTTTCCAAAACCGGCAATATGCTCCAGCAATGGATAATTATTACATTCTCCCGAACCTATCTTATAGGCAGGAATATCAAATTTCTTTAAGCGTTCTGCCGCAGCCCGCGAAAAAGGCGTTGAGATAAAAATCATGCCTTTGCTTTCTACATATTCTTTTAACTCCAGTTCTTCGGCTTCATTCAGCGCACAGCGTTCCATGATTTCATAAATAGAAACCGTTGCATTTCCCGGAACAACCTTTTTGGCTGCTCCGCTCATTTCGTCCTCAACAATATGCGTCTGGTGTTTTACAACTTCGGCTCCAGCCCTGTGTGCCGCATCAACCATTTCTTTGGCAACGGCAAGCGAGCCTTCGTGATTGATTCCTATTTCGGCTATCACCAACGGCGGATAATCCAATCCTATTTTTCTTCCTGCGATTTCTATGTAGGGGTTCATTATATCGTATTCTGTTTTATTTATTTTTTTGGTAGATGTATTCGGCATAATCAAAATCATCAGCCGTATCAATATCGACTTGGGCAAAGACATGTTCTACCAGTAGCGGATAGGCGTTTTCGCTGATAATTGTATCTTCTAAAATCAAATCGGATTTGCAGATATAGAGCAGTCCGTTTTCAAAGTAGAGCGGTTCTAAATCCTGGCTTCGTTGTCCCGGTTTATAATTAAACGGTACAAATTTATTGTTATTTATTTTTCCAAGTTTATGGTGACTGCGTGTTACCGTAAAAAGGCTTTCGCATTTCTCCTTTTTATAGATTTCAATAGCCTGCTTTAGCAATTTTTCCGGACGTAACGGATTGGTTGGCTGTAATAGGATTACTGTTTCAGGTCTTTTTTCTAAAGATTCAAGAACATGTTTCAATGCTGTTACTGTAGGTTCATGGTCACCCGCTAAATGTGCCGGTCTGTCAATTACCTCTGCACCGTACTCAAGAGCTGTTTTTTTTATTTCAGGGTCGTCAGTACTTACAAAAACGGCATCAATACTATCCGAATTTGCTTTTGCATATAAGATGCTGTGTGCTATCAACGGAAGCCTGTCGAGCAACCTCAGGTTCTTTCCCGGCAATCTTTTTGATCCGCCTCTGGCTGGAATTATGACTATCGTTTTCATCGTCCTAAACTTTTTTTAGCTTCTGCAATTCTTTCGTTCATGCCTTTATTCCACGCTGTTTTTGAATAGAGTTCTTCGGGAAGTGAAGGATATTCTTTCTTCTCCAACAAAAATTCGTCTATCGCATCTACCCATTCGGCAATAAAATGGGGGTTTTCAATCAGTCTTCCTAAATCACCATGCTGTAAGACTTCCGGAACACCGCCCAAAGCAGAGGCTATACTATAGCAGCCACAATGGAGTGCTTCAATCAGGCTTAGTCCGAAGCCTTCATGCCATAAGGTTGGAAAAAGATAGGCATCTGCCGCCTGATAATATTGGGGCAATTCATCATTCGGGATTTTCCCTAAAAAAGAAACTCCGGCAAAGGTTTTATCTCGTTTTGCACCTATTACCAACAAAGTACAGTCTGTATGTTTCTCATAAATCCGGCTCCAAACATCTAATATCAGGTCTAATCCTTTTTTAGGACGGTCCTGTGAACACCAGATAAAAACAGTTTTTGATGTCAGTCCTAATTTTTCACGTAACTTTTGTTTCTGTTCCGTTGAAACTTTAAAAAATTTGCTGTTATCGATTCCGTTATGCAATACGGAAAAGCGGCAAGGCAATATGGTGTAATAGTTTTTGTGTGCTTTATAGCTATCATGAGTTAAAAGTACCATTTCGTCTATAAACTCATAGAAATTTCTGCTTTCGAAATTGCCATAAAAAGGAGCAAAACCATGATAGAAAAATTGAATATAGCATTGGTTTCTTTTCCCTTTGGATTCTAAAAATTCCTGTAATGGTTTGATTATTCCGAAATTATCGACAATCTGGATGATATATTTTTCTCCTGATAGTACTATTTTCTCAAGAGTTTCGATATAACCGATGTAATTATTCTTCTGATATTTTTTCTTGAGCTTGAGCGTAAGCGTCTGACTGACGATACCGTATTCCACATTCTGGAATTGTTCGTCTGGCTGTTCGCAAATGATATAATCAATCGCATGGTCGCCATTCAGGTAATTCTGATACAGAGTAGTCCAGCTTCCTATTTTAGGATAAGGCAATGGGAGTTGTGATATCAAGATTACTTTGGCCATACTTATTATTTAAAAGGACATACGTCCATCAACTTATTTTGTAATTCTTTGATTTTTTCGGCTTTCGGAAGTGAATCTGTTTGGCTAAAAAGTAATTCTGTCTGGTTATTGTCCTGAGCTTGCGTCAGAAATTCCGGCGTATAATTTTCAATTCCAACCGATTCGAAATAGTCCTGATATTTGATTCCGTCTCCAAAAACATTTTCGGAAAACTTTACCCAAACTGCCGGAATCTGATAGGCATGGGCTACTATGACTCCGTGTAGTGATGAAGACAGTATTTTTCTGCATTTCAAAATTTGGTTGGTCACACTTTCCACATCATTGGTCATCAGGTCTATAATCAAAACATTCTTTTGGTCTTTATATAGTTCTGTAACGATTTGGTAATCGGCATAATGCGGAATTATTCCCAAATCATATTGCACTTCCCTTTCCGGATTATAAAATACCGGTAATAAAAGCGCCGGGTCTCCGTAAATTTCCGGAACATCATATCCCTGTGCTATCAGATGCTTGCGTGTTTGCGGTCCGCGAACGGCTAAAAATACGGCTTTTTTTATTTTATATTCTTTTGAAATAATGCCACTTCCCCAAACCACGCATTCTCCACTCACTTGTGTCAGAATACTTCCCGCTGTGAAATACACGGTTTTAAATCGGTCTAAAAATGAACGTTTTTTAGGATGTGTCCAAACGGCTTTCCTACCGGAAATTTTTTCGACTAAATAATGGCCTACTAAATCTCCGTAGTTTTCCTTTTTCTTACCGGCGAGCTGGATTTCGCTCCACCAAAAAAGCCTGATATTTCCGTTTTGGGACATGAACCGGTTTAGGTTTTTATTTTAAAAATGATAGTTTTCAAATCTTCTTTGACCTGATAAATGTAGGGTTTTGTATGGTAAAATGAAACGATATGCAACAGGATTTGGTCATTGATTTCTTTTAGGCTGTAAAATTGCGGAACTTTTTTACCCATTTTTTTCTTAAGCCTGTATTTGAAATTGTTTTGAACAGGGTTTTCTTTTATCTCTACTGCCAGAATCCCATTCACAGAATTCGGTAATTGCTGATAAAGAAAATAATCAATCCGCTGTTTTTCATTCGACAACAAAGTGACAGGAAATGCCTGCAATTCTTCCCATTCTGCCTTGTCCATTATATGCCCCCAATCTTTTGGATTGACCTGGACTATGTTTCCTTTTTGGTTATGGAACAGATGCTGTTGGTTTATTTCTACAATTCCGGAAAGTTGTAATTCCTTATTAAGCGTTTTGGTTTCCCGTTGACGGTAATTTGGGTGCCATTGGTGCAACATCAACAGCTTTTTATCATAAAAATTTACTTTGCATCCTGCATTTTTCAGTCGATTGTGAACATCCGTATCTTCGGCTCCCCAAAAATGGAAAAACTCATCAAATCCGTTTATTTTTTTAAGACAGGAAACCGGAAAGAGCGTCATTCCTGTAGCTTCTTCATTGGTTTTGAAGTTAACCTGGTAGGATTCAAAAGCCACATTCTTTTTTGTTTCGCTTTCTGAAAGAAACCCTACCTGAAAATAAGTGGCTGTATATGCGTCTAAACACTGTTCCAAAACAGAAGTAAATTCAGGGTGGAAAATCATATCGACATCGGCAACAAAACAATAGCCTTCCCCCAGCTTTTTTATGGCATAGTTTAAGGCTTTGCATTTATTCCAGGGTTGGTTTTTGGCGTACAGATAAACATAGGAAGCAAAATCATATTTTTCAACCAGAGCTTTTGCTTCTGCTGCAATTCCATCTTCAGATCCATAATCTATAAACACTACATTGAAGTTATGTACTTTTTGTTGTGCCAACGAATCCATAGAACGCTGTATACGCTGTATTTCTCGGTTTCGATATGGGTAGAGTAGGGTTATCATGGTGTTATTTTAAAAGCTTCTCGCCTTTTCCAATAATTTTCAGTGAAAAATAAGCTAAAAATATTTTAATCCAACGTTTAAAAATTCCAAAATCAAAAAAAGACAGTTTCCGCAGCAGTTTCATTAAAGCTTTGAGGTCCTGATTGCTTGAAATTACATAGGGCAAATATTTCATCATTGCCTTAAAAAAATGCAGCTTCAGGTCCTTTGACAGCTTTCCTTTTTTTTCCAACAAGGCTATCAATCGGATAACGCTATACAGGTGCGAGATTTTTAGTCTTGCGTTTTTTCGGTTATCAATGTGTGATGTTATATTTTGCGGATGTTTCCTATAATAAGTAAGATACTCATCAATAACTTCAAGTTTGGGCTGTTCAATGAGCATCCGGGCATAGAAATCGCTGTCCTGTCCGGCAAGAAGCTTTTCATCAAAAAGCTGCTTTCCTTTCAGGAAATTCCTGTTCCACATAATATCCGGCAAATACCAGGAAATCTTTAGTTTTAAAAAATCTTCGAGTGTGGTTTCAGTCAGAAATGTTCTGTTTTCGCGTCCCGTGATATTTTCTATGCTATTTTCAAACATCATTGTTTTAGAAATGATGCCATCGAGCCCGCTATTGGTATTTAGGCCCATGACTTTCTTGTGGATAAATTCGGGATGCATAATATCATCGCTATCAAACCAGTTTATGAATTCTCCTTGCGCCATTTCAAACCCATAATTACGACAGGCATTGGCTCCTTTTAACCTATCTGAAGGTCTTTTATATAATTTAAATCTTGGGTCCTGGTTGATAAATGCCGATACAATTTCAAAGGAATTGTCTGTTGAATGGTCGTCCACCAAAATACATTCCCAATCTGAAAAACTCTGTAAACGGATGCTTTCAAGGGTTTCTGCAATGAGATGTTCCCGATTGTAAACCGGAATCAGTATGGAGACTTGCGGCTTCACGAATTGGATGCTTTTAGAATCAGACCATTCAGTATATCAATATGCCTTTTCATTGAAAAGTTGGAACGTATATTCAATCTTCCTTTTGCTCCCATTTCTTTTGCCAACTGTTTGTCTTTTAAAAGAGATTTCATGTGTTTCGCCATCGTTTCAACATCATGCTCTTCAAACAGTAGTCCAGTTTCACCATCAATAATCACTTCGGGTATTCCGGCATGTTTGGATGCTATAACCGGTAATCCGGCCGCACTCGATTCCAGAACAGCCAATGGAGTTCCTTCCATATCACCGTTTTTTGCCGTGATGGAATGCTGTACAAAAGCCAAAGATTCTTTCAGGTAATTTTTAATTTGTTCGGGAGTTACAGCTCCGGCAAACTTTACGGATTTTTCTATCTGATAATAGCGGCAAATGTTTTCGCAGGTTTCTAACAGATTGCCGTCTCCGCATAATACCAAAGTGGCTTCCGGAAATTCTTTGAGCACTTCATTAAAAGCCAGCAAGGTATAATAGGGTGCTTTTTTACCGGTAAATCTGCCAACAGAGAGAAATTGTGATTTTGAAAAAGCAGGTTCCAAATCAAAAAATATATCGTTTGGACCGTATATGTTTTTTATGATTTTTTCTTTTGGACAGCCCAGTTCTAAAAGCTTTTTATGCATGACTTCAGACACCACTATTACATAGGTAGCATAAGCGAACATGGCTGCATATTGCTTTTCAAATTCTTTTAGGGTAGCATGGGCAGAAGCATCATAACCGTGAAAATGGATTATCAGGGGCAATTCGGATTCTTTTATGACATCAATAAATTGGGCTGCCGTTGTTCCGTATTCAAAAAATAATACGTCAATCCTGTTTTTTTTCCAGGAATTGAGCAGGGCTTTTTTTTGTGACTGCAGTTTTTTAGATGAAACGGCATCTATTGCCTTTCCAATAAATTTTTTGGCACCGCCTAGCACCTCACCTTTTCCTTCTAATTTAATATTTGAAGCCGTTCCATAATAATAACTAACGTTTCCGTCAAGCAAATTTTTATGAGCCTGAATGAATGTTTCAGAATAGGCATTCTGTGAAGGCGTTACTATGGCAATATTTGGACTGCTGCTTTTCAATGGTTATTTAATTTTAAAAATACTCAGTACTTTTTTCTTGTATGTCTTTATAATTTCTTTGCGATGATAGGCTATAATCTCATTCAAATGGGTCTGATAAACACCAAAATGCGCCTTAAAAAAACGCATTAGCCGTATCCGGTTTTTATGATAGTCTATAATTTTCTGACCTGATGTTACTCCTCTTTCATTTTTTCTGTAAACTGCCATTATTCCATCAATAAGCCTTAGTTTTCCTTTTGCCGAAATAATGGAGAACAGGGCCATATCTCCACTTTTTACTTTTTCAAACCACGTTGGAAATTCTAAAAAACGCTGTCTGAAAACAAAAGAACAGGTATGGAACAGCGCCAGTCTTGAGAATGTGTCTAACTGCGTAAAATCATGTTTGTCATATTCCCGCCAGGGTTTTGGCTTAAAGTCCGGAACCATTTCGTTAATGACAAGAACATTGTGGAAACAGCCGGCATATTCTTTATTATTATCTAAAAAAGCAATCTGCTTTTGAAGCTTGTTTTCATCTGTCCAATAATCATCTCCTTCACACAATGCTACATATTCGCCTGAACATTGTTTTAATGCAAATATAAAATTAGGCATCATTCCCAGATTTTGCTCATGAAAAAAATATTTAATGAGCGAGCCTTTTGGATGTGATTGTATAATTTCTTTTATGACAGCATCAGTAGTATCAGAAGAACAGTCATTGGAAATTATAAGCTCCATATCACAATCTATATTTTGCATCAAAACACCTTCTATAGCGTCACGAATATAGTTTTCGTGATTGTATGTTATCATGCAAACGCTAATTTTCATAATGCTGAATTAGTGATTTGGTAGTTTACTGCATTTTTAGGCTGCAATCTTTCTATTTCTTTCCGATATAAAGCACACTCCCTGAAGTGATGCCGTATTTTTTAAATACCGATTCGCCAAAGTAATCCTTATCCAGTTCTTCCAGATTGAATCCGACAGATTTAATTCTTTGGATAAAATCGTTTTTACTGTATAGTCTTTCGTGGTCATCCTGTCCGAAGTATTTCCAACGTTCAGAAACCGTATAGTGTTTATCCTTTTCTGCTTCAAAACTTTTTTCGAGTCCGAGGTTTATTGGTGCCATTAGTATTGCAACTCCGCCTTTTTTAAGCACTCTATAGATTTCGCTCAAAGCCTGGATGTCGTCAGGAACATGTTCCAGAACGTGCGAACATATAACCAAATCCCATGAATTATCCGGATAAATATCCATTGCCTGTATGTCTACATTGTCATCAACATCTTTCATAAATAAATCTGCCGACCTGTAATTTTGTGCCAATACCTTACTGTTAAGGTAATTTTTCAAATGTTCTGTAGGTGCAATATCCAAAACTTTGATCTCTTTAGATTTTGAAAAGAAATCATTCAGATATAAGGCATACAGTCTCGAACGGTCTGATGCGGCACAATTGGCACATGAATATTCAAAAAGGTTTAGGGTTTCAAATAAAAAAATGGAATGGATAAATCCTTCTTTAGCAAATGTCCTTAAATATTTCTCGGGTAATGGATTCAGTCTGACGTTATCCTTACCGCAAACAGAACAGGAAAAATTGCCTTTGGGAGCTGTTAGTTTTTTTTTAATTTTTCTAAGAATGTTCATCTTATATTTTTTTGAAATCCCAATCAATTAGGTTTTGAGGCCTAATAGCCCCAATCCATTTTCCATACCAGGCAACATCTCTTTTTTCTTCAAGGTAAGAAATGTTCAGTACGTTATATTCGTTGCATAGCGGTTTTGAAGAATCTTCCACAAGCAGAACTCTAACCGAATAGGTATCTGTATTCATCAGGTTTTTTGGTATTACGGTACTGATGACATACCTGCCTTTTTCACAATTATAGGAATCTGAAACCACATTAAAAACCGGAACTTCAGCACTGGAATATACGACCATGCTTATGTTCAGTTTTTTGGGGGCTTCACCAAGATTTTCAATTACAAACTCTATTTCCAGGTCGTTACTAATAAATATTGACTTTTCTTCTGTTTTGGCTTTGACACTGATGAGTTTGCAAACATTATTTCCGGGAGCTTTTTCCAAAGGCCATACTTTTTCTAAAACATTGGAACTTTTTTCGGCTTTTAAATATTCGTCAATGGTGCTTTCCGGTGAGCCTGAAAAAACAAATCTTCCATTATCTATCAGAACAGCCCTGGTGCATAAACTCTTTACTGCTGCCATATTATGGCTCACAAACAGCACGGTCCTGCCTTCACCTCTGGAAATATCCTGCATTTTGCCAATTGCCTTTTTCTGAAATTCTGCATCACCAACTGCAAGCACTTCGTCAACGACCAAAATTTCCGGTTCTAAGAATGCTGCTACAGCAAACGCCAAACGCACGGTCATTCCGGAACTGTATCTTTTTACCGGAGTATCGATATAGCGTTGACATCCGCTGAATTCTATAATTTCATCTATTTTCGACCTGATTTCCTTTTTGGTCATTCCCAGAATGGCTCCATTAAGATAAATATTCTCACGACCAGTCATTTCACTATGGAAGCCCGTTCCTACTTCAAGCAAAGAGGCAATACGTCCTTTTGTTTTTATGACACCTGTGGTAGGAGCAGTAACCCTTGAAAGAATTTTAAGCAGTGTTGATTTTCCGGCTCCGTTTTTGCCTATTATGCCCAAAACTTCGCCTTTCTGAACTTCAAAACTGATGTCCTGCAAAGCCCATACATAGTCTGATGTGCCTTTTGAAGTACGGTCGTTAGTATCACCCACTTTAAGATATGGGTCTTCTTTTCCACGAACGTTTGCCCACCAACGGTTAAGATCATGGCTGAGTGTTCCTGTCCCCACTTTGCCCAAACGGTATTGTTTTGAGATTCCTTCAGCTTTTAATATTATTTCTTTGTCCATTTTGTGGTAGAGACTTAAAATATTGCGATGTTGATATGCTTGCCAAATATAGGAATAAGTAATTTAATTTGCAGACTGTAAGAGTTCCAAAAGCAATCATACAAAATGATTTTTTTCTGTTATATTCCGTTTTAAAAACAATTAATTATTAAATATATGTTATAAATTTGTAATCGAATTTTAAACACACGACTTTGCTTTTCTTTTCTAAAAACAAACCGATTCTTAGGGATCTGATTGAAAATTATACCGATATCCATTCCCATCTGCTACCGGGAATTGATGATGGTTCCAAAAATTTCGAAACCACGCTTTCGCTTATACAGTCATTACAGAAAATAGGATTCGAACAGTTTATAACTACTCCGCATATTATCAAAAACATTTGGGATAATTCACGAAGCGGTATTGAAGCACTTTGTGAATCTACTACAGAAAAACTTTCTAAAGAGAATGTAAATCTTCCCTTTAAGGCCGCAGCTGAATATATGATGGATGATTCATTTTCAAAATTAATGGAATCGGAAAAACTGCTTACGCTTAAAGACAATTATTTGTTAGTTGAAATGTCCTATATCAATCCGCCAATGCAGTTGTATGATATTATTTTTGACATCAGGATTGCTGGTTATCAGCCTGTTTTGGCGCATCCGGAACGCTATATTTTTTATCACACCAATTTTGAGGAATACAATAAGCTGAAAAAAGCAGGCTGTATGTTTCAAATGAACCTGTTGTCGACAGTAGGATATTATGGTTCAGCGGTAGCTAAAGTAGCTCAAAAGCTTCTTGAGAAGGGAATGATTGATTTTACGGGATCTGACCTGCATCATGAAAATCACTTGAAAAGCTTTGACAAAAAACTTGCCTTTTCTGACACTGCCGCTTTAAAAGAAGGGATAAGACGCAACGATTTTTTCCGGGTATAATTTTAAGTTACCTGTGCTTAGTAGCTTCACAAACCATTATTCCACGCAAAGACGCAGAGTCGCCAAGTTTTGAAGAAAAATCAAATTAAAAAAAGAAAGCCCTTTAAAAAGGGCTTCTTTATTTTTATTTCTTAAACAGGGTTCTATACCACGGTTTTACTTCAACATCAGCTCCATAGCCATAACCGTAACCATAACCATAACCTTTGTTCATTACTTCTGTTGCATTTAGCACCAAAGACATGTTAGGCAGCTTTTTTTGGTTGTAGAACATTTCCGGTACGTGCAGAAGTCGTTTATCAAGATAATTTGCCCTTACTACATAGATAAACGCATCGGCATTCTTAGCAATAAGTAACGTATCCGTAACCACGCTTACCGGAGCAGTATCGACGATTATGTAGTCGTAAGTCTCTTTAAGTTCGGCAAACATCTTGTTTATCTTGTCGTTCATCAAAAGTTCCACCGGGTTTGGAGGTATGACTCCTGAAGACAGTACATGGAAATCTTCAAAATTATCCAACTTGGTTATATAGCTGGACAGATCTTTATCCTGCTTTGAAAGATAGTTGGTAACTCCTTCGGATCGGATTGGAATATATTCTGCCAGTTTTGGGTTTCTGATATCCATTCCTACCAGCAATACTTTTTTACCGGACAAAGCAATTGTTCCTGCCAGATTTACGGAAATAAAGGTTTTTCCTTCTCCCGGAATTGTCGAGGTAACAAAAATAACCTTCCCTCTTTCAGTACTTGTTCCGGTCAGCATAAACTCCAGGTTAGTCCTGACAATACGTATGGCTTCCGCAGAACCAGAGCGGCTGTTGGTATTGATCATTTCTTCATGGGAATCTGATTTTGGAACATCTCCCAGAAATGGAATTGCCAAACGTTTTTCGATTTCCTGACGGGTCTTGATTTTAGTATTAAGGAGGTCTCTGGTATAAATTATTCCAAAGGGAACGATTAATCCTATAATAAATGCTCCTAAATAGATTATTGACCTTTTTGGCGATACCGGCACTTCAGAACTTAATGCGGCATCAATGACCTTGGCACTCTGTTCTGTAGCTGCCAATGTTAAAGCAGTTTCTTCACGTTTTTCTAAAAGGTATAAATACAGCGCCTCTTTTACTTTCTGCTGTCTGTCAATAATCCTAAATTCTCTTTCTAAGCGGGGAACTTGAGCTTTTCTACCCCCAATTTCACTTTCTTGTTTATCAAGATTACGTTTTTTTATGGTCAAAGAAGACTGCATTCTTAAAAGGCTTTGCCCTATATTGCTTTTCAAAGCATTAATTTTCGTGTCGGCATTCTTGACAACCGGATTGTCTAATGTTGCTCCGGCTGCAATCCTATTCCTTTCAATCACTAAAGTATTGTATTGCGCAATAAGTCCGGCTGCTTCAGAATCTGAGCCTGAAGAAAGTATATTGGTAGGGATTAGGTCTTCCGGCTTGCTACTCTTTAGAAAAGAAATCATAGAACCAATGACATTTAATTGGATTTCCGTTTCAATTCGTTTTTTATCATATTCGGAAGCATTTTCTAAAAAAAGCTTGGTTTCCGATTGAATATCCGTAAGCTTATTTTGGTTTTTAAAACCCTCTACATCTTTTTCAACATCTGTAAGTTCATTCGTTATATAGTCTAAACGCTGTCCTATAAACTCTGATGTTTTTTCCGCAACCTGGTTTTTATCTTCACTAGCGCCCTGATTATAAAGTTCGACTAATGTATTTAAAAAATCTTCTCCTCTTTCCGGTACTTCATCAACTATTGATAGTTCTACAACGCTCGTATTTTTGCTTAATGGATTTACATTTAACCTGGATTTAAAACTTTGCGTTTCTTTAGGTAATGAAGAAACTACACAATCAATTGAAAATTCTTCATTTGGTTCAGCATTATTTCTGTTCGATTTTGTAACTGAAATATTTCCGAATGAAGTTGAAATTAGCCTGTTGTATTTAAAAGCTCCAATTTCTTTATCCCCATAAGACAATTTATAGGTATCATTAGTGACTGACTGAACCTGAAATATTACTTTCTTAAATTTTTTATCTCTTTTTTCTTTAGGTGAAAAGAGAAAAATAATAGGTGAATTTTTGTATAATTCAACCGATTTTACCCTTCCGTGATTAATGTAATGAACGTTTAATTTAAGTTCTTCAACCGTATTATAAATAAGCGTTCTGGACCTTAATACTTCAACTTCATTATCAACATTGCTTTTAGAACCTCCAAACATTCCCAAATCTGATAAGGCGGAAAATTCAGAGGCTAACCCCCCTTTTTTATCATCTTTTACTAAGATAGTAGTACTTGCTCTGTATAGGGGTGTTGCATAACGAAGATAAATAAAAGCACATGTAAGGGCTATGATGACCGCAAACAGAAACCATTTCCAGTGCGCCAGATATTTTTCTATCTGTTCACGAATACTAAAGTCAGACTCCTGATTTTCTTGCAATAATTCCTGATTATTATTCATAATATTTATCGAACGGTTAAGGCTATAATAGTAACTAATAATGAAACAGCTGAAAGAACAATAGCGGTATTAGGCCCCACAACTGAAGAATTTACTTTTGTCTTGTTAGGTTCTACGTATACCACATCATTTTGTGATAAATAATAGTAGGGAGAATTTAAAAAATCTGCTTTTGTAATATCGACTCTGGCAGCTTGCTTTTTCCCGTCTTTTTCTCTTATTATCAAGATATTTTCTCTTTTCCCATAAACTGTTAAATCGCCTGATAAGCTTAAAGCTTCAGTCAAAGTTATTCTCTCACTTGTGATATTATGAACCCCTGGCTGAGTTACTTCACCCTGAACGGTAATTTTAAAGTTTAATATTCTTAGATTGACAGAAGGTTTAGCAATGTATTTTGAAAGCTCCTGATTCATTTTTGCAACCGCTTCAGTTCTTGTAAGTCCTCCAAGTTTGATTGCGCCAATTATAGGAAACTGTATAAATCCATTATTATCAATCAAGTAACTATTTATTCGCAACTGCTGATTCTCAAATTCAGTACTTGACTGCATAATTACGGATGGCAAATTAAAAGGGGCAGCTACTTCAGGATTTTCTGCCATGACAACAATCATCAATAAGTCATCTGGCTGCAATTTGGTTTCATATGAAGATGTATTTTCAAGATTAGAAAGCTGGTCAATATCCTGATAATAAGCTACATTCTTTCTCGAAGCACACGAGAATATAAAAAGTGATAAAAAAAGTATGGTTAAAGGCCTAAAATAATTCAATTGTTTCATATAGTTTTTGTACAAAGATACTATTTAACATTTAACACGCTAACCAAAACTATATTTGGCTTACCTGTTTAGTGTCTAAAGTTTCAAAAATAGAATTCATACTTTTAAATTCCGGAACAATCATTTTCATTTTTGCTACGATTTCTTCATTCGAAGTAATTTCTGAAATTTCAATAAGATCTTGAATAGCCAATGTAACGGCCTCATAATCATTGAAAGTCTCTTCTGCAATCATTATTTTTTCATGATGCGTTGGCAATGTATTTGCGGTGTCATTTAGCAATTCTTCATAGAGTTTTTCTCCCGGACGAAGACCTACTATTTTGATTTTTATCTGTTTGTCGGGCGTAAATCCTGCCAACTTGATCATTTTTCTTGCTAAATCGATAATTTTAACCGGATCACCCATATCAAAAATATAAATTTCGCCTCCGTTACCCATCGCTCCAGCTTCAAGAACCAGCTGGCAGGCTTCTGGAATTGTCATAAAATAGCGAATAATGTCAGGATGTGTAATTGTAACCGGACCTCCTTCTTCAATTTGCTTTTTAAAAAGTGGCACTACCGAACCATTAGAACCCAGAACATTCCCAAACCGGGTTGTTATAAATTTTGTGCCATTGTTTTCGGCATCATTCCTGTATTTATAATTCAGGGATTGGACGTATTTTTCTGCTATTCTCTTACTGGCTCCCATTACACTACTTGGATTTACAGCCTTATCTGTAGAGACCATTACAAAACGTTCCACTTTATACTTATGAGCCAAATCAGCCAGAATTTTTGATCCTAATATGTTTGTAAATACAGCCTGTGACGGATTTTCTTCCATTAAAGGCACATGTTTGTATGCCGCAGCATGATATACAACCTGCGGTTGGTAAAGCTTGAATATTTGCTTTAATACCTGTTTGTTTCTTACATCAGCCAAAACATTATGTATTCTGATATTGGGATTGCAATTGGCTATTTCGAGCGAAAGATTGTGCAAAGGTGTTTCAGCCTGATCAAGAATGACAATGGTTTTAGGATTAAATCCGATTACTTGCCTTACAATTTCACTTCCTATCGATCCGGCTGCTCCGGTGACCAAAATTGTCTTGTCTCGTAATTGTGAAGAAATAGAGTTCATATCAAGAACGATCTGTTTTCTTTCCAACAAGTCCTGAATTTCAAAACTCTTGATATTCTTGGATATTTCTTCCTGATTTTCCCAGTCGGTAATCAAAGAAATGGTATATACTTTGTAGTTATATTCCAAACATTCATCAACTATTGCCAGTCTTTCTTCTTTTGTCAAGGATTTATCGGCAATAATCAGTGCTTCGGCTCCAACAGAACGCATTACAACCGGCACACGCCTTTTGAGCTGCAAAATTGGTAGGTCAAGAATTCTTTTTGAGCTATTCTGATTCAATTTATCAATAAAACCAAGCAACTTGAATCGGCTTGGATTTTCAGATCTTAAAGCATTTGCTACCGCTATCGCATTGTTATCAAAACCATAAATCAAGGCACGCATCTGCCCTTCTTTTCTGGAAATGCTAAGATATTTTTCAAAAGTCTGCTTTACTACTATCCTGTAAAAGAACAGGAAACAGAACGAAAGAACGCCATTGATAAAAATCCCCGTATTTAAAAATATCTTGTAGTCATGATCCAACAGGAATACAAAATTGACGAATACCAGGGTAATTAAGGCACAAAACTGCGCAAAGAAAATCTTAACCGCATCAATATAAGAAGAGTGCCGTATGATTCCGGAGTAGGTACGAAAAACCCAAAAGAAAAAAATGTTTACTAAAAAATACAGTATGGCACCATAGAAAAGATAGCCATCAGGAATATAAGTCAACTTAATTCCCTTTAGCATGAGATAGGTTATAAGTCCTGCCGCGAAAACAATCCCCAAATCTAACAGCAAAACTACCCACCTGGGAAGATATCCCAAATTCTTAAAACTAAAACTCAATTTCAGTCCAGATATAACATTACGCATATCAGACGTGAAATTTCCCTTGTCTAATTCTCTCAATTTTCAAAAATTTTAATTTTCTCCTTTCTGGGGGTGGGAAGAGGGTATTCCAAAAAATGTCCTTGCAATTTTGTACAAAGTTATACAAAAAACAGTAATGTTAAGTGATTATTAAAATTTTAAGCATTTATCAATGACTTATCTTAAATTTATTTTTTTTTATATTAAAAAAACCTTCACTTTGTGTTAGCTTATTGTAGATTGTTATTTTTAAAAAAATCATCTAATACATTAACAATGCGGTTCCTATCGTCATCTGTAAGATTAGATCCAGATGGCAGACACAGTCCATTCTTGAATAAATTTTCGGCTATATTTTTTCCATAATAAGGATATTTTTCATAAATCGGCTGTAAATGCATCGGTTTCCATAACGGACGGCTCTCAATATTTCCTTTTTCTAAAGCCAACCGCAAGTCTTCTCTTGTTTTTCCCTGCGTTTTTTCAGGATTTACAACAATTGCTGAAAGCCAGTGATTGGAGAAATAATCTTCATTTGGCTCTGTTAATACCGTTATTCCTTCTCTATTTTTAAAATAATCCTTATAGAATTCATTCATTTTTCTTCTCAAGGCAATGTGTTTATCCAGCACTTCCATTTGGCCTCGACCAATTCCTGCACATATATTGCTCATCCTGTAATTATAGCCAACTTCGCTATGCTGATAATGTGGTGCATTGTCTCTTGCCTGAGTAGAAAGAAAAACAGCTTTATCTTTTACCTCTCTGTTTTTAGCCACAATTGCACCTCCTCCGGATGTTGTAATGATTTTATTTCCGTTAAAAGATAATGCTCCAATTTCACCAAAGGTGCCACATTTTTGATTTTTATAATGACTTCCTAAAGCTTCTGCACTATCTTCAAGAATCGGAATCTGGTATTTGTTTGCTATTGCATGTATTTCATCTGCCTTATAAGGCATCCCATAAAGATGTACGGCAATTATTGCTTTTGGCTTATTCCCTTTTGCAATTCTGTCAATTATCGCTTCTTCCAAAGCTATTGGACAGATGTTCCAGGTTTCTTTTTCGCTGTCAACAAAAACAGGTGTTGCACCCTGATACATTATTGGATTGGCTGAAGCCGAAAAAGTCATGCTTTGGCAGATTACCTCATCACCCGCTTTAACACCTAAAATTATTAAACCTAAATGCAAAGCAGCAGTTCCGGAACTTAAAGCTCCTACGTAAGAGTCTTGCCCTATATATTTCTCCAAATCATTTTCAAACCCGGTTACGTTAGGTCCTAATGGTGCCACCCAATTCGATTCAAAAGCTTCATTAACATAATTTTGCTCGGTTCCTCCCATATGTGGAGATGAAAGCCATATTTTTTGATTACCCATTCTATTTTTATTTATATTCTAATGAAAGTTTTAATTATTATTCTTAAATCTCCCAAAAATGATCTGTTATAATAATATTCTAAATTCATCTTCACTTTATCAGGAAAAATTATTTCATCATTATATCTCAAAGGATTTTCTTGTTGCGCTAAGAGAAACTCTTCATTCCTGTATTTTAATGACGCATCACTTGTGATTCCTGGTCTTAATTTCAATATATTCCTCTCTTCTCCTTCCAATTTGTCATAATATCCTGGAATGTCTGGTCTTGGTCCTACAAAGCTCATATCCCCTATTAGTACATTCCACAACTGAGGGAGTTCGTCTATTTTTGATTTTCTCAACCAATATCCAAAATCGGAAATTCTCTTTAATTTATCCATGGTTTTCAGTTTGTAAATAGCGAATGGCTTTCCAAATTGGCCAATTCTTTCCTGAATAAAGAAACCATTTGACCGGGTATCAATAGATGCTCCTATCCATGCCAAACCAATAAATATTGCAAAAAAAAGCAAAAGGACACATGAGAGAATGACATCAAAAATTCTTTTATTCATTTTACAGACAAACTTAGAAAATCATTTATACCTAATTTAATTTATTATATAATGGAAAGAAAGAAGTATCGTTAGTTTCTAATTTTTCAAGCCCTTTTGCAAGTCTGAAATTATTCGCTTTTTCTACTAACTGATTGTATGCATCATTATTCACTATTTTCCGGCCTGTAAAATAATTCACAACATCATTAGGAAAAAATGATTTTTTATACTTAAATATCCCATCCTCAAAACCATACCCTCCGCCAAGCACATAATATTTCTTTTCATTGTTCCTGGCCCAATTTAATGCCTCAATCTTGAGAAAATCATTAGGCCTTTTGTGAAAATATTCTTCATTGGTACCTCCTAAAAAAGAAAAAATAGAGTCCTTTGAAATCAGAAGCAATTCGGAGGAAATGGGCGTCTGTTCAAAATAAACTGTACAAATGGCCGCATTATTGTTTTGGGTTATAAAGGTTTTAAATTGTTCAAATGAATACGAAAAACTAGCATTGGCATTAGTTCTTTCCATTGTTTGTATATAAATCCTGTGAAATTCAAGAATTTCTTCGTCTTTAATTTCTCTAAAATAAATTCTACTTGTAAGACCTTCTCTTTTTGCCTTATTGACATTTTTCCTAACCTTATAGTCAAAATCGCGCCATTGGTTTTCTTCATCAAGGATTTTTCCTTTAATATTCAGCATTGTCGGAAATACATTGCCTGAGTAATGAGCTTCATTTCCCAACAAATTAAATCTTACAAATTCTGTCACAACATTATTATCGGCATACCACTGATCAACACACTTCCAAAATTCCATAATATCCGAAACAGAAATATTTGGCGAAAATAGCGGTCCTGTATAGCCATAAGGTGTTATAAAATCAAAATAGGATGTTCTTTCTCCTCCAATAACTATTGGTTTGAGATAACCTGGCATTAGTATAGTTGCGCCGGTTTCATCTGATTCAAACAAAAAATAGATCAGGTTCTCAAATCCACCACTAAATATATTCATATATCGGGAAGAAAAATAAGGCTCTCTTTCTTCAAAACGTGAAAGCAAACCTTCATAATCTTTGCTTTTTTCCTCGCTATCTAACCTGTAAACGTTAAGCATTAAGTATTTTTTTTAATTCCAACACCATTTCATCAATATCATTTTTATCTATATCCTGATGTATTGGAAAATTTATTATTTTTTTTGCTAAAACAGTCGCTGCTAGAGAAGAGGAATTCTCCAGTTCATGAATCATTGTATGATAGAGGCTTACCATTCCAAATCCTGATTCATTCATTTTATGATATAATGTTGTCCTATCATAATTTTCAACGATTACAGGCAAAGTCTGAGGGCAAATACCCTCTTCAAGGTTTTTATAAATAACCTCTATACCTTTCACATCTTTTAAAAGACTGGCCAGATAACTATAATTTGCTCTTCTGACTGTATATATACTCAACAAATCATAGCCTAAATCAAGAAATGGGTTCATTCTCTCCACTTCTCTTTCTTTTGGAAGATTATCAACCATAATCCCTCCTTCAGAAACCGGCAGCAGTTTATGAAGAGAATAGAATGAAAAGGCTCCTTTTCTTCCACAAACACCACCTATAAGATCTGTCAGCCAGGCATGTGCACAATCTTCTACAAAAAAGACATTATTTTCTAATAACCAATCCGTTATCTGTCCGTATTGATAATCCATAAATCCAAAATAGTGAACCAGCAAAACCAGCTGATTTTCTTGTTCATCTATTTTATGTTTTAAATCTTCAAAGTTTATTTCGAGATGCAGTCCTAACTCATAAAAATCATAATTAACTCCTGATTTTACAACCGAATCAAAAATACCACTTCCCTCATTTGCTGACCAGCCAATATAAGACGGCAGCAGTATTCTTCCATTAGGATGCAAGACTTTATATTTCTCTATAATATCACTCCATGCATCCCTAGCAGATGCTGTGTAATTCCATTCTCGTCTTAAATGATTCTGATTCTGCGCTTTCTTTGTAATCATAATTTTATGTTTAATTCCATACGGATAATTTTATCCACAAATTCACCTGTTCCAGATTGGATACCTGTTCCAATAAAATAGACATTCTCAAATCCTAATATTTTAGAAAAATGGGTTAAACGTTCTTCCAATGCCTGTGTATAGCTTCCCCTTATTATCAGATCTTGTTCAATTACTCCAAGCCTTATGCTTTCGCCCGCAAGGGTCAGGTCTAAAAAATAAAACCCAAATGTATTTTGCAATTCCTTATACTGAGGATAATTCTGTATGTAAAGCTTATGTTGTATTTCGTTGACTTCCTGTTTCAATTTAATTTTAAAAAAAGAAACCGCGTTTGATTGTCTGAAACCCAAACCAGAATACCAGCTTAATGCTATGCTATTAGTTTCATATACATCTAATTGAATTGCCTTAAGTCCCATTTCTAAGAAAAAGACTCTGGTATAGTCGAATAACTTTCTACCTATCCCCTTATTCTTATATTTATTGTTTACGGAGATCATATTTAGAAAAGCCATTGATGCGCTTTCAAAAATTTTATATTCTGCATATCCAGCAATTTCATCCTCATCCATAAGAACGAAATATCTATAAGGCGAGAAAGGATTATCTAATTCCTGCAAAACGAATTTTTCGATTCCTTTACCCCTGTAAATTGAAGGGATAAGATAATTTTGATTAAATGAAGTCCGAACAAGTTTTACTATTTCGGCAACATCATCTTTTTTAGCAAACCTTATATTATAATTTTCTTTCGTCATCTAAATTTTGCATTATGGATTCAGGGTCTACCACTATATTTTCTGACACGATAACTTTTAGTACAGTCTTGTATAATATTTCCAAATCTTGCTTAAAGCTCATATTTTCAACATAGGCAACATCAAAGGCAAGTCTGTCATCCCATTTAACCGTATTTCGCCCATTTATTTGTGCCAACCCTGTAATTCCAGGTCGGACCGTATGTCTTAGCCTTTCTCTTTCTGTATAAAACGGAAGATACCTCATCAACAATGGCCTTGGTCCAATTAAGCTCATATCGCCAATCAATACATTAATCAATTGTGGAATTTCATCCATTGATGTTTTACGAACAAAGCTACCTATTTTAGTTAGACGTTTTGCATCAGGAAGCAAATTGCCATTTTTGTCCTTTTTGTCATTCATTGTTTTGAACTTCACGATTTTAAATTCTTTCTCTCCCTTTCCTGGTCGAACCTGAAAGAAAAAAGGCTTTCCTTGATTTGCAAAAAACAGACCAATAGTCACCAAAATAAATATAGGACTCAAGATTAGCAATCCGACCAAAGCTGCCATAAAATCTATTACTCTCTTAAAAAAACTCTTATACATTATTCGTTCTATTTTCTTTTTTACCCGCAAATTTGTTTATAGGCTTCTAGGCTTTTTTTCCATAGCAACTGTTGTTCAAATCTCTCTAAAACATAACTCCTTGTATTTTTTGTCATATTGTTTAGAATTTCAGGATTACTAGCGCAGAATTTCATCTTTTCATATAATGCACTTTCATTTCTGCTTTCTATTAAAAATCCATTCTCATTATTGGTTATTATCTCATTACAGCCTATGATATCTGATGCTATTGAAGGAATATTCATAGCTCCAGCTTCCATTAACACGATTCCAAAACCTTCTCTATAGGATGGAAAAGTAAAAACATGCATTGCTTTAAAAAATGGCCTTACATCTTTTTGAAACCCTGCATGGATAATATTTTTATTATTTTGGATTTCGAGCAATGTTTCTGCTTTTAAAGGATCGAGCGTAGTTTCAAAATTTCCAACCAATAGTAACTTCGTTTTTGGATTTTCAGCGTTAATCTTTTTAAAAGCATTAACCAATTCATTAATCCCTTTATCTCCTACCAGCCTGCCAATAAATCCAAATACAAAATCATCTTTTTCAATACTAAAATCACTTTTGACATGAGATTCATCAATAGGATCCGGGTCAAAATATACCATATTGAGTCCGTTTACACTTCCATTCCATATTATCTGTATTTCCTTTTTACAGACCTTATCTTCAATTAGTACTTTTTTCACACCTTCACTCACAGCCACTACATTCGTTGCCAAAGCACATGAAATTTTTTCCATCTGCATTAGAATTTTCTTTTTTGTACCTGATTCTCCATGATATCTTAAACCATGTACATAATAAATTCTCTTAGGAACTCTCGTTATCCAGGCAGCAATCATTGACAACAGACCCGCTTTTGGAGTATTTCCATGAACTAAGAAAGGTTTTGTCCTGATAAAAAGCATTATCAATTTTATCAGACTTACTACATCTGCAAATACGGAGATTTCCCTGTTCATCTTTATCGGATGCCCGACCACAGAATGCTGAGCACACATGTCGTTCATATGTGGGCCTGGTGATGAAACCAATTCTATTTCAAAATTTTCTTTTAAAACGTTCACTTGTCCTCTAAAAAAGGGTAAGGAATCTGAAATTGTCGTAACTATAAGAAATTTTTTCTTCATGGCTTATTTATGATTGGTTTTTAAAAACCTATAAAAATCGCTTCTTTTTGAATCTAAAACCTCAAAAGAGTAATCTTTAGAATTTTCTAAGTTTATTGCAGCCTGATTATTCGAAAAATCAGCATTACTTAAAAAATATTCAATCATATCGCTTATTTCTTCAGCACTTTCAGGTTGTACCAATACTTCCTTTTGCAACAATTCAGGAATACCTCCCACGTTAGTACCAATGCAAGGAAGTCCCCTTGCCATTGCTTCCACTACCGCTCTTGGAAGACCTTCTGTTCTTGAAACAAGTAAAAAAATATCTGATGCATCTAAAAATCGTGTCACTTCATCTGAAGAAACTGCACCAGGAAAAATCACGTCATCGCCTAATCCTAAATTCTTTGCCAATTCTTCCATATCAGGCTGGAATTTACCATTTCCAAGCCATACTAATTGTGCCTGAATGCCTTTATCTTTTAATAGTTTCACAGCCTTGATAAGTATATCCGGAGATTTATACATCTGATTCAAAGAACCTATAGAAATCAAGTTTGGCTTCCCATTCTCTATTGAAATCTTTTTATGCTGTGTAGCGATTTTTTTTTCATTTAAAAAAACGTCAGATGCAAAAGTTGTGTAAACTCCTGAAAGAGCCGGATATCTTTTTTGAAGCGAATATTTCGTAACATATATTACAGCAGAAGCTCTTCTGACTGCTTTCTTTTGAAAATCGGTAAATAATTTTCTGAGTACCGGACGTAATGGATGCGTAACAACTCCCGGAGCATAAACTTCATAAGGGTCTCCGATAATTTCAATCCCAAAATTTATTTTCTGCTGTTTACATATACCTGTAGCCATATATCCTAAAGGACCGGCTCCACGAATTATTGTCACTGTGTCTTTGGAAAGATATTTACGCAGCCCTTTTTTTACTTTGCTCCTATTTTTTGCAAATGAGAAAATACTATCGAAAGGATGTATTGGACAAAAATTCACATTGTCAACAAGAAAAGACTCATCAAATTTTTCGGAAGTTTCAAAAACTCTGGCTATAACATTTATATTGTCAAATTCTTTCAGATATCGCTCCCATAAACTATTGGTATAGGACATATCATCGGCATAATATTTTCCGTCCGGGGTTTTATAGAAACGACATTCTGTAACAAAAGTTAGATCCATTATAATTTGCTGTAAAATTTATTGAATAAATAACCCGGCTCATAGTTCTCCTTTGCCCATACGCTCAAATTTAGCGACTTTCTTATTTCTTCATTTTCAAAAATTTGCTGAAGTCTGTTTATGGCACCGGAAACATCTGTTGGTTCTACTAAATAATTATGAAATTCTTCAGGAATGGTTTCTTTGATGGGATCAATGTCTGATGCTACAAAGGGAAGCCCTGTAATTAAAGCCTCCAATAAAGCGTTTGGCTGACCTTCAGTTAAAGATGGGAAATAGAACGCATTTGAAGAATTTAAAACTGAAATTACGTCTTTTCTATATCCCAACAACTTAATTCTGTCTGAAAGCTTTTCCTTTTCAACCCTTTCTTTTAGGGAAATATCTACATCTCTGCCACAGAGTATAAAATATACTTCCTTATTTAGCTGGCATAATTGTACCGCCGTTTCAATAATGGTTTGATGATTTTTTGCTTCAGTATATCTTCCTACATGGGCAATTACAAATCCTTTATCAGGTATGCCAAGTTCTTCTCTTAAGTTTTTATCAGAGTCTAAAAATTTTTCGGCATCAATTCCATTATAAATAACTTCAAATCTTGAGTCTTCTTTCTTATTAAAGAAAAAACGCAATGCTGCTTTAGAATTTGAAAGAATATGTGTGGCATTATTTTTTATCAGGAAATTCAAAAAATTGTTATATGCATTTTTTAAAAAGTTCTCTTTAAAATGATTTGTGGCGCCTCTATAAAAAACTATCCTGTTCTTGATTCCGGCATATTTAGCCATAAGTAAAGGAAGAGCGGCAAAATTTCCTGTAAAGTCAACTATCGCATCATATTTTTTTTGTTTAAAGAATCTATATAGTTGTTTATACGCTTGAAAATCAACATAGCCCACTTTTATCTTTACCAATTGGATATTCGATATTTTTCTATAGTCACTTTCCAAGTCTCCAAATGCATCCCCTTTGCATATTACCGTAGGAATTATTTCTCCATTGTAATAATTCAAAAATCGCAACAAATAATTTTCAATGCCTCCTGAATCGAGCGTATTAACTAAAAACACACATTCTTTTCTATGCTTCATATTATTTTATCAAACGCTTTGTTAGAAATTTATCGATAATCAGACCGTAAAATATAATCTTAAGCGGGTCTAAAAAATTGGATCTGTTAATATAGATTGCTCCAATTATCAGCAATAAATAAACTATCATGATCCTATGACTTTTTGAATTATGGGCATTGAATGTCAGATAGGCTATAAAATAGCCAAAACATGACATGATTATCAGTACACCATAAATACCTAAATTGATATATATATCAGCAATAATTTCCGAGCCTTCACCATACGTAAAAAAATTCCCTTGTCCCAGAACCGTAAAAAAATAGGATGAAGATTTATACATATCAGGAAGATTCGTCATTTCCATATATACGCTACCGCCAAAAGGAATCACACCGATAATATCTGAAAACATTGTTGCCCCGTATAAATAAGGGTGACTATCTGGTACTGCATCTAATGCTCTATACAAGATTCTTCCACTTGATGCCAATTCATTTGTGGGATTAAAGCCGGTATCGCTTTTCTGAAGATTTGTATATCCCTGCTCTAAAATGTTTTTATCTCGACTGGAGGCGTCATCACTCCTCCCATAGCTTATTACCGTAAATATGGAGGCTCCTAAAAACACCATTATAAAAAAGACACTCAATGGTATCTTTCTTTGATAAATAGAGTAAGCTCCCATAGTAAGCAAAGCTACTTCCATTACCGGACCCCTATCTCCTGCTGCTAAAAAAATAAAAACATAGAAAACTAAAATGAAAATAAAAACTTTATTTTTCATCATCACAAACATGAAGTTATTTTTTGTGATTTTTAAATCCTGATGATTGATAAAGAAATAAATTATCTTTAAGTATAAAGTCACACTTAAAAGCAGGAAAGCATAATTAGCACCGGTTCCCCAGTTATCTCCGCCATCATAGCTTCCACTTAAAAATTCTTTTCCAACCAGACCCACAAATAAAAAAAACAGAATTATTAATAAATTATCTATTTTTTTAGTATCGATCTTATAGGAAATACTGCTTTTAATTTTTTTCTTTTTATTTAAATAAATGAGGAAACCCAAAAGCCATAATAGCAGAACCAAGGCACTGAGCCAGGTAGCATAATTTACAACCATCTTGTTAATCCATGTATAGGAAGGGTCTTCGGGTTCGACACCAATACTGGCCAAAAATGGAATTTGAAAATGCACAATAAGAAAGCCCAAAAGAAATAAGGTATCATACCGAATCCAGGAAGAAAAAAACTTTCTGGCTGTTGTTAAAAAAACAACAACATTTACCAAAGCCAAAATTGACAATACAAAATTGGAATCTTCCTTAAAGTATTCGAATTTGTAAGGCGTTAAAAATAATGTCCCAACAAGGGATAGAAGAATAAATATTATATTAAACGTTATCTTTTGTCTCTTTTGCATGGATATTATTTAAAATTAAATTCTTTATACCATTTAGATAGAACAAATAATTTCCAAATGCTAAAAGAATAATCGTATTTATTCTCCATATGAAGGTTCATCTGTTTTTTGAATTTTTGAACATCCAAATTAGGTACAGAAGATAGAAATTCGTCATTCAGATTTTCAACTATTTCTTTTTTCAATTCATTCCTTATCCAGTTTCCTAAAGGAATGGCAAAACCTTTTTTGGGTTGATTGAATACGCTTTCAGGAATATATTCTGATAGTATATCCCGTACAATCTTTTTTGTAATCCCGTTTTTATATCGATACTGTAAAGGTAAGGTTCTTGCAAACTCAATAATTCTATAATCCAAAAAAGGGCTTCTTACTTCAACTGATGAAGCCATACTAGCCCTATCAACCTTAACGTTGCTGTCGTTTTCAAGCCACAATTTTATATTCAAATCTGCTGCTCTCTGTAAAGGCTCTTTAGCCAGATTTTCGAATATTTTATAATGTTTTATCCAACTTAAATCTTGGTTTTTCTGGAGGCTATCAAATGATGTGAATATCCTAACTATTAGTTCATTCTCGTCCTTAGCTCCTAAAATCCCTTTGATAGTTTCCGGCCTAGTTTTTAGCACCTTATGCCAGTTAAACTTATTCAAAAGCTTTCTTATTGGGTAAGGAATAAAGGCGATTTTCTTGAATTTTTCTACTAAAAGGAGATGCCAATATCCTATAAAGCTTTCATCACCGCCATCTCCTGACAATGCAACTGTTACGTGTTGCTTGGTTATGGAATTAAGTAGCAAAGATGGCAATGCAGAACTATCTGCAAAAGGCTCATCATAAGCCTTTACAAACTTTGCCATCATTTCCAGCGCATCATTTGGCCCACATATCGTTTCTGTATGATTGGAGCCTATAATTGCCGCAAATTGTGCGGCAACCTTGCTTTCATCAAATTTTGGATCTTCAAATCCAATGGTAAAGGTATTGACAGGCGATTTAGAGATTTTAGAAGCTATTGCTGATACCAGTGCAGAATCTATCCCTCCGGAAAGAAAAGCTCCCAAAGGCACATCTGATTGCAATCTGATTTTTACGGCGTCTATGAGCAGTTCGTGTAATTCTTTTTTCGCCTCATCATATGAAATATTTCTGATTTTGACAGGTTTCAGATTCCAGAATTCAGAAATAGTTTTTATTTTCTTTTCCAAATCTATTTCCATAAAATTACCTGGCGGTAATTTATAAATGTTTTCAATAATTGAGTAGGGACTTGGTATGTAGCCACAGTCTAAGTATATTGAAACAGCTTCTTTAGCTATTTTACTTTCAAGATTAATAAGCGGCCTTAACTGGCTGCAAATCTCAAAATTTCCATCTTTCCAATAATAGAAAAATGGCTTTACACCCATCCTGTCTCGGGCACAAAATACAGTATTGTTTTTTGCATCATAGATTGCGAAAGCAAACATTCCATTCAGTTTGGGTAAAATTTCTTTTCCCCATTCTGAAAATCCTTTGATAAGGACTTCGGTATCGCTTGTGGTGTCAAATGTATAACCCAGTTCGACCAATTCCTTTTTTATATCTTCGAAATTATATATCTCACCATTGAAAACAATTTTCAGATGGTCAAAACTATATGGCTGATTCGACCTTTCATCTAAATCCAAAATAGCCAATCGCAAATGGCCAAAACTCACATCATTGACTTTTTCATATCCAAGATTATCCGGCCCTCTATATTCAATAGACTTTAGCTTGTCGACAATTTCGTTTTTTTCGAAAGGGATATTTGTTAAGTATATTCCGCACATAGGGCATTAATTTTTGGACATTTTTTTTCTGACCGTCTCTAATAGAAAGAATAAAGAGGGAATTTTAAATAGGTAACTAAAGATAAAATAAAAAACAAAGCCTGAGCTTGTTAGCAACAATAATTCATATAAAGGAGCTATACCAGCACAAAAAAACTGTATCCCTTTAATCGAAGCGAACATCAATAGCGATGCTGCCAGAATAGGAAACATCGTCTTAAACTGATCCCAAATGGAGAAAGAGATGACTTTATTAGAACAATACATATTTCCGATTAGCGTGATAAATGAATTTATCGACACACACCAAACTATCGCATAAAACCCTAAAAAATAAGCAATAAAGACAGAAACAACCATTATTATTTTTAAAATTATTTCTGCTGATAATATTAAATCCGAACGCCCGTAAATTTTTAAAATATTCACATTTAGCGCCTGTAGCGTAAAAAAGACTCCTCCTATTGATAATATTTCAATAATAGGAACTACCGGAAGCCATTCTTCGCCAAGTAACAAATAAATCAGTGGTTTTGCAACCGCCGAAAGTCCGATCATTACTGGAGCCGTAACAAAAAAAGTGAAATTTACAAGCTTTTCAAAAATCTGTTTCAACCGCTCTTTTTCTTCCTGGATTCCAGACATTAATGGAAAGGTTACTTTCCCAATAATTTGAGTAAGTATTGTGACCGGATATTGGGTAAGCATATTTCCCCTATCAAAATATCCTGTCGTTTTTAGCGAATAAAACTTTCCAATTACTACATTATAAATATTACTCAAAACACTTGTAATCATACTCGATACAAATAATTTAAAGCCAAATGAATAATGGTATTTCAGTTTTTCTGTTGAAAATTCAAATTTAGGTCTCCACTTCGTTCCAATCCATAGTGCAAGCATCTGGATGAACTGTGTGCTTACATACATACCTACGATACTCCAAACGCCAAAGCCATAATACCCCATAAGCAGACCAATCAGAATCCCTAATAGCGACCCCGGAATATTCAGATAGGCTATTTTTTTAAACTCCATGTTTTTTATTAGGATTGCCGTTTGTACGGAAGACAATCCGGAACAGAAAAAACATAAGGAATATACCCGAATTACAGAAACTAGAATTTCCTGATTATAAAAGCTTGCTATTACGGGTGCAAGAAGATAAAAACATAGGTATAGAAAAAAGCTGAAAAAAACATTTGTATAAAATACGGTAGAATAATCTATGGATTCATTTTTAGTATTTCTTATGAGTGAAGAAGTGAGTCCGCTATCCACGACAATTAACCCGATTACGAGGATTACAGAAATCATCGCAATCAAGCCAAAATCTTCCGGAGACAAAAGACGCGCTAGAAGTATAGTCCCCAAAAAGGATATGCCTTTCAAAAGAAATGTGTCAACAAAGACCCAAAACATTCCGGAAATGGCCTGTTTTTTTAAATCCACAAAAAATAGTTTAAATTCTACAACCTTCCATCAGCACTAGAGAAAACTCCCTTAACATCATATACCAAACTATTTTTTTTTGATATTGATGCCATATCTAAATTCAAAAATTCCTTGTGAGCAACACCTAAAACTACAGAATCAAATTGTTTGTTCGGTAAAACTTTAGTGGTTGTCAGCTTATATTCATGCATTACTTCCTCAGGGTTTGCCCATGGATCAAATATGGTAACTTTTATAGAATATTCTTCCAAAGCTTTTATGACATCGATGATTTTCGTGTTACGAACATCAGGACAGTTTTCTTTAAAAGTAATACCCAACATTAGCAGTTCAGCTCCATTAACAGTAATTCCCTTTTTAATCATCAGTTTTACAATCTGGGAGGCAACATATTCTCCCATACTGTCATTGAGTCTTCTGCCAGCCAGAATAATTTCGGGATGGTAACCAACTTCTTGAGCTTTTTGAGCCAAATAATAAGGGTCTACACCTATGCAATGTCCTCCTACCAAACCTGGTTTAAATGCCAAAAAGTTCCATTTTGTACCTGCAGCTTCAAGTACAGCATGGGTATCAATGCCTAATAAATTAAATATTTTTGCCAGTTCATTGACAAAAGCAATATTGATATCTCTCTGTGAATTCTCAATTACTTTTGCAGCCTCAGCTACTTTTATTGTAGGTGCCAAATGAGTTCCGGCCATAATTACAGATTTGTATAATTCATCTACTTTCTTTCCAATTTCCGGTGTTGACCCTGAAGTAACTTTAAGGATTTTTTCAACCGTATGCTCTTTGTCACCCGGATTGATTCGTTCAGGAGAATAGCCCGCATAAAAATCTGTATTAAATTTTAAACCGGATACTTTTTCTAAAACAGGAACGCACTCTTCTTCAGTAACTCCCGGATAGACTGTAGATTCATATATAACGATATCGCCCTTCTTGAGGACTTTACCAACGGTTTCACTTGATTTGTAAAGAGGAGTCAAATCCGGACGATTGTTTTTGTCTACCGGAGTTGGAACCGTAACTATATAGTAATTGCAATCTGCTATGTCATCTAGTGACGAAGAGCATAGCAACCCGCTCTGGTGATTTTGAAAACCATCAACCAATACTTGTTGAAGCACCTCATCAGTAACTTCAAGCGTGCTATCAGTACCTGAACGCAGGCTATCAATTCTATTTTGATTAATATCAAAACCTACAACCTTATATTTTGTTGCAAATAACCTTGCCAGCGGCAATCCTACATATCCCAGACCTATTACTGCTATTTTTTCTGATCCCATCGAAACTTATTTTTTATTATCAGCCCCTATTCCTAAATGCCTGCGGCTATATTCTTTACTTAAATTTTATTTTATTTTGCAATAATATTATTTCAGATTTTCCCAATACCAATCTACCGCTTCTTTCAGTCCTTCCTTTATTTTATGTGTTGGTTCGTATCCTAATAAAGTTCTGGCTTTGTCGATACTGGCTAATGAATGCGGTATATCACCTTTTCTATTAGGTCCGTGTTTGATTTCAACAGAAGCAATTTTTGGATCCAGAACAGTCAGGAATTCTTTCAGGTAGCCTACCAATTCGTTTAAGGTTGTTCTATCGCCAACGGCGGTGTTATATACCGTATTAACTGCTTCGTTATTAGTTGTCCGCATTGCTTTTTCGTTCATTTGCACTACATTTTCAATATAGGTAAAATCACGGGAAAAATCACCGGTGCCATTTATAACAGGACTTTCATAATTCATGAATTGCTTCACAAACAATGGAATAACAGCCGCATAGGCTCCGTTTGGATCCTGGCGACGTCCAAAAACGTTGAAATACCTTAAACCAATAGTCTCAAGGCCATAGGTTTTGCTAAAAATATCAGCATATAATTCATTAACATACTTTGTAATTGCGTAGGGAGACAATGGCTTTCCTATTTTGTCTTCCACTTTTGGCAATGCTTCAGAATCGCCATAGGTAGAGGAACTGGCGGCATATATAAAACGTTTTACATTGGCATCCCGAGAAGCCACAAGCATATTTAAAAACCCCGACACATTCACTTCATTGCTTGTTATAGGATCATTTATTGAACGAGGTACTGACCCTAAAGCTGCCTGGTGCAATACATAATCAACACCTTGTACCGCTTCGTTACAAATGTCAAGATTTCTAATATCACCTTCAATCAGCGTGAAATCCGGATTACTAAAAAAGGGCTCAATATTATGCCTGTGTCCCGTAGCAAAATTATCAAGGCAAACCACCTGATTTCCCTTTTCTAAAAAGTATTCACACAAATTGGACCCAATAAATCCCGCTCCTCCTGTAATAAGTATTTTTGACATTTTTTTATTTCTTACTATTTTATAGATATTGACTGGATGGTCTATCTCTTGCTTGCCAGTCGCAACAAATACTGTCCGTATTCGTTTTTTTGCAACGGAGTAGCCAACTCAATTAGTTTTTCTTTTGAAATATAACCCATTTCAAAAGCGATTTCTTCGAGGCAGGCCACTTTAAGCCCCTGTCTTTTTTCGATGGTCTGGATAAAGTTTGAAGCTTCCAATAATGATTCGTGAGTTCCGGTATCCAACCATGCATAACCGCGTCCCATCAATTCTACTTTCAAATTTTTTGAATGCAGGTATTCCTGATTCACTGTCGTAATTTCCAATTCTCCCCTATCGCTTGGTTTTATGCTTTTTGCTATTTCAACAACAGAGTTTGGAAAGAAATACAACCCAACAACGGCATAATTGCTTTTTGGTTCTTTTGGTTTTTCTTCAATTGAAATTACGTTCCCTGTTTTGTCAAATTCGGCAACACCATAACGTTCCGGATCCTGAACATAGTATCCAAAAACGGTAGCCTTTTTATCGACTACTACATTATTTACAGCTGTTTTAAGCAGGTCTGTAAGCCCGTGACCGTAAAAAATATTGTCTCCTAAAATAAGGCAAACGTCGTCCGAGCCAATAAATTTCTCTCCAATTATAAAAGCCTGGGCCAATCCATCCGGACTTGGCTGTTCTGCATATTCAATCTTGATTCCGAAATCATCTCCATTCCCTAAAAGGTTTCTGAAATTGGGCAAATCATGCGGTGTAGATATTACCAAAACCTCATCGATTCCGGCCAACATTAAAACCGATAATGGATAATAGATCATTGGCTTGTCATAAATCGCCATTAATTGTTTCGATATCGAACGGGTTAGCGGATATAACCTTGTTCCAGAACCTCCGGCTAGTATTATCCCTTTCATATGTTTTTGCTTATATTGTTTAAACATTTTTCCAGACTGGATTTGTAATCTGAAATCTTGATTTTATAAACTTCTTTAATTTTTGATTTATCCAGCAATGAATAAGCAGGTCTTTTGGCAGGTGTTGGATAGGCTTCAGATGGAATACCTTTTACATCACAACTGCTTCCTGAAATTTCCTTGATAGCGAGAGCAAACTCAAACCAGCTTATTTTTCCTTCATTTGAAAAATTATAGATTCCCGGAAACCAATTTTCTGTTTCAATGATTTTTAAGATGGCTTCTGCCAAATCTTTTGCATAGGTCGGGCTTCCAATCTGGTCATTGACTACACTTATCGAATCCCTTTCATTCATCAAACGCAACATGGTCTTGACAAAATTACTTCCAAATTCAGAATATACCCACGCAGTCCTGATAATAATACTGTCAGGATTATTTTTCTGACAGGCAATCTCGCCCAGCAATTTTGTCCTGCCGTATTCGTTTTGAGGATTGGTCTGGTCGTTTTCCTTTAAGGGAATTTCAGAAGTTCCGTCAAAAACATAATCTGTAGAGATATGGATGAGTTTACAATTATTTTCAAAACTCCATTTTGCCAATAGGGCTACTGCCTTATGATTGACCAAATCTGCCAATTCAACTTCTGTTTCAGCCTTGTCAACTGCCGTGTAGGCCGCACAATTAACCAAATAGTCAGGTTTCGTTTTTTCTAAAAAAAGCCATGTTTCCGACTCATTTTCAAGTGAAAATTCAGCTCTGTCAGCAAAAACGAAATCAAAATCGGAAAAAAGCGGGGACAGCACTCTTATTTCACTCCCTAATTGTCCGTTGGCACCGGTTATCAGTATTTTTTTCATAGATTGCGACTACTCTAAATCTTTCAATTCTCCCAGAATCTGGTCTTTTGTAGAAACGATACTTTCCTTATGATTAAGTTTCCAGTCAATGTTTAGTGACGGGTCATCAAAACGGATTCCCCTTTCGCTATCCTTATCATACAGTTGGTCTACTTTATACGAAACCATGGCTGTTGGGCTCAAAACTGAAAATCCATGTGCAAATCCTTGAGGAATCAGCAACTGTTTCTTATTTTCTGCCGACAACAAAATGCTAAAATGTTGCCCATAGGTTTTAGAATTTTTACGGATGTCTACAGCAACATCAAGAATTTCTCCTTGCAAAACACGAACTAATTTTGTCTGAGCAAATGGTGGTACCTGCAAATGTAGTCCGCGAATAACTCCATATTTTGAAAAGGACTGGTTGTCCTGAATAAATTTTATATCAATGCCATTTTCACGAAATAATGCTTCATTATAAGATTCAAAAAAGTAGCCTCTTTCATCTTCAAATACTCTTGGAGTGATGACAAGCAAATCTTCTATCGGCGTGTTTTCAATTTTCATTTCAGTTTTATTTTAACTGGTTTGTTTTTAGACGGCAAATAGTTAATTATATTGTTTTTCGTAGTATTTGCTATATTCTCCGCTGGTAACATTTTTAAGCCAAGCTTCATTGGCCAAATACCAGTCGATTGTCCTTTCCAGACCTTGTTCAAAAGTAACGGATGGCTTCCAGCCCAATTCCTTATTAATTTTTGAAGCATCGATAGCATAGCGCAAATCATGACCCGGACGGTCTTTTACATACGTAATCAGCTTTTCAGATGTGCCTTCTTCCCTTCCCAATTTACTGTCCATGATTTTGCAAAGCAATCGCACCAAATCGATGTTCTTCCATTCGTTAAAACCACCAATATTATAAGTTTCATGGTTTTTCCCTTCATGGAAAACCAAATCAATTGCTACAGCATGGTCTTCTACAAAAAGCCAGTCGCGGGTATAATTTCCATCGCCATAAACCGGCAACGATTTATTATTGATAATATTATTGATGAAAAGCGGAATCAGTTTTTCCGGAAAATGATTCGGCCCATAATTATTGGAACAGTTTGTCAAGACATACGGCAATCCATAGGTTTCCCCATAAGCCCGCACAAAATGGTCTGAACTTGCTTTTGATGCCGAATAGGGCGAATTAGGGTCATAAGGTGTTGTTTCTGTAAAAAGTCCTTCGGCACCAAGACTACCGTAAACCTCATCGGTACTGATATGATAGAAACGTTTTCCTTCAAAATTTCCTTTCCATTTTTCTTTAAAGGCATTTAGCAGGTTCATGGTTCCGATAACGTTAGTTTTAACGAATGCCAACGGATCTGTTATAGAGCGATCTACATGAGATTCTGCTGCCAGATGCAACACACCCTCAAACTGATGTTTTGCAAACAAATCATTTATAAAATCAGCATCAACAATATCACCTTTTATGAAAGAATAATTAGGTTCATTTTCTATATCAGCAATATTTTCAAGATTTCCCGCATAAGTCAATGCATCTAAATTGAAAATATGGCAGTCAGGATATTTTTTTACAAATCTCCTTACAACGTGCGACCCTATAAAGCCTGCTCCTCCTGTAATCAATATCTGTTTCATCTTTTTGATTTTATGATCCGATTCCTTTATATACAAATCCGATTTCTGTCAGTTTTTTAGCGTCAAGAATATTCCTTCCGTCAAATACAAAGGCAGGTTTCATCATATTGTCATAGATTTTTTTCCAATCGTAGTCCCTAAATTCATCCCATTCTGTCAAGACAGCAATTGCATGGGCCTCTTTGCACGCTTCATACGGATTTTCTGCTACGGTTACCTGTTGCCTGTTTTCTTCCGGAGTTCTCGAATCCAAATAATTCAAATCTGAAAGAATCTGTCCTTCTGCTACTTTCGGGTCAAAAACATATAACTCTGCCTGTTCATTAATCAGGTCATCAGCCACATAAATAGCAGCCGACTCACGCGTATCATTTGTATCTTTCTTGAAAGCCCAACCCAGGAATGCTATTTTTTTTCCTGAAACGGTATTATAAAGCGTAGTAACAATCTTGTGCGAGAATCTTCTTTTTTGGTGGTCGTTCATAATAATTACCTGTTCCCAATAATCTGCCACCTCGTTAAGTCCGTAGGCTTTGGCAATATAAACCAGGTTGAGTATGTCTTTCTGGAAGCATGACCCACCAAAACCAACAGATGCTTTTAGAAATTTTGACCCTATACGACTGTCCATTCCAATGGCCTTTGCCACTTCACTTACATCGGCTCCGGTCTTTTCACAAAGTTCTGAAAGTGCGTTTATGGAGGAAACACGTTGTGCCAAAAATGCATTGGCTGTTAGCTTTGACAATTCAGAAGACCAAAGATTTGTAGTCAGTATACGTGCTCTGTCAACCCAATTGGCATAGACATCAACAAGCGCATTTATAGCGCGCTGTCCTTCTTCTGTAGTGTCGCCTCCAATCAGAATTCTATCCGGATTCAGTAAGTCCTGAACAGCAGTTCCTTCAGCCAGGAATTCCGGATTGGATAAAATCTGGAAACGTACACCATTTCCTGTATTGTCTAAAATATTTTTGATTGCTTCTGCTGTTCGTACCGGAAGTGTCGATTTTTCGACAACAATCTTATTGGATTTGGAAACGCGTGCAATCTGTCTTGCGCATAATTCTATATATTTCAAATCGGCCGCCATACCTTTTCCTGAACCATAGGTTTTCGTAGGAGTATTAACCGAAATGAAAATCATTTCTGCCTCATCGATTGCTTTTTCGACTTCGGTGGAAAAAAACAGGTTCCTTCCTCTTGCCTCCGCAACAACATCAGACAATCCGGGCTCATATATAGGGATATTATTTGTATCCTCATCATTCCAGGCTGCAATTCTAGCCTCATTCAGGTCAACAACGGTAACTTTAATATCCGGACATTTTTGTGCGATGACAGCCATTGTCGGACCTCCGACATATCCTGCACCAATACAACATATTTTGGTTATTTTCATTTTATTTTTTTCGGACTGATTTAATAGTGAATCGTAAAATTTTTGACTACGAAACAAATTTTGGCAAAAGTAAGGCTTTTAACATTATAACTCATTATTGTGCCCTCCATTTTCTAAATTATAAAAATAAAATTCTCATAACAAAAAACAATACATTCATAAAACTCTTTTTATTAGTTTTTTGTGATTTAATCCTTAAATTGGAAACTATTTGCCCCGCATATTTTAATGATATGGGAATTAATTATAATTTTACCAGCCCTATTTAATTTACACAAGAATATTTTTTACTACCACATTCTATGATGAAAAAAGTAATTTTTCTTCTCATCCCCATGGGAATTTTTGCACAAAACAAACCTTTTGACGCTGCCAAAACACAGGAACGGATTACACAGTATATCTTTTCAAAACCCGACAGCGCCAGAATCTATCTTGACATAATGCTAAAAAACAACCATCTGCTTCACGACACGGTTGTTGCTAAAAACTATAATAATTTTGGTGTGTATTATAGCCTGACTGCCAAACATGATTCGGCTAAAATCTTTTTTAATAAAGCTGTATCAAAATACGCCAAATACCCGAAAAACAAAGCCGGAAGTTTTATTAATCTTTCTATTGCCCATAGAAACACCGGCGATTATAAAACTTCATTGGAGTATCTGGACGATGCCCTGAAAATTTATGAATCTTTAGATAATGAAAGAGGAAAAGCAATCGTATATGGCGAAATGGCTTCCAATTATGCCTATATGATTGACAATAAAAGTGCGACCCGGTATTTATTAAAAGGCATTGAAATCCTAAGCAAGTCGGATGATAAAACAGACAGAAAAAACCTGGTCGTGCAAAAGCAGAAGTTAGCCAATATTTATTTTAAATTAGAGAATTTCAAGTTTGCTATTGACTTATATGAAGAGTGCCTTCCGGCCATGAAAGAAGTCAAGGATTTAAAAAACTACTATCTGACACTTATCAATTATGGTGATTGCCTGACCTATGTCAAAGACAATACCAAAGCAAAAAAAGCACTTATGGAGGCTGCCAAAGGTCTTGAAGATTTTCACAATGCAGAATTTATCAGCCTTGCCTACAGCAAACTTGGAAAGATAGCATTGCATGAAAAAAAATACGACCTCTCCGGCTTTTACTATAAAAAAGCCTTTGACGGAATAAAAAATACAGACTCTTTCCGGTTTATGCTTATTGGAGCAGAATACATACAACTTCTGAATCAGATTGGTGATTTTGAAAAAGCGTTGGGAATCATCAAACTGGTTGAAAATTCCCCTAACCGAAAAACCTTCAATGCAGAAGACCAGATGTTCTTTTATGAGGTATCTGCTGTTACTTTTAAGAATACAAATATCAAGGACAAAGGAATTGAGGCTCTTGAAAAAGCTATTATTATTAAAGACTCTCTGGCCAAAGCCCACAAAGAATCTACTACAGAAGAACTTCAGGCCAAATTCCAAACACAAACCCAACAGGAAAAAAATCTTTTCCTAAAACAAAAAAATGAACTATTGAGCCAAAAGGTAAGTGCTCAAAGGCGAAATTACATACTTATTGGTTCCGGAATAGTCGTAATTTGTGCTTTGGGATTTGCTATCTCGAGGGCTTACTGGCTTAAACACAAACTAGAAAAAGCCAAACTAAGAGAAGCAGAAATTGAAAAAATGAATCTGCTTGAAAGGAATGCCTATAAGAAAAGAATCACTGAAGACCAGCAACAAATTATACAGCTTAGAGAACAAGAATTAACTTCAATGACTTTACAGCTTGCCAATTTGCAGGACCAGATTTCTTCGATTATTGAAAATGAATCTTCTGGTGCCGATTCCAAATCAAACTCTGTCAAATCATCATTGCAACAGATTATCAAGCAAAAAGATTATTGGAAAGAGTTTTCGATTAAGTTTGGACAGATACACCCGAACTTCAACGATAAGTTACAGGAACGGTTTCCTATACTAACCAAAAACGATATCAATTTCTGTTCGCTATTAAAACTAAATCTTTCAAATAAGGAAATAGCCACTTTACTCCAGATTTCACACGAAAGTGTAATTACGAAAAAGTATCGCATCAAGAAAAAAATAAACATTCAGGACGATAATGAGTTTCAGAAAATAATTTCAGAAATCTAATCCAAAATCTTACGAAAAAGACCCGCATAAAGCGGGTCTTTTTTTGCTTTGTTTTTACATTAATTACCCTTTGATTTTTCACTTTAAAAACAAAAAATCGACTAACCGACATGTTTATCCGATGAAGTACATAAAAATGATAAAAAACAAACTTCAAAAGGCAAAATTCAGCTCTTTAAACGCTTAAAAATTACCTTGTCGATTTCAGCACTCCATAGACAAAATATAGATTATTATTTAAATAATTGATTTACAGTATTTTAAAACATAAAATACAATACTCAAAACCTACATTTGTCTATACTTTATCTATACCATTTTCTCCTTTTGCAGCTCATTAATGGGCTTAATTTGTAATAACATTAACAAATACCACGCCCCAAATCTAATTTTATTAATTACGCCCCAACTTATTCGGGTCATACTTCCCTATGCAAAGGGAGATGATTTGACGAGGGCAAAAACTAAAAAAAATAATTCTAACGTATGATCATCTATGCTAAAAAAATCCCCTTTCGACTTCGCGTCATGCTGTGCTTTTTTGTGGGTCTGATTCTGTTTACAGCAATCAGAATATTGCTCGCATAAAATCTTTATGATTTAAATAAACAAATGGTCATTAAGAATGGCTTTTGTTTCAGCCCTAAACTTCAATAATCGTTAACCAATTAATTTAGATATGAGAAAATTATCACTAATTCTCTTCATGGTCATCTTGTGTATTAACTATACGTATGCACAATCCCCCGATGACCAAATTAAGGTGCTACAAAAATGCATCGACCTTAAAGAGCTCCAGGATTATCTGCCTGGAAAATCTACCCAACCCCTATATGTCATGCAACATGGCGTTTCTTTTGACAAAGACATTAAGGTTTCAAAAAATGGAAAACCTTTGGTCTTTTTATCCAAACAGGAAATCAAATCGCAACAGCCGCAGGCATATCTGCTGTTTTGGACATTTGAAATAAATGAAAAAACAGCACGTGTGTCATTTGTTTACAATTATGACCAGAATCAAAGCCCAAAAGCAGTTCGGGCAGACCTGGAACTTAACAAACAAGGCACTGAATGGACTGTTAAAACTGTAGCAATCAATAAAGTTTAATCAATGGGAAATAAAAATTACTTTCAAAAATTATCCCAGGCAATTTTATTGATTGTTCCTGTACTCATGTTACTGATACCTTCTTTTTCAGAAGCTCAGACGAGAGTCATCAATAACAACAAATTGCGTGTTGGTAATGGGTCAGAAAATTCCATTAACAATTCGGGAAATATGCAGCAGCCTTTTTATTACAATTCAATTGCTGCACAATGGAGAAAATTAACCTACAGCAATTATGCTCTTGATAATGCCTATGCTGTTGGAGGAGATGGAACCAATGAATGGAACACATACGGAACAATCGTTCAAAACCCTGCATTGACTAATCAAACTATAGATTATTCGGGTTTCACCTTTACTACCGCTCCAAACGGATATGGCACGGTGGTTTCTAAAGGGAACATCAATGTTGGCGGTTCGCTTCTTGAAGTCGAAAACACCTTTACTCTTTTACAAAATGCCGGTTATATCGAGGTAAAAGTAAAAGTTAAGAACGTCAGCGCTGCTCCTATCAGTAATGTCAGAATTTGGGTAGGAACCCGGGATGATTTTGTCGGTTTGACAGACAGTAACATCAAACAAAAAGGAAATCTTGTAAACGGAGCCTTTGTATTAAACACTGTGGCTTCTCAGCCTTCTGCCGCATTAAAAATATACAATAACGACGAAGCTATTCTTTTTTATTCTAATTCACCTAGAGGAAATACAATAGTAAACTCTTGTTGTGACTGGAACAATGTCATTAACCAAAACCCGGCAACTTCTGTAGTGAACTCCGGAACTACGGATGGTTCTTATGGTTTTTATGTACGTTTCAACAACCTGGCTGTAAACGCCAGTGATGATTTTACATGGTATTATGCTGCAGGAACAATTGCAGATATTGACGATATTATTGAAGATGTAGCTCAGGCAAGTGGTGCTGTAAACAATATCACTTACACATCGGCTGTTTTTAATTCTACTTCACAAAATGCTGTAAACGGTTATTATGTTGTCGTTCCTCAAGGTTCACCAGCACCAACCGAAGCTCAAATCCAGGCAGGTACCACTTATGGTTCTGTTACGCCTGTGGCACATGGCTCATCTGCTATGCCTGCCAATGTTGAAGTGCCTTTCCCTATTTCGGGACTGACGCCAAATACAACTTATGAATTGTATTTTGTAACGCGCGACGCAGTTCCTGCTTATTCAACCATTTACCACACCTCATTCACGACATTAGCTTATACTGTTCCGAATGTCACTACCACGACAACTGCCAGTGCCATTACGGCAAACTCGGCTTCTTCCGGAGGAACTGTAGGTTCAGATGGAGGTCAGGCCGTTACTGAAAGAGGTATTTGCTGGAGTACGACTGCAAATCCAACTATTGCCAACAGCAGAACTACAGACGGTTCTGGTTTGGGCACATTCACGAGTGCGATGGCAGGATTGAATGCAGGCACTACTTACTATGTCAGGGCTTATGCCACTAACTCTGTAGGAACCGGTTATGGACCACCGGTTACATTTACTACTGTGGCTAATAATAACCCTACCATTTCAACTGTTGCCAATCAGTCTGTTTGTGCCAATGCAGCAACTACTGCACTTGCCTTTACTGTGGCTGATGTGGAAACTCCGGCAGCAAATTTAACCGTTACAAGAAGCTCTTCCAACACTACTTTGGTTCCAAATGCAAACATAGTAGTGGCGGGTACAGGCGCTAACAGAACAGTTACTGTTACTCCGGCAGCCAACCAGCATGGAACAGCTACGATAACACTTACAGTTACAGACCAATTGGGTGCTACGGCTACTGCAACTTTCACGGTAACCGTTAATCAGTTCCCTGTAATATCGTATGCATCGGCTACGTATAATTTATACCAAAGCCAGACTATTACACCAATTGCGGCTATCAACACTGGCGGAGCAAGTACAAACTGGAGCATTACTCCGGCATTACCGGCAGGATTGACATTTAACACTGCCAACGGAACCATTACCGGAACTCCAACCGGTTCACAGTCTACGGCAAGCTACACAGTTACAGCAAACAATAATGGCTGTACGGCAACAACAAGCTTCTCAATTTACATTACTCCTTGTAATACCTTTAACGCATCAGACGTTATTACAAACGGAAACGCGTTATTGACCGGAAATGAAGTACGCCTTACAGAAAGCCTTGGCAACCTTTACGGTACAGTTTGGGGTAAAGCGAGACTTGACCTGAATGAAAACTTCAAAATAAGTACCCAGCTTTATTTTGGTGCATCCGATTCAGGTGCCGATGGATTGGCTTTCGTTCTACAGCCTTTATCTTCCAACCAGGGAGTTTCAGGAGGCGGACTTGGCTATCAAGGAATTAGTCCTTCTCTTGCAGTAGAATTTGACACCTATTATAATCCGGGTGCGGATCCTATTTCGAATGACCATATTGCTATCGTAAAAAATGGATTGGCAGCAAGTATTTCTGCACATTCAGAATTTGCTCCTTATTATAATGCAGGTCAAATTGAAGATGGCAACTGGCACGATGCCGTTTTTGAATGGATTGCTTCTTCAAAAACGCTTAAGGTGACTTATGAAGGTACGGTAATCTTCAATACCGTAATCGATATTCCAAATGCGGTTTTAGGAAACCAATATGCATATTGGGGCTTTACGGCTGCCACAGGTGGTTCAGTAAACGAACACAGAGTACGTTTTAACGGATATTGTTTAACTTCAATCGTAAGCACGCCTCCAACTATTTCAACTGTAGCTAACCAGAGCTATTGCTACAATACTGCAGGTTCTGTGAATGTTACCGTAGCAGATAGCGAATCTCCTGTAGCAAACATTTCGCTTCAGGCAACAGGTTCTACCAACACGGCGTTGCTTCCTTTAGCTAACATCACAGTTACAGGTACGGGAGCAACCAGAACGGTAAACTTCACTCCGGTTTCTGGACAATTCGGAACCTCAACCGTAACTTTAAGAGCTACAGACGGTGACGGTACAACATCAACACGAACATTCACCGTTACTTTTGACGATACAGTGAATCCAACTGCTGTTGCACAAAATCTTACTGTTTATTTAGGAACAAACGGTCAGGCTACTACTACCGCTGCCGCTATCAACAACGGTTCGTCTGATAATTGTGGTATTGCAAGTATTACTGCTTCTCCATTAACTTTCAATGGCACTAATCTTGGCGCAAACACCGTAACTCTTACAGTTACAGACGTGAAAGGGAATGTTGGCACGGCAACTTCAACTGTTACAGTTATTGATAATATTGCTCCAACAGTAATTACTCAAAACACTACTGTATCTATTGCTGCTAACGGACAAGTATCGATAACTCCGGCGCAAGTGAATAATGGTTCTTTCGATAACGTTGGAATCACCTCCTTAACCGTAAGCCCGAATACATTCAATTGTTCGAATTTAGGGCCAAATACTGTAACATTAACGGCTGTAGATGCCAGCGGAAATACTTCTTCTTCAACTGCAGTGGTAACGGTTCAGGATACTACTAACCCGACTATAATTACCAGAAACATCACTGTAAATGTGAATGCGGCCGGAATTTACAATCTGGTTCCTTCAGAAGTTGACAATGGTTCTTATGATAATTGTGGTATTTCCAATCTTGGAATCACCAGGGCTTTGTTTACCTGCGCTGATGTAGGTCAAAGCTTTACGATTACGCTTTTTGGAAATGACCCTTCGGGTAACCTGGGTGCTGCTACGGCTGTAGTTACTGTGGCCGATGTTATGGCACCTAACGTAATTACGCAAAACATTACCGTACAGCTAAACGCAAGCGGACAGGCAACAATAACACCTGCTCAAATCAATAACGGTTCGACAGACAATTGCGGTATTGCTTCTTATGCTTTAAGCAAGACTACTTTTAACTGTTCTGAAACCGGAGCCAATACGGTAACGCTTTCTGTAACCGATATTCACGGAAACGTAGGAACTGCAACGGCCGTTGTAACCGTTCAGGATACTACAAACCCAACTATCCTTACTCAAAACATTACTGTACAACTGGATGCTAACGGACAGGCTACAATTGTTCCGGCCCAAATCAACAATGGTTCTTTTGATAATTGTGCTATCACAGCATTGGCGCTGGATATTACTTCTTTTGACTGTACAAACATTGGTGCCAATACGGTAACTTTAACCGGAACTGATGCCAGCGGAAACTCGGCTTCAAATACGGCTATTGTAACTGTGCAGGATTTGATTGCTCCGATTGTTCTTACACAGAATATCACAGTTCAGTTGGATGCTAACGGACAGGCGACTATCACTCCCGCTCAAATCAACAATGCATCGACAGACAACTGTGCAATTGCTACTTATGCACTTGACGTAACATCTTTCGATTGTACAAATGTGGGTACAAACACGGTAACGCTTACTGTAACCGATGTTAACGGAAATTCCGCTTCAAATACGGCTGTTGTAACCGTAGAAGATGTAATTGCCCCAACAGTACTTACACAGAATATCACTGTACAATTGGACGCTAACGGACAGGCGACAATCACTCCTGCCCAAATCAACAATGCGTCGACAGACAACTGTACAATTGCTAATTACACGCTTGATATTACAGCTTTCGACTGTACAAATGTGGGTGCAAACACGGTAACGCTTACTGTAACGGATGTGAACGGAAATTCCGCTTCGAATACGGCAGTAGTAACAGTCGAAGACAATATTGCTCCTATTGTACTTACACAGAACATCACTGTACAATTGGATGCTAACGGACAGGCGACAATCACTCCTGCCCAAATCAACAATGCTTCGACAGACAACTGTGCAATTGCTACGTATGTTCTCGACATCACAGCTTTCGACTGTACAAATGTGGGAGCAAACACGGTAACGCTTACTGTAACCGATGTGAACGGAAATTCCGCTTCGAATACGGCAGTAGTAACAGTCGAAGACAATATTGCTCCTATTGTACTTACACAGAACATCACTGTACAATTGGATGCTAACGGACAGGCGACAATTACTCCTGCCCAAATCAACAATGCTTCAACAGACAACTGTGCAATTGCTACGTATGTTCTTGACATTACAGCTTTCGACTGTACAAACGTGGGTACCAATACGGTAACGCTTACTGTAACCGATGTAAACGGAAACGTTGCTACTAACACAGCAGTAGTAACTGTTGAAGACGTACTTGCTCCTATTGTTCTTACACAAAACATCACGGTTGAATTAGACGCTAACGGGCAGGCTACAATTACGCCGGTTCAGATTAACAATGCATCTACAGACAATTGTGCCATTGCTACTTATACTTTAGACATTACCAGCTTTAACTGTGCTAATGTAGGTCCGAATACCGTAGTACTGACTGTAACCGATATCCATGGAAATTCGGCTTCAAATACAGCAGTAGTAACAGTGGAAGACAACATCAACCCAACTGTTCTTACACAGAACATCACAGTTCAGTTAGATGCAAACGGACAGGCGACAATTACACCGGCTCAAATCAACAATGGTTCATTTGACAACTGTACGATTGCTACTTATGTTCTTGACACTACAACTTTCGACTGTACAAATGTTGGAACAAATACAGTCACATTAACTGTAACTGATGTGAACGGAAATTCAGCTTCTAACACAGCTGTGGTAACTGTTGAAGACAACATCCTTCCAACGATGATTGCTCAAAACGTAACCGTTCACCTAAACATCAATGGTGAATATACGTTGACAACGGCTGATGTGGATAATGGTTCATTTGACAACTGTGCTATCGAAACAATGGGTATTTCCCGCACTTTCTTTAACTGTTCAGACATAGGAACGACCAATACGATTACGTTATTTGGTGTTGATGTTAACGGAAATTATGCTTCTACCACCGCGATAATAACTGTTGCCGATATGATGGCTCCAACTGTAAGAACACAAAACATTACAGTGGAATTGGATGCTAACGGACAGGCTACAATCACACCTGCACAAATCAACAATGGTTCAACAGACAATTGTGGAATTGCAACGTATGCACTGGACATTACAAGCTTCAATTGTACAAATGTTGGTGCCAACACGGTAACTCTGACTGTAACTGACAATTATGGAAATGCGGCTTCAAATACCGCTACTGTAACCGTAATTGATACGGTTAATCCAATTGTAAACACGCAGAACATCACAGTTCAGCTGGATGCTAACGGACAGGCTACTATTACGCCTGCTCAAATCAATAATGCATCAACAGACAATTGCGGCATTGCAACGTATACTCTTGATATCACAGATTTCAATTGTACAAATACAGGTGCTAATACAGTAACATTGACAGTAACTGATGTAAATGGAAACTCGGCTTCTAATACAGCTATTGTAACTGTAGAAGATGTTATAGCCCCGACTGTTCTAACGCAGAATATTTCAGTACAGTTAGAGGCTAACGGACAGGTTACAATTACCCCTGCTCAAATCAACAATGGTTCGACAGACAATTGTACTATTGCAACTTATACGTTAGACATTACAGAATTTAACTGTACTAACATAGGTGCCAATACGGTAACGCTTACAGCTACTGATGCCAGCGGAAATGCTTCTTCAGCAACAGCTGTAGTAACTGTAGAAGATACCATTGCTCCAACAGTAATCACACAGAATATTACGGTTCAGCTGGATGCTAACGGACAGGCTTTAATCACAACAGCTCAGATTGACAATGGTTCAGCAGACAGCTGTGGAATTGCAACCTATGCTCTTGACATTACAGATTTCACTTGTGCAAACGTAGGCGCCAACACAGTAACCTTAACTGTGACTGATGTTAACGGAAACACGGCTTCCAATACCGCTGTCGTAACAGTTGTTGATTCAGTTGCTCCAACAGTAATTACACAGAACATTACGGTTCAATTGGATATCAACGGACAGGCTACTATCACACCTGCTCAGATAAATAACGGTTCGACAGACAATTGCGGTATCTCGGGCTACACACTTGACAAGACTAACTTCTCTTGCTCAAATGTGGGTAACAACACGGTAATCTTAAGTGTAACCGATGTTAACGGAAATGTTGCTACACAAACAGCAACAGTAACGGTTCAGGATGCAATGGCTCCATTCGCAATCACACAAGATGTGACTATTTCTCTTGATGCTGACGGAATGGCCTATATCACGGTTGCAGACATTAACAACGGTTCTTCAGACAATTGTGGCATTGCTTCAATTACGTTAAGCCAGACAGCATTCAATTGTGGTGAAACAGGAACTAATTTCGTGACAATGACAGTTACGGATATTCATGGAAATGTTTCATCGGCAGAGGCTGCAGTAACGGTTATCAATACTTTCGGTGATAATGACGGCGACGGTATTCCTGACAATTGTGATTCTGATGATGATAATGATGGTATAGAAGACTCTGTTGACAACTGTCCGTTTACTTACAACCCAGACCAGACCGATACTGACAATGACGGTATAGGCGATGCTTGTGACGACGATTATGATAACGACGGTGTTCCGAACGATATCGATAACTGTCCTTACACCTACAACCCGGGTCAGGAAGATATTGACAAAGACGGAATCGGAGACGTTTGCGACTTGACAGAAATCAACATTTCTCAAGCATTTACACCAAACAATGACGGAATCAACGATACATGGCAGATTATCAACATCACCAACTATCCAAATTCTGTAGTAAAAGTGTTTAACCGATGGGGTTCTGAAGTATTCAGCGCCAAAGGATACAAAAATGATTGGAATGGTCATTATAAAGGTTCCAGCAACCCGCTGCCTGAATCCTCATACTATTACCAAATTGATTTAGGAAACGGAACTCCTGTTTATGAAGGATGGATTTACTTAACCCGATAATCAGGAACAAATAAAAATGACAATCATTATGAAAACACTCAATAAATTAAGCACTGTACTGTTATTTTTCTTTGCCGCTTATGCATACGGGCAACAGGAAACCAGCTTTACATTTTACAGAAACAATATGAACATCATCAACCCTGCTTATGCAGGGGCTGATGGTGAAACCATAGTCTCAAGCAGCTTTAAGACACAATGGGCAGGAGTAAAAGATGCTCCGGAAACCCAGGCTGTGTCTTTTGGAACGCCAACAGGAAAAAAATTAGGAATCGGACTTTCGATTATTAACGATAAGACATTCGTTGAAAAACAGACTTCTGTTTTTGCTGATTTCTCATATCTGGTTCCTTTGAATGAAACCCTTGACCTGTACCTGGGAGTAAAAGCGGGCGGAAATTTTTATGATGTAAACGTGAACGGATTACAGACCTATAATGTAGAATCTGACCCGTCTTTGGTAAACATCAACCGATTCAATCCTAATTTCGGTATTGGAGCTTATTTAAAGCACAAGAAATTTTATGTCTCGCTTTCTACTCCAAAAATGTTGAGCACACAGCGTGCTAAAAATGAAGACGGAGTAGCAACAGTTGCTTCCGACAGACCTCATATTTACCTAAGTGGTGGTTATGACATCATCCTGAATGAGAACTTTATGTTACAGCCTTCTACCCTGCTTCGTTATGTAAACGGCGCTCCGGTTTCAATGGACCTTACTGGTGTTGTTACTTACAAACAGCAGTTTGGGCTTGGAGTTGCTTACAGAACAGACAAAGCCATCAACGGATTGGCAACCATAAAGGTTAACAATTGGTTTGATTTTGGGTATGCTTATGAGCATTCCTTACGAGATGAAATTGCAAGCGCGACAAGCGGAACGCATGAATTTTATTTGAGATTCAACCTGTCGCCAAAAGCGAATTAAGGGTTGGGTTAGTTACAACTAAAAAGCGGGGACATAGTCCCCCGCTTTTTTATTTATCTTTTAAATTACCCGAAGCTTTATGCTTATCAAAAAACTCCATCAGCTATGCTTTGCGGCTCTGCGCCTTTGTGTGAAATAATGGCTCGCAAAGACACAGAGCCGCAAAGGTTTTAAGAGCATCTTTTCGTGTCTTTAAACAGTATCAATAAAATTCTTTTCCGTTCTATTAAAAACGATAAGGCCTAATAAAAAGATAACGATTGAAAATACCACCGAATAAATAAGTCCAAATGTTGTAAACTCCCCTTTGCCCAGATAAGAATATTTGAAAAACTCAAAAATACTGGTCAGCGGATTCAGATACACCAGGTTTTCATAACCATAAGGCTTTAATTTTTTTACTACTAACGAAGTAGGATAAACTACAGGAGTAAGATACATATAAAGCTGTACACCAAAACCAATCAAGAAAGTCAGGTCCCTGTATTTTGTTGTCATGGAAGAAATAATCATCCCAAATCCAAGCGAAATCAAGGCCATCAAAATCAAGAGAATGGGTGTAAATACGATTTCCCAATTAGGCATTACGGCTTTGCCCTTTATTATGAAATAAGCCATCATACAGATAAAAAACAGAAACTGTATACCAAACTTTAAAAGATTGGATATGGTTATAGATATGGGCATAATAACCCTTGGAAAATAAACCTTTCCGAAAATATTCTGATTGGTTTTGAAAGTATCTGAAGTCGATTTAAAACAATCCGAAAAATAAAACCAAAGCGTATTCCCAGCCAAAGCAAACAGGAAATAATTGATTCCGTCTGATTCAATCTGGGCTATTTTATTAAAAATCACAAACTGGATAACAGAAGTCAGTAATGGCTGGATTAAAAACCATAACGGTCCCAGAACAGTCTGTTTGTAATAGGTCACGATATCGCGTTTTACAAATAGCATCAGCAAATCACGATACCTCCAGATTTCTTCAAAATTAAAAGAAATCAGTTTCCTTTTAGGAGTTATTTCATAAAGCCATTGCTGGTTATTGAAGTCGTTTTCCTGTCTTGCTATTTTTTCAGCCATTTGTTTAAAAGTCTTTTAAAACGATTTTCCGGTTCGCCTTCATCGTGATAACCATTACTGTAATCGCCATAACCATATCCATAACCGTAACCATATCTGGCTTTGCTTTCATAACCATTAAAAACAATGCTTATATTGGTCAGCTCTCCTCGTTTGTGCTTGTCATTAACCAAAGCCAGCATTCCTTTTTTGGTAACATTCTGGCGAACGACATACAACGTAGCATCGCAAAACTGGGCCAATTCCAAAGCATCAGAAACCAGTCCAACCGGTGGCGTGTCTAAAATAATATAATCGTATTTTCTTTTCAAATCATCCAAAAGGTCTTTCATGCTTTCCCCGAGAATAAGCTCAGCCGGATTGGGTGGAATAGGTCCTGAAGTAATGACATCTAAATACGATATCCTTGTTTTCTGGATGATTTCATCTGCTGTTTTCTGTCCAATCAAATAATTGACCACTCCAAAACTATTGTCAAGGTCAAAATCGCCAAATATTTTAGGTTTTCTTAAATCCAGACCTACAATGACGGTTTTCTTTTCACTTAACGCAAAAACAGTGGCAATGTTTATGGAACAGAACGTTTTTCCTTCCCCACTGATGGAAGAAGTCAGCATCAATGTTTTTGCTCCTGAAACATTTTGTTTTTTATACAGGAATTGTAACGATGACCTGACGGCACGGAAAGATTCCGCCAATGCCGATTTTGGTTTTTCAAAAACAGCCAGATTGCTCGCCATTTTCTTTTTGCCAATAACACCCAACAATGGTATTTTGGTTAGTTTGGCGATGTCTTCAACAGTATGGATACTATTATCCATAAACGTAATGATAAACACAACAACCAAAGGAATCATCAATCCCAGAAACAGGGCTAGCACATAATTTACACTGGTTTTCGGGCCAATTAATCCTCCGCCGGTGTCTTTTGCCGAATCAATAAAATGAATATCAGACAGGTTGGCTGCCTTGACAATGTTTGCCTCATTTCTTTTGGCCAGGAAAGTATTGAATATGCTTTCTGCCAAATCATATTTTCTTGTAATTTTCAATAAATCCTGCTGGTCATCCGGCAATCTTTTTATGGTGCTTTCTGCCTGACCCATTTTAGCGTTGACCAATGCCAGATCATTCTGGATTACCGTTTTTGCCGCTGCAATGTTTTCCAAAAGAACTTTTTTGACAGATTCCATTTCATTATCAAAGTCCCTGAAAAACCTGTCATTCTTTACGGCATATGCTTTTTCAGAACGCTGTATGGAAAGCGCTATTAATCGGGAAACATTACCCACAATGTTGGGGTCATCAATTCCTGCAACGGCGGGAGCCGGCAATTTTGAATAGTCAACACTGTTGTTCAGATACGAACGCAATGTATTATAGTAGGCTATTTTACGGTTAATGGCATCTTTTTCTATATCGAGCCCTGCCAGTTTCTCGGAAATTTTTTCGCCTCCGTCTTCCAGTTCAAGAACGTTTTTGCCCCTGCGGAAATCCTTCAATTGTCCTTCGGTTCCTTTGAGCTGGTCTTCCATTTTGATTAACGTACTATCAATAAAGGCAATTGTATTAATCGCAAACTGGTTTTTGCTGTCCAACTGGTTTTTCCGCAATACCTCAACGGTTGTGTTCAGATAATCGACCATTCTGGCCTTATTCGTTCCCTGCATGGCAAGTTTTAGTATAGAACTGCCTTTGGTATCGCTATCTACACTAATGCCCTGATACTGGCTGACCACACTATTGAAATTGTCAAATCTCACAAAATATTCTTTACCGGCATACGAACTCGCATCGGGTTTTAATTCCAGTTTCCAATTCAGATAAGGCAATTTGACCTGCTCTCCTACTTTAAACCTTTTGCTGTAGTCTCCTATCGCAACGGCAATCTGGCTTTGACTGTCGTTATAATAGTTGATAATATTGACGCTTTCATTTTCAAAAGCAATCGAAAGTTCATATTCTGAAGCATTCAGGAATTTTATCTTAATCGGAATTCCGGACAACTGTCCTTTAGATTTGTCAATTACCACCTTAAACGGGGCTTCTCCATAGGCATCAATCAGGTTGTATTTTCCCTGTTTAAAATATTTGATGTAATATTCAAGTTTGGCTACGACAATTTCATTATGAGAACGTGATTTTAGCGTCGTTATAATAGTCTGCACCTTATCTGAAGTACCTCCCCAGTTAAAAACCAAACTCGTATTTGAGGTAAAAAAAGGATTGCTCTCTTCGCGGATGGCGATAAGGCTCTCCATTCCGTAAATTTTTTCTTTACGGATATTCACCTGATAGGCTATAACAAAACACACAATAAGGCTCGCCAAAAACCATTTCCAGTAACTCAATATTTTTATCAAGAAACCTTTGAAATCGAAATTGTTTTGATTTTCAAAAAATGAAAAGTCCTTTGGGTCAAGCATGGTATTGATTATCTATTAATGAGCACTATTGCTGTGGTAACCAGAGAAATCAGGGTAATAACGGTTGCCAGCGATTGGATTCCCGTTGTTCCGGTTCCCCAGGATTTTTGTTTTAAAGGCTTAACATAAATATAATCATTGGGCTGTATATAGTAATAAGGGGACTTCATGACATTGGCATCTGTCAGGTCCAGTGTGTGCATTTCTGTTCCGTGCGGATATTGGCGGATTATGGTTACTTCTTTCCTGTTTCCCACCATTGTTATATCTCCCGAATTTGCAATGGCTTCCATTACGTTGACTTTTTCCTGAAACAATACCTTTGTTCCCGGCGATGCGATTTCTCCGTTTACGGTATAACGAAGACCGGTCAGTTTTACATTTACAAAGATGTTTGCCTCTTTGTGGAAATATTCATCCAATAGTTGTTTTTCAATCTTAATCCGGATTTCTTCCAATGTAAGCCCAACAACTTTCACCTCGCCAAGAACCGGAATCCTGATGTTTCCGTGGTCGTCAACAGAATATCCGTTAAAATATAAATTTTGTTCGTTCAGGTTATTTACATTTCCGTCTGTGGCATTGAACATTTCTACCAAAGCGGCATCCAATGCTTTAATTTTAATACTCAGGATATCGTTTGTTTGTACTCTATAGGGTTTTGCAACAACTGGATTGACTGAAGAAGCCGTTTCAGAATTGTTCTTGTTCTGAAGGTATATCAAATCCTGGCTGGGCACACATGAGGTAAATATAATAGCTATTACTATTGCTATTGAAAGAAACGGGAGTGATTTCTTCATTATCAATTTTTTAGTAAACAAATATAGAGTTCTTCAATTAGAAAATGACAACAATCTACGTATTTTTAAATGAATTTTCAAAGGGAACCCGGTGTAGGATACTCCTCCCGAGCGTGACTTCATCAGCATATTCGAGTTCATCGCCTACAGAAATTCCCCGTGCAATTGTAGAAGTTATTACATCATAATCTTTAATCTGCTTGTAGATATAAAAATTAGTGGTATCGCCTTCCATAGTGGAACTTAGGGCAAAAATCAGTTCCCGGATGTTTCCCGATTTGACTTTTTCGACCAAGGTAGGAATGTTCAGCTGGCTTGGGCCAATGCCATCAATAGGAGATATTTTTCCTCCCAATACGTGATAAATCCCTCTGAATTGGCCGGTATTTTCAATAGCCATTACATCGCGGATATCTTCAACAACGCAAATCACCTGATGGTCGCGATTGGAATTGGAACAGATTTCACAAACCGCAACATCAGAAATATTGTGGCAGCTCTGGCAAAACTTGATTTCTTCCCGCATCGTCAAAAGTGCCTGCGACAGCAAACCCGTCTGTTCTTTTGGCTGCTTTAGCAAATGCAATACCAAACGCAATGCAGTTCGCTTGCCAATTCCCGGCAATTGAGACATCTCATAAACTGCCTTTTCTAAAAGTTTCGAAGAAAATTCCATAGAGTGCAAATATACTAAACGGAGTCCTGATTTTTAGCAGAGACAAAACTGTTTTAAACAAAAAAGCTTCCTGAAGAACCGGAAGCTTTTGTTTGTTTTATATAAGGGTTATTTTACGGCCTTTGCAGACAATGCCGCTTTTTTTATCTCATCCTTAAATGTTTCTTTGGCTTTCAAATCATAGCCGCCCGAAACCATAATCGTATTCTGCTTATCGACTTTTACGACATAAATTTCCATAACAAGGTCTTGCCCTTCGTCATTCTTAATTAAGGCAGTCTGATAAAGAATATCTTTCCCTTTTTCTTTCAGTTCTCCTTTTTTTACATCGGTTAAATCTTTGTCCTCCGAGATAGCCTGCATTTCTGCTTTTGCATCTTCATAAGTTTGTGCCATCATGTTTGCCATAATAAAGGCGACAGGCTCTGCTGACATGTACATATTTCCTTCTGCCATTGGGAAAAGCGATTTATTGAAATTCATGTCAATCTTGACCTCAGAAACGGCATCTTCTTGTGCAAATCCTGCATATGAAACTAAAAACAGGGCAATTGCAGTAACGATTTTTCTCATCTAATTTTCTTTTTGATTTATTTCAAATTTAGGATAAAACTGGGATTAATTGCTATTTTTGGGTAAATTTTATTTGCTTTGCAATAAACTCAAACTTAGATGAAACCACTTACCATTCTCCTGATAATCATTATTTATTTTGGCATATTGATATTGATTTCCAATATCGTCAGTAAAAAGGATTCGGGAAACGATGCCTTTTTTAAGGCGAACAAGAATTCGAAATGGTATTTGGTGGCTTTCGGGATGATTGGAACGGCACTATCCGGCGTGACTTTTATTTCTGTTCCGGGACAAGTGGGTTCTCCCGATATACAGTTCAAATACTTTCAGTTTGTTTTAGGAAATGCTATTGGTTTTATACTCATTGCCAAAGTACTGCTTCCGCTGTATTACCGAATGAATCTGACTTCAATTTACAGTTATATCGAACAGCGCTTAGGTCATGTTGCCTATAAGACGGCAGCTACTATATTTTTAATAAGCCGTACAATTGGCTCTGCAGCAAGGCTCTATCTTGTGGTTATCGTATTGCAACGCTACGTTTTTAACGCCTTTGGCGTCCCTTTTTGGGTAACGGTACTGATTTCTTTAGGATTGATTTTTGCTTATACGTATCGCGGTGGACTCAAGACGATTATCATTACTGATACGCTACAGACCTTATTCCTGGTTTCTTCCGTTATTTTTACTATCTATTTTATTTGCAGCAGCCTGGATTATAACATACCAGAGGCTTTTGAAGCCGTAAAAGAGAGCAGTTATTCAAAGATATTTTTCTTTGAAGACTGGCTGAAAAGCAATTATTTCTGGAAACAGATTTTGGGAGGTATATTTGTGACACTGGCTATGGTTGGACTTGACCAGGACCTGATGCAGAAAAACCTGAGCTGCAAAAACATAGGCGAGGCCCAAAAGAACATGTTTACTTTTACAGGGATTTTTGTAGTTATCAATATCTTTTTCCTGAGTGTGGGTGCTTTGCTGTATATGTATGCAGAGAAAAACGGAATCAGTGTTCCTTTGGATGCTGTAACCGGAAAGCCCAGAACCGACCTTCTTTTCCCTGAAATTGCCTTCAATTACCTGACATTGGTTCCCGCAATCGTATTCTTATTGGGTTTGACAGCAGCAACATTTGCAACCACCGATTCTGCACTGACAGCACTAACCACTTCATTTTGTGTTGACTTTTTAGGCATGGATAAAGCCGAAAATGCTATGAATCCGAATATGGTTCGTACCCGCCATCTTGTGCACATCGGGTTTTCATTACTGATGTTTCTGGTCATTCTTGTCATTTATCTTTTAAACAGTGATGCTGTCGTCGGATTAATTTTCAAAGTTGCCGCCTATACTTATGGGCCATTGTTAGGCTTGTATTCTTTCGGGTTGTTTATGAAAACCAAAACTGTCAATGACCGTTATGTCCCGATTATATGCATACTGGCACCAGGCATTACTTTCTTAATCAGTTCTTATTCTACAGAATTGTTTGGAAATTATCAATTCGCCGAAGAATTGATTATCCTGAATGGTGGATTGACCTTTTTGGGATTATTGCTGATTAGTAAAAAAGCAACTACGCAAACGCGATTTTAATCGAACTATTGATTCTTTGCGGTTCTGCACCTTTGCAAGCAATTATTTTCACGCAAGACGCGAAGACGCAAAAGTTGGTACGGAAAGAATTCATCAAAATATAATTCTTAAAAAAAGAAAGGCCTGGAAATTCCAGGCCTTTCTTTTTAAAACTGATTTGTTGAAAGCAGCACTAAGGTACAGGCCACTTCCACCTGAATATTGTTTAATTTGAGTAATTGGTAGAACTCAGGATTTTCCGTTCCCGGATTAAAAATCACCCTTTTTGGAGATAAGGAAACGACATAATTATAATAATCCCTCTGTCTTTGCGGATTCAGATATAGCGTTACCGTATCGACATTGGTAAAAGGAATTTGCTTGGTTTGGATTTTCACTCCTAATACTTCTTCTTCCTTAAGCCCTATCGCTACTACGGAATGCCCTTTTGCCGTCAGATTTCGGATGGCCATATACGAATAGCGCGCCGGATTAGAAGAAGCGCCCAATACTAATGTTTTTTTATTTTTCATGAATATGTCTATAGACTATAAATTTACTTGAATTTTTGGGCAAAGAAACGATTTTTATCAAAACAATAACATCAATATTTTCCTTTGACAGATTGATAATAATCAATTGGAAGCATGTCTCCTACTTTTAAAGAGCTCATGTAACCTCCTACCATCACTCCATATACCGGACTGTAGTTTCCATTTTCGTCTACAAAAATAACCTTCTCAGTAAAATCGGCTAAGGATTGATGTTTGTTGTCAAACAGAACATTAAACGGCACCTCAACCTCATTATAACCTGTAATTTCAGGTTTTGAACCAATGGTTATGGTCTTTCCTTTCCTTGCTGTTTCAGGAAATTCTTTTTTATATATCGGAACCTGCTGCATCGGCTCTTTAAGAACTTTAATTTTCTTAACACCTAAAGTATCACTTACCTCGAAATATTTTTTCGGGTCAACCTTAAATCCGTCTACAAAAAGAGCCAGTTTTTCTTTATCCCAGCTTTCATTGGCTATTGTATTGACAAAATGGGAAGTGGAACCCAGATAAGAAGCCAGTCTTCTCTTGTCCGTTTTTTTAGATTCGGACAACACTTTGTAGAATGTAGTTCCTGAAAAATAGCTTTTATCAATCGAAAAACTCGAAAGGCTTCTTCTTCGGTATACCACATTAAAATCTGCCAGTTCAAAAAACACTTCATAACCAAGATAGGAATTTTTTATCTTGATTGGTTTGTGTGAAGTGGCGTTTAGTGTATTTGTAGCAATATCATAATACAGATTGATATCATCTTCGTTTAGTATCTTACAGGAGCTTCCTGCATTTGTATTTCCCAAAAATTGCTCCTTGAACGCCTTCATCATTTCTTTTCTGGTAAAAGGCCCTTTTTGAAGCACTACTTCAGGCATTGTAATGGCATCTTCTTCCATCAAAACCTTTATTTTCTTATGTTGGAAAGGATTTTCAAGCCGTATGGTTTTATATCCCATATAGCTGACTATTAACGTAGCCCGACTATTGGCATTACCATTAATCCTGAAATAACCTTCTGCATCTGTCGTCGTCGCTACCGTTGAACCATCCAAATAGACAGTTGCTGCCTGCAGGGCATTATTTTGCATATCATATACATGCCCTTCCAAAACCTGGGAATAAGCTCCTTGAAAGCTAATCAAAAGTACTATTATAGTAAAAAAGTTCTTAAAAAAATTCATTTGCAAAAGTTAAGGGTGAAATACAAATATAATGAATCTAAAACTTGCTTGAAATATCCGATAAAATATAACCCGGAGTTTGATAATAATAATTTATTTATAACTTTACTATATCCCGCATTTCCAATTCTAATTTTACAACAAAAACTATGGAAATTTTCATTTATGTATTTGCAGCGCTATTTTCAGTTATCAATCCGCTTGGTGCCATACCTATTTTTGTCGGGCTTACCCAGCAGGACACTAAGGAAGAACGCTCGAGAATTTCACTCTGGACAGCCATCAACGTTTTTATAATCCTCATCATTTCTTTTTTTGTGGGCCAATATGTTTTGAATTTCTTCGGAATCAGCATTGACGCCTTACGAATTGCGGGAGGGCTTATTATCTTAAATTCAGGATTTGCATTGCTTTCGGGTAGATTTAACAAAACACGAGGGGTCAATAAAAAAGTAGAAAACGATGCCCAAAACAGAAACGATATCGCACTCACGCCCTTGGCCATTCCAATGCTGGCCGGACCGGGCTCTATTTCCTTATTGATTGCGCTTTATCAGGACTACCAACATCTGAATGAACAAATTATCGTATGCCTTTCTATAGCGGCTGTTGCTATCGTTATCTTTTTGGTAATGCGAAGTGCCCATTATTTATCCCGAATTCTGGGAGCTTCCGGGATTGTCGCCATTTCGAGAATCATTGGTTTTATTGTTATTGCCATAGGTGTACAATACATTAGCAGTTCGGTTGTAAACATCCTAAAAACAATTTCGTCACAATAAAAAAAGCCCTGAAATTCAGGGCTTTTTTTATGTTTTTACTTTTTTTTATTCTTTTGGCAGAAATACCTCAGCCATCATACATCTTGCACTTCCACCGCCGCAAGCCTCAATGGTATCAAGGCTGGAGCTGATGATTTCGCAATGGTATTCCAGCTTTTCAATCTGTACCGGTTTCAGGCTTTTGTATGCCGCAGCACTCATCACCAGATAACGCTTGTCATCCTTCCCTCTTACTTCCAGCATATTTCCTGCAAAATTATTAACCTGGTCTTCTGTAATCAGTATTACTTCTTTTCCATCTGCCTTCAGGTTATCCAATACCATTTTTCGTTCCTGCTTGTCATCAATACTATCTGCACAGATAACAGCAAAAGTTTCTCCCAGACACATCATAACATTCGTATGGTAAATCAATTTACGCTCGCCATTTACCGTCTGAAAGGCTTCAAAAATAACAGGGGCATAATCAAAATCTTCACAAAATTCAATCAGGAGCTCTTCATCTGCTCTTGGCGAAAGGGCACAATAGGCTTTTCCATTGGCACGGTCCAGCAACAGGCTTCCCGTTCCTTCCAAAAAGATATTATCTTCTTCCGCAGAGGTATAGTCAACGATGTTATCAATTCTGTAACCCTGGTCTTCCAGTAAATCTAAAATATCTTCGCGGCGCTCTTCACGACGGTTTTCTGCAAACATCGGATAAAGCGCTACGTCTCCGTTTTCATGGAATGAAATCCAGTTGTTTGGAAAAATAGAATCGGGAGTATCCGGACATTTGGTGTCTTCTACCACAATCACATTGATTCCTGCCGCTCTTAATTTCTCTACAAAAGCATCAAATTCCTGCTGTGCTTTAGCGTTCACAGTTTCCGGATGCAGTCCATCCAATACCTTCTGGTAATAATTATTTACCGCCGTCTGTTCATTCATCCGAAAAGCTACCGGACGAATCATCAAAATGGAATTTGTTGTTTGTTTCATATATTTTGGTATAACGTTTTGGGGGTTATTCTGTTTCAATAAGAAACGCTTTCCAAAACAAATTAATCTCTAATCAATGGCAAGGTTGAGCATCGCAACAAGCCTTCCTGTTTTGCAATTTCAGCATAAGGAATCTCTTCAACAGTAAATCCCTGGCTTCTAAGCCAATTGTTCAGTCTTGTAAAATTCCTTTCGGACACCACTACATTTTCAGCAATAGAAAATACGTTTGAATTCATATGGTACATTTCGTCCCTGTCAATATGGAAAAGGTTGTCTTTCCCGAAAAGGTTTACCAAAAAGATATAATCCGATTCCTGGCGGAAACCGCTCTTGTAGATAATCCCTTTGTCTTTTCCTACCGGCTGGAAACAGCAATCCAAATGCAGGGCATTGTCTCTGGCTTCCAGTTTTGACTTGACAAGGTCAAACTCTCTTACTTTTTTGTGCGGGAACAATTCTTTGATATACTTCACACCTTCCATATTGGTACGTGCTGTAATATAGTCTTTATAATCCGATCCTTTGTAAGTTCCAATAAAAATATAATCATTCCAAAGCATTACATCGCCTCCCTCAATATGTACCTCATCCGGAGGACGAACCACTTTTTTCGGGTCAATCTGGTCTATAACATATTGAATGGCGTCCAGTTCTCTTTCTCTGTCCGGAAGAATATTGGCTTTCACAAAAACATCATCAATAACAAACCCGATATCTCTTGTAAAAATCTGATTGTAATTTTCAATCATTTCCGGGCGGTATACTTTTACATCATATTTCTGGAAAACTTTATTAAAGGCTTCCATTTCTTCTACCATATCTTTTTCTACCGGATAGGTTCCTGCTAGAATATGTTCTAATGATTTTGGGTCATAGGCTTCGTCTGCAGTTGGCGTTGGTCCGTTATTTACAGCAGAACCCAGCACTACCGCTCTTAATCTTGATGTTTCGTTTTTTACATTTAATTGCAACATAGCTTTTGGCTTTAGACAAAGATAAAAAAGGCTTTTTTATTATTTGTTAAGTTTATTTTTCTTCGTGATATTCCTGTTCGGTATTGATGGCCCAAATGTTTTCTTTGCCGGAAATACCGTTTTTTATATTCTGTACTGCCTGTATGGCCGTAAGCATGGAATGGTCCTGATTATTGTATTTGTGCATCCCGTTTCTGCCAATCAGGTACAGGTTTTCAAACCGGGCAGCATAATCAATAATTGCATTGAACTTTTCATAGGTTCCAAAATAGGCGGGATATGTTTTTGGCATTTTGATGACAACACTGTCCAGAACATCTTCCCTATTAATCATTCCTATCTCGACCATTTCCTTTATTGCCAGCTCTTTCATTTCGGCTTCGGATTTGTTCCAGAGCGCATCGCCTTCATAACAAAAATATTCCAGACCAACCCAGGTCGTATTTGGGTCCTGAACCATAAACGGACTCCAGTTATTGAAAACCTGCAACCTTCCTACTTTAACATAAGGTTCCTGAATGTAAATCCAGTTGTCTGTAATCTCGTCTTTTGTCATTTTCCTTAGCAAAAGTCCTACGGTTATAAAATCGCGATAAACCAGTCCCTCTGCAATATCTTTAATTTTTTCCGGCACTTCCACTTCCAGAGAAGCAATAAGTTCCTGAACCGGCATAGTCGAAATAAAATAGTCGCCTTCAAAGACTATTTCTTCTTTGGTCAACAGGTTTTGCGCTGTTACCGCCGTGATTCTATCATTTTCTGCCTGAATTTTTATCACTTTCAAATTCTGATGCAGCTCCCCTTTATTGTCAGTAACTTTTCGGGCTACTTCTTCCCACATCTGGCCGGGACCAAACTTTGGATACAGGAAATATTCAATCAACGAAGTTTCCGTATCTTTTTGGCTGATATTCTTATCCGTTTTTTTTGAGAACTTTTTTTTAAGAAAATGCGCAACCGATTTTCTGATTGACAGTCCCTTGATTCTTTGTGCCCCCCATTCCGAACTTATTTCGGTGCATTTTATGCCCCAGACTTTTTCTGTATAATCCTTAAAAAATGTCTTGTAGAGCTTTTTTCCAAACCTGTTGATAAAGAAGTCTTCCAGATTCTTTTCGTTACGGATTGGAAAGGCAACACTTTTAAGATAACTCACTCCTATCAGGAACGTATTGAACAGACCCAGTTTCCATACCGTTTCCGGTGTGAGTGCTATTGGATAATCAAAAAACTGTTTCTGATAATATATTCTTGATTTCCTGCTACGGACCAGCATGACATTGTCAAGGTTTTTGACATCCGATGGAAATTCAATAGTATTCAACTCCTTCGATTTATTCTGGTAGGAAATCCTGATTGCTTTTTCTTCAGAGAGAATAGGCAGGATTTTACACCACCAGTCCATAATGACGTCTGATTTTGAGAAGAAACGGTGTCCGCCAATGTCAATGCGGTTTCCTTTATAATTTACGGTTCTGGAGATTCCGCCCCAAAATTCGCTCTGCTCTAAAACAACAGGCTGGATATCGGTATTCTGAATAAATTCATAAGCAGCAGTCAAGCCAGCCGGACCGCCTCCGATAATAATTGCCTTTTTAGTTTTCATCTTAATCCTATGGTTGACAAATCTACATTTCCTAAAATTAGTTTCCAATATTTTGAGTAAGTTTGTTTGCCTGAAAACTCTTAAAAAAGCACAATTGACAACTTTTTTCAACAACCTTAACGATTCTGAATTCCGAAAGCATTTTTTGTTTCTCAGTTTTTTTATGTTGTTTTTTCTGGCTCTCCGAATTATTCAGGGTGATTTCCGGTTAGCGGATTCGGAAGATTATTTTGCAACTGCCGAACTTTTGAAAAGCGGGGAATATTTTTCTTCATCAACTGATTTTGGCATGGCGACGCTGTTAACCAAAAGACCCTTTCTATATCCCATATTAATTCTTTTTCCTGGTTTTTCAAACGATTTGGTAATTGTCCTGCTCCAAACTTTGTTAGGCTTTTTGAATATCTATCTAACCTTAGAATTATTTAAAAAACTGGGAGGAAAATCCTTCCGATTGGTAACGGCATTAGTCCTGCTGACTCCTTCTATTTTTATTTATACGCATTTGGTCATGACCGAGGCGCTTGTTATGACCCTGTCTCTTTTAATGGCATTGCAATTAACCGGAAAACTCGATTCAAAAAAGACATTCCATATACAGCTCATTGGTATTGCATTGGTATTTTTAAAACCAGCTTTCTATCTTTTCCCAATTGTTAGTCTTTTATTTTTTCTATTCTATTTTGTAAGGACAAAGACTTTCCATTTTTCTGTGTTTCTACCGTTACTGCTCACAATTGGCTATATGGGTTTTAACAAGGAAAGGACAGGTTATTTTCATTTTTCATCCATGCAGAATATCAACCTGATTGACTACAATCTTTATCTTTTCAAAGCCCAGAAAGAAGGTGCAGAAGTTGCCAATCAATGGAGGGATTCCGTTTACCTTCAGGTTGAAAAATTACCGACATTTGAAAAACAAAGCGAGTTTTTGGCTACAGAAGGAAAAAAGGCAATACAGGAAAACCTTATTCCTTATTCGGTCTTTCATTTTTATGGTGCCGTGCGCGGTTCCATTGACCCGGGCCGGTTTGATTTGATGACGCTGGTTGAGAAGTATGATCCAAATCAGGGTTTTCTGAATATGTTAAGTACGGCCGGCCTGAAAAAAACTATTTCTAATTTTTTCGAATATAAATACTTCTGGATTATCCTTATACTGATTCCCATATTCTTTGCTACCCTGTTCAAATGGGCACTACTTTTCAGGCATCTCTGGCAAAGAAAAAAGCGAATTGATTTTGCCGGAACTTTTCTCGTGATTTTCATAGCCTATGCCATTTTGATAACCGGCCCGGTCAATGCTTCCCGCTATATGATGCCTTTGCAGGGAATTTTGATCGCTTATGCGGTAATCAGCTGGGAAAGTTATAGAGCAAAAAAAAGCTCCACCAAACAGTGAAGCTTTTTTAAAACTATTTTTTGAAAATTATCTCTTTTCGAAAGGAACGAAGTCTCTTAACGGTGAACCTACATATACCTGTCTTGGACGACCAATTGGCTCTTTGTTCACACGCATTTCTTTCCATTGAGCAATCCATCCCGGTAAACGGCCAATTGCAAAAAGAACCGTAAACATGTCTGTCGGAATTCCTAAGGCACGGTAGATGATTCCTGAATAGAAATCTACGTTTGGATAAAGGTTTCTTGATTTGAAGTATTCATCTTCCAATGCAGCTTCTTCTAATTTTTTAGCAATGTTCAGGATTGGATCGTTAACTCCTAAAGTTGCCAATACTTCATCTGCCGCTTTTTTGATGATTTTTGCTCTTGGGTCAAAGTTTTTATAAACTCTATGCCCGAAGCCCATCAAACGGAAAGGATCATTTTTGTCTTTTGCTTTTGCCAGATATTTGTCAGCATCGCCTCCATTCTTTTGTATTTCTTCAAGCATTTCCAATACCGCCTGGTTTGCACCTCCGTGAAGCGGACCCCAAAGAGCAGAAACTCCTGCAGAAATAGAAGCAAACAAACCTGCATGTGAAGAACCTACCATTCTTACTGTTGAAGTTGAACAGTTTTGCTCGTGGTCAGCATGTAGGATAAACAATTTGTCTAAAGCAGCTACAATTGTTGGGTCTGCAGTATAAGGCCCTGTTGGTAATTCAAACATCAAACGCATGAAATTCTCAACATATCCTTTGGTATTGTCATAATAGTTTAATGGATAGCCCATGCTTTTTCTGTAGGTCCATGTAGCAATAACAAGGAATTTACCCATTGTTTTGCAAACTGCCTCATACATATCTTTTTCGCTCTCAACATTTACTGATTTTGGGTTAAATGCAGTAAGTGCACTTGTCAGGCAAGACAAAACGCCCATTGGGTGAGCATTCTTTGGAAAACCGTCAATGATATTTTTCATTTCCTCATTTACCAAAGTATATTTTCTAATATCGGTTTCGAATTGCTCTAATTGCTTTGCAGTTGGCAATTCACCAAAAATCAAAAGGTAAGAAACTTCAAGAAAATCAGCCTTTTCTGCCAATTCTTCAATTGAATATCCTCTGTAACGCAAAATTCCCTCTTCTCCATCAAGGAAAGTAATTTCACTTTTACAAGATCCTGAATTTTTATAACCCGGATCAAGAGTTATTGCACCTGTTGCACTGCGTAGTTTGTCGATATCAATCGCAACTTCGTTTTCCGTTCCAACGAGTACTGGAAATTCGTGTCTGTTGCCATCAATTTCTAATATTGCTGTTTTTGACATAATATTATTGGAGATTATTTAAAATTGAAAAATATAATTTAACAAAAATAGGGAATTCGGTAATAACTAAAAAGCAATACGGTAACGTTTTCGTTAATATTTCTTTAAATTTTGCAAATCAGGCACAAACAAATCCATTTAGAAAAAAAAGCCTGCTGATAAATCAGCAGGCTTTAAAAGTCAGTTATTCCATAACAAAAACTAAATCTTTATTGTTTTTTGATTAGGCTTTCTGGTTATTTTCTCTTTTTATGAATCTGTCTTCTAGTTTTTTCTATTGATTATTTTTTCGGTTTTGGCTCCTTCATCGGTTATAATTTTCACAAAATAAACTCCGGCTGCATAATTGGAAAGATCAAAACTCACCTCATTTTTTCCCAGGAGTTGCGTCATGAGTATTCTTCCCTGTGCATCATACAGGTATACTGTGCGAATCATGCCGGCAGCTTTAATGTTAAGCATTTTGTTTACCGGATTCGGATAGATTTTAATTGTTTGATCCAAATCTTTTTCACCAACAGACAACATCTTGAAAACGGTTGTGACTCTATTTGTCAATACCGGAGTATTGTAGTCAAAGTATATTCCTACCCTGCTTGATACCGTACTTTCAGCAACAAGATTTTCTGTTGATTTTAGTTTTAATAAAATATTTCCGTGACCACCAGAATCCAGATAAACATTCTGAAAAATGAATTCGGCCCTATTTCCTTTTACTCTTGCTCTTAGTTTATGGGAGCTGTCCAATATCTGAAGCGATGATACATCATACTCCTCCTCATCAATTTCATTTCGGATCACTATATTTTGAGCAGGTGCATTTCCTGTATTTTCAAAGCGAACCAGATAATGGAGGTATTCTCCTATTTCTGTAGGAGGAACAATATCTCCTTCCAGACAGCTAATGTCATTAGGATCAAAAGAACCTACAACTTTCTGACGCAGTGTAAACGTATTGTCATTCGTATTCTCATCACCCGGTGCTGTAATGGAAGCATTAAAACTCAATATGTCATTGATATTAACCGGATGCCCATCTGTTGGTCTGTTGATATTCATTGTTACAGTAAAACTGCGGGATTCAAAAGGATGCAAGTCTGTATAACCCCAGGTTATCCTACCCGGAGTTTGTGAACCGGCAACCGGAGTCGATGAAACAAAACTCATCAGGTCCTGATTGTAGCGAAGCGTGATTCCAGCGTTTTGGGACACTGTCTGGTTTCCGTTGTTTTTATAAACTACTTTATATACTGCATCAAAACCCGGTCTTGCAGGAACCACCGGCGCAATAGCTATTTCTATATCTGAATGCACTCCGTTTGGAGTAATACAGAAATTTTGTGTCTGCGTATTATTGTTATTATTTGGAAAGTTAACTACTGTACTGGCCGGGCTAAAAGAAAAGAAAGAGGTATTTTCTGTTGCAGGAGTCAGTGTAAATGCACCAGACTGCATATAAAAAGCATATCCTGTTTCAAGATCTGTAAATACTGATGATTCTTCTATTCCGTCATTTATTTTTACCTTGATAAAAGGCTGTGTCCTATCATTAGTGTCACAACCATTGCCATTTTCATCCAACCTTAACATACCGGCTATGGTATTGTAATCACCTCCGGGTGTAAAAGTACAGTATGGAGTAACAGAAACGTTCATACCCTGACCCGTGAAAAAGCTTTGAAACAAAGCCAATTCATCTTCATCTGCGCAAACATATTCCAGGTTTGGCGTGTTGGCAAAATCAAAACCGTCAAAAATTTGCGGAAGTGAAAAACCATTTTTCAAATTTACCGAGATAAGTTGCGGATTGTCTGCGCAGGAAACTACAGAAACATAAGGAGAATGGCTAAGGTCTAATTTTGTTAAGGAATTATTATTGCAAAAAACCGATATCAAACCATTAAGTCCTGCCGTTTCAATTATAACGATGTTATTATTCCTGCAATCCAAATGTGATAAATTTTCCAATCCTGATAAATTTAAGACAGAAAACTGGTTATAACTGCACATCAGCGTAGTTAGTGATGGCAAGCCTGCTACGTTCAAAGCCGTTAACTGATTGGCGCTACATTCTATTCTTTCGAGATGGCTGTTTGCAGAAAAATCGAGGTTTGTCAGTATGTTACTATGGCAGCTCAGGCTGACCAATTCCAGAAATGATGAAAGATTTAAAGAGGTTAATCCCATTGCATTGCATGACAACTCTTTAAGTGAAGTCAGAGAAGAAATATTCAACGATGCAAGACCGGGATTATAAGAATAATCAAGTCTTTCCAGATTACCCAAAGATGCCAGATTCAATGTAGAAAGCTGGCTCAAGCTACAATCCAATGATTTTAAATTTACTAATCCGTTAAGATTCAAACTCGTAAGCCCCGTAACACTACAATCCAGCTCAATCAGGTTTGTAACCGGCGATAAATCCAGTGTTGTCAGGCTATTTCTTCCACATCTTAGCACTCTTAATGCAGTCAATCCGGTTAAATTGAGCGAAGTCAAATTACCACTCCCCATTACCCTGCAATCCAGATGTTTCAGGTTGACCAGTCCGTTCAGGTTTAATGAAGAAATCTGGTTTTCAGAACAATCAACATATTCAAGATAAGGGTTATTTGAAAGATTGAGCTCATTTATTGAATTGTGATAACATTCAAGGATTTTCAGGTTGGAAAAATGATTAATTCCCTGAAGAGAAGAAATATCTGAAGCGGAAACATTCAGTTCTACGACTCTAACAGCTTCACTAAGTTGAATTTCGCCATCATTATTCAGGTCAATACGTATAGGAGTTCCGTTGCCGTCTTTTGCTATCCGATTGGAAACATCAGCAGCCAACAATTTGCTTTTAAAAGATGGGTCTAAGATATCTACGTTCTGCGCATAGCTGAACCCGTATAAGAACAACAGCCCATAAAGTAATAATCTTTTCATATAACCATCATTTTTTTCATAATAATAACCTCCAAATATAATAAAGTAGGAGCCACAAAAAGAAATTATTTAGAATTTTAGCATTTTGGGCTAGAATTCGCTAAATCATTTTCAGCAATTCATGCAATCTTTCTTTTTTTCTTTGTGATATCGGAAGTTTGCTATTATCGGCCATAATGACATAACCTCCGTCTTTTTTGATGTAGGATTTGAGGCAGGAAAGATTGATCAGATGGGACTGATGGATTCTTTCGAAACCATGCTCTGCCAATAATTCCTCGTATTCTTTTAGTGTTTTTGAAATCAAGATCGGCTTGCCGTTCTTAATATAAAACTTGGTATAATTGTCTTCAGACTCACAGCGAATAATATCGCTGACTTCCAACAGGTGAATTCCGTCGGAAGTAGAAAGCGCTATTCTTTTAAAATTATCGACTTTCTTTCTTATATTTTCCAAAAGCAGGTCGATGTGCGCGTAATTATCATTCTTTTCTAAAGTGCTTTTTATTTTTTCTATAACTTTTTCCAATTCTTCCGGGTCTACTGGCTTTAAAAGGAAATCCAAAGCACTAAATCGGAATGCCTTGATAGCATATTCTTCATGGGCTGTGATAAAGACAATATGCGAAGAAGACTTGCCATTTTTTTGCGCCAGATTTTCGAGAATATCAAAACCTGTACCATCTGTAAGCTGTATGTCGAGAAAAACCACCTGAGGTTTAAGGCTGTCCATAACCTTGATACCTGTTTTCACGCTGTCAGCTTCTCCTAAAATTTTAATTTCAGGCGCATAGCGACTCAACAGGCTTTTCATTCCTTTTCTCAGGTTGCTGTCATCATCTATCAATACTGCTGTAATCATACTTATTTAATATATTGTATAGGCAGGTGAAGGACTACTTCCGTACCAACCGGATTTCCATTTTCGTCTTTCAGTTCCTTTATTTCTACTTTTGATGTTTTTGAGGTAACTGCCTCCATCATTTCAAGTCGTTTGCGGGTTATATCCAAAGCCATCGATTTATGAATTGAAACCGAAGCTGCTTTTAACTCCTGCGACTTTTCAAAACCTATCCCATTATCGACAATTGTACATATCAGGCTTTCTTCTTTTAGTGAGAAATCAATATCGATTTTTCCGACTTCTTTTTTAGGAATCAAACCGTGGATAATTGCATTTTCCACAAAAGGCTGCAATAATAGCGGTGGCAGTGCCATATCGTCTTCTATCAGGTCACTTTTGGTGATGCTGAAATTAAACATTTTATCGGAACGTAGTTGCTCCAGCTCCAAATAATTTTGCAGGCTTTCAATTTCCTTATCAATCGGGATGAGCGATTCTTTAGAATACTCCAATGTAAGCCGCATCAATTTTGAAAATTTGGAGAGGTATTTTATAGCTGAATCCGTACCGTTTTGTACAATAAAGCTGGAAATAGAACCCAGGCAATTAAATACAAAATGCGGATTCATCTGAAGATGCAGTGCTTTTTGCTCGTATTCTGCCAACTCCTTCTGCAAGGTTAGTGTTTTTTTGAGCTGCATCCTGTTATAAATCAGAAAAATAATTCCAAAAATCAGGATTACGAATAAAGCTCCAAAAATGGCCTGCAGTTGGTATCTTTTATTTTGTTCCTTAAAAAGCAATTCTCTTTTTTCATGGGCCTCTTGCTGCATGGTCTGCTTTTTTTCAAAATCAAAATTCATTTCAGCCTGAACGCTTTTCCTGATATTTTCATGGCTAACCAGACTGTCTCTTGCAATATTATAATATTTATAATGCTCTAACGCCAGGTCCGGTTTGTTTTGCTTTTCATAAATCGAACTGATGAGTTTTTCGGAATTCATGATCTGTTCCAATACATCCAGTTCTTTAGCAAGTTTTAAGGCACTGACTGCATTAGCCATTGCTTCATTATATTGTTTCTGGTTATAATAAAAATTGCCCAAGTGCGAATAGGTATCTGAAATACCAAATTTATCGTCTATAGATTTGAACTGGGCAATGGCTTTTTCCCAGCTTTCTGTTGCTTTAGGCAAATTGCCTGTTTGCCAATAATAGGAACCCAGATTGTTGTATAATTCCCCCAGTCCTCTGGCATCGCTGCTTTTATCGAAGGTATTTTTTGATTTGGTATAATACTCAAAAGCTTTGGAATAATTTTTCTGTCTTAGATAGATATTACCAATATTGGTGGTAGTGATACCTACGGTCATATCACCTGCCTTTTCCTGAAGTTTTTGGGCTCTTGTAAAATAATCCAATGCCTTGAAATCTTCTTTCAGGGCCTGATATACTATACCAATATTATTGTAGATACGGGCCGTTCTTGCCCCGTCTTTCATTTCTTCATAAATCCTGACCGCTTTCAGGTGGTATTGCAAAGCTTTGGCATAGTTACTTTGTTCCGAAAAAACTATCCCTATACTTCCATATGCACGGGCAAGTCCGTTTTTTATCTTGGTACTATTTTTAAGGTCAGTTACAAGATCAGCCTCAAATATTTCCTGTGCATTTGAAAAATTATCCAATGCCAACGAATAGTTTCCGAGAATGACATTTACGTTTCCTAAATTCAGACAGGCATTTCCTTCTTCAATCCGATACTTTATTTTTTTGGAGAGTTCCAGTGCTTTGTTTGCATACTCACGCATCTGCTTTGGATCACTGGACATGTATTCTGATGCGATTGCATTCAGCAGTTCGGCCTTATCAATATCGTTTTTTGTATGGTTTAAAACGTTTTTCAGGCTGTCTATCGTCTTTTCCTGCGAATAGGAAAGAACGCAAAACAGCATAAAAAAGCAGATCACAAAGGATTTCATATTCATTCCAAAAACGTTTTATCTTTAAGATTCCGGCACACCAATTCACACGATGCGCAATTAACAAAAATAATATTCTATTTCCCGAATATAGGCAAAACTTAGAATTTGACGGTTTTAATTTAGAATTTGATTTTATAAAAAAACCCTTTCGGAATATACATCCAAAAGGGTTTTAATTATTTAAAGATAGCTAAATTATTTAATCTTGAAAGCTTTTTCACCAGGGAAATAGGCCGTACTTCCTAATTCTTCCTCAATACGAAGCAATTGGTTGTATTTTGCCATACGGTCAGAACGCGATGCCGAACCTGTTTTTATTTGTCCACAGTTCAAAGCTACCGCCAAATCTGCAATTGTATTGTCTTCTGTTTCTCCGGAACGGTGCGACATTACTGATGTATATCCGGCATTGTGTGCCATATTTACTGCAGCAATGGTTTCAGTTAGCGTACCAATCTGGTTTACTTTTACTAAAATTGAATTTGCAATTCCCTTGTCTATTCCTTTTTTAAGACGCTCAACATTGGTTACAAACAAATCATCTCCTACAAGCTGTACTTTATCACCAATTAACTCTGTAAGGTATTTCCAACCGTCCCAATCGTTTTCCTGCATACCGTCTTCAATCGAAATAATTGGATATTTTGATGCCAGTTCAGCCAGATATTCTGCCTGTTCTTTTGAAGAACGAACTTTTCCTGTTTCACCTTCAAACTTCTTGTAATCGTAATTTCCGTTTACATAAAATTCTGAGGCAGCACAATCTAAAGCAATCTTAATATCTTCACCAAAAACATAACCTGCATTTTCAACTGCCTTTTTAATTGAATCCAATGCGTCTTCTGTTCCACCAGCCAAATTTGGAGCAAAACCACCTTCATCGCCTACCGCAGTACTCAATCCTCTATCGTGCAATACTTTTTTCAAGTGGTGAAAAACCTCTGTCCCCATTTGCATTGCCTGTGTAAATGTTTTTGCTTTTACCGGCATAATCATAAATTCCTGAAAAGCGATTGGAGCATCCGAGTGCGAACCTCCGTTGATGATATTCATCATAGGAACCGGAAGCGTATTACCCGAAACACCTCCAACATAACGATACAACGGCAAGCCTAATTCATTTGCAGCCGCTTTGGCAACCGCCAAAGAAACCCCAAGAATAGCATTAGCGCCCAGATTTGACTTATTAGGAGTGCCATCCAATTCAATCATTCTCTGATCGATCAGGTTTTGCTCAAAAACAGAATTTCCTAATAATTCTTCGGCAATTTTAATATTTACATTTTCCACCGCTTTCATAACTCCTTTACCCATAAATGCTTTACCTCCATCACGAAGCTCTACGGCCTCATGTTCTCCGGTTGAAGCTCCTGACGGTACGGCAGCCCTACCCAAAATTCCATGTTCTGTTACTACATCAACTTCAATAGTTGGGTTACCTCTGGAATCAAGGATTTGTCTCGCGTGGATTTTAATAATTCTGCTCATTATTAATTGTTTATTTGTTATTATTTGGTTGTTTTTCTCAATAGAACACAAATTTAAGGATTTTAAAATCTGAAATCTTTAATTTTTTAAAAACTTATAAACGCAAACGTTTTAGCATTTGTCATTTATTTCTTCACCCTTTTTACAATAAAAGTTACAAATTGATTTTTTAACACACTATCAAATATTTACGTAACAAAATTATATTTTTAATTTAAAAGTTAAATTTTAAAACATAAAATGCATTTATATTCAATTAAATGTTATAATTTAGTTAAACAAAAACAAAAAACTAACTTATTATGAAGAAATTTTTATTTTTTTTAGTATTATCTATCTTCTGTTATCAAGCTTATGCACAGATTCCGAGTAATGATAATTGTATCAATGCAATTTCTCTAGCCGTTAATTCTGATGTATCCTGTACATTAACTACTGCGGGAACACTAGAGGGCGCAACAGATTCAGGAATTCCATCCAATAAAGGGACAGCAGATGATGATGTATGGTACAGCTTTATCGCTACAGCCACCTCACATAGAATCAAGCTGATTGATCTTAACAATGATACAGCTTTGGTCCATGAAGTTATGGATGGGAGTTGCGGCTCATTATCCGTATTAAGCTCAAGCAATTATAATTCGAGTTTTGTCACAGGCCTGACAGTAGGTTCGACTTACTTCATAAGAGTGTTCAGCTATGGCAGTACTACGCCCGAACCAACAACATTTAGTATCTGTGTATGTGTTGCTCCTGATGCACCTGCAAATGACGAATGCAACAATGCTATATCTGTGCCGGTAAATACGGATACTTCCTGCACTTTAAAAACTGCAGGCACATTAGTAAGCGCTACCAATTCAAATGAAGGGGAGCCCAATATAGGCATTGCAGATGATGACGTATGGTATACTTTTGCAGCCACTGCAACTTCACACAGGATCAGACTACTAAACATAAATGGTGATGTAACCAATCTTATATATGAAGTATTTGAAGGAAGTTGCGGAAACCAGCTGATAAGCCATTATACAAGCAACCGTGAGCCAAATATTGTTTCAGGCCTTACTATTGGCACTACCTATTACTTGAGGGTGTTTAGTTATGATGACTTTGCATCTGAATCTACAACCTTTGATCTCTGTATCAGCATGCCTCCCCCTGCTCCGGTTAATGACGAATGCACTAATGCCATAACTTTGACAGTAAACCAGGACCAATCCTGCATGACGACTACATCAGGAACACTGGTTGGCGCAACAAACTCAGGATATAATGCCAATATTGGAATCGCTGATGATGATGTGTGGTTTAAATTTGTAGCCACAGCCACAGGTCATAAAATAGTGCTTAACAACATTGAAGGCGACATGACGGAATTAGTACATGAAGTATTTGACGGTAGTTGCGAATTATTCGGTATTATGAATTCCAGCTATATAAACAATAGCAGCATTAGAGGATTAACCATTGGCAATACCTATTATGTAAGGGTCTTTACCTTTGAAAACCATCCCTCAGAATCGACAACCTTTACAATTTGTGTTAATCAGCTTCCACCTCCTCCTGCCAATGATGAGTGTTCTGGCGCTGTCGCTCTATCCATAAACTCTGATTCCAACTGTACCTCAATAACTTCAGGAACAGTAGTAAGTGCCACTAATTCAGGCATTCCAACCATAACAGGAACCGCAGACGATGATGTATGGTATAGCTTTGTTGCAACGACAACATCGCACAAAATAAAATTATTTAAGAATAGTATCAATTTCGATCTGGTACATGAAGTAATGGACGGCAACTGCGGTTCACTGGTTGCTTTAAATTCTACCGAATCCAATTCAAGTATTGTTTCCGGACTGACAGTAGGCAATACTTATTATATAAGAGTGTTTAGCTATGGATCCTATCCCCAGGATTCAACAGCATTTGATATCTGTATCAGCATCTTGCCTCCTCCTCCTTCAAATGATAATTGTACGGGAGCAATTGCTCTTACAGTAAACACTGATGCAACCTGTACAATAAAAACAGCAGGAACAATAACCGGTGCTACAGACTCCGGAATTCCAACACCAATAGGAAGCGCAGATGATGACGTATGGTTTACTTTTGTGGCTCCGGCAACTTCACTTGGCGTAAGCTTGCAGAATCTTGAAGGCGATCAAACTCATATTATTCTTGAGATATTAGAAGGAACGTGTGGCGGACATTTAGAAAGACTTATAGAGAATAATCCTGATTCTCGTGTTATCAACGGACTAACAGTTGGCAATACTTATTATCTAAGAGCATATAGTTATAATGAAGGGCAAATACTATCAACAACTTTTGATATTTGTGTCCGAACACTTCCTCAACCACCTGTCAACGATGAATGTGCTAATGCCATAACTCTGACTCCGACTACAACTTATGCCGGTGGGGCTGTCAATTCAAACGTAGCAGGCGCAACAAATTCTCCAGAAACAATACCTGAATCAGCATGCGGGGAAGCCGGTGCTGATGTTTGGTTTAAGACTGTTATTCCTGCCGATGGCAACTTAATTATTGAAACCGGTGATCCTACCACCTCAGGAAACAGTGGTTTTGATTCTACAATAACAGTATACTCCGGCAACTGTGACACTTTAGAATTTATAGAATGCAATGACGAAGGAGATGTAGAATTTGGATATTCAAAAATCAACTTAACCGGAAGAACAGCGGGAGAAACTATATATATTAGAGTATGGGAGTATGTTAACAATGAATTTGCACAATTTTCCATTTCTGCCTGGAGCCCAACATTAGGCACAACTGCTTTTAATAACGCTAATTTTAAAGCCTATCCCAATCCTGTTAAAGATATGCTCAACGTGTCTTATATCCAAAACATTTCTAATGTGAAAATCCTTAACCTGTTGGGACAAAATGTGGCTTCCAAAACAATCAATGACACTAATGGAAAAATTGATATGTCCGACCTGCCATCCGGAACCTATTTAGTAAAAATAACTGTTGATGGAGAAACAAAAGCTATAAAGGTGATTAAGCAATAATTGAAAATATCTTAGATAAAAGAGCCGCTTTGAAGCGGCTCTTTTTCATTCATTGAATGAGTACCTTTCTATTTTTGAATCTTAAAAGCGAAAAACATTTTGGTTATCGTCTAAAAATGAGTGTTTTTAATTGTATCTGTTTGATATGCCTTCAAAACACAATTGCAAATTCTAATTCAAAACCGCTAAATTCTAATTAGTTTTTGTTTTTTTGCGCAAATACGCCGAAATTCAGGTGCTATTAATCAAACAACTAACTAATGAAAAAAAATCTATTTTTTTGGGCATTACTTGCCTTTTATTGCCATGCCTATGCACAGGCTCCCAGCAATGATGACTGTGCCAATGCCACTTCGCTAACCGTTAACACCAACTTGTCCTGCACATCGAAAACTGCCGGAACATTAGCAGGCGCTACAGACTCCGGAATCGAAGCAGATACCGGTACTGCCGATGATGATGTGTGGTATAGCTTCGTTGCAACAGCAACAACACACAAAATCAGCCTATTAAATGTAGAAGGTGATGACACCGATTTAGCCCATGAGGTCATGAGCGGAACTTGCGGAACATTAAACATCCTGAGTTCCAGGGATCCTAACACAAGTGTTGTTTCCGGATTGACAATTGGAACTACGTATTATGTAAGGGTTTACAGTTATTATGATGACGCTGTCACAACAACATTTGATATTTGTGTAGGCACTTTACCAGCGTTAACAAATGATGAATGTACAAATGCCGTAGTTTTAACACCTAATTCAGGCCTGACCTGCACTTCTGTCGCTACAGGAGTTTTGGCTGGCGCTACCGATTCTGGCGTTAGCACGGAAACGGGAACTGCAGACGACGATGTATGGTATCGCTTTGTAGCTACAGCAACATCTCACAAAATTTCACTTTTAAACATTGATGGCAACGCAACCGATTTGGTACACGAAGTAATGGATGGCACTTGTAGCTCCTTGAACATATTGAGTTCCAGCGATCCTGAATCTAGTCTTGTTAGCGGTTTAACCGTTGGCAGTACTTATTATGTAAGAGTGTTTTCATACGGATCGAGTCCGGCATTGACTACTTTCGACATCTGTATAACTACTTTACCGGAATTAACCAATGACGAATGTACAACTGCAATTTCTTTGACTGTAAATCCGGCCAATACACCATGTGCTTCTGTAACACCAGGAACACTTATTGGCGCTACAGATTCTGGAATTTCAACCAGTACAGGAACTGCAGATGATGACGTGTGGTATAGTTTTGTAGCTACTGCTACTTCTCACAGAATAAAATTAATTGACAGCAGTGGAGATAATACAGATTTGGTTCACGAAGTAATGGACGGCGTTTGCGGTTCATTGATTGTACTAAACTCAAGCGATCCTGATTCAAGCCTGGTTAGCGGCCTTACCGTAGGCACTACTTATTACGTAAGAGTATTCAGTTACGGAAGCAGCCCTTCGGAATCGACAACCTTTAACATCTGTGTAAGCGTTCCTCCGGCTCCACCTGCTAACGACGATTGTGCTAATGCAATAGCCGTTCAAGTAAACACAAACGATTCATGTACTTTAAAAACCGCAGGAACACTGGTTAGCGCTACTGATTCAAATGAAAGCGAATCAAGTGTTGGTAATTCAAATGATGATGTTTGGTACACCTTTGTAGCCACCTCGACTGCACACAGAATTAAGCTGTTAAATATAAACGGTGATATTACCGATCTTGTACACGAAGTATTCCAGGGAACTTGTGGTGGCCAGCTTATAAGCTTACACGCAAGCGATCCTGAATCAAGCCTTGTTTCCGGACTAACAGTTGGAACTACTTATTACCTTAGAGTATTCACTTATAGTTCTGCTGCTGCCGAATCGACTACTTTTAACCTTTGTATCAGCGTTCCGCCAGCGGCACCAGCTAACGACGAATGTGCAGGAGCCGTTGCTTTAACTGTAAACCCTGATTTCAACTGTACATCAACAACTTCAGGAACATTGGCAAGTGCTACAAATTCCGGAATCGAAGCCGATACAGGAACAGCAGATGATGATGTATGGTATAGCTTTGTAGCTACTGCTGCTACTCACAAAATAACACTTTCAAACGTTGAGGGCGACCAAACCGATTTGGTACATGAAGTACTGGATGGTACATGTGCAGGATTAAACATTTTAAACTCAAGCGACTATGATCAAAGTACAGTTTCCGGATTAACTGTTGGCATGACTTATTATGTAAGGGTGTTTACTTACGGAAGTACTGCTTCAGAATCAACAACTTTTGATATTTGTATAGGAACATTTCCACCGGCTCCAGCGAATGATGAATGTGCTGGTGCTATTGCCTTAACTGTCAACTCTGATCTTAACTGTACAACTGTAACTTCAGGAACATTGGTAAGCGCTACGGATTCCGGAATTGAAACGGATACAGGAGAAGCAGATGATGATGTATGGTACAGTTTTGTAGCTACTGCAACATCTCACAAAATAAATCTTATAAATGTAGAAGGAGACGAAACAGATTTAGTACACGAAGTGTTTGAAGGTACTTGCGGCACATTGTCTTTACTATACTCAAGCGATAGCAATTCAAGTTTCGCTACAGACCTGACTGTTGGCAGTACTTATTATGTTAGGGTATACAGCTATTATTCTGACGTGCCGGAATCAACAACTTTTGATATCTGTATTGGTTCTCAGCCTGCCCCTCCGGCAAATGATGACTGTACAAATGCAATCGCTCTTACTGTAAATGCAGACGCATCCTGTGCTTCTACAACGGCAGGTACAATTGCCGGCGCTACGGATTCGGGAGAATCGGAAAGCAGTGTTGGAACAGCAGACGATGATGTTTGGTATACTTTTGTAGCTACGGCAACTTCACATAGAGTGACACTTCTGAACGTAGAAGGAGAACCATCTGATCTTGTTCATGAAGTTTTTGAAGGAACTTGTGGAGGACAATTGATAAGCATATCTATCAGCGATCCTGATACAAGTGTGGTTAGCGGATTAACTGTTGGTACTACTTACTATTTAAGAGTATTCAGTTATAGTAGTGATGAAATTGGATCTACCAATTTTGATATTTGTGTTGGTACTACACCTCCACCACCTGCAAATGATGATTGTGCAAATGCCATCACTTTGACTGCTGCTACAACATATGCCGGCGGAGCTGTGAATTCAACTGTAGCAGGCGCTACAGATTCTTCTCTTTCAGCCACTATTCCGGATCCGGAATGTGCCAGTTATGAGGGCGGTGATGTTTGGTATAAAGTAGTTATTCCTGCAGATGGAAAACTAACCATTGAAACCGGCAATCCAGTCGGGTCAAGCGTTACCGGCTTTGATTCAGGGTTGGCAATTTATTCAGGAACTTGCGATGCTTTAGAATTAATCGATTGTAATGATGATGGAGGTAGCGCAAATTATTCAAAAATCAACCTGACCGGAAGAACAGCAGGAGAAACAGTTTATATCAGAGTGTGGGAATACAGTAACGATGAAGAAGAAGCTTTCTCAATCTCTGCCTGGAGTCCTACATTAAGTGTTCCTGGATTCAATAACGCTAATTTCAAAGCTTATCCGAATCCTGTTAGCAATATTTTGAATCTATCTTACGACCAGAACATTTCTAACGTAAGCATCTTTAACTTATTGGGTCAAAATGTGGTTTCCAAAACAATTAATGATACTAATGGTACAATCGACATGTCTAACTTGCCGACTGGATCTTATTTAGTAAAAGTAACTGCAGAGGGACAAACTAAAACCATTAAGGTGATGAAGCAATAATCTGGAAACAGATTTCAAAATAAAAGAGCCACTTTACAGTGGCTCTTTTTATTTTACTACAAAACCAGATCTATTTATCTATATTTTACAAACTAAAAGTTATTCTGGTTTATCATCCACAGAATACAAATTCTAATTCAGAATAGCCAAATTTTAATTACACATTGCTTTTTCACATAAATATCTCGATATTTAGTCGCTTTTAATCAAAACTAACTAATGAAAAAAAAATTATTTTTCTTGGCATTATTTGCCTTTTATTGGCAGGCATATGCCCAAGCTCCCAGCAATGATGAGTGTACTAATGCCATTTCTCTAACCGTTAACTCCAACATGTCGTGCACATCTCACATGTCAGGAACATTAGTAGGCGCTACTGATTCTGGAATTCCTGCAATTAGGGGAACAGCGGATGATGATGTATGGTTTAGTTTTGTTGCTACCGCAAGACAGCACACAATAAATATTCTGAATATAGAAGGAGATATAACTACTCTAACACACGAAGTGATGAGTGGCTCCTGTAGTTTGATGACTAGACCAAATTCCAGCTTTCCCGGCTCGAACACTGTTACCGATTTGACTGTTGGCAATACTTATTATGTTAGAGTATATACTTATGGAACAAGGCGATCCGAATCAACCACTTTTGACATCTGCATTGGTACACCTCCACGAATTCCTCCTGTAAATGACAATTGTACAGGCGCAATTGCACTTACTTTAAGTCCTAGTATACCTGGTCCATCTTGCATTTCTACAACAGAAGGCACACTAGCCTACGCTACAGATTCAGGCCTTGCATCAGCCACAGGATTCCCAAACGACGACGTATGGTATAGTTTTGTTGCAACGGCAACTTCACTCAGAATAAAACTGTCTGACATCAGAGGCGACACTACAAATTTGGTTCATGAAGTCATCAGTGGAAGCTGTGGAACATTATCCATATTAAGCTCCAGCAATCCTGACTCAAGCCTTGTTAGCGGCTTAACTGTTGGCTCAACGTATTATTTAAGAGTATTCAGTCTTTTTCTTAGTAATTCACAAACAACTACGTTTAAAGTTTGCGTAAGCGTTCCTCCCCCACCACCAGCTAATGATGAATGTGTGAATGCTGTAGCGGTTCAGATAAACACGGATGACTCATGCACGATAAAAACTGCTGGTACATTGGTTAGCGCTACAAATTCAAACGAAAGCTTCTCATATATAGGTCGTTCAGACGATGATGTTTGGTACACTTTTGTAGCCACAGCAACTTCTCATAGAATTAGGCTGTTGAATGTAAATGGCGATTTAACCGACCTTGTACACGAGGTATTTAAAGGAAGCTGTGGAGGCCAGCTTGAAAGTGTGCACACAAGTATTCCTTATTCGAGTCTTATTTCCGGCCTAACCATTGGTAACACCTATTATCTTAGAGTTTTTACTTATAGCGGCGGTAATATTGCTGAATCCACAACTTTCGACCTTTGCATTAGCGTTCCTCCACCAGCACCAGCTAATGATGAATGTGCCGGCGCGATAGCTTTGACAATGAACGAAAACCTATTATGTACCACAACTACATCCGGAACATTAGTCAGCGCAACCAATTCAGGTATCACAGCCCAGACAGGAACTGCTGACGATGATGTTTGGTATAGTTTTTTAGCAACAGCTAATACTCACAAAATATCACTAACAAACGTTAATGGCGACATAACCAATTTAGTACACGAAGTACTGGACGGCACTTGCGGCGCACTATACGTATTTAGCTCCAGCGACCCTAATTCGAGTATTGTTTCCGGGCTTTCAGTTGACTCTACCTATTATGTAAGAGTATTTACAATTGGTAGCACAAAGGCAGAAACAACGACTTTTGACATCTGCATTACAGCATTTCCACCGCCTCCGGTTAATGATGAATGTGCCGGTGCTATTGCACTAACTGTAAACCCTGACCTTAACTGTACATCAACAACTTCAGGAACCTTGGTAAGCGCTACCGATTCCGGAATCGATGCAGATACAGGAACCGCAGATGATGACGTATGGTTTAGTTTTGTTGCTACCGCAACATCACACGCAATAAAGATTCTGAATGTAGAAGGAAATATAACTAATCTAGCACATGAAGTAATGGACGGTTCTTGCGGTTTGATGACTATACTAAATTCCAGCAATTCCAATTCACATTTTGTTACCGGCTTGACTATTGGCAATACTTATTATGTTAGGGTATATACTTATTATACAAGCCCATCAGATTCAACCACTTTTGATATCTGCATTGGTTCTAGAACAGCCCCTCCTGCAAATGACAATTGTACAGATGCAATAGCGCTTACCGTAAACACTAATGCATCCTGTACTTCAACAACAGCAGGAACAATAGCCGGCGCTACTGATTCAGGTGAAAGACCAAGTAGTGTAGGTACTGCTGATGATGACGTTTGGTATACTTTTGTAGCTACTGCAACTTTTCACAAAATAACCCTCACAAATGTGGAAGGTGAACTATCAGACCTTGTTCATGAAGTGTTCGAGGGAACTTGTGGCGGACAATTGGCAAGCATTTCTACCAGTAATGATAATATGAGTATTATTAGTGGATTAACTATTGGTACAGCGTATTATGTTAGAGTATTTAGCTATAGCGGTGATACCATAGGATCAACTACTTTTAATATTTGTGTAAGGACCATGAATATGCCTGCGAATGACGATTGCGCTAATGCTATAACGCTGACCGCTTCAACATCTTTTGCAGGTGGAGCTGTCAATTCAACAGTAACTGATGCAACAGATTCTGCCCTGACAGCCACTATTCCTGCTCCGGGATGCGCTGGCTATAATGGCGGCGATGTTTGGTACAAAGTGGTTATGCCTGGTGGCACTATTGGAAATTTAACTATCGGGACTGGCAAATCAACCGCTTCAGACGATACTGGTTTTGACTCGGGATTAGCAGTATACAAAGGCACTTGTAATGCTTTAGAATTAATAGTATGCAATGATAACAGTGCTGCTGCAACAGGAAATTATTCAAGAATTACCCTGTCAGGAAGATTAACAGGAGAAATTTTCTATATCAGAGTATGGGAAAATGGTAACGATGAAGATGAGCCATTCTCAATTTCAGCCTGGGTTCCTGCATTAGGTGTTCCTGGATTCAATAACGCTAATTTCAAAGCTTATCCGAATCCTGTTAGCAACATTTTGAACCTATCTTACGACCAAAACATTTCAGATGTAAGCATCTTTAACTTATTAGGTCAAAATGTGGTTTCAAAAACAATTAATGACACTAATGGCGATATTGACATGTCTGGTTTGCCATCAGGATCTTATTTAGTAAAAGTAACTGCAGAGGGACAAACTAAAACCATTAAGGTAATTAAGCAATAATCTGCTCGCAGTTTACAAAAAAAAAGAGCCACTTTATAAAGTGGCTCTTTTTTATTCTGATTTATTTTTATTTTGCTACACAGCTTTTGATATTCTCAATAAACTGATCAAATAAATAAGATGAATCATGCGGTCCCGGACTTGCTTCCGGGTGATACTGTACTGAAAAGCAATTTTTATTTTTCATTCGCATACCGGCAACGGTTCCGTCGTTAATATGAAGATGGGTTATTTCCAAATCCGGATGTTTTTCCAACGCTTCACGATTTACCGCAAATCCGTGGTTTTGGGAAGTTATTTCTCCTTTTCCTGTAATAACATTCATTACTGGATGGTTTATCCCTCTGTGCCCGTTAAACATTTTATAGGTTGGGATTCCGTTAGCAAGCGCCAAAACCTGATGCCCAAGACAGATTCCAAACACAGGATCATCATTGGATAAAATTTTCTTTGCTATTTCTATAGCTCCAAAAAGAGGATCCGGATCACCAGGACCATTGGAAAGGAAAAATCCATCAGGATTAAAAGCTTTCATCTCTTCATAGGTCGTATCAAAAGGGAAAACTTTTATATAACAATCTCTTTTGGCAAGATTTCTCAATATATTTTTCTTGATTCCCAAATCCAAAGCTGCAATTCTATATGTAGCCGTTTCTTCACCTACAAAATAAGGTGCTTTGGTAGAAACTTTGGATGCTAACTCCAAACCTTCCATATTAGGCACTTTTGCCAGCATTTCTTTTAATTCTTCAATAGATTTCCCATCGGTAGAAATTACGGCATTCATAGCGCCATTATCCCGAATGTAGCTTACCAGAGCCCTGGTATCTACATCAGAAATGCATATTAAATTCTGCTTCTTAAAGTAGTCCTCAAGGCTACCGGAAGAATTGGCACGCGAATAATTAAAAGAAAAGTTTTTGCAGACTAATCCCGAAATCATAATCTGATCGGATTCTACATCTTCCTCATTCACTCCATAATTACCAATATGGGCATTTGTTGCCACCATAATTTGGCCAAAATAGGACGGGTCTGTAAAAATTTCCTGATAGCCTGTCATTCCTGTATTAAAGCAGACTTCGCCAAAAGTAGTTCCTTCTATACCTATAGATTTCCCGTAAAAGATGGTTCCGTCACTAAGAAGGAGAATTGCTTTTTGTCGTGTTGTGTATTTCATTTTTTATTGTTGTGTTGTGTAGTTATGGAATGCGGTTGCAAATTTAATTCAATTTTAGAGTTTCTAAAAATTTATTTCTCGATAGACCATTTTCAAACGGCAAAAAAAAAGGATAAACTATAATAGCTTATCCCTTTTTTATTTATGAAATGAATTTCTTCATTATTCAGCAGCATCAGTAGAAGTTTCTGCAGCCGGTGCAGCTGGAGTTTCAGCTTTTGGAGCCTCTTCGACAGCAGTTTCTTCTGCTTTCTTAGTAGACTTACCACCACGACGGCTTTTCGCTTTTTTAACTTCTTTTTTACCTCCGTTGTATAGTTCGTTGAAATCAACTAGTTCGATCATCGCCATATCAGCGTTATCTCCTAAACGATTTCCAAGTTTGATGATACGAGTGTATCCACCTGGACGATCTCCAACTTTTGCAGCAACATCTCTGAAAAGGTCAGTTACAGCATACTTATTTTTAAGGTAAGAAAAAACAATACGTCTGTTATGAGTAGTGTCTTCTTTTGATTTAGTAATCAAAGGCTCAACATATTGTTTAAGCGCTTTAGCTTTAGCAACAGTAGTGTTAATACGTTTGTGTTCGATTAGAGAACAAGCCATATTAGACAACATAGCTTTTCTGTGCGATGCCTGTCTGCTTAAGTGATTGATTTTTTTTCCGTGTCTCATTGCTATTGAAATTTAATCTCGAACGAATTCGGGATTAGATTATTCTTTATCTAATTTATACTTTGTTAAATCCATTCCGAAATGTAAATTTTTCACTGCAACAAGCTCATCAAGCTCAGTTAATGATTTTTTACCGAAATTACGGAACTTCATTAAGTCATTCTTATTGAAAGATACTAGATCTCCAAGTGTATCAACTTCAGCCGCTTTCAAGCAATTTAAAGCTCTAACAGACAAATCCATATCAACAAGCTTAGTTTTAAGCAATTGTCTCATGTGTAATGATTCTTCATCATAAGATTCTGTCTGAGCGATTTCATCAGCTTCAAGTGTTATTCTTTCATCAGAGAACAGCATGAAATGGTGAATCAAAACTTTAGCAGCTTCAGTAAGAGCATCTTTAGGATTGATAGATCCGTCAGTCTTGATTTCGAAAACTAGTTTTTCGTAATCTGTTTTTTGCTCAACACGGAAGTTCTCGATAGCATATTTCACGTTCTTTACCGGTGTAAAGATAGAATCCGTAAAAATAGTACCGATTGCAGCGTTTTGTTTTTTATTCTCTTCTGCAGGAACGTATCCTCTACCTTTTTCAATAGTCAACTCCATATTCAAGTTAACTTTGCTATCTAAGTTGCAGATAACCAATTCCGGGTTCAATACTTGGAAACCAGAAATAAATTTTTGAAAATCTCCAGCAGTAATCTGGTCTTTACCAGAAATTGAGATAGAAACAGATTCATTGTCTATATCTTCAATCTGACGCTTGAAACGTACTTGTTTAAGATTTAGGATGATTTCTGTAACGTCTTCCACTACTCCTGAAATTGTAGAAAACTCGTGATCTACACCTTCGATACGAACAGATGTTATTGCATATCCTTCTAAAGCGGAAAGCAAGACTCGTCTAAGTGCATTACCAACAGTCAATCCGTAACCAGGTTCCAAAGGTCTGAATTCAAACTTACCTTCGAAATCGGTTGAATCGATCATGATAACTTTATCGGGCTTCTGAAAATTAAATATTGCCATATGTTCGACTAGTGTCTTATTATTTGTTATACAACTCTACGATTAGTTGCTCTTTAATGTTTTCTGGGATTTGAAGTCTCGCTGGAACTGAAACGAAAGTACCTTCTTTAAGGTCGTTGTTCCAAGTAATCCACTCGTAAACGTGACTTGAATTAGATAATGAACGCTCGATAGCTTCTAAAGATTTAGATTTTTCACGAACGGCAACTTTATCTCCAGGTTTCAAGTGATATGAAGGGATGTTTACAACTTCACCGTTAACAGTGATGTGTCTGTGAGAAACGATTTGACGTGCAGCTCTTCTTGATGGAGCGATTCCCATTCTGAAAACTACGTTATCAAGTCTTGCCTCACAAAGTTGTAAAAGAACTTCACCTGTTACTCCTTTAGTAGCAGAAGCTTTTTCGAATAAGTTTCTGAATTGTTTTTCCAAGATTCCATAAGAATACTTAGCTTTTTGCTTTTCCATTAACTGGATAGCATATTCAGATTTCTTACCTCTTTTTTTAGCCAATCCGTGTTGTCCCGGTGGATAATTTCTTTTTTCGAAGGCTTTGTCATCTCCGAAGATTGCCTCGCCGAATTTACGAGCAATTTTAGTTTTTGGACCAGTATATCTTGCCATTTTAAAAATTAATTAAGGTAGAGATTATGAATTCAGGTCATATCCTCCGATAATCTTAGATTCTACCTAGTTATACTTAAATATTAATTAAACTCTACGTCTTTTTGGAGGACGACATCCGTTGTGTGGCATTGGAGTAACGTCAATGATTTCTGTTACTTCAATTCCGCCGTTATGAATAGAACGGATAGCAGACTCACGTCCGTTTCCTGGTCCTTTTACATAAACTTTCACTTTTTTAAGTCCAGCTTCTAACGCTACTTTGCTGCAATCTTCAGCTGCCATTTGAGCGGCATACGGAGTGTTCTTTTTAGAACCTCTGAATCCCATCTTACCTGCAGAAGACCAAGAAATAACTTCACCTTTTTTGTTAGTCAAAGAGATGATGATGTTGTTAAAAGTTGCATTAATATGAGCTTCGCCTGTTGATTCAACGATAACTTTACGTTTTTTTGTACTTGCCTTAGCCATACTACTTATTATTTAGTTGCCTTTTTCTTGTTAGCAACAGTTTTTCTTTTACCTTTTCTAGTTCTAGAGTTGTTTTTAGTTCTTTGTCCTCTTAACGGAAGACCAGATCTGTGACGAATTCCTCTATAACATCCGATATCCATCAAACGTTTGATGTTCAATGAAATTTCAGAACGCAATTCACCTTCAATTTTGAAGTAGGAAACTGCCTCACGGATAGCTCCAATTTCATCATCATTCCAATCTTGAACTTTAGTATCCTGGCTAACTTGAGCTTTTTCTAAAATCTCAATAGCTCTGCTTTTTCCTATCCCGAAGATATAAGTTAAAGCGATAACTCCTCTTTTGTTTTTAGGTATATCTACCCCTGCTATTCTTGCCATAACTATCCTTGTCTTTGTTTAAATCTAGGATTCTTTTTATTAATAACGTACAATCTTCCTTTTCTTCGTACGATGATGCACTCGGCACTTCTTTTTTTAACTGATGCTCTTACTTTCATTTTAATAGCTTTAGTATCTATAAGTAATTCTTGCTTTTGACAAATCGTAAGGGCTCATTTCCAGCTTCACTTTATCGCCAGGCAATAATTTGATGTAATGCATACGCATTTTCCCAGAGATGTGAGCTATTACAATATGTCCATTTTCTAACTCTACACGGAACATCGCATTTGATAATGCTTCGATGATGGATCCGTCTTGTTCTATTGCTGATTGTTTTGCCATAAAAATTAAGCTACTGCTTTTCTATTTTTACCACTTTTCATCAAACCATCGTAATGCTTGTTCAACAAATAAGAATTAATTTGCTGGATAGTATCACTTGCAACTCCAACCATAATCAATAACGATGTACCTCCGTAAAACAAAGCCCAAGATGGTTGTACATTCAAAATAGTTACAACGATTGCCGGGAACACGGCGATCAAAGCAAGGAATAATGAACCTGGGAATGTGATGTAAGACATAATCTTATCTAAGAATTCTGAAGTTTCAGCACCAGGTTTGATTCCTGGGATAAAACCGCCGCTTCTTTTCAAATCATCTGCCATTTTATTTGTAGGTACTGTAATTGCGGTGTAAAAGTAAGTAAAAACTATGATTAACAAGGCGAAAACCAAGTTATACTGCCATCCAAAAATATTCTGGAAAGCTGTACTAACTGAAGTAGCTGTTTCTGAGCTAGATAAACCAGCCAAAGCTGCAGGAATGAACATAATTGCCTGAGCAAAGATGATTGGCATAACTCCGGAAGCATTCAGCTTCAGAGGAATCCATTGTCTGTTTCCTGCCTGTTCGAATTCACCTGATACCGTACGGCGTGCATACTGTACCGGAATTTTTCGAACCGCCATAACTAATAGAACACAAGCTACGATGACGAGCAACCAAATTATTACTTCGAAAACCAAAAGCATTGGACCACCGTTATTGTTTGTTACTCTGGTAGAGAATTCCTGGATGAATGCTTGTGGCATTCTCGCAATAATACCCACCATAATCAATAACGATATACCGTTTCCGATTCCTTTATCTGTAATTTTTTCTCCAAGCCACATCGCGAAGATAGTACCTGAAACAAGTATTACAACAGACAAGAACTGGAATGCAAAAGGTGAGATCAATCCTGGGTTCACATTAGAAAGGAAAGCTTCTCCCGGTAAAGTTCTGTAAAGGTTGAAAATATAACCCGGAGCCTGAACCAACGTAATTACGATAGTCAACCAACGCGTGATTTGATTCATTTTCTTTCTTCCGCTTTCACCGTCTTTTTGTAGCTTTTGAAGGTAAGGCACAGCAATACCCATCAATTGAACTACGATAGATGCAGAGATGTATGGCATAATACCTAATGCAAATACAGATGCCTGCGAAAACGCACCACCTGTAAATACATCGATTAACCATCCGATTCCTTCTTTTGTTTGATCAGTAAGTCCATGTAACTTAGTCGCATCAATCCCTGGAAGCGTTACTTGTGCTCCAAAACGATACACCAATAACAATCCAAGAGTAACTAAAATTCTGTTTTTTAGCTCTTCAATCTTCCAAACATTGCTTAACGATTCTATAAACTTCTTCATCTTGATTATTAAGGATTACAAAGTTACAGCTTCTCCTCCGGCAGCTTCGATAGCAGCTTTTGCAGTAGCAGTAAATTTATGTGCGGTTACCTTTAATTTAGCTTTTAATTCACCTCTACCCAAAATCTTTACGATTTCGTTTTTAGTTGCCAAACGGTTAGCTACGAAAACTGTCATATCAACAGTGTTATCTGTAACAATGCCATTATCAACCAAAGCTTGAAGCGTATCAAGGTTTACACCTTCGTATTCTTTACGATTGATGTTTTTAAAACCAAATTTAGGCACACGTCTTTGAAGTGGCATCTGACCTCCTTCAAAACCAATCTTTTTAGAGTAACCAGAACGAGACTTAGCTCCTTTGTGACCTCTTGCAGAAGTACCACCTTTTCCAGAACCTTCTCCTCTACCTAATCTTTTGTTTTGATTGTGTGTTGAGCCTTCAGCTGGCTGTAAGTTACTTAAATTCATAACTATAATTTGTTATTTAGCTTCTTCAACAGAAACTAAGTGTTTTACTTTGTTTATCATCCCAAGGATAGCAGGATTTGACTCATGCTCCACAACTTGTCCCATTTTACGAAGACCTAAAGCTTCAAGACCTCTTTTTTGAGATAGAGGACAGTTGATTTTGCTTCTAACTTGTTTTACTAATAATTTTGCCATTTTTCCTTGAATTAACCTTTAAAAACTTTCTCCAAAGAAACACCTCTCTGTTTTGCAACAGTATAAGCGCTTCTCATTTGCAATAAAGCATCAAAAGTTGCTTTTACCACGTTATGAGGGTTTGAAGAACCTTGAGATTTTGATAATACGTCGTGAATACCTACTGATTCAAGAACTGAACGAACAGCTCCACCAGCGATAACTCCTGTACCATGAGATGCAGGCATCAAGAATACACGCGCTCCACCAAATTTACCTTTTTGTTCGTGAGGAACAGTTTTGCTGCTCAATGGAATTTTCACAAGATTTTTCTTTGCATCTTCTACTGCTTTAGCAATAGCTTCAGAAACATCTTTAGATTTTCCAAGTCCATGTCCAACTACACCATTCTCGTCACCTACAACTACAATTGCAGAAAATCCGAAAGCTCTACCACCCTTAGTAACTTTAGTTACACGGTTTACACTCACCAAACGGTCCTTTAATTCAAGTCCACTTGGTTTTACTAACTCTACGTTTTTGTATTTATGATACATAATTTCTTAGAATTTAAGTCCAGCCGCTCTAGCGCCTTCTGCTAATGATTTAATACGACCGTGATATAGATATCCGCCTCTATCGAAGGTAACGGTTTCAATTCCGGCTTTCAACGCTTTTTCAGCTACCAGTTTTCCAACTGCTGCTGCAACTTCTACGTTTGTACCTTTAGTATCTACTTCTTTCTCTCTAGAGGAAGCAGCCAATAAAGTAACACCATTTACATCGTCTATGAGCTGTGCATAGATTTCTTTGTTACTTCTGAATACAGAAAGTCTTGGTTTAGCAGCAGTACCGCTTACGATTTTTCTGATTCTGAATTTAATTCTCTGTCTTCTTTCAGATTTTGTTAATGACATAATCTTTTATTTTTAAGCTGATTTACCTGCTTTTCTTCTTAATACTTCACCAACAAACTTAACTCCTTTTCCTTTGTATGGCTCTGGCTTACGGAAACTTCTGATTTTCGCAGCTACCTGTCCTACAAGTTGTTTATCGAAAGATGTTAATTTTACGATTGGGTTCTTACCTTTTTCAGAAACTGTCTCCAATTTTACTTCAGGAGCAATATCTAAAATGATATTGTGTGAAAATCCTAGAGCCAAATCAAGTTTTTGTCCTTGATTAGAAGCTCTGTAACCTACTCCAACCAATTCCAATTCCTTTGTAAAACCTTCAGATACACCAACAATCATGTTATTGATTAACGCTCTGTACAATCCGTGTTTTGCTCTCTCTTCTTTCTGATCAGATGCTCTTTCAACCTGAACTTGACCATCTTCAACTTTTACAGTAACATTAGAATATTCCTGAGTAAGCTGACCTAATTTTCCTTTTACCGTAATCACACCTTCAGCAACTTCAACAGTCACTCCAGCAGGGATTGCGATTGGGTTTTTTCCTATTCTTGACATCTTAATAAGTCGTTTAAAATTAGTATACGTAGCAGATTACCTCTCCACCAATGTTCAATTGCTTAGCTTGTTTTCCAGTCATCAAACCTCTTGATGTTGAAACAATAGCAATACCTAATCCGTTAAGGATTCTTGGAAGTTTAGCAGCACCTGCATATTTACGCAAACCTGGTTTACTAATTCTTTGGATATCTTTGATAACCGGCTCTTTAGTATCTTTATCATACTTCAGAGCAATTTTGATTGAACCCTGTACAGAGTTGTCCTCAAACTTGTAGCTCAAGATATATCCTTGATCAAATAAAATCTTTGTGATTTCTTTTTTAAGATTAGAAGCAGGAATTTCAACGACTTTGTGGTTTGCAGCCACAGCGTTTCTAACTCTTGTCAAATAATCCGCAATAGGATCTGTATACATATAATTAAAATTGCGGTTTTGGTATTCGTCCCGGACTTTCCGGTAGAACCTGAAACCATTAAAACTTACTAATTAATCGACAGATAGTTGCCGGTTCGCGGCAAAAATCCGGCAAACTTACAACTATCTGTCGAGAAAACAAAATTTTTGATTTTACCAGCTGGCTTTTTTAACTCCTGGTATCAATCCTTGGTTAGCCATTTCACGGAAAGTTACACGTGAAATACCGAATTGACGCATATACCCTCTAGGTCTTCCAGTCAATTTGCAACGGTTGTGCAAACGAACAGGAGAAGCATTTTTCGGTAATTTTTGTAGGCCTTCATAATCTCCAGCTTCTAATAAAGCTTTTCTTTTTTCAGCATACTTAGCTACCGTTTTTTCTCTTTTTACCTCACGGGCTTTCATTGATTCTTTAGCCATAACTTAATTCTTTTTAAAAGGTAATCCTAATTCTGCTAATAATGACTTCGCTTCTTTATCTGTTTTTGCAGATGTTACAAAGGTAATATCCATACCAGAGATTTTGTTTACTTTATCAATATCAATTTCAGGGAAAATGATTTGCTCCAAAACTCCAAGGTTGTAATTTCCTCTTCCATCAAAACCAGTAGCTTTGATTCCGCCGAAGTCTCTTACTCGAGGCAATGAAGATGTAATCAATCTGTCTAAGAATTCATACATTCTTTCGCCACGCAAAGTAACTTTTGCACCAATTGGCATTCCTTTTCTCAATTTGAATGACGCTACGTCTTTTTTAGATATAGTCGCTACTGCTTTTTGACCTGTAATTTTAGTCAACTCATCAACTGCATAATCGATAAGTTTTTTATCAGATACTGCAGCACCAACTCCGCGGCTCAAAACGATTTTTTCCAATTTAGGAACTTGCATTACATTTTTGTAACCAAATTCTTCTTTAAGAGCAGAGATAACTCTGTCCTTATACTCTTGTTTTAGTCTAGGTATATAAGCCATCACTATAATACTTGATTAGATTTTTTTGAAAATCTTACTTTCTTATCTCCTTCTACTTTCACACCTGTTCTTGTAGCCTTTTTAGTCTTAGGATCTATAAGAGCAATGTTTGAGATATGAATTGGAGCTTCTTTCTTAACGATACCACCTTGAGGGTTTTTCGCACTTGGTTTCGTGTGTTTTGAAACCATGTTTACACCTTCAACAATCGCTTTATTTTTTTCACGATCAACACGTAAAACCTTACCTTCTGCACCTTTATGGTCGCCAGCGATAACTTTTACTGTATCTCCTGATTTGATTTTTAGCTTTATCATCTTGTAAATAATTAAAGCACTTCTGGTGCTAATGATACAATCTTCATGAATTGTTTCTCACGAAGTTCTCTTGCTACTGGACCAAAAACACGAGTTCCTCTCATTTCTCCTGCAGCATTCAAAAGAACACATGCATTGTCATCGAAACGGATATAAGAACCATCAGCTCTTCTCACTTCTTTTTTGGTACGTACAACAACTGCAGTTGAAACAGCTCCTTTTTTCACGTTTCCGTTTGGAGTTGCATCTTTGATAGATACTACAATCTTGTCACCAACAGAGGCATACCTTCTTTTGGTACCTCCTAAAACACGGATAGTTAAAACTTCTTTAGCTCCTGTGTTATCTGCTACTTTTAGTCTTGATTCTTGTTGTACCATAATTATTTAGCTCTTTCAATGATTTCAACTAGTCTCCAACATTTTGATTTACTTAAAGGACGCGTTTCGCTGATTCTTACAGTATCTCCAATGTTACAGTCGTTTGTTTCGTCGTGTGCTACATATTTCTTAGTTTTCAACACGAACTTACCGTATAACGGGTGTTTTACTTTTTTTGTTTCAGAAACAACAATAGATTTCTCCATTTTGTTGCTAGTAACAACACCTATTCTCTCTTTTCTTAAATTTCTTTTTTCCATCTTTTAGCAGAATACAATTACTGTAACTCTCTTTTGCTTAACTCTGTAGCGATTCTTGCAACTGATCTTCTCAAACTTCTGATTTGAAGCGGGTTTTCAATTGGAGAAATTGCGTGAGCATTTTTTAGGTCGGCATATGTCTTTCTTAATTGACCAAGTTTTTCTTGCAACTCAGCTACAGACAGATCTTTAATTTCTGATTGTTTCATAATAAAAATTGATTATGCTTCGAAATCTCTAGCTACGACAAACTTAGTTTTAACAGGAAGTTTTTGTGCTGCAAGACGCAAAGCTTCTTTTGCAACTGACAAAGGCACACCACCTACCTCAAACATAATTCTTCCGGGTTTAACAACTGCAGCCCAATATTCAACTGCACCTTTACCTTTACCCATACGTACTTCAAGAGGCTTCTTAGTGATTGGTTTATCTGGAAATATTTTAATCCATAATTGTCCTTCTCTTTTCATGTAACGAGTTGCAGCGATACGTGCAGCTTCGATTTGGCGAGAAGTAAGGAACATTCCAGTTTCATGAACAGATTTAATACCAAACATTCCGTTAGAAAGTTCGTGCCCTCTTTGAGAGTTACCTTTCATTCTACCCTTCTGTACCTTGCGGTATTTTGTTCTTTTAGGCTGTAACATTTTTCTTTAATTTAAAAATTTACTTTCTTTTACGTGGGTTTGATTTGCCTGGTCTGTCAGATTTGCCACGAGGAGCATCTCCGCCTTTACCGCTTCCGGCTTGTTTTTTGTCCATTCCAACTAGTGGAGACAAATCTCTCTTGCCGTAAACCTCACCTTTCATGATCCACACTTTGATTCCCATTCTACCGTAAGTAGTATGAGCTTCAGCAAGTGCATAATCAATGTCAGCTCTGAAAGTTGATAGAGGAATTCTACCTTCTTTGAACATTTCCGAACGCGCCATTTCAGCACCATTCAAACGACCTGAAATCATAACTTTCACACCTTCAGCGTTCATACGCATTGCAGCCGCAATAGCCATTTTAATAGCTCTTCTGTATGAAATACGACTTTCGATTTGACGAGCGATACTTGTAGCCACTAAGTAAGCATCAAGCTCCGGTCTTTTAATTTCAAAGATGTTGATTTGAACCTCTTTGTCAGTAATTTTCTTAAGCTCTTCTTTCAACTTGTCTACCTCTTGGCCACCTTTCCCGATAATAATACCTGGTCTGGCAGTAGTGATAGTAACGGTTACAAGCTTCAAAGTTCTCTCGATGATTACTTTTGATACACTAGCTTTTGATAAACGAGCGTGGATATACTTTCTGATTTTGTGATCTTCGGCAAGTTTGTCACCGTAATCATTTCCACCATACCAGTTTGAATCCCATCCTCTGATGATACCAAGTCTGTTTCCAATTGGATTTGTCTTTTGTCCCATCTTATTAATTGCTTTGTGTGTTATCTAATTGTCCCAACACGATAGTTACGTGGTTAGAACGTTTTCTAATTCTGTGTGCACGACCTTGTGGAGCCGGACGAAGTCTTTTCAACATCATTCCACCATCTACTCTGATCTCTTTAACAATCAAGCCTGCTTCAGCTACATTACCTTCGCTGTTTTTCTGCTCCCAGTTATTGATTGCAGACAACAAAAGTTTTTCTAATTTTCTTGAAGCTTCTTTAGAGCTGAATCTTAAAATATTCAAGGCTCTTTCCACTTTCTGACCTCTTACTAGATCTGCTACTAAGCGCATTTTTCTAGGTGAAGTAGGGCAGTTATTCAATTTTGCGAAGGCAACTTGCTTGTTAGCTTCTTTGATGCCTTCAGCTCTTTCTCTTTTACGAACTCCCATTGCTCTTCTTATTTTTTACCTTTATTTTTTGCTCCAGCGTGACCTCTAAAAGATCTTGTTGGTGAAAATTCTCCTAATTTATGACCTACCATGTTTTCTGTTACGTAAACTGGTACAAACTGACGACCGTTATGAACTGCGATAGTCTGTCCAACAAAATCTGGAGTAATCATAGAAGCTCTAGACCAAGTCTTTACAACTCCTTTATTACCTTTTTCAATATTTTCTTGAACTTTCTTATCTAATTTATAGTGAACAAAAGGTCCTTTTTTTAATGAACGTGCCATATCTTATTATTTCTTTCTACGTTCTACGATATACTTGTTACTCGGATTTTGCTTAGAACGCGTTCTGTAACCTTTAGCAGGCAACCCTTTTCTTGAACGTGGGTGTCCTCCTGAAGAACGTCCTTCTCCACCACCCATTGGGTGATCAACAGGGTTCATCGCAACTGGTCTTGTTCTAGGTCTTCTACCTAACCATCTAGATCTACCTGCTTTACCAGATACTACTAATTGATGATCAGAATTAGATACTGCTCCAATTGTAGCCGAACAAGTCAACAAGATCAATCTTGTTTCTCCTGAAGGCATTTTAATTGTTGCATATTTTCCATCTCTTGCCATTAATTGAGCGAAAGTTCCTGCTGAACGAGCAATAACAGCTCCCTGACCAGGACGCAACTCAATACAAGAAATAACAGTTCCCAAAGGAATTTTGCTCAAAGGCAATGTATTACCGATTTCTGGAGATGCTTCAGCACCAGAAACTACTTTCTGACCTACCTGCAATCCGTTTTGAGCGATAATATAAGTTTTTGCTCCATCAGCATAAGCTAACAAAGCGATAAAAGCAGTACGGTTTGGATCGTATTCGATTGATTTCACAGTAGCCGGAATTCCGTCTTTTGTTCTTTTGAAATCAATAATACGATAACGCTGCTTGTGACCACCACCCGTATAACGCATGGTCATCTTTCCTTGACTATTTCTACCTCCTGAGTTTTTTATCGGTGCTAACAAAGAGCGCTCCGGCTTATCAGTTGTAATGGCGTCAAAACCATTAACAACTCTAAAACGCTGACCCGGGGTAATAGGTTTTAATTTTCTAACTGACATGTTTCTGCCTTATTTATTAGATATTATTATAAAAATCTATCGTTTCTCCTTCTTGTACTTGAACAATTGCTTTTTTGTAAGCATTTGTCTTTCCGTTGATGATACCACTTTTAGTATATTTAGTAGATCTATCAGCTCTGTAGTTCATCGTGTTTACTTCAACAACAGTAATCCCGTAAGCTGCCTCGATAGCATTCTTAATCTGGATTTTGTTTGCTTTTTTGTCAACGATGAATCCAAAGCGATTGAAAACCTCACCATCTTTGGTAATTTTCTCAGTAATTATAGGTTTAATTATGATACTCATGGCCTATTATTTGCTTAAATTTTCTTGAATTCCTTCCAAAGACCCTTCTAAAAGCACTAAATTGTTTGCATTCAAAATAGCGTAAGTGCTTAATTCTGAACTAGTTACAACGCTAGACGCCTTTAAATTGCGTGAGGACAAATATACATTTTTATTCGACTCTCCCAACACAAATAAAGATTTTTTATTCTCTAACCCTAAAGCTTTCAAAACGTTAATGAAATTTTTAGTGTTTGGCACTTCAAAATTGAAGTCTTCTAATACGATAATATTTGACTCTTTTGCTTTGATTGAGAAAGCAGATTTTCTTGCCAAACGCTTCAAGTTTTTATTCAATTTGAATGAATAACTTCTTGGTCTTGGTCCGAAAACTGTACCTCCACCTTTAAACAAAGGGTTCTTAACGCTACCAGCACGAGCTGTACCGGTTCCTTTTTGCTTTTTAATCTTACGCGTACTTCCGGTTACCTCAGCTCTCTCTTTAGATTTGTGAGTTCCTTGTCTTTGATTAGCAAGATATTGCTTAACATCAAGGTATACCGCGTGATTATTTGGCTCAATTGCGAATACTGAATCAGAAAGAGTAATCGTTCTGCCAGTTTCTTTTCCGTTGATATTTAAAACTTTTACTTCCATTACTTCTGAATGATTACATAAGAGTTATTGTGTCCTGGAACACATCCTTTTACTAAAAGCAGGTTCTTCTCAGCAACCACTTTCAAAACTCTTAAGTTCTGAACAGTTACATTATCAGTTCCCATTCTACCTGCCATACGCATTCCTTTGAATACTCTGGAAGGATAAGAAGAAGCTCCTACAGATCCCGGCGCTCTCAAACGGTTGTGCTGACCATGTGTAGACTGTCCAACCCCACCAAAACCGTGACGCTTAACAACACCCTGAAAACCTTTACCTTTTGATACACCTTGAACATCTACAAATTCGCCTTCTACAAAAAGATCTACAGTGAGTACATCACCTAATTTGTATTCTTCTTCGAAGTACTTGAACTCAACGACTTTTTTCTTAGCTACAGTTCCCGCTTTTTTAAAGTGACCTAGATCAGCTTTTGTGGAATGTTTCTCATTTTTGTCATCGAAACCAAGTTGCAACGCTTCATACCCGTCAACCGCATTGGTTCTGACTTGGGTAACAACACATGGTCCAGCTTCGATTACAGTACAAGGAATATTTTTCCCGTTTTCATCGAAAATACTGGTCATGCCGATTTTTCTACCAATTAACCCAGACATAAAATATTAATTATTAATTATTAAAATACAAAACAATAGAACACATTATTTAAACGAATCCTATTTTTTGGAGGCGCAAAAGTATAACTATTTTGCGATTTATCCTAAAAATATTTTTTCGCCTAAATAATGTGTTGTTTTTCTTAATGAGATACTTATACTTTGATCTCTACTTCAACTCCACTTGGAAGCTCCAATTTCATTAGAGCATCGATAGTTTTTGATGAAGAAGAATAAATGTCTAACAATCTTTTGTATGACATTACTTCAAATTGCTCTCTAGATTTTTTGTTAACGTGCGGAGAACGCAACACAGTAAAAATCTTTTTGTGAGTTGGCAACGGAATTGGTCCTGTTACCACTGCACCTGTACTTTTTACAGTTTTTACAATCTTCTCAGCAGATTTGTCTACCAAATTGTGATCGTAAGACTTTAGTTTTATTCTGATTTTTTGACTCATTTTTCTTTAGAATTAAGCGTTACCTTTTGCTTTTTTGATTACCGCTTCTGAAATGTTAGAAGGCGTTTCAGCATAGTGAGAGAACTCCATTGTAGAAGTAGCTCTACCTGATGACAATGTTCTCAATGTTGTAACATAACCGAACATTTCTGATAATGGCACATCAGCCTTGATAGTCTTAGCACCATTTCTGTCACCCATGTCATTAACCTGACCTCTACGACGGTTCAAGTCACCTACGATATCACCCATGTTTTCTTCCGGAGTGATAACTTCGATTTTCATGATTGGCTCAAGGATAACAGCACCCGCAGCTTTTCCAGACTCTTTGTATCCTAATTTCGCAGCTAACTCGAAAGAAAGCGCATCAGAATCCACAGGGTGGAAAGATCCGTCCAACAAAGTAACTTTAAGGCTATCTACTGCATAACCAGCCAAAGGCCCTTGTTTCATTGCTTCTCTGAAACCTTTTTCTACTGCAGGGATATATTCTTTAGGAACGTTACCACCTTTAACTTCATTAACGAACTGTAATCCAACAGGAACTTTTCCGTCAACTTCGTCAGCTGGTTCGATTCTAAATACGATATCACCAAATTTACCACGACCTCCAGATTGCTTCTTGTAAACCTCTCTGTGTTGAGCCGGTCTGGTGAATGCTTCTTTGTACTCTACCTGAGGCTCACCCTGGTTAACTTCCACTTTGAACTCACGTTTCATACGGTCGATAAGGATATCCAGGTGAAGCTCTCCCATACCAGAAATAATTGTCTGACCTGAAGCCTCATCTGTTCTAACTGTAAACGTTGGATCTTCTTCAGCCAATTTAGCCAAAGCCATACCCATTTTGTCTACGTCAGCCTTAGTTTTAGGCTCAATAGCGATACCAATTACCGGATCAGGGAATTTCATAGATTCAAGGATGATTGGGTGTTTTTCATCACACAATGTATCTCCTGTTTTGATATCTTTAAATCCAACAGCAGCTCCAATATCTCCAGCCTCGATAAATTCGATTGGATTTTGCTTGTTAGCGTGCATCTGGTAGATACGAGAAATTCTCTCTTTGTTTCCTGAACGAGTGTTCAAAACATAAGAACCAGCATCAAGACGTCCGGAGTAAGCACGGAAGAACGCCAAACGACCTACGAATGGGTCAGTAGCAATCTTAAATGCTAAAGCTGCAAACGGCTCTTTTACATCTGGCTTACGCATAATTTTTGTTTGGTCTTCTTCCAACAAATCTGCATCATCAGGATGAATTCCTTCGATACCTTCTTTGTCTAGCGGAGAAGGCAAATATTTACATACAGCATCCAACATGAACTGAACTCCTTTGTTTTTGAAAGAAGAACCACAAATCATAGGAATGATAGCCATATCAATTGTAGCAGCACGTAATGCCTTGTTGATTTCTTCTTCTGTGATAGAGTTTTCGTCCTCCATATACTTGTCAAGAAGATTTTCATCATACTCAGCCACAGCCTCGATTAAAGTAGAACGGTATTGTTTTACTTCGTCCACCATATCAGCAGGGATATCAACGATATCAAAAGTAGCTCCCTGAGTTTCATCATGCCATATGATAGCCTGATTTTTCACCAAGTCAACCACTCCTTTGAAATCCGCCTCATCACCAATTGGCAATGTAATAGCAACAGCGTTAGATTTCAACATATCTCTAACCTGTTGGCATACGTTCAAGAAGTTAGAACCTTGACGGTCCATTTTGTTAACGAATCCCATACGTGGAACTCTATATTGGTCAGCAAGTCTCCAGTTAGTTTCAGACTGAGGCTCAACACCATCAACTGCACTAAACAAGAAAACCAATCCATCCAATACTCTTAAAGAACGGTTTACCTCAACGGTAAAGTCAACGTGCCCAGGAGTATCGATGATGTTAAAGTGGTAAGGCTTACTTTCCGGAAGAAGCTTTCCTTGTACAGTTGGAAAGTTCCACTCACAAGTTGTAGCAGCCGAAGTAATCGTGATACCTCTTTCCTGCTCCTGTGCCATCCAGTCCATTGTTGCAGCACCATCGTGCACCTCACCAAGTTTATGTGATTTTCCAGTATAAAAAAGAATACGCTCCGTTGTTGTTGTCTTACCAGCATCAATGTGAGCAGCAATTCCGATATTTCTTGTATATTTTAAATCTCTAGCCATTTCTTAAGGATTAAAATCTAAAGTGAGAGAATGCTTTGTTTGCTTCAGCCATCTTGTGAGTATCCATTCTCTTCTTAACAGCAGCACCTTCTTCTTTAGCAGCAGCTAAAACTTCAGAAGCTAGTTTTTGAGCCATAGATTTCTCGTTTCTTCTACGAGCATAAAGTATCATCCACTTCATTGCCATAGAGATTTTACGGTCTGGTCTGATTTGCATCGGGATTTGGAATGTAGCACCACCAACTCTACGGCTACGCACTTCTACGTGAGGCATAACGTTAGTTAAAGCATCTTTCCAGATTTCCAATGAAGATTTTTCTGCATCTTGTTTCTTGTTTTCTACGATATCCAATGCATCATAGAATACTTTGAAAGCAGTTGATTTTTTACCGTCCCACATTAAGTTGTTCACAAAACGCGTCACTAACTGATCGTTAAATTTTGGATCTGGTAAAAGAGGTCTTTTTTTGGCCTGTCTTTTTCTCATGTCTTGAATTTTAGTCTAAAGTCTAAAGTTTAAAGTCGCAAAGAATATTTCTTTCAACCTTCCGCCTTCGACATCGGACTGATTAAAAAATTACTTTTTTGCTTCTTTTGGGCGTTTTGCACCATACTTAGATCTTCTTTGCGTTCTTCCGGCAACACCTGATGTATCAAGCGCACCACGAACGATGTGGTATCTAACTCCTGGTAAATCTTTTACCCTTCCACCCCTAACTAATACTATCGAGTGCTCTTGTAGATTGTGTCCTTCTCCTGGGATGTAAGCATTCACTTCATTACCATTTGTCAAACGTACACGCGCAACTTTACGCATTGCAGAGTTTGGTTTTTTTGGCGTAGTAGTGTAAACACGCGTACAAACCCCTCTTCTTTGAGGACAAGAATCTAAAGCAACCGATTTACTCTTCTTAGTTATCTGGGTTCTTCCAGTTCTTACTAATTGTTGAATTGTTGGCATAATTAATACTAATATATATTATGATTTAATTTCCCGCTTTTTACGGGGTTGCAAATGTAGTAATTATTTTTTTTTAAACAAACGTTAATTCATTAATTTTCAAACAGATTAACCTAGATTTAATTTTTGTATATTATTCGTTGCTTTTTTGCGTTACTTTTACCGTGGTCTGATAACAGTTCTAAAAGCCTTATTCCCTATTCTTATAAATCCTGAGAAATTCAGGAATAAAACCGAAGATCCAGTGTCGTTGTTTTTAACAATTATAATATTTTGAACCGATTTTTTTTTCTTTTATTCTGTATTTTATTCAGCTTAAATTCTTTGGGCCAGAAACTTCATTTAAAAATCACATCGGATTCGCAAAGCGATTTGAAAACGATTGACTCCATTGGCTATTCCAAAAAACACAGCAATGCCAAAAGTATCGTAGAGGAAGCCAATAGCCTTTCGGAAAAACTAAAACGTTTCGGTTTTCTTGAAAACGAAATTCAGGAAAATAAAAAACAGGATGACAGCACTTTTTTATTCAAATTTCGCCTGGGGCAGAGAACCCGTTTTATACATATTTATTTAGGAAAGAATTCTGAACTACGGAAATTAGGAATCGTAGAAAGCCCCGGAGATACGCTAAAACTCCCTTTGGGGGAAACGGAAAATTTTCTGAACACTACACTAAATTCCCTGGAACGAAAAGGCTACTCTTTAGCCAGGCTTCAGCTTATCAATCTAAAAAAACAGAAAAACATCCTACTTGCCGACTTGAATTTCCAAACCGAAAAGCAACGACAGGTAAATGATATTGTAATTAACGGTTATGAAAAATTTCCGGAAGGACATAAAAAAGAAATCAGGCGCCGTTACCGCAACAAAGTTTTTAACCAACAAAATCTTAAAAACATACACGAAGATTTTAACCAATTTCAATTTGTAACCCAAACCAAATATCCTGAAATCCTTTTTATGAACGACACCACCAAGGTGTATGTCTATCTGGAAAAATCAAAACCCAATCGTTTTGACGGATTCATAGGTTTCGGAAATGATGATAAAGGCGACTTAAAAATCAATGGCTATCTTGACCTGTTATTGGTCAACTCGCTAAACGTAGGCGAACGATTTAATCTGTACTGGAAAAGCGACGGCAACGACCAAAAGACTTTTAACGCCAATATAGAACTGCCTTATATTTTTAAAAGCCCCTTGGGAATCAAAGCCCAGCTAAACATTTTTAAACAGGACAGTACGTTTCAAAATACGCAGACCGCTATCGATCTCGGATATTACTTTAATTACAACACAAGATTATATGTAGGATATCAATCCACAGAATCAAATGACATCCAGAACCTCAACAGTTCGACATTGAAAGATTTTGACAATGCTTTCATCACCTCTAATTTTGAGTATACGCGATTCAAAAACGATGATTTTTTATTTCCGGACAAAACATTACTCAATATTAAGGCTGGCGTAGGAAGTAGAAATTCCGAAGCTTCAAAGAACAGCCAGTTCTTTACCAATGTAGACCTCAGACACAATCTTTATCTGAATGACAAGAACATTATAGCACTCCGGAGCCAGAACTTCCTGCTGCAGAGCGACAGCTATATCACCAACGAGCTTTTCCGTTTTGGCGGGATAAATTCCATCAGAGGATTCAATGAAAACAGTCTTCAGGCCAATCTTTATTCTTCTATACTTACGGAATACAGATATGTTTTGGCACCAACAATCTACATCCATTCCATCATTGATTTCGGATATTATCAGGACAAGACTACAGATAACGACGGAAATCTTCTTGGACTGGGATTCGGATTTGGATTGCTGACCAAAAACGGACTTTTCAATATTGTATATGCTAACGGCAGTACTGGCAACCAGCAAATAAAACTTTCCAACTCAATTGTTCACATTAGTTTTAAGGCTAAATTTTAACATTCAGCATACATATATTACAATATAATAAAAACAAAATTAAAAAAACTATAGGTTTGTTAAGAAATATTTAAGAAATTTGGATTAACTAATTCAAACCTATATCTAATGAAAACAAAGTTAAACGGCTTGTTAACGCTTGTCCTGGCGTTAATAATGCAGATTTCTTTTGCACAGGAAAGGACAATTTCTGGTACAGTAAGTGACCAAAGCGGACTGCCCCTTCCCGGGGTAAGCGTAACCATCAAAGGAACAACAATGGGTACTCAAACCGATTTTGATGGTAAATTTCAAATAAAAGCTTCACCTCCCGACATTTTAGTTTTCAGTTTCATCGGCATGACCACAAAAGAAGTTATGGCTACAGCTAACGATTTCAACATTGTGATGGAAGACGATGCAACCCAGCTTGAAACTGTAGTGGTAACGGCTCTTGGAATAAAAAGAAATCCAAAAGAACTGAGCTATTCCACTCAAGTCGTAAAGTCTGACGAATTAAATCAGGCCAAAGCCGTAAATGCAGCCACAGCGTTAGTTGGAAAAGTGTCCGGTTTACAAATTAATACCATAAACAGCGGTGTCAATCCACAGACAAGGGTTGTATTAAGAGGCGCCAGATCCATTTCAGGAAATAACGAAGCACTGATTGTTATTGATGGTGTACCTTCTGCACTTAGCACTTTGAGTGAATTGAACCCGAACGACATCGAAAGCACCACCATCCTAAAAGGTGCCAATGCTGCGGCATTATATGGTTCTGCTGGTTCAAACGGAGCAATCATGATAACTACCAAAAAAGGACGAAATGGTAAAATGACTTTGCAATACAACTCGACTATAACTTTTGAACAGGTTCAGTTCATCCCGGACAGGCAGACAAGATTTGGTCAAGGCTGGGCAGGAGAACTTGACCCGGTTGAAAACACTAACTGGGGAGCGCCATTAGATGGCTCATTAGTTCAGGTTGGACCGGAATTGCCGGATGGATCTATCAGAGAATTTAGTTATGTAGCCCGAAAAAACAATATCAAGGACTTTTTTAATGTTGGAACTACAAAACAAAATGGCTTTTCTATCTCGCAAGGCGATGAAAATGGTAATTTATTCTTCTCTGCTCAAGATGTAAAAACAGAAGGGATTATTCCTGGTGATCTTTACCACAAAAACACCTTCCGTTTAAATACAAGCAAAAATTCCGGAAATTGGTCGGTTACAGGAAATGTTTCCTATTTTACCGATAAAACAGATATCGCAGGAAGCCTTACCGGCTCTGATGATGAAAGCAGCTTTTTTACAGATACAGAAAGTGGCCGAAGCCTTTACAGCCAACTTTTGCAAACTCCTATCAACATTCCTTTAGAAGTATACTCACAGGGAGATTTACAGGATTACTTTACAAACTATGCTTATAACCCTTATTGGATTCTGAAAAATTCACGACGCATTTCTTCTACAGAACGTTTTCAGGGATCGATTGATTTGGGCTATAAGATAAACGATTGGTTCAATGTTTTATACCGCGGTGGTGTAAGTATGTTGAGTTCTGATTTCAAACACACCAATAACGGCCATGTTTTCACAGATGGCAGTGGTAGGGAAGATTTAAACCAGGGTGTTTCTGACGGTTCGAATTTTGAGAGAAGAATTAACAGTGACCTGATGCTTAACTTTGATTTCAACCTGACTAAAGACATTACAGCCAAAATCATTTTGGGGAACAATATCAGGGATATCCGAACAAAAGAAATCGGAATACGCGGTGACAATTTAGTTGTTGAGGGATTATATAATGTTTCTTTAAGAACAGGTGAACTTCGCGGTGTTGAATTCAATTCCCGTTTGAGAAGTATCGGTCTATACGGAAGCGCCGAACTGGGCTTCAAGGACTTTTTATTCCTTAATGTTACCGGAAGAAATGACTGGTCGTCTGCTTTAATCAAAGAAAACAACTCCTACTTCTACCCTAGCTATGGTATTTCATTTATTCCTACATCAGCTTTCCCTGAACTAAAAGGAAATGTATTGAATTTTGCAAAGTTAACCGCAAGTTATACCAAAGTAGGAAACTCTACTTCCGCTTATGCGAACCAAAACACCTATGTCCGCTCTGTAGGTTTCCCTTATGGTGATCTGACATCTTTTAATTTGAGCAATACAGTTGCTTTGGCAGGATTAAAGCCGGAGTTTACTACATCAAAAGAATTTGGTTTAAATCTTGAATTCTTCAACAAAAGAATCTGGCTGGATGCGAGTTATTATATTTCAAACTCTACTGACCAGATTATTAATGCAGCAGCATCTTCATCATCTGGTGCCACAAGAGCTTTGCTAAATGCGGGGGAATTACAGACGAAGGGGCTTGAATTAGACCTGGGCTTTGTGCCAATCCAGACCGAAGATTTCAGCTGGGATTTCAGAGTGAGCTATAGTGCCCCAAAAACTGAAGTAAAAAGTTTACTACCGGGCGTTAACGAACTTTCTTTAGGTGGTTTCTCTACTGCCGGAGTTTATGCTGTTGTAGGACAGGAATATCCTATTATTAAAGGAACAGCTTATGAAAGAGACGACCAGGGCAGAGTAATTATCGACCAGGCAACAGGAAACCCAATCCAATCATCAGCTTTGAAAAATCTGGGAAAAACAACTCCTGATTACATCGTTGGCCTTTCAACCAACTTTAATTATAAAGGATTCAGACTTTCTGCTGTTTTTGATTACAGAACAGGACACGTATTTTATAATGAAATAGGTCAAATGCTTGATTTCACAGGTTCGTCAGTACAAAGTGCGCAGACAGGAAGGTTACCATTCGTATTCCCTAACTCTTCTTACCAAACAGCACCTGGAGTATATACTGCCAATACAAGCATTCCAACTTCCAGCGGAGGACAACCTTTTTGGGATTCGGTTTACAGCAACATTGCAGAAAACTATGTGATTGATGCAACAGCTTTCAAATGCCGCGAAATAGCACTTAGCTATTCATTCCCTAAAAAAGTATTAGACAACTCTCCTTTTGAAGGCATTACCATTGGAGCAAACGCACGCAACGTATTCATGATTTTGCCTAAGGCAAACCGATATACAGATCCTGAATTTGGATTTACTACAGGAAATGCTGTTGGGGTAGGAACCGTAAATGAAGTTCCTCCAACCAGAAGCTACGGTTTCAATGTTACATTAACTTTCTAATTCAAGAAATGATGAAAAATATATTCAAAAAAAGCTCCTTATTAATTGCCTCTTTTTTCTTGCTATTTTCCTGCAGCGATTATTTGGACATCAATGAAGATCCAAACAACCCCACTAATGTGAAGCCGGAATTACTTCTGGCAAGCGCTCAAAATTCAGGAGCAAGAAAACTCAATGTAAGAATGAACCATGTGGGTAATTTTATGGTTTACAACTGGTCAAATAACATTGAAGAATTTATTGCCTATCAGGATGAGATGCAATATATCGTAAACAGTACATTCTATGATGACACCTGGGATGACCTGTATTTGACCTTGGCTAACTTTCATAAGATTGAAAAGACATCTTTAGAAAACTACGAAAATTATCAGGCAATCGCCAAAATAATGAAAGCTTTCTATTTCCAGTATCTTGTAGATTTATATGGAGATATTCCTTATACTGAAGCACTGCAACGTGATTTGGAACTGACTCCTGCCTATGATGACGCAGAAGCTGTTTATGATGATTTAATTGTACAATTAGATGCAGCAATCGAACTTATCAAAAACGCACCTTCTTCGGCATTGGATCCTGCCAACAATGATATCATGCTTCACGGAGACATGGATGAATGGATAAAATTTGCCAACACCGTAAAGATGAGAATCCTTATCCGTCAATCCGGAATGCCTTCGAAACAGGCCTATATTGCCGATAAGTTCCAGGACATTATTGATGAAGGCAGTGGTTTCATAACTGAAAACGTAACAAACAATCCCGGCTACATTACGAGTACCGGAAAAATGAATCCGTTTTTTGAAACTTATGGAACAACATTATCTGGAAGTCCAACGAGTGACAATAGAGCAGTAAAAGGTACGCAATATACTATTGACTATCTTAACAGCACAAATGACACCAGACTTGAAAAAATCTATGCCCCAATTCCTGGCGGAGGTTTTGCCGGAATAAACCAGGGTGCTCCAGACGAGCAAGGAACAGTGGTTGTGCCATACTCAGGATTAGGAAATGGAGTACTTAAAAACTTTACCCAGGATGCTTATATTCTAACAGCCGCAGAAAGCTATTTCCTTCAGGCTGAAGCAGTGGCAAGAGGCTATATTGCCGGAAGTGCTCAAAATCTTTATGAATCAGGAATCGAGGCCTCATATGAAACTTTAGGGCTTACAGCTGCTCAGGCAAACACTTACTATTCACAAGCTACCAACCTTGTGGGATGGAATGCTTCTGCAGGAAATGAAATCGAAGCCATCATAACACAAAAATGGATTGCCTTAAACAGTATTAACGGTATCGAATCCTGGATTGAATACACCAGAACCGGATTCCCATCAGGCATTCCTTTATCATTAATTGCAAGCAGGCCACAACGTCCAATTAGATTAATGTATCCTAACTCAGAATATGTGGCCAACTCTGCAAATGTTCCTAACCAGACAACGGATGACGCTTTTACATCACCTATTTTTTGGGATAACTAATTAAAATGTGAAACATGAAAAAAAATAAATTCAAATTCGCAGCTATTGCGATCATATTGGCCCTGTTCTCATCTTGTCTTGTAGATGATGATGTGACAGATTTTGGTGCCGGGACAAACCTTGTTGACTTTCCGTCTGGCTCTATTGACGGAACATTTGATATTGGAATGGACGAAGCAGAATTTCAGGTTCCTGCCCGTTTAGTAGGTGGTAACGGCTCTGCTGCTCCATCAGATATTATAGTTACGTATGAAGTAGATCCCGCCAAGACAACAGCTGTTGAAGGCACAAACTTTGTCATTTTAAACAACGGGACATTTACATTCCCGGCAGGAGAAACTCAGGCCACATTCCCAATTAAGATACTCCCTTCTTCATTGGACCCTGAATTACCTGTTCCATTGACTATTGCCCTGAAATTGACTGCTGCTACAGGAAGTTTCCCGGTAGGAGTTTCAACAAAAGAATCTACCGGTACTATCATAATCAACCTGAAACCATTGTGTCCAATTACAGATGATCTGTCAGGAACACATACCTATACTCAGACATCTATGCAATATGGTGACGGAGAAGGAACAGGTACAGGAACGGGAATTGCGGGTACTATCAGCGGTACAGTAACATGGACTGAAACCGAACCAGGAAAATACAGTCTTGACGATGCCTCATTCGGATTGTATGGAGCTATCTACGACGACGACCCTGCTGTTGGACCTAATGGCGCCTTTTTAACATGGGTATGCCGCGAATTTCTTTTCAGCGGTTCGGACCAGTATTCCGATACTTTCACCTATAACATTGTCAGTGTTACAGGACCTGTTATGGTCTTTACCTGGAGAAATACATGGGGTGATGGCGGTACCGTTACCTTAACCCGCGAAGGCGGTGTTGATTGGCCGGATATCTTCCAGACCAACTAATTGATCAAAACAAGTATAAAACAAAGGCCGGCAGAATCGAATTCGCCGGCCTTATTTTATTTCTTTACAACTTTATCCTATCTTTGCCACCATGGAAAAAGGACATCAAATTTTTGGGATTAGAGCTATCATAGAAGCTATTCAGGCGGGAAAAGAAATAGACAAAGTATTTATACAGAAAGACGCTCAGGGCGAACTGATGAAAGACTTGATGAAAGTCATGAAGCGTGCCGGAGTAAATTTTTCTTACGTGCCTGTAGAAAAGCTAAACAAGCTAACTCCAAACAACCATCAAGGTGCTGTTGCCACTATTGCGCCGGTTTCTTTCCACAATCTTGAAACGCTTATAGAAACTGTGATGGAAAGCGGAAAGACTCCCCTTTTCCTTATTTTGGACCAGATATCCGATGCCCGAAATTTTGGGGCTATTATCCGTACTGCAGAGTGTACCGGAGTCGATGGAATCATCATTCAAAAACAGGGTGCCGCTCCCGTTAACGGAGATACCGTAAAAACATCGGCAGGTGCTGTTTTTAATGTTCCAATCTGCAAAGTAGAACACATCAAAGATGCCATTTTCCATCTTCAGGGATCAGGCATAAAAGCTATCGCTGCTACAGAAAAAACAGACCAGAACATTTATGACTTGTCACTAAACGAACCTATAGCCATTATCATGGGTTCTGAAGACCGTGGGGTGAATCCTTCCGTTTTGAAAATTGTAGATGAAAAGGCCAAGTTGCCAATGTTTGGAACTATTGCTTCATTGAATGTATCGGTTGCCTGTGGCGCTTTCCTTTATGAAACAGTAAGACAGAGAAGTTAGGTATTCTCTTCTGTCCCATCTTCATTATTTTCCGGATTACCTTCTGAATTATCACGGACAATTGTATAAAAGACATTATAATTGGATCTGAAGAAATCCTCATTGCCTGTTTCATCATCAACATTAGGTTTTGGAAGATTTTGGAAATTGCCGTTTTCATCAAAATGCCTCATAAACATATCTTCTTCCGGATTAAAGTCCGGCCGTTCCCAGTCATACACAATCGGTTTCTGATATTCCGGAGTTTTAATGACCAATGAGAAAACATATCCTGTTATGAGTCCAGACAAATGGCCCTCCCAGGAAATTCCCTGCTGAACGTTTGGAAAAATATACCACACCATACCTCCATACAGCAGTATAATTGTTAGGGATAAGGCAACAAGCCTGTAATATCGGGTTTGTATTCCTTTAAAAAAGATAAAGCTGACCAAAACATAAATCAAACCGCTGGCGCCAATATGATAGGATTCCCGACCGATAACCCATGTCAAAAAGCCAGAGAGCAATATTCCATATCCAAGCACTGCCAGAGTCTGGTTTCTATAAAAGAAACGCATTGCTGCTATTAAAAGAAACAGCGGAATCGAATTATTATAAAGATGTTGGATATCACCATGAAGAAACGGGCTGAATAAAATTCCCCTCAATCCGGAAAAAGTTCGCGGATAAATTCCAAATTCTGTAAGATTGAGTTTAAAACGTACTTCTGCCCAAAAAATAATCCACAAAAGAACTACGGAAAATAATGGCCAGGCCAAAACCGAAGGCGAGAATCGTAAATTTTTATCATCCATTGCTTTTAGGATTTTTTTTACCAAAAACTGTCAAAAACTTATCCACTTTTATTTTCGTGCTATTTTGTCAGCATTTGAAATCAGGCAAACTGTTTTACCTCACATAAGATAAAATATAGGCCTTCAGAAATTTCACAAAAGTTTATGCTGTGTTCCTTAAAAAAAACTTCTTCAAATTCAGTAATTTTACAAAATGGAAGCACCGTTAGCAGAAAGAATTCGCCCGCAACAACTTGAAGATTATTTAGGTCAACCGCAACTAGTAGGCCCTAACGGGTCATTGACCCATCAGATTGCAAAAGGCATCATTCCTTCATTAATTTTTTGGGGACCACCGGGAACAGGAAAAACTACCCTGGCCCAAATTATTGCACAGGAGTCCAAACGTCCGTTTTATATCCTAAGCGCTATTAATTCCGGCGTAAAAGAAGTGCGTGATGTTATTGAAAAAGCCAAGCAAAGTGGCGGTTTGTTCACTGCCAAAAATCCAATCCTATTTATTGATGAGATTCACCGTTTCAGCAAATCGCAGCAAGATTCCTTATTAGCCGCTGTAGAAAAAGGCTGGGTAACATTGATAGGTGCCACAACTGAAAATCCTAGTTTTGAAGTAATTCCCGCATTACTGTCGCGTTGTCAGGTTTATATATTGAATGCCTTTTCAAAATCAGATTTGGAGGCGTTGCTTGAACGGGCAATGAAAACCGACGTCTATCTGAAAGAAAAAAACATTGAATTAAAAGAAACGGAAGCTTTATTAAGGCTTTCGGGTGGAGATGGCAGAAAGTTGCTCAATATTTTCGACCTCGTCGTTAATGCTTCCAACGATGAAAAAATCATAATTACGAATGATTCCGTACTAAAACTGGTACAGCAAAATACGGTTTTATATGATAAGACCGGTGAACAGCACTATGACATTATTTCCGCATTTATAAAATCCATCCGCGGTAGTGATCCAAATGGGGCCGTTTATTGGCTGGCCCGCATGATTGAAGGAGGTGAAGATGTCAAATTTATTGCGAGACGTATGCTGATTCTTTCCAGCGAAGATATTGGCAATGCAAACCCTACAGCCTTTATCATGGCAAACAATACGTTTCAGGCAGTTTCAACCATTGGCTATCCGGAAAGCAGGATTATTTTAAGCCAGTGCGCCATTTATCTGGCAACTTCGCCTAAAAGCAATGCTTCGTATACGGCAATTGGAAAAGCACAGCAAATAGTAAAACAGACAGGCGACCTGCCTATTCCGCTTCATTTAAGAAATGCACCAACAAAATTGATGAAAGAACTGGGTTATGGTGAAGATTATAAATATGCCCACGATTATCAAAATAATTTTGCGGAGCAGGAATTCCTTCCCGATGAAATAAAAAACACCCCTATCTATGTTCCTGGAAATAATTCCAGAGAACAGTCAACAAGGGAATTTTTAAAAAATCGTTGGAAAGACAAGTACGGTTATTAAAACTTAATCAAAAGTTTTTCTGAAACCGGCTTATCGTCTTTATAATATTCCAGTACCCATTCATTATTTTTTCTGATTAATGCCCCGTTAATGGTATCAGATTGCACTGTGAAATAGTCCGGATGAGAAGTCTTGAAAATTTTGAATACCACTTTAGGCGTCTTATCTACCAATTGGTAACCATTAGAAATTGGCTGCGCAAAAAGCATATTAGGAGTATCTTCCGGCTCAACAGAAGATTTAGGGGTTTCTACCTTTTTAGCCGATTCCGGTTTATAAACCGTTCCGTTATAGTTATATCCAAAAGTAAACAGTGATTTGAAAGCATCATTCAGTGCCTCCGGATAAGCAATTTTATATTCTTTGGTTTTGCTTACTCCAACATCACTTCTGTTAATCTCTACATTATTACAATCCCTAAATACGACAACCAGTTTTGTTGACAATAAAGAACTTATTTTTTCCACATCAACAAAAATCCTGCTACATCTTTCTCCGGCTGTTTCTAATGGCAAATCTTCATTTGAATAGAAAGCCTCAAATCCCATCTTTGTCAGATTAAATTTTGTAATAGTGTTGAGCCTGTACTCATTTGGCTCACTCAAAAAATCAAACTTTACAGGAACGATAGCATATTTGTAATCATTTAATGAACGTTGTGCCAAAGCAGATAAAGAAACAAATAAGAAGAGTATTAGGATGTTTTTTTTCATAACTAGAGGTTTAAAGATATTTTTTTAAGGCCAGCAGATGGTTTACCTGCTTGATATTAGGGTGGATTTCTAAATTGTGTTCGTTAAAAAAGATAGCGTCAAGCCCCACATTCAAGGCTCCTTCGATATCGGCTTCCAGATTGTCACCAATCATGATGCTTGTTTCTTTATTACATTTTGCCAAATCCAAAGCATAATTAAATATTTCCGGATGTGGTTTTTTTACACCCGCATTTTCAGAATTGGTAATGGTTTCAAAATAATGCACAATTTTAGAATTGACCAGCTTATTATTTTGTATCTGGTGGAATCCGTTTGTGATGATATGCAGCCTGTATTTTGGTTTCAGGTATTCCAACAACTCTATTGCTCCTTCATAGAGGTGGTTGAACTGCGGAAGATAACTGATGTATTCTTCTGCTAAAAAATGAATCATTTCGTCATGGACCTCAATTTTCATGTGGTCAAAAACATCTTTCAGTCTTCCATAGCGCAATTCTTCCTGTGTCACCTTATCGTCCTGGTAAAGCTTCCAGTATTTAATATTTACAGGTACATATAACGAAATAAACTCCTGAATATCCACCTCAACTTTGTGTTTTTTCAGGATGGTATCAAATGCCAACGCAGAATTCTTTTCAAAGTCCCATAAGGTATGGTCCAAATCAAAAAAAACGTCTGAAATTTTAGTTTCCAATTTATTTTCCTTTTACAATTACGGCATCTTCAATATGATAGATCCAATCTTCTACATCATTTTCATTTATACGGAAATTGCCTTCCAAAGTTACATACTGATCCGTTTTCAACTTTGGAGTACCTCCCCTGAACTTTATTCCCATAATCGTTTCCGGCCCTGCCTGTCCGCAGAAAAAACAGGCTGCAAAAACATTTTTGCTGAGTGCATAGGTGGTATTGTCTATCGGGACGATGAAGCCTGACATGGCAATCCTCTTTTTGTTTTTTGTCTTTAAGGTAGAATTGATTATTGGGTACATGACACCTTCAGGATAATCCTTGGTTGTTTTTTTTACAAACTTGATAGCCCCCAGCAATTTCCAGTTTAAAGTATCGGTCACGATAAGAGATTTTGCTTCCGATTTAGAAAAAGCTCCTGCTTTTGGCAAAAAACCTGCTTGCTGTACTGAAAATGAATCTGATTCTTTTCCCTTTACATTTATATAAATTGCGCCTAAAAAAAGAAAAAGCGCTATGAAAAAATAAGTCTTACGCATTTGCTAAAGTTTTTGAAATATTCAATCGGTATGCTTTTATGGCGGGAATTCCTGCCGCCAATATGCCTACAAAGATAGTTACTATAAATAAAATTCCTTCTTTCTCCCATACAAAAGCAAACGGATCAAAAGTCATTTTATACTCCTCATCTGTTGAAGAAGAAATTAAAAACAATGCAATCCTTCCAACAATAGTGCCGAAAATAAATCCGACAAAGCAAAGTAATATGCTTTCAAACAATACCAGGCTAAGCAATTGTAATCGACTGGCTCCGCCAACCCTCAGTAGGGCGAATTCGTATTTCCGTTCTTTCAATGTTGTATAAAGCGCTATAAAAATACTGATTCCGGATATAAGCATGATTCCGTATGCCAGATACTGTAAAGCCTGAAGTCCTATCCCGAATAAGGAAAACAGTCTGTTAATTTCGATTGCAGGAGAAGCTGCCTGCATTTTTGTATTCTGGGCAATCAATCTCGGCCAGGTCACGAAACCCATTTTATTCCTGAATTTTATCAATACGGCAGTTATTTCTTTCCCTTCTTCAGATACCGGCATTGCTGCTTCGTGATTGTGATGTTCGTGTTCATCGCCTTCAAAGTGAATATGTCCTTCTTCTCCATGTTCCGGATTTTCGTCTGCATGCTCGTGGTTTTCATGCATAGCCCATACACTAGGGATGTTACACAAAATAAGATTGTCGATTACTTTTCCGGTAGGACTTGCAATACCGCTGACTTTATATGCAAATTCTTCATGAACCTCACCTTCGGCCGCATCTCCATGCGACCCGAAAAACTTATCTCCTACTTTTATATTTAGTTTTTTTGCAATTTCGGCACCGATAACAACTTCAAAATCGGATTGAAATATCTTTCCCTGAGAGACAGTTGCCCCAAATTTATCAAGATAAGCGGGTGTTGTTCCTACAATTTTAAATCCCCTGTAGTTATCTCCAAAAGCCAAAGGTATAGCGCTTTTTACAAAAGGATGTTTCATCCATGTTTTTGCTTCGCTGTAACTAATATTTCCTGTTGGCGCATCAACCTGATATACTGAAGAAAGAATCAGCTGCAACGGACTTCCCTGTGCCCCCAAAACAACATCAACACCATCAATATTACTTGAAAATTGCTTTTCAAATTGTTCCTGAAGCAGAATCAATAATGAAATTATGGCAACACTTGCCGTCAGCAAAATAATACTCAAAGTGGTATTCAAGGGTTTGAACCAAATATTTTTCCAGGCTAATCTGCCAATCATGCTAATGTAATTTGATTAGAAAAACGATCTTTTAGTCTTTGGTCGTGCGTAACAATAATGAGTGCCGCACCATATTCTTTTGACAATTGCGAAAGCAGGTCGGCTACCTTATAGGCATTCTCATCATCAAGGCTTGACGTGGGTTCGTCTGCCAAAAGCAATTGGGGCTCATTCACCAAAGCTCTGGCTATGGAAACTCTTTGCTGCTGCCCAATACTCAAACGTGATGTAAGCTTGTGTATTTGATCAGACAGTCCCAGTTCTGACAAAAGTAATTTTGCTTTTTCGTCTGCTTTTCGTCCAGTTGCCAGCCAGGAAGAAAGAACAACATTTTCAAACACAGAAAATGCCTCTACAAAATGGGATTGCTGGAGTATTAACCCAATATTTTTGCCTCTGAATTTGTCCAGGTTCTTATTGGAAAGGGTTTCGATATTGACATCGCCTATACGGATAGAACCTGATTGGGCTTTCAGCAACCCACCCAAAAGGTGAAGCAATGTTGTTTTTCCTTTTCCGGAGCCGCCGGTAATCAAAAGTACTTCGCCGCTATTTAAGGAAATATCAGGAAAATTAAAATTTGCTTTCCCATTATAAGAAAAAGCCAGATTTTTAGTCTGAATCATAACTAAAGTCATTTCTGCAAGTGCCTGCAAGATACTGAAATACTTTAATATAAATTGTTAAGCCAAACTTATAAAATATAGCCTTGAAAAGCGAATGAAGCGAAACAATCAAAGTTGCTCCTGCTTAGAAGGTTAATATAATAATAGAAATGCAATTTTCAGAATTATCGGAAACATCAGATAAGAAATGGGGTTCTAAATTGAAACGTCAGCTAAAAATTAGGTGGAAAATAAGGATCATTAAGAAGTCCGTTCTCATTGGCAAAATTTATTAGTTCGAGAGAATTTTTGACATCAAACTTTTGAAGCAGGTTTCTTCTGTGGGTTTGTATGGTTAAAAAACTTAAAAATAACTCTTCTGAGATTTCTTGTGTAGACTTCCCTTTTATTAATAGAGCCAATATTTCTTTTTCTCTTTTGGTCAGCCTCGGAATCGATTTTAAATCAGCTATCTGTATTTTATCCAACATAGCCTGTACTTCTTTTCCAAATACGATTTTCCCTTTTGCCGCCTCTTTTATGCAATGGATATATTCATCATTTTTAGCTGTTTTTAATAAATAACCGGAGGCGCCCTGTTTGATCATCTGTAATACAATACTTCTTTCTGCCTGACTGCTGATTCCCAATATAATCATTTTGGGATATTTCCTTTTCAAATCAAAACAAATATCGATTCCGTTATTATTTCCAAAGAAAATATCCAATAGCAGGACATCAATTTTGTCAATTGCTTCAAAACCATACAGTTCTTCGCTTTGGTTAAAACCACCCAGCAGATTAAATTCTGTGTGGTTTGAAAAAAGTGTTGTCAAACCTTCAACAATCAAAGGATGGTCATCTAAAATGACAATATTCAACTTTTTATTTTCCATAGTCTGTCAGACATCAAGTTCTATATTATAGGAAGTTCCTCCGGAACTACTTTCACAGTCAAGGCTTCCATGTAAAAGTTCTATTCTGCTTTTTATATTTTTGATTCCAAGTCCCTGGTTTTCTTCAATCTCTGAAATATTAAAACCAACTCCATTATCTTCTATTGAAATATAAAACCGGTTGCCATTCTGGCTGCAAGAAACTAAAATCTGAGTGGCTTTTGAATGTTTTAGCGCATTGTTTAATAATTCCTGAACGATTCTAAAAATATTTGTTTGCGTAGTGAGTGGCATTGAATTATCAATTTCATACGAATGAAATTCAATCGAAACAGTATCAGAACGCAATGTAAAACACAAATCGCCAAGGGCTTTTTCCAAACCTAATTTCAGTAAAGATTCCGGAACCAGATTATATGAAATCTGCCTTAACTCAGCTATGGACGTTTCTAAAATAGTATTGATTCTGCTATCATTATAATCGTTTTTATTTTGTGTATTTGCAAATATAATTTTCAAAGCCGATAGCTTACTACCTATACTATCATGCAAGTCCCGGGCTACCCTTTTTCTTTCAGCTTCTTCTACATTAATCATGGTTTGCATGATTTCTATTTCTTTTTCCCTTTTTAAATTATTTAGTTTCTGAAAATGGTTTATTTCTTTTTGGGCTGTTATTTTCTTTTGGTTTTTTAAATTCTTCCAAATAAAATAAGCGAAAATCAATACACATACGAGAGCAAAAGACAACAATAAAAGAAAAAGCATATTTTTTCTCTGATTTAATAGTGTTGCCTGTTTTTCAATAGTCAGCTCTTTTATCTTATTTTCATTTTCCAATTTATTGTATTTGGCCTCAATGTCTGCTATTTTTTCAGCCTCAAACATTTGACTCAGGCTATCTTTTAATTGAATGTATTGCTCATTATAGACATAAGCCTTTTCAAAATCATTTAATTTCCGGTAAATTTTAGACAGTTCATAAGAATAATAGGCCCTATCCTTAATATTCATTCCACCGGTTTTAAAAACGTCCAGCAGCAAATCTTTAGCACTTTCAATTTTATTTTGAAGAATAAAGACCTCATATTTCATGAGTTTGAATCTTTGTTCCAGAGCAGAATCCTTATTAAGTTGCGATAACCTTACACCATTATCATAATCCGAAATAGCCTGCTCATAGTTCTTAATCTCCTGATTCAAACTCCCTTTTGCAAAATAATATTCAATATATAACGATTTCAACGGATAGGATTTCAACAAATCTTCAGCTTTTTGCAAATATTCAAAAGCTTCATTCGTTTTTTTCTGAACAGATAAAACCTCAACATTAAACAAATACAATTCTATTAAATCCTCATTGTATCTGTTCTTTTTGCTCTTTCCCTGTTCCAAAGTACTGATTGACAGATCCAGATAATATTTTGTTTTGGCAATGTCTTCATTATTATAAAAAACAACGGCAATTAATTTATATAGATTAGACAGTTCCTGACTATCCTTGCTTTTCTTTGCTACCGGAATCGCTTCCTTTACCAAAACCTCTATTGTTTGTAAGGGTTCATTTTCCCGCTGATATAGGAGTCCGATATTAAAAAGTATTTTAGACCTTAATATGTATATTTCCCTGCTGTTGTATTTTTTTAAGGCTTCGTCTGCTTTTCGGAACTTCTGCAGATTCTCTTTTGTCAGGCTAAAAAAAAGCGAATTATAATAACAGGAGAGGTCTTTTAAATAGCTATTGTTTTTTACTAACTCATTGGCTTTTTTTAAGTGGGTTCTTCCCAACTCTTTCTTATCAACATTTTTAGTATAAATATAAGCCAGCCTGTAATTCATAATGCAACGGAGACTATCTGATTTACTGGTAGAAATTGCATTTTTCAGGCTATCAATTGTAACCTCATAATCATTTAATGTGCTGTTATTTTGAGCATGTCCCAGACAGGTAGCAAACAAGAGGAAAACAAGATGCAATCGCTTCATTTTGTAGAGATAAGCCACAAATGTAAAGACCATTATTCGGATTCTGAATAAAAGGCAGAAAATTACCTGATTTCAGGTAATCATATATACCTTTTTATGATTAGAAGCAAATTAAACCTCCTCTATAAATTTGTCTGACATCTAATAACCATCTAATCAATTAAAAAAATTAAATGAAAAAGCTTATCAATTTATCCGTGCTTTTGCTCACTCTTTCTGCATTCGCGCAATCTTCGCTTGAAAAAGGCAAAATTCAATTAAACGCCGGCTTTGGGACATCTAACTGGTCGACGCCTGTTTATGTTGGTGCAGATTACACGATTTCGAATCCAATTACTGTGGGAGTTGAGGCGTCTTATCAGTCTTATACTACCTATGGCATTAAAAGTACCATAATAGGTTTGCAGGCCAACGGGAATTATCATTTTAATGAATTGCTGAAAATTCCGAATGAATGGGATGTTTATGCAGGACTTAATTTAAATTACTATAACTGGAAATTCAAAGATTCGGAAACTAACACTTATCTGGTTGATGACAAACCTTTTGGAGTTGGAATTCAAATTGGCGGAAGGTATTTCTTTAATGAGAGATTTGCTGTAAATCTAGAGCTCCGAAGTGGAAATGTTACAACAGGAGGAAAAATTGGCATTACTTATCTGTTAAATTAAAAGTACCATCTCTAAAAAACAAAAACTATGAAAACAATAAAAACATTTTTTTCCATCTTATTAATTGCCATTACTGTTTCCTGTAGCAGTGACGATGGCGACGGCAATCCAATACCTACACCCACACCGATTAAAACTGCAAAATTTGAAATAACGGGTAACTTTACCGGTCATATATTTATAGTTTATAATAACAATGTCACCGGAAACACAACTGAAACAGTCACTTCATTGCCATGGAGCAAAACAATTGAATATCCTGATAACGTCATGGGTATTGGCATTAGTGGTAATGCCGTAATGCAAAATCCCGGTGTTGCAGGTCAAACGGCCAGCTTAAAAATCTATTATGACAACAACGTTGTGAGGCAAAGCAATAAAATTGCTGACGTTAATGGTACATTTAGTTTTGAAAGCCTGGCTTTTATTTTTCCTTAACACCCTAATTATTAATACGTTTACAAAAAAACATCCTGTTTAAGGAAGAGAAATGGCTGATAATTAAGTAAAAGAAAATATATTTAGAAAAAAATAAATTCAGTTAAGCCAAATAATCATGAAGCAATTATTTAAGTATGTTTTTCTTTTCACTTTAAAAATTTCAGCACAAACCAATACAGAAACTTATCAGTTTTCAAAAGATATTGCAGCCAAAATCGAAAAAGACACACTGGCATGGAAATATCAAATGGGAGCAACAGATTATTCCATAAACGGATATTATAAACAGGCTTTAGAAACCTGGGATAAAAACGGAAGACCCGCACGAAAAATCAGCAAAGAAGATAGTTTGTACTTCACTTCTTTCAGGCAAAAGAATGCAAAGGACTATATCATAAATCGCTCAAAAGACGAGAAAATCATCATCATCAATGAAGCACACCATAACAACAGGCACCGTGTTTTTACGACTTCGCTTTTACAAGGTTTGTATGATAATGGTTATCGCTTCTTTGGTTTGGAGGCACTCGCTGATACGGAAATAAATGACCGGAAATTTCCTGTCATGGAAAGTGGTTTTTATGTAAAAGAACCACAGATGGCAAATATGTTAAGCGAAGCATTAAAAATTGGTTTTGTTTTATTTGAGTATGAAGCATCTGATGGGAAAAATGGTAAAGAAAGAGAAATTGAACAAGCTGCCAATATTGCCCGATTAGTCAAGGAAAATCCAAATTCAAAATTTTTAATCCATTGTGGCTTCGACCATGTAATAGAAGGAATTCCACCAAGCAAAAGTTGGGAAAGAGCTATGGCTGGCCGATTAAAAGACGAAACAAATATTGATCCTTTCACGATTGATCAGGTATATTATACGGAAAAAGGTGATATTAAATTCACCAGTCCTTATGTCTTGATGGCGAATCCTAAAAAATCGGTAATCCTGATCAATGGAGCCGGAAAATTATTTAATGGCGGAGAAACAAACGATCAGACCGATTGCAGGATAATTCATCCTATTACGGAATACGAAAACGAAAGGCCTGATTGGTTATTATTAGATGGGAAACGAAAAACATATACGGTTCCAAAATCTAAAATTACCGAATATCCTGTTTTGGTTCTTGCCTACCGAAAAAATGAATACGAAAAAAATGGAGTTCCTGCAGACATTATTGAAATCCTAAATAAGGAAACAAAGACAAATCTTATTTTAGACAAAGGCATTTATAAAATAATTATTAAGGATAAAAATTATAAGATTATTCACGAATTTGATGCAAAAATAAAATAACCCATCATCTTCAATTTTTAATATGCCTTTTTTGAACCTTTAATATAAAAAAAATGAAAAGACACATTGGCATATTACTATTGCTGTTATCATCTGTATATGGTAAAGCCCAAACCAAATTACCCGAGTTTAATGACAAGCCGGCCTATTTCAATGCCACCACAAATGAGCTGATTGAGTTGGAGAAATCACAATACAACACTATGGCAAAGGCCAAAGGATTATTTAGTGCGGAGGGCGGTTTTTATTTAAACGGAATCAAATCGTCTGTTACCATTAAAAACAAAAGCACTTTAAAATTCATTGTTAAAGTAACTCCCGGAACCGATCCGACTTCTGTTTTTGATTTAGTAAAATTTGAAATCCGAAAAGATAAAAGGGTTTTGATTACCACGAAAGCAAAAGCAACCAGCACATCAACTTCATTCGACAAGATTAATTATACGATTGAAAAAGTAAAAGACGGCTATTATTACTTAGTCGTTAAAAATCTCGCTTCAGGAGAGTACTTTTTTGGATCCGGGGACTTCATGTTTGCTTTTAGTTTGGAATAAGAAACTGATCTGGTGCAACATCCTTGCAAGGATGTTGCACTTCTCAAACCTATAAAATACCGTTATCTGCAAAACTGTAATAATCATTTTCGGTAATTATTACGTGATCAAAAACCCGTATGTCGAGGCTTTCTCCTGCTGCTTTTAATTTTTTAGTTATTATTCTGTCAGATTCACTTGGATATAATACCCCTGAAGGATGGTTGTGTGCCAGAATTATTGCTGTTGCATTATGCTCGATTGCTATTTTAAAAACAAGGCGGGCATCTACTACGGTTCCTGTCATTCCGCCTTTACTCAATCTCCATTTGTGAGCAATTCTATTGGAGTTGCTAAGAAATAGGATCCAGAATTCTTCATGTGCAAGTTCACCTATAACAGGTTGCATCGTTTCAAAAACCACCCTGCTTGTAGCAATTCTCCTCGATGGCACGGCTTCTTCAGAGCGCCTTCTTCGGCCCAATTCAACAGCCGCAAGAATTGTAATCGCCTTTGCCTCTCCAATGCCGTGATAAGTGAGGAGTTTTTCAATAGATAGCTTTCCTATCCCATTTAGACTTTTAGCATCTGCCAAAATTCGCTTGCTTAAGTCTACAGCACTTTCGGTATGATTTCCGGTACGTATCAGGATAGCTATAAGCTCTGCATTGCTTAGGGCTTCCTGCCCTTTATGCATTAGTTTCTCTCTTGGTTTGTCATCTTTTGCCCAATCCTTGATTGGAAATGTTTTTGTTTTTTTCGCTTCTTTTCCCTGCATGGCGTTGAAATTAAATCTAATAAGTGAATATACGAATATATACTATAAAAAAATACCCCTATTAAATTTAACCGAAATTATAAGATATATCATACCTCTGCCGTTATAGTTAAAAAAATAACTGCCATGAAATATTTCATTTCTCTTACCTGTTTTCTTTTCATTGCCGCTATTATAGAAAAAAGTTTTCCGGAGAAACTTTCGGATGCGGCAATTATGCTGACTAAAGACAAGGTCGTCTATGACCCGGGCTATTTTTCCATCAGCTATCCTAACGGCGATGTACCGAAAGGAAAAGGCGTTTGTACAGACGTTGTTATCAGGGCATACAGAAAACTGGGGATTGACCTGCAGAAAGAAGTACATGAAGACATGAAAAAAAACTTCTCAAAATACCCTCAAAAATGGGGACTCAAAAAAACAGATCCCAATATTGACCATAGAAGAGTACCTAATCTTCAGGTTTTCTTCACACGATTCGGTAAAAGTTTAGAAGTAACCGATAAAGCTTCAGATTATAAGACAGGCGATTTGGTAACCTGGATGATCAATGATAAAATGCCCCATATTGGAATTGTGACCAATCGAAAATCAGCCGATGGGAAACGGAACCTGATTGTGCATAATGTTGGAGCCGGCCAGGTTTTGGAAGATTGCCTTTTCCAATATAAAATAACAGGACACTACCAATTTAAAAAGTAAGCGGACCTGCTTCCTGAAAGGAATAACAGTTCCGCTAATCATCATAGTTTATTTATAGAAGCGTTTTTACCTCATCAAAATTAAGTCCTCCATAATTTCCGGAACTCATTAGCAATAATGCAATTTTCTCCGTATCAAATTTAAGGTGGAAAAGGTATTCTTTAAATGCAGCCGGATTGGTGTAAATAATCAGGTCTTCGCGATTGAATGATTTTGCAATCTGATCATAGGTTACTTCTTCCAGTTGTTTGATTTTGACGGCATCCGGCGAATAGAAAACCACCGCCACATCTGCAGCATCAAGGGCTCCCTCATATTCTTTCAGGAATTCAGCATTCAGGCTACTGTAGGTATGCAATTCCAGACAGGCAATCAGTTTTCTGTCCGGATATTGTTCTTTCACCGCTTTTGTAGTGGCAGCCACTTTGCTCGGCGAATGTGCAAAATCTTTATAGGCAACATTGTTTTTATTTTCCGCAATTTTCTCCAAACGTTTTGAAGCTCCTTTAAAACTGGAAATCGCCTCATAAAAATCGGCTTCGTCAACGCCCATATTCTGACATATCCATTTGGCACCGGCCAGATTATTCAGGTTGTGGGCTCCAAAAACTTCAATTGGCATATTTCCTTCCGGAGTTTCAAGCAATGTTATTCCATTCTCAACTGTATAATTTGGCGTTGTGTATGGAATTTTGCGGATAGGATTTGTAGCTGCTTCCGCTACCCTTTTTACTTCCGCATCATCTTCGTTATAGACAAGAATCCCTCCGTTGGTTATTTTTTGAATGAAAATCTCAAACTGTTCCACATAATTTTCATAGGTTGGAAAAACATTAATATGGTCCCAGGCAATTCCTGAAATCAAAGCAATATTGGGCTGATAGAGATGAAATTTTGGTCTTCTGTCCATTGGAGATGATAAATATTCATCTCCTTCAAGAACAATAAAATCATTTTCTTCTGTTAGATGCACCATCGTATCAAAACCTTCTAATTGCGCTCCAACCATATAGTCTACATTGATGCCATGGTAATGCATAACATGCAAAATCATGGAAGTAATGGTAGTTTTTCCATGCGAACCGCCAATTACTACTCTTGTCTTATTTTTTGACTGCTCGTATAAAAACTCTGGATATGAAAAAATCTTTAATCCTAATTCCTGTGCTTTTAAAAGTTCCGGATTATCAGCTTTGGCATGCATGCCCAGAATAACCGAATCAATATCTGAAGTGATTTTTTCAGGAAACCAGCCCAACTCTTCAGGCAGCAGTCCTCTTTTTTCCAAACGTGTTTTGGAAGGCTCAAAAACAGCATCATCACTACCGGTCACCTGGTATCCTTTTTCATGTAATGCAATGGCAAGATTGTGCATTGCGCTGCCTCCAATGGCTATAAAATGTGTTCTCATCTATTCAAATATATGGATAGGATATTAATTATGTTTTGCTTATTTCAGCATATTCTTCTAAAACAGCCTTGGCTTTTTCCGGCTGCTTCATTTTATTTTTATACAAATCGGCTAATTTCTTGTAGGTTGTTTTTGATTTGCCAATTTCAATTGCCTTTTTATAGTTTTTTTCTGCTTCTTTATATCTTTTGAAATATTCAGCAATATGTCCTTTTGAGAGATAACCGTCAACAGCAGATAGTGTCATTAGTTCATCTGCATATTTTTGTGCCTTTCTTTCACTGCCTCCAATTATGGCAGGAAGTTGCAGGTACAATTCCACCAATGCCCATCTTGATTCAATATGCTTCGGATTTAGCTCAATAGCTTTTTTAAAAGAATCCTCCACATCGCCAATCATCCCAAGAGCCTTGAATTTATTGCTCTCTTTAGCTTTCATTCCAAGAGCGCCTCCATATTTATAATAATAATTGGCCTCAGAAGGTTTTAATTCTTTTAGCTTTTCATAATACACTAAAGCCTCCTCCCATTTTTTGGTATGTCCTCCAATATCTCCCAGATATTCAATTACACTGACATCTTTAGGGTTCTTTTTATAAAGAGCCGTAAATATTTCTTTGGCCTTTTCATAGTTTCCTTTATCAAAAAACTGCGCTCCTTTCGCAAATTCTGATTGTGAAAAGACTGCTAACGGAAATAAGAATAAGATTAAAAAGAAATGTTTCAAAAGACTTGATTTAGTGTTCCAAAAATAGGAAAATGATTTGGAATAGCGGGATGGATTTTATGTGTTTTGGCTAACTAAAAAACTATGTCCAAATACTATCCCAAATTTGAGATATTCAGAATAATTCCTGCAAATCCACATCAATAAAAAAAGCCGTTTCAAAACTGAAACGGCTTTTTAATTTATTTGAACTAATAACTAATCTGAAAATTATTTTGCGATTGTCATTTCGTCAATGATATGTTTTGCACCGGCATATTTGTCAATGATAAACAAAACATAACGGATATCAACGTTGATTGTTCTTTGCAGTTTAGAATCAAAGATTACGTCACCGGCCATAGCTTCGATGTTACCGTCAAAAGCTACACCAATAAGCTCTCCTTTTCCATTCAATACCGGAGAACCTGAGTTACCACCTGTAATATCGTTGTCTGTCAGGAAGTTTACAGGCATATATCCTTTTTTATCAGCATATGGTCCGAAATCTTTTTTCTCGTTCAACTCAATCAATCTCTTAGGCAAGTCAAATTCCTGGTCGTTTGGCTTGTATTTTTTGATTGTTCCCTGAAGTGTAGTATAGTTGTTGATTTTTGCATCATTTCTCTTATCAGCAGGTAATGCACGAACTTTACCATAAGTCAGACGCAAAGTTGAATTTGCATCCGGATATTTGATTTTGTTAAGTTTAGACTCACGCAATCCTTCTACAAGAAGACGGAATGACTTTTGGAAATCATTTTCCAACTTCGCCAAATCTTCCGGCTTGCTTCTGTAAGTAGCCAAAATGCTAGATGAAAGTAAATACAACTTATCATTTTTCAATGCATCCACATTTGGATTTTTCAAAAATGCTTCTGCTTTTTCTTTTGTAGCAAAAGCACTCTCTGCGATAGCCTCATCTACAAATTTTGTAAAGTCATTGTTGTTTTCTTTGGCTAGCCCTTCAATGAACGGGTCAAGTTTGTAACCTGCTTTTTTAGCATAAAGGTTTAATTCTGCAATCAATACATCTCTTTCCAATGGAAGGTAGAAACCTTCGTAAACACCTTCAATTGCTGCCTGAAGTCTTGGAAGCATTTCTGCTTTCTTAGCATCATTTTCTTTGGCATAAGCAGCGATTCCGTTTCCTAAACTTGCAGGACCACCAGCCAGGCTGCTGTTTCTTAAAATAGAAATCAGGTAGTTATCGTGTCTTGATTTTTCGTTTGTTGCTTTGTAGTAATTGTTGATAGTAGCAACTACATCACCATATTTCTGCTTGTTCTCCGGCTTGTTTGCCCATTTGTTGAACTCTGCCTCTTCTTTTTGTTTTGTAGCCGCAGTTTTGAACTTTGTCAATGCATCAATCATTCCCTGACGGTTTTTCCAATAGTTGGCTACAGAAGCATATTTAGAAGCGTAGTTTAAACGAACCTGGTCGCTTTTGTCCATGTGGAATTTCATAGCGTCCATACCTGCTTTAGAACCTTCCACCCATGCAGGGTATGCAAATTTTACATTTTGCTCAATTCCTCCGGCCGGCATCCAACGGTTTGTTCTACCCGGATAACCTAAAATCATAGCAAAATCATTTTCCTGAACACCTTTCAAACTGATTGGTAAGTGATGCTTAGGCTTTAACGGAACGTTGTCCGGAGAATATTCAGCAGGATTTCCGTCTTTGTCAGCATAAACTCTGAACATAGAGAAATCTCCTGTGTGACGTGGCCATTCCCAGTTGTCTGTGTCACCTCCGAATTTTCCGATGCTTTCCGGCGGAGTTCCAACTAAACGAACGTCTTTATAGTCTTGATAAACGAAATAGTAATATTCATTTCCCTGGAAAAAAGAACGAACAGAAACAGTATACTTTCCTCCTTCGTCATTTTCTTTTTGGATTTTAGCAATTTCCTGGTTGATTACTTTTTCGCGCTCAGCCTCGCTCATGCCGTCATTTACTTTAGAAAGAATTCTTTTTGAAACATCATCCATTCTCACAAAGAAACGTACATAAAGTGAGTTTGGCTTGATTTCAGATTTCTTGTCTTTTGCCCAGAAACCATCTCTCAAATAGTTGTCTTTTGGAGTAGAAACTTCAGCAATCGCATCATAACCACAGTGGTGGTTAGTCAAAACCAAACCTTGATTAGAAATAATTTCTGCAGTACAGCCACCATTGAACTGAACAATTGCATCTTTAATACTTGAATGGTTGATGCTGTAGATTTCCTCAGAAGTCAGTTGCAATCCCATTTTTTGCATGTCACGGTGATTCAAACGCTCAATGAACATCAGGAACCACATCCCTTCGTCAGCCTTTACTGTTGTAGGAACAAGCAGTATAGCTGTAATTAAGGATAAAATAATTTTTTTCATTTATTAGTATTTAAAGTTTAATAGGTATGTGAGTAGTCGCATAAAATGATTTTTTGTTACATTTTGACTGCCTGACATATATTTTTGCGATGCGAATATAACTCCATTTTGCAATTTTAGACTTATAAACGAGGAGAAAACTAAATCGTTATCGCAATTTTAACTTTTGTTTTAGACTTCTTGTTTCCTGCCCTTTTAATATGATATCTTCATCACGACCTGCTATTTCCTTTGCTTTCCTGCTTTTTTGTTGCGGCAGAAAATTTCTCTCGTTCAGATGCGAATAATACTGCTGAATAAATGCCTTGAAGTACAAAACATTTTTTTTGTCCTTAGGGGTTTTACTTTTCAGAAGATTATTTTTCCACAGCGGGTCTTTTCTGTAATCGGATTTGACCAATATGTCTTTTTCGTTGAACTGGTAATAATAGGAATCGGTTGTACAATTAAAGGCACTATTTGAAAAATTAATTGCAAAATGATTTTCCTGCTCCTCTTTATTAAAATGATTTTTACCAAAGGCAAAATAAGGCTTATCATAATCAAGCATTCCTAAAAGTGTGGGCATGATATCTATATGTTGCATAATTTTATCATCTGTTCCTTTAAAGTTTTTTCCCGGATGATAAAACAAAATCGGAATAGAATAATCAAAAGGCGGCTTTAAAAACTTTGGCGAATCTGCCCCGGAAGCATGGTCTGCCGTTATGACAAAGAGAGTGTTCTTATACCACGGTTCCTTTTTTATTCCTTCAAAAAAAGTCTTCAGCGCATAATCAGAATATTTAATCACACGGTGTATCGGGAGCGTTCCTTCTGCAAATTTGCCTTTAAGTTCTGCCGGAATACTAAACGGATGATGGGATGAAAGCGTAAAAACAGTCGTAAAAAAAGGTTTTGGCATCACGTTGATTTTTTCGTGAACAAAAGGCCAGAATTTATGATCCCATATCCCCCATTTCCCATCAAAGTCATCATCTCCTTTTGCTTCTTCATATTCTTCTCTGGACTGGAATTCTTTAATATCGAGGTTTTTTCCAAAAGACACAAATCCCATCGATTCTTTTACAGCACCGTGCATAAAAGCCGTATGGTAGCCCATTTCATTCATGCAGGCCGGCAACGCATGATAATCGGCAACAGAATTTGGCAATGAAAGAAACGGTTCTTTGAAAGTAGGAATTGAAGCCCAAATGGCCGGCAAGGCATCCATAGACCGGTAGCCGTTTTGATGCGCATTCGTAAAGAGATAGCCTTCATTAAACAGCGAATCTAAAAACGGCGTATGCGTTTCCTGTTGAGGCTTGAACTGGTCGGAAAGGCTTTTGATATGGGCTTTTCCGAAGCTTTCTAAAATTATGATAAAAACATTGGTATTCCGGTCAATCTTAAATTTGCCTGAAGACGACGGCATGTGTGTTGTAGGCATATAAGCTTCGGCAGTACTTTTATCAAAATATTCAAGCTTAGGCACTTTTTTAGATTTGCCTATTGTTCTGAAAAGGCAGAAAGGATTACTCAATATCAAGGAAGTATGGGAAGCATTGCTTGTATAAAGAAAAGCATCGCTCATCGAAATGGGGAAAGAAGCTTTTGAAAGACTGGCTCCCCTCACCAAAAAAACGGTTAGAAAAACCATTACACCCAGATATGCCGAATTAACCACGTAGTAATCTCTATTGTTTGATAATATGGATTTTCCATATCCTATACGCCTATAGCCCACACAAAGCATAGCCAGTACAAGAAAATAGAAGATAAAGCCATACCAGTAGTCAACCATAAAGTCGAGTATCAAAAGTGAGAAACTGTCTTCCTTAACCAAAAACAAATCTCCTAAAACCAATCGGGACTGTTTGTATGGATAATAAAACACATCCGCAAAATTGACCAGTAGCCCGAGGCTGTTTGAAATCATGTAAACCCAGAAAAGCCTTTTCTGATAGTTTTCTTTTTCCCGAAACCGAAAAGGCAACAGCGACAAAAATATAAAAGGCAAATTCAGATAAAGTATGGAAACCGTATCAAACATCAGGCTTCCGCGAAGCAAAGAAAAAATATCCTTGTGGTGGATAGGGTCAATCAGGTGGTCGTTAAAAAAATAAAATATAAATCTTCCGAGCATGAATGCGACATAAACGACCAAAAGCCGCAACAGCATAACGGTAAAATCATTTTTCCAGTTGATTTTCATAAAATCTAACTCTATTATGTTCTTCTGCAAAACAAGTCCTAAAACTAATTCTGTGGTTACAGAAGAAGCGGTGGGGAATCGAAGTAAAACGTTTGTTCACACAAAAATAACGAATAATTCACATTGCATTTACCTGCCTGAAAAATTTATATCAACCATTTTAAACTCATAAAAAAAGCATCCTTGCAGATGCTTCAATTTTTCTTTTTGTATCACTTCTATTGCTTTTCGCAATGCGTTCTGGCTGTCGTCAATTACAATATCCTGAAAGACACTTTCCGTATTGATAACGCCGCTTGGCCTTACATGAGGGCTGGTTGATATCTGAAATGTAAATTTGGAATACGGCAATGCGTACTACACTAAAGTGTAGGTAAAACAAATCGAACCAACTTATAATTACTCTGTTTTCATCAACAATAAGGAGTTGCCTATTGGCGCCTATAAAGATGATTTTTCAAGCGGATAGACGAAAATAAAATATAAAAGGCGACCTGATGGTCGCCTTTTTATTTGTTTGTCTTTTATTACTGATTTTCTTCAGCATTTAACATCTGCCAAAGTTTGTCTTTTAATTCGACTAATCCCTGATTTGCTATTGACGATATGAAATGGTATTTCAAGCCTTTAAACTCTTTATCCAACTGTGCTTTCATTTCTGCTTTCAGTTCCTCATCAAGCATGTCTGATTTAGAAATTACGATAAAGCGTTCCTTATCTAAAATTTCCGGATTATAGCGTCGCAGCTCATCCAAAAGAATTTCATATTCTTTTTTAATATCGTCTGCATCAGCAGGAATCAAAAACAGCAATACTGAGTTTCTTTCGATATGTCTTAAGAAATAATGCCCGAGTCCTTTTCCTTCGGCAGCGCCTTCAATAATTCCGGGAATATCTGCCATTACAAACGATTGGAAATCTCTGTAGGCTACAATTCCAAGATTTGGTTTCAGGGTTGTAAACGGATAATCGGCTATTTTTGGTTTTGCAGATGTCAATACAGACAGCAAAGTCGATTTTCCCGCATTTGGAAATCCTACCAAACCTACATCGGCCAAAACTTTAAGTTCCAGAATAATATCCAGTTCATTAGCCGGCATTCCGGGCTGCGAATATCTTGGGGTTTGGTTTGTGGAACTTCTAAAATGCCAGTTCCCTAATCCGCCTTTTCCGCCTTTTACCACAATCTTTTTCTCGCCGTGTTCGGTGATTTCGAATAAGATTTCGTTGGTTTCTTTATCGCGCACTACGGTTCCCAGCGGCACTTCAATATACTTATCTTCTCCGTCAGCACCTGTACTTCTGGCACTTCCTCCGTCGCCACCATGTCCGGCTTTGACGTGTTTTGCAAATTTTAAATGGAACAATGTCCAAAGTCCTTTGTTTCCTACCAGATATACGTGTCCGCCCCGTCCTCCGTCACCTCCGTCAGGACCTCCTTTTTCAATAAATTTCTCTCTATGCAAATGCGTCGACCCTTTTCCTCCTTTTCCGGAAGAAACATAAATCTTAACGTAATCTACAAAATTTCCCTCTGTCATTTTCTTTATTTAAAGTGTAAAGTTTAAGGCTTAAAGCTACAGTATACTGACAACTCTAAACCTTAAACTTTATACTGTTTTTTTGTTTATTCTTTTAGCGAACGGACTAAAACCTTGTCAATTTTAACACCGTCCATATCTATAACTTCTAATTCAAATAAGTTCCAGATTAATTTTTCGCCCTGTTTTGGAATATAGGAAAGCTCTGTCATGATTAGGCCGCTTACTGTCGTAACTTCATAATCGTTAATCAGTTCATCCAAATCAAAATAGGTCAAAAAGTCGTGTAACGAATAATGCCCGTCAACCAACCAGGTACCGTCTTCTCTTGCCACAAGCTGGAATTCTTCATGATAGAAATCTGACGCATCACCTACCAGAGCTTCCAGAATGTCGTTCAGGGTAATCATACCTTGTGTGATTCCATATTCGTCTGTTACTATGGCATAGTGTACTTTGGTTTTCTTGAAAATATCCAATGCCTTGTAGGCAGAAGTATGTTCTATCAGATAGACCGGCTCCTTCATTATATCTCTAAGGTTAAAGTCGCCGCTTTCAAATTTGGCAAACAAATCTTTTAACAGCACAACCCCAACAACTTCGTCCAGGCTTTCTTCACAAACCGGATAAACGGAGTGAATTTCATCCAGAACTTTTTGTTTAAGTGTAGGAAGGTCATCTTCCAATGAAAGATAGTCAACCGATTTCCTGTGGGTCATCAAGGAGTTTACCTTTCTGTCACCAATATGGAATACACGTTCCACAATGTCCTGTTCGATTTCCTGTACTTCTCCTACTTCAGTTCCTTCTTTGATGATGGCCTTAATTTCTTCTTCGGTAACTTTACCATCTGCCGTTGGTCTGATTCTGAACAATTTCAGCAAAGATTCTGTTGAAATGGTCAAAAGCCAGATAAAAGGCGCGGTAATTATCGAAATTACTTTCATAGGCAAGGCTACCGTCTTTGCAATTGTTTCAGGATAATTGAGCCCGATTCTTTTAGGAAGCAATTCGCCAAGCACCAAGGAGAAGAATGTCAGGATAACAACCACGATTCCAACCGAAAGGTTTGCTGAATACGGCTGCAGGAATTCATACTGGTCCAGGAAAATCTTTACATCGCCAGTGATATTATCACCTGAATAAATACCTGTTAAGATTCCGATTAATGTGATTCCGATTTGAACAGTCGACAAAAATTTGTTTGGCGAATTGGCCAAATCCAAAGCAGTTTTGGCGCTGGGATTCCCTTTTTTTGCAGAAGTTTCCAACCTGTTTTTTCGCGCTGATATCAATGCGATTTCCGACATCGAAAAAACACCATTCAAAAGGATTAAAAAGAAAATTATAGCTATTTCCAAGTTTTATAAATTAAGTTAAAGGCTATCGATTACTGTACTTAACCGATGTGTAATTTCTTCTATGGAACCAATTCCGTCCACAGCATGAAATTTATTCTGTGCTTTATAATAGTCCATTAAAGGAGCTGTTTTTTCGTTGTATTCCTGATAACGGTTTCTGATTTTTTCTTCATCCTGGTCATCTGGTCTTCCTGAAGTTTTTCCTCTTTCCAAAAGTCTTTTTACCAAAATTTCATCATTAGCCTCCAAAGCAACCGTTGCCGTTATTTCTTCGTTTTTAGATTCCAAAAAGTTATCCAGAGCTTTTGCCTGTGACAGGGTTCTTGGGAATCCGTCAAAAAGAAATCCTTTAGATTCCGGGTTTTTATCTACTTCGCTTTGAAGCATCTGGATGGTTACTTCATCCGGAACCAAATCTCCCTTATCCATATAGGTCTTGGCTAATTTGCCAAGTTCCGTTTCATTTTTAATATTGAACCTAAAAATATCTCCTGTTGAGAGATGGGTCAGATTGTATTTCTTTTTTAAGAATTCAGCCTGGGTTCCTTTTCCTGCTCCAGGCTTCCCAAATAATACGATATTAATCATTTTGTTAGTTGTGAGTTATTATATGCCAGGATTTTTCAATCCAAAATATTTCATTTTCTAATCCGACTTAATCTTTCAATTGGTATATTTCCGGAATGTTTCTTCCGAGCCCATCATAATCCAAGCCATAGCCTACAATGAATTTGTTTGGAATTTCAATACCAATATAATCAATTTTTATGTCTTTTTTGTATGCTTCGGGCTTTAAAAATAAGGTAGCAAATTTAAGCTGCTTTACATTTTGGGACTCAAACATTGCTTTTAGCTCGACCAAAGTATTTCCTGTGTCGACAATATCTTCTATTACGACAACGGTTCTTCCCGATAAATCTTGATTAAGTCCGATGAGTTTTTTTACCTCATGGGTTGTAGTAGTGCCCTCATAGGAGGCTAATTTTACGAAGCTTACTTCGCAGGCTTTCGGATAGTGTTTCATAAAATCTGAAACCACCATAAAGGCGCCGTTTAAGACGCCCACAAATAAGGGTATCTCTTCGTCCAGGTCTTCAGCTACTTCCTGCGCCATTTTGGCTATAGCTGAATCGATTTCCTTTCCGCTGATGAAAGGAACAAAATGTTTGTCGTGAAGTTGTATCACAATGATTTTATTAAATAATAAGTTGCAAATATACTAAAATAGAATCCAGCTATTTTACAATTTATTTCAGTTTTATTACAATTTTATTTTTGTTAAATGTTTTTTAATATTCTTTAAACTCCGAAGATAAAAAATTTAAAATCAGTAAATTCAATATCCTGAAAATACAACCACTAATTTTTTCAAGCTATGAAAACACGTATTTTACCCCTACTTTCCTGCATTGCTTTTTCATTCTTATCCTGTAACGGACAAGAAAAGAAACCGCCTGTAAAAAATAGTACTACTATTGTAAAAACTGCTGTAGGCGATTTGGAACTTCCTGCTCCGTATGCTACAGAATCTGCCCGCAAAATAAGCCGCATGAAAGAGTGGCCTGAAGGAGTTACGCCTAAAGCTCCGGAAGGATTTGTGGTAACGAAATTTGCAGACGGATTGAAAAATCCGCGCTGGACCTATATTGCTCCCAACAATGATATTTTTGTAGTGGAAAGCAACACTTTTAAAAGCGCCAACCAAATTACTATTTTCAGAGACAAGGATGGTGATGGTGTTTTTGAGACCCGTGAAATTTTTAAAGACGGGCTCAACATGCCTTTCGGGATGCTGATTCTTGATAATTATTTTTACATAGCCAATACTGATGGTCTTTTTCGTTTTCCATACAGCGCAGGTGACTTAAAGCTAAGAGGAAACGGAACAAAAATACTGGAACTTCCTGCCGGAGGTTATAACAATCACTGGACAAGAAATCTGCTTGCCAATGCTGACGGTTCAAAAATATATGTCTCCGTAGGCTCTGCCAGCAACAATGCTGAGCACGGAATGGAAGTAGAAAAAAGGCGTGCCAATATTTTAGAAATCAATCCTGACGGAACAGGAGAACAGATTTATGCCAGCGGCTTGCGAAATCCTGTTGGAATGGATTGGAATCCTGCCAACAACGAACTCTGGACTGCCGTAAACGAGCGCGATGATTTGGGTGACGAGCTTGTTCCTGATTATATTACAAGCGTAAAAAGAGGAGGTTTTTACGGATGGCCTTATTCCTATTACGGACAAATTGCAGACCCAAGAATGAAAGGAGAGGGAAAAGAACTGGTTGCCAAAGCTATCATTCCTGATGTTTCTGTTGGTGCCCATACCGCTTCACTCGGATTTGCTTTTTATAACCAGGATGTTTTTCCGGCTAAATACAAAAACGGGGCTTTTGTAGGACAGCATGGCTCCTGGAACCGTTCAAAACTAAGCGGATACAAAGTGCTTTTTGTACCTTTTAAAAACGGAAAGCCTTCCGGAAAACCCGAAGATTTCCTGACCGGATTTATTGCCAACGAAGAAAAAGCGGAAGTTTACGGACGTCCTGTTGCTGTGACGGTTATGAAAGACGGCTCGTTATTGGTGAATGACGACAGCGGCAATACGATATGGAGAGTGGCTGTTAAAAAATAAGTTTTCAGACAAACCATTCTTTGCGCCTTTGCGTCTTTGCGTGAAATAATTGCTCGCAAAGGCACAGGGGCGCAAAGGTTATTAACAGAGTATTTTTTTATCTCGCCTTTCATTACAAACTTTTGGCTGTAATTTTATTTTAATACTTTTACTCCAAACAGCCTAATCTATGAATCCGATTTGCAAGAATTGCGAACACGAAGTTAATGGAAATTTCTGTAGCGAATGCGGACAGTCTACTCACACGCATCCTATAAATTTTCACTACCTCTGGCACGACATACAACATGGCATTTTTCATTTTGACAAAGGTTTGCTTTTTACTGCCAAAGAACTTTTTACGAGACCCGGTCATTCCATCAGGGAATTTATCGAAGGCAAAAGAGTCAGCCATTTCAAACCTACTTCTTTGGTTTTCCTGCTTGGTTCCTTCTATGGATTGCTGTATCATTTTTTCCATATTGAAATTCCCGCTAATGTAACCGGCGAAGATACGGGTCAGACATTCAATGTTATGGGAGATTGGATTACTGCACATTATGCATTGGCTACCCTATTTACTATTCCTCTCCTATCAATCGCCTCTTTTCTTGCTTTTCGAAAAACAGGCTATAATTTGGTAGAACATTTGGTGCTAAACGGTTTCATTGCCGGACAAAAACTAATGCTTCAATTTATTTTTTTCCCGCTTCTTTATATTTACAGCGGCACCCAAACTATTTTGCTGCTTTCTGTAATATCTGTGTTTATTGATATACTGCTTGCTTTTTGGACCTATAATCAGTTTTTTGACACTCAATCTACCATAAAGAACATTTTGAAAACAATACTGACCTATATTTATTTTTTCATCATGTTTACGGTCCTGACCATTGCAATAGGTCTAGTTTTGGAACTAGTTATTAAAAAAGCATAAAAATGAGTTCTGATTTTATCCGAAAATTAGAAAATAGCACGGCACACAGACAAAGCCGCGAATTAATATCTGACAGCATTTGTGCTAATCCGGAACTGTTGCCGGTTTTAATGGGCGTGCTGCTAGACACCAAAAACAAAAATCATTATAAAGCCTGCTGGACTTCGGAATTGGTTTTTGAAAAGCATATCGAATGGCTTATTCCCTATCTTGATGTTTTTAGCAAGACACTGTCGTCCTATTCGCATGACGGGGCATTGCGTTCTGTTTCTAAAATCTGTCTTTTTTCTGCAACCTACCATTTGAAAAAGAAAAAGTCGGGAGCAATTTTTCTGACAGACGAGCAGTTGGAACTAATGGTAGAATCTTGTTTTGACTGGCTTATCAGCAACCAGAAAGTAGCCACCAAGGCTTATGCCATGAGGGCTCTTTATGCTTTTGGAAAAATAAACGACTGGATATATCCGGAACTCAAGACCATTTTGACACAGGATTATCCAAATCATTCGGCGGCATACAAATTAGCTTCAAAAGAAATCCTGAAAAAGCTGAAATAGCTAAAAAATATCTTCTTTTTGCGAGCCAATTCATTTTAAGACTTTAAATTGCACGCTTTAATTTCCTTTTATGGGCGAAAGCATTGCAAAAAATAATGGTCTTTTATTCAAAATAGTCACCAATCTTACTTTTTGGGTGCTGATAGCAATTATTTCCGGAGTTTTGGTTGGACATTATTTGCCCGAAACCGGCACAAAAATGAAGGTCATAGGTGATACTTTCATCCAGATTGTCAAGCTTTTTATCGCCCCGATTATCTTTCTTACTATTGTTTTAGGAATCAGCGGTATGGGCGACCTGAGAAAAGTAGGCCGTATCGGGATAAAAGCGCTGGTTTATTTTGAAATCGTTACCACATTCGCCCTGGCTATTGGCATTATAGCGGCTTATATTATCCAACCCGGAAAAATCGACAAGTCTGGCCTTGACATTCAGGATGCTTCAAAATACACCTCTAACCCAAGAACCGAATTTGACTGGTGGCAGTTTTTCATGGACAACTTCACCTTACAGGTTTTAGCCCTGACTATTGTTTGCGGCATTCTGCTCAATTATTACAACAAACGCGAATCTGTAGTAGCTACCTTATACAAAGCTTCAAAAATTGTTTTCAAGGCTTTAAAGTTTGTGATGTTCCTGGCACCATTAGGCGCTTTTGGGGGCATGGCCTATACAGTAGGAAAGTTCGGATTGCATACTTTGATTCCTTTAGGAAAACTGATGTTTACGGTTTACCTGACTATGGCCGTTTTTATCTTTTTAATTTTGGGCGGTATCATGCGCTACTATAAAATGAGAATCTGGGACCTGATAAAGTACCTGAAAGCGGAGCTTTTGATTGTGTTAGGAACTTCATCTTCAGAACCTGCATTGCCCAATCTGATGGATAAGCTGGAACGACTGGGATGCAGCAAATCAGTCGTGGGACTTGTAGTGCCAACCGGATATTCGTTTAATCTGGACGGCACTTCTATCTATCTTTCAATGTGTGTCATTTTTCTAGCACAATTATATAATGTACATCTTTCTTTTGGGGAAATACTGACTATTATCGGACTGCTGATGATTACTTCAAAAGGAGCAGCCGGAGTTACCGGAAGCGGCTTTATTGTGTTGGCCTCAACACTCACGGCCATTCATAAAATTCCGCTTGAAGGATTGGCCTTTCTTTTAGGGGTTGACAAATTCATGAGCGAAGCAAGAGCCATTACCAATTTTATTGGCAACGGTGTAGCAACTATTGTGATTTCTAAAAACGAAAACGAGTTTGTCGATATTGAAAATCCAATGGAACTCGATTAGGATTTCCGTTTCAGGTATTCGTGAATTTTTTCCTGTGACCGTGTTGGTTCTTTTTCATTTCTTACCGGAATATTTTCGAGCGATGCTCCTAATAAGGAAGCCTTGACATTATCGTCTAACTGAATTTTAAGAATATCGAGCATTTCTTCTTTGAGAATGGGGTCATATACCGGAAAGCAGACTTCTATCCTGTGGTATATATTCCTGTTCATCCAATCGGCAGAACCCATAAACAGTAACGGGTTTCCATTATTTTCGAATACAAAAATACGTCCGTGTTCAAGATACCTGTCTACGATTCTGCGAACCGTAATGTTTTCGCTCCTGCCCGGAATTTCCGGCACAAGGCAGCAAATTCCACGAACAATCAGTTGGATTTTCACTCCTGCATTTGAAGCTTCGTATAATTTTTCAATCAGGCTTTTTTCTTCCAGGTTGTTCAGCTTGATGGTTATTCCGGCAGCAAGTCCTTTTCTTTTGTTCTGGATTTCGTTATCAATGAGTTTGATAAATTTTTCCCGCAGGTTGAATTTAGCTACGAGCAAATGCTTAAAATCCATTTTGTATCTCTTCGGATTTTTTTTGATGGTAGCCAAAAGAAGGAAAGTCTTTTCCAAATCTTTCAGCATTTCCTTGTGAGCCGTCATCAATATATGGTCTGTATAAAAACGGGCCGTATTTTCATTCAGGTTTCCGGTAGCCAATAATCCTATAGACGGGAGTTTACTTTGTTTTTTAAACTTTACCAGCGCTATTTTGGCATGTACTTTTAGTGACGGGATGCTGTGTACAATTTTAACTCCGGCTTTTTTCAATTGTTTTGACCATTTTATATTGTTCGCTTCGTCAAAACGGGCTTTCAGTTCCACTACAACAGTCACCTTCTTCCCGTTTCTGGCGGCACTAATGAGTGCATTGGCAATTCTTGAATCACTTGCCACGCGATAAAGCGTTACATATATTTCTTCTGCATTAGGATGTATGGAAGCTTCGTTAAAAAAACGGAGTACGCTGTCGTAGGACTGATATGGCACATGCAGCATCAGGTCTTTTTCTGCAACGGTATCAAAAATACTCTTTGCTACAGGGGCGTCTAAAGAAACCGGAACCATTTCGGCATAAGAAAGGCTTTGTTTTTTTAGCGGTAATGAAGCCAGGTCTTTTAGATTATGGTAGCTTCCGCCCAGAACAATCGTGGCATCTTTTAGCTTGAAAGTATCTATCAGCGACTGTAAAAAAGGCGGCGGCATTCGGTAATCAAATAAAAAACGGGTGGCAAAGCTGTAATCTCTTTTGGCAATCTTCTTCTCCATTTTTTCGGCAATAGCCTCATCATATTCGTCGTCAAGTTCCAGAGCCGCATCGCGCGTTATTTTGAAGTTATAATCTGCCGGCAGTTTCTGGTCTTTGAAAATAAATTTCAAGCCAAATTTGATAATATCGTCCAGAAAAAGGATGTAGGTTTTGGCTCCTTTCTTAACGGCAAAAAATCGTGGCAAATCGTCTGATGGTATGTTTAGAAGAAACAGCTGGTGTGTGTCTGTATTTTCTTCGACAACAACAAGTTTGTATAATTTGTTATTCTCCGGAAAGAAATCCGTTTCCTTTGTTATTTCTACAATCTGCAGGAATGCCAATACTTCTTTAAAAAAGTAATGGGTTATTTCGTCGTGGATGTTTTCTGGAATTGGCTCATTGTACAGCAGATGGTATTTTTCTTTTTCAAGTGCGGGAAGAATCTTTTGGGTCATTATTGTTCCAAAAACCCGTTGCTGGTCGTCAACAATATGCTGTATTTTATCCAGAATGTGCTGATAGGCAAAGCTATTTTCCTTTTTGTTTTTGGAAATTTTTTTGAGTGCCATTAATGACGGTATCCTAACCCTGTAAAATTCATCAAGATTGGAAGAATAGATGGAAAGAAACTTTATTTTTTCAAAAAGCGGCACGTCATTGTCTTCTGCTTCAAGAAGCACTCTTTGGTTAAATGAAAGCCAGCTGATATCTCTGTCAAAAAAATCAGGTTTCTGGCTTACTTCTTTGGTCTTGGTTTCCAGAATCATATCGTTTTTAAAGTAGTTATAAAAGTATTAATTTATGATGATTATATCATTAAGATACTATTATCGTTTGCTTTTATACTTCTTTTTTGTTTACAATTATGACATAAAACGGTTTTCGCCTATTTCGGAATAACCAATAATTACCCGAATGGCAAACGTAATAAAGTAGTAACGTTTCCATCTGTTTTGGCCTGCAGTGCAAATTTTGTGGGAGTATTTTTTATTTTTTGCTTATGGAATAGGCAAAAATCAATAACTTTACGATTGTCTTTTACGTAAAGAAATGGCATACAGGGTGCCATGACGATATATTTTTTTCTATATTCGTTGTTTGTTTTGTTACGATTTGTTGTATTTACACATTTTTACAAAACAAAGTAAATAATTTAATTTATAATAAACAAATTTATTTTTCATATGGATGGAAAAATTTTAAAAAAGAAATTACAATCACTTGACATCCAAATGACTGAAGTCGCAAAGAGATTAAACATTTCTCCTCAAAATCTTCAAAACCGATTCAAATCGAAAGAGATTACTTTGGATTTTTTAATCGAGGTTTCAAAAGCGGTAAATGCATCTGTTTATTATTTCATTAAAGGCACGGCTTACGAAAATGAGTTTCTCCAACCGGATAACGTGATTTTAAAAGAACCGGACGGTGAATTTATTCCGAATGTGGTTGATGCCAAAAACCAAACTATTGAAATTTTACAACGTGAAGTTCAAGACCTCAGAAGCGATAAGGATTTTCTAAAAAAGATTATCGATTCAAATCTGGTGAAGAGGAATCCTGACTCTGATTTTGAACAGGCATAAACTTTTCTTGTTGTGCCTAATATCCGTTATATTAAGAAACCCTTTTTAGCGAGAATAATTTCTGTAGTTTTCATTTTTGCCAGCATTATATTGCTTTCTGAAGAGCAAAAAGCGTTTGGAATTGCCACACTGATAATTGGCCTTGGTCTGCTTATCAGCAACTCTGTCTGTATGGGAATCGAAATCAACACAGAACAAAAATACTATCGTAAGCTATATTCCTTTATGGGTATTGTATTTGGCGAATGGGAATCTTTCCCAAAAACGGAATACATTTCTGTCTATAAATCACGAGAAACACTAAATAGTCCCGCTGCCAACTGGCCTACACTCACAAGTAATTCCTATATTGTCAATTCTTTTTGGGAAGACAGAAGGCCTATTACATTATATAAGTCCAATTCCAAAAAAGAAGCTCTTGCTGTTGCCAAAGATATGGCAGACGTCCTTGGCATTAAAATTCTCGATTCTACAGACGGGGAACAAAAGTGGCTTTAAAGCTGAGTTGATAAGTTATTAAGGGATTGAGGGACTAAGGTTCCTGGCTAATGCTTTGGAATTTATAGGGCGTAAACATTTTTGTTTCTATTTCACTTTAATATTCTTCCGAACAGTTATTTTCACTAATCAGTCTGCGTGTTTTACTTCTTCGCACACTGTCATAAAAAAACACTCTTTTTAATCTCTACAGGCAGAAAAAAGCCACTGCCCGCATCACCAAATTTAGTGATAAAAAAATATACCAAAATTGTGGTATTGTATGCGTTTTTGAAATATTGCAACTTTGAAAAGTCAAAAAAACAGAGCGTTTTAAAGACATGCCCAAAAACTAACCTGCTAAATCTTTTGTTATGCATACAACTACTATTCAAAAAGTTGACTGCTTATTTCAAGCAAAAAATTCCAGCGTTACCCTTACTTTCAGGAAAGAAAAACTTTCGCACAATGCGAGAACATTTTTCTATGGCATACTTCTTCTGATATTACACCTTCCTATACGAATAAATAAATTCGATAATTCAACTATTAACTTAAACCTTTAAAACTATGTACGAACCATTTCTTGGACAAATTCAGACATTTGGATTCAACTTTCCTCCTAGAGGATGGACTTTCTGTGATGGACAAATCATGTCAATTGCGCAAAACACCGCTTTATTTTCGCTTTTAGGGACTACCTATGGTGGAAACGGACAAACAACATTCGGTCTTCCCGACCTGAGAGGAAGATCTGTAGTTCATCCAGGAAACGGGCCAGGACTAACTCCTGTTGTTTGGGGAGAAGTTGGAGGAATTCAAAACGTAACTTTAACAACAAGCAATATGCCTATGCACGCTCATCCTTTAGTTGACGGTCAGGCTCATGTTGCTACCACTATCCTTGCTACTAACAACAATAATGGAAGCAATACTACTGATGGTGGTTCCAATGGATTTGGAGATTCAGGTAATATGCCGGAAATCTACAGAGAAAGTCCAACGGGAACGAATGTAGTAGGCGGTGTGAAATCTGTAATCAGCGGTACTACCGGCATTGCAGGAGGAAGTATACCTTTTGGAATACGTAATCCATACCTTGGAATATACACGAGCATTGCTCTTGAAGGAATTTTTCCTTCCAGAAACTAATTAATATGGGGGAGTCACTTCCCCCTTTTATTTTATTATTTATGAAAATCGGAATATTGTTGCCCCAATCAAAACAATACCCATCATTAGACAGGGATTTTATGCGAGGCATGAAATTAAATGACTTGGACGTCAAATTTTTTATTGAAAGCATTGGCATTGGCGCAGATGAAAAAATAATTATCGAAAAGATGCAGAAGCTTTCTTTACAGGAAGATATCAGCATTTTTATTGGTTTTTTGGGACATCGCAACATCCAAAGCGTGTATGACTACGCTTCAAATCACAATCTTTTTTTATTGGCTACGGATATGGGCTCAACACTTCCTTATGCCCTGCCAAAGAAACAAGGCGTATATATCAATTCATTTGGTATTGCCGAAAGTTCCTATCATTTAGGCGCTTATTTTGCATCACAGAATTACAAAAACATAGCCACTTCATCCTCATATTATGATTCAGGCTATGGCATCAACCAGGCCATTGAAATGGCACTTTATCAAAACGACAGTCAATTTTCAGGACATTATATCACGCCTTTGAATCCGAGAGAAAACGAGGCAGACTGTATGCAGGAGACACTGGCTCCATTAAAACCAGACGCCATATTTGCTTTCCACAGCGGCATCTATGCAGAAGAACATGCTTCCTATCTTACTAAAAACAAACTGACCCAAGACTATCCTTTTTATTTCACTTCTTTTTCTATATCAGATAAGATAAAGGAAGAAAACAGGGAGGCTCTTCAGAACACTATGATTGTATCCTCATGGTCGGATAGTTTAAGAAGCAAAAAGAACCTATCCTTTGTAGAAAAACATAAGGCTATATTTCATCAGGCTCCAAACATTTTCGGTTTACTGGGTTATGAAACCGGAATGATTCTGGAAAACTTATTAAAAGACAACGATAGTATTCCGAGTCTGGAACAGCTTATTGACAAAATGGAAGAAGCCCTGGAAGGCCCGAGAGGAAAAATACAGTTCCATCCGGAAACCAACAGAACCAGCTTTGACAACTATATTTTCAAAATTACAGACGATGGAATCCAAATTGAAACTGTCTTGAAAAATGACGGACAGTTCATCCAAAATATCATGTCTGACCAGCGCCCGCAATCTATGGGAGGCTGGCACAATGCTTACCTGTGTCATTAAACCTTAAATCAATCATATGAAAACAACAATTACTTTTTTTAAAGCCTGCCTGTTTTTCATGATTTGCCTCCTGAGCGGAGTCAAATCGGAAGCACAGACAATGAATAAAGGCGATATCGCCTTTATAGGCTACAATACCGGTGGTCAGGACGGTTTTGCGTTTATCGCATTAAATGACCTTCCTGCCGGACAGACGCTCTATTTTACGGAACAGGGATGGTCCGGAACCCAATGGATGAATACCCTAAATGAACCACATCTTGCTTATGTTATTCCACCCGGAATTACGTGCGGCAAGATTATCTCGTTTGTAGAAACGGCTCCGGATGTAATTACAGTAACAGGAGGCGGAAGCGTTACTTTTGCACTGGGTACAAGTTTTAATCTTTCCGGTGGTGACCAAATTATTGCTTACCAATCTGCTTCTGGTGTAGCTCCGGCTGCTCCTATTTTTATTTCAGCAATCCATGGAGATTATAATTCATCAAAGTATGACCCTGTAACAACATGGAATCCGGCGACAGGAAGTAACAGCACTCTATGGGCAACGTCTGATTCAGCCATACCAACCGACTTAGAAAACGGAGTAAATTGCATTTCATTATATCCGGCTCCAGGGCCAGAATTTGCAAATGCAAAATACAACGGAATTTTAACAGGAACTTCTATTGCACTTCGCGCTGCCATTAACAATCCTGCTAACTGGATGCATGACAATTCTACCAGCACGGCCATTCCTATACAGCCTTCCAATTTCCCAACACCTTCTGTGACATGCATCAACTGTACGAACCCAACCGTTCCTACATTGACAGCATCTACGGCTGTACTTTGTAATGGAAGCAGCAGAACCATCACTATTACAGGAAGCCTGAACAGCGCTACAGCATGGCATGTTTATTCCGGCTCCTGTGGCGGAACATTGGTAACAAGTACAGCAACTGGTTCATTTTCTGTAAGCCCAACCACAACAACAACTTATTATGTTCGTGGCGAAGGTGGTTGTGTAACGCCTGGAGCCTGCGCAACGATAACAGTAAGCGTAAATCCGGCTATAGTATTGACCACCGGAGGAGGCTCAACAAACGTAAGCTGCAATGGAGGTAATAACGGAACAGCTACTGTAGCTCCAACAGGAGGAACACCTCCATATACCTATTCATGGGCTCCATCCGGAGGAACGAACGCTACGGCAACAGGACTGGGTGTAGGAGTTTATACCGTGACAGTAACCGATGCTAATTTATGCCAGGCTACACGTAATTTTACAATTACACAGCCTCCTGCCCTTAACGGAAGTACGGTAGTAACTAACGTTGCTTGTTTTGGAGGCAGTACTGGTGCCATCAACCTGACTCCATCAGGCGGTACACCACCTTATACATTTAACTGGGGTGGCGGTATTACAACCGAAGACCGTACCGGATTGGCAGCTGGTAATTATTCAGTAACAATTACTGACGCTAATTCCTGTACACGTACAATCAGCAACATTAATGTAACACAACCTGCTGCAGTTGTGTCCGGAACAACAGTAGTAACAAATGTTGCCTGCTTTGGAGGCAGTACCGGAGCAATCAACTTAACTCCTACCGGAGGAGTACCTCCCTATACTTATAATTGGGTTGGCGGTATTACAACCGAAGACCGTTCTGGATTAGCAGCAGGTACTTATTCAGTAACAATTACGGATGCCAATGGCTGTACAGGTACTGTTTCAGGCATAGCACTAACACAACCGACTGCTGCATTAGATGGCACAGCCATAAAAACAGATGTAAGTTGTAATGGTGGCTCTAACGGTACTGCAACCGTATCTGTTAACGGAGGAACACCTCCATATACTTATTCATGGGCTCCATCAGGAGGAACCAACGCTATGGCTACCGGACTGGCGGCTAACACATATACAGTTACTGTAACCGACAACAATGGTTGCCAGATTACAAGAACTGCTACAGTTAACCAACCGGCTACGGCTTTATCTGCAGCTACAGGCGGTGGCAAGACAAACGTGAGCTGTAATGGCGGTTCTAACGGAACGGCTACCGTAGCGCCAACGGGCGGTACTCCGCCATATAGCTATTCATGGGCTCCATCCGGAGGAACGAATGCTACGGCTACAGGATTGGCTGTGGGAAGCTATACGGTTACTGTCACTGATTTCAATGGATGCCAGGCTACAAGAACATATACTATTACCCAGCCAACAGCCTTATCTGCTGCAACAGGTGGTGGTAAAACAGACGTGAGCTGTAATGGAGGTGCTAACGGTACGGCTACTGTAGCGCCAACAGGCGGTACGCCACCATACACCTACTCATGGTCACCATCAGGAGGCACAAATGCTACGGCTTCAGGACTGGACGCAGGAACCTACACGGTGACTGTAACTGACGCCAACTCTTGTCAAACTACAAGATCATTTACAATTAACCAACCGGCTATGGCTTTATCTGCTGCAACAGGCGGCGGCAAAACAGATGTGAGCTGTAATGGAGGTGCTAACGGAACGGCAACGGTAGCGCCAACAGGCGGTACGCCACCTTATACCTATTCATGGGCTCCTTCAGGAGGGACGGCGGCTACGGCTACAGGACTGGCTGTGGGAACTTACACGGTAACAGTAACTGACAGTAACAATTGCCAGGTTACAAGAACATTTACTATCAACCAGCCAACAGCCTTATCTGCTGCAACAGGCGGCGGCAAAACAGACGTGAGCTGTAATGAAGGTTCCAACGGAACGGCAACGGTAGCGCCAACAGGCGGTACGCCGCCCTATACCTATTCATGGTCTCCTTCAGGAGGAACGGCAGCTACAGCTACAGGACTGGCTGTGGGAACTTACACAGTAACCGTGACTGACAATAACAATTGCCAGGTTACAAGGACATTTACTATCAACCAGCCAACAGCCTTATCTGCAGCTACAGGAAGCAAGACTGACGCAAGTTGTAATGGAGGTGCTAACGGAATGGCAACCGTAACGCCAACAGGCGGTACGCCACCCTATACCTATTCATGGGCTCCTTCAGGAGGGACGGCAGCTACAGCAACAGGACTGGCTGCAGGAACCTATACGGTAACTGTAACCGATGCCAATAACTGTCAGGCAACCCGAAGTTTTACAATAAATGAACCAACTGCATTGACAGCCACCACATCACAGAATAATACTAGCTGCAATGGAGGTGCAAACGGAACTGCTTCTGTTACGGTTTCAGGAGGAACACCTGGATATACCTATTCATGGTCCCCATCAGGAGGAACAGCTGCCACGGCTTCTGGATTGGCTGCAGGAACCTATACGGTAACCATAACTGATGCCAATAACTGTCAGATTACAAGAAACTTCACAATTACCGAGCCTGCTATATTATCAGCTACAACATCACAAATTAATGTAAGTTGTAATGGCGGTACTAACGGAAGTGCTACTGTTACAGTAACAGGAGGAACAGGCGCTTATTCCTATGCATGGGCTCCATCTGGAGGAACAGCGGCCACGGCTTCTGGATTGGCTGCAGGAATCTACACGGTAACTGCAATTGATGCCAATAACTGCCAGATTACGACTACTGTTACAATAACTGAACCTGCTGTACTATCAGCTACTACAGCGCAAACTAATGTTCTTTGCAACGGTGGTGCTACCGGAAGCGCTACAGTTACGATAGCAGGAGGAACAGGCCCTTATACCTATTCATGGGCTCCATCCGGTGGAACAGCGGCTACGGCTTCAGGATTAGCCACAGGAATTTATACTGTGACCGTAACTGACGCCAATAACTGCCAGCTTACAAGAACTTTCACAATAACTGAGCCTGCTGTATTATCCGCTACAACATCGCAGACAAATCTAAGTTGTAACGGAGGTACTAATGGAATCGCTGGTGTTACAGTGACGGGCGGAACAGCTCCTTACACCTATTCATGGGCTCCTTCAGGAGGAACGGGCGCTACAGCAACAGGACTGGCTGCAGGAACCTATACGGTGACAATCACTGATGCCAATGCGTGTCAAATCACAAGAAGTTTTACAATAACTGAACCTACTGCATTATCAGCAACTACATCCAGCACTAACGTAAGTTGTAATGGTGGTTCTAATGGTTCTGCAACAGTAACAGTTACTGGCGGAACAGGTGGTTATACTTACTCTTGGGCTCCATCCGGTGGAACAGCTGCCACGGCTTCTGGACTTGCGGCCGGAAACTATACCGTAACAATCACTGATGCTAATATGTGCCAGATTACAAGAACGGTTTCCGTAACGCAACCTTCTCCAATCGTAATCGTTCCATCACAGTCCAACGTGAGTTGTACAGGTGGCTCTAACGGTTCGGCTACAGTAGGAGTATCAGGAGGAACAGGCAATTATACCTTCTCATGGGCACCTTCAGGAGGCACCGGAGCTACTGCTACCGGATTGGCTGCAGGAACCTATACTGTAACTGTAACTGATGCAAATTCTTGTACAGCTACACAAAGCTTTACTATTACTACCACCGCAGATACAACACCGCCAACTGTTGTTACTACTAATATTACCGTACCACTTACGGCAGGAGTTGCTACAATTACCGCAGCACAGGTGAACAATGGAAGTACAGACAATTGCGGCATCGCCAGCATCTCTGTTTCGCCTAGCACTTTTAACTGTAGTAATGTAGGTCCAAATACCGTAACATTAACAGTAACAGATAACAGCGGCAATACCGCAACAGGTACGGCTACAGTAACTATCACAGACCCTACCAATTTCTGTGGTCTTTCTGTACCGGAGTTTGGAGATATCAAAATGAGATTGTATCCAAACCCTACCAACGGAATTGTAACTGTTGAATTCTCAAGAGATATAACGGCAGAAAAGATAGAAGTTTATTCAATCACCGGACAGCTTATTCTTTCTGACACCAATACAACAACTCAATCAAGCCGTCAGTTTAACATGGAAAGATTTCCTTCAGGAGTTTATCTGGTTAAGATTACAACTGCTCACGGAACACAAGTAAAACGTTTGATGAGAGAATAATTTAGTTAGGTTAAAGTGAATATAGTTACCCGAAACCGCCCATGCAATATGCATGGGCGGTTTTTTTCTGATTAAAAGCTAAAAATGGCTCAACAAATCGGATTGCTTTTTTCGCTAATTTAGTAGTACCGATTTAATCCCTTAAAAACAAAAAAGATGATAGCAACAAAAGGATACGCTGCCCAGGACAATAAAAGTCCGTTAGCGCCTTGGAACTTTGAAAGGCGTGAAGTTGGGCCTCATGATGTGCAGTTCGACATACAATATTGTGGAGTATGCCATTCAGACCTTCATCAAATTAAAGATGACTGGTTTCCGGGAATTTTCCCAATGGTGCCGGGCCACGAAATTGTAGGACGGGTTGTCAAGGTTGGCGACCATGTTAAAAAATTTAAAGTAGGCGATATTGCCGGAACCGGATGTATGGTTGATTCCTGCCGCGAATGCGAAAACTGTAAAAAAGACCTGGAGCAATATTGCCTTAAAGGAAATTCGCAAACCTATAACGGCTTGGAACAGGACGGAAAGACGCCTACTTATGGAGGCTACTCCAATACTATTGTAGTCCATGAAGATTTCGTTCTGCATGTTTCAGACAAACTGAATCTTGCAGCTGTTGCTCCGTTATTATGTGCCGGAATCACAACCTATTCACCTTTACGCCACTGGAAAGTAGGAAAGGGACACAAACTGGCTGTACTTGGTTTGGGAGGTTTGGGTCATATGGCAGTAAAATTTGGAGTATCATTTGGAGCGGAAGTTACGGTTTTAAGTACTTCTCCTTCCAAAGAACAGGATGCCCGAAAACTTGGCGCCCATAATTTTGTGGTAACCACAGATGAAGCACAGTTGGCAGCGGCCCGAAATTCTTTTGATTTCATCTTAGATACGGTTTCTGCAGAACATGACCTGAATTTGTATCTTTCTCTGTTGAAAACAGACGGTACACACATTTGTGTTGGTGTTCCATCCCAACCTGCTCCTGTTGCGGCATTCAGTTTGTTAGGGGGCCGAAAAAGTTTGGCCGGTTCCGGAATTGGAGGTATTGCCGAAACTCAGGAAATGCTTGACTATTGTGCAGAACACGGCATTGTTTCTGAAATCGAAATGATAGACATCAAAAACATCCAAAATGCCTATGATAGGATGCTGAAAGGCGATGTGCGTTACCGTTTCGTTATTGATATGGCGACTCTTTAAAACAAAAATTATTATTGGCTTTATGAGGAAGAATACTTTCTGCATAAAGCCAATTTTAGTACTGCTTTCTCTTTACCTCTTCCCTGCTCTTTTTGTATTTTTAAGTAAAACAAGCATCAATGGAATTCATCCGCAAACATCTTGAGCTGAGTGCCAAATTAACCAACGAAGATTGGGATTTCTTTTCTTCCAGACTTATAAGAGAAGAATTTCCTAAAAAAACGCTGCTTGTTAAAACCGGACAAGTAGAAAACCACCTCTCATTCGTAGAAAAAGGCATTATTCGATTTTATATTCCAAAAGAAGAGAAAAATGACACCACCTTTTCGTTTACTTTTGATGGTAATTTTACAAGTGCTTACGAATCATTCATTACAAAAATGCCTTCATCTTATCAGGTAGAAACACTTACTCCCGCCATCTTATGGAGGCTTACCCATGCTGATCTTCAAGAAATTTATGTTCAAACAGGTATTGGAAACACTATAGGACGTTTGGCTGCAGAACGAATTTACCTGGAAACATCAAAACGCGAGCTTTCTCTGTTAGACCAGACGGCTGAGCAACGCTACCTCAGTTTGTTTACCGAACAGCCACAGCTCATCCAAAAAATTCCTCTGAAATATCTGGCTTCCTACATTGGCATTACACCTCAGGCCCTCAGCCGAATCCGAAAGCGAATTTAGTAACCCAGGTTCATTGTTTGGTAGGATTGGACAGCAGAACTTTGCAGAAAAAAGTATGGAAACTTTAATAACGCTGCTGGGAACATTTTCAATCTCCCTGATTATTCAAAAAAGCTACCTAAAAGAATACAGATTTGCCTTAGCCGGCAGAATTGCCATGTCGACCATGTTGGTCCTTACTGCAACAGGCCATTTCCTCTTTACAAAAGGCATGGCTATGATGATTCCTTTTCTTCCTTTTGCTACAGAAATTGTATACGTTACGGGTTTGATTGAACTAATTGCCGCTATTGGGCTTTTGTTGCCTAAATACAAAAAAGTGATTGGCTGGTTTCTGATTTTATTTTTCATCCTGCTGCTTCCGGCAAATATTTATGCCGCCAGCAGTCACATCGACATACAAAATGCTACTTACAATGGAGAAGGACTTGATTATTTATGGTTTCGGATTCCTTTGCAGCTAGTCATTATTGTTTGGGTTTACTGGAGCGCGGTTCGGAAATCCTGATTTTTTTTAAGACAAGCCCGGAAGTTGTTCTCCATTGGCATCTGTAGTCAAAACTTCACTCATATAATCAAAAAAAGGACGCATGTTTTTGAACGTCTGGTCCGCTTCTTTCAAAAAAGAAGGACTTAACACCTCAACATCTGCAAACTTTCTGATTAGCAGGAATTGTTTATAGCGTAATAAATCAATAGCCTCATCTGTAGTATCAAAGCCTTTTGGCGCTTTCTTTAGTTGTTCTCCCTGCAAGGAGCCGAAAGTTTTTACGAAGGATTTACTATTTATGATTTTTCGTAAAGGTTCCGGGTCAAAACTGATGTCTTCACGAATGCGTTTGATATCTTCTGTATTAGGAGCCCAAAAACCACCGGCTATAAAACTGTTGCCGGGTTCAATATGAAAATAATAACCTCCCCTACGCAAGGCAGTTGCTCTTTTAAAGCCACCACTCCAGTTGGTCTTATATGGTGTTTTGTCTTTTGAAAAGCGGGTATCTCTGTAAATCCGATGCAGGCTCTTTTTACCTGAAACCGTTTCGAGAACATCGTGGTTTCGGAGTTCCTGTAATAACGACTCCGCAAATTTTTCTATGGCATCGTATTCTTTCAAATACAGGTCCTTATTATCATTAAACCATTCCCTGTTATTATTTTCTTTGAGCTGTTTTAAAAAGTCCAGGCTTGAAGCAGGTATATTTGTCGGCATCTTTGAATCCATGTTTTTGGTTTTGTTCTGTCAAAGTTAATTCCTTTTCGGATAGTTTTCAATGCAAAAAACCATTTCTCAACAAATCAGCTTATATCCAAATCCCCTGATATTGATTACCTCAATATTTTTGTCTTCTTCCAGTTTTTTTCGAAGTTTTGTGATGTAGACATCCATCGTTCGGGTGTTGAAAAAATTATCATCTCCCCAAAGCAGCAATAGTGTCGATTTTCTGTCCAATACCTGATTTTTATGTTTTAATAATAGTTCCAGCAGTTGAGTTTCTTTATGTGAAAGCTTTATGGTTTTGTCATTAATTTTCAGTTCCTGCCTTTGGGAAAGAAAAAGATAATTGCCAATTCGTTCCTCATCATTTTTTTCTTTTTCTGATGATGTCCTCCTAAGCAGTTCTTTCACCCTCAAAAAAAGTTCATCCAGGCTGAATGGCTTTTTGAGATAATCATTTCCTCCACTGGCATAGCCTGCCGTAATATCTTTAATATCTGATTTTGCCGTCAGAAACATCAAAGGTATTTCAGGATTGTCATTCCTGATTTGCGATGCCAAAGTAAAACCGTCTTTATAAGGCATCATTACATCAAGTATGCACAATGAAAACGTATGCGCTTTATAAAGTTCCCATGCTTTTTTCCCATCCGGAGCCAACATAACAATATAACCCTGCTTTTCAAGACTCTCTTTGACGACCTTGCCTAGAAATTGTTCGTCTTCTGCCAAAAGTATAATAGTACTCATGATAAAGGAAGTTTAATGAGGAAGAGACTCCCGTTAGGAATATTGTCTTTCAGGAGGATGCTCCCTTTGTGGGCTGTAATTACTTTTTTGACATAGCTCAATCCCAAACCATATCCTTTGGCATTATGGATATTGCCCGAAGGAATGCGGTAAAAAGGACTGAAAACCGCTTCCTTATGTTCGTCAGGAATTCCAGGCCCGTTATCTGCAATGGCGATTAGCAGTTTCCCGTTTTCTATAGAGCTCCTTATTTCGACAACGGGATTTATTGATGTAGTATATTTAACCGCATTATCAATCAGATTTGCAATAGCCCTGTCCAGATGTTTTTTGTTACCCTGCAATGTAGCATTGCTATTTGCGGTAACAGAGATTTGAACCGGGCTCTCTGTTTGGGCAGCAATTTGCTGTAACATCGTATCGACAGCAATCATATCTTGCAATTCCATTTCAGAACTTTCCAATCGCGCAGAAGTCAGTATTTCGTCCGTAAGCGACATAAGTTTACTACTTTGGTGGAGTATGATATCTATATAATTTTCCTGTGCCTCCTTGTCGTGGCTAAACTTTTTTAATGACTCGGCGGTTATGGCAATAGAAGTGAGCGGCGTATTAATTTCATGTGTCATATTATTGATAAAATCATCTTTTATTGCATTAAGTTTTTGCTGTGAAAGCAGTAATCTTAGCGTATACCAGAAACAGAATAATGTAATGAGCAATAACAGTATTGATCCTGCCAATACCCATTTTAGCTGTCCAAGCAAAAACAAATCTACATTAACAACAGATGCCTGCAACATTTCTTTCTTATGAGGCCGTCTCAAGGAAATGTTTACTTTTTTGGTCTGGTAACTTTTTCCATCTCCTTTGCCATTGAAAACAAACGGAAGCATAATACCTCTTTTTTCCAAAGCGACCCTATATTCTTTTTTGAGCAGTGCTTTTTCTATAGGGGTGTCATATGCTATTTTTGTAAGGCTGTCTCCCAATTTCTGCGTATAAAACCACACATATCCCTTTTTCAGTTCTGCATCAACCTGACTTACCATATGATTGACAAGCAATTCTTTACTCCCGGGAGTGATACTGTCAAACCTTTCCTTTAAATCGCCAATACTCATACTGATTTGGCTCTGACCAACAGGCGAAGGTTGTCTTTCTTTTATCGTAAATACAGTTTCTTTTACGTCCGGATTCCATCGCGCCGTGATTTCAATAAAAGAAGGATCGTTTAACCATGACCTAAATGTGCCGGTCACAATCCTGCGGTATCTGGTAAAAGAACTGTCAACGGCCTCGTCAAGAGCTTCATTACAATCTCTTTCAAACTGCCTGCGTTCTGAAACATAGGTCGTATAGCTGTAAAAAAGTTGCAGTGCTGCAATTCCGGCAACACTAACAGACATCAGGGCAAAAGCTAACAGTATCTTTCTTTTCATACAAGCCAAAGATAAAATTTTAAAAGTGCCCTTCCCATTTTCATTAACACTAATTAACCCTTATTCAGGGCGGTTAACCTCAACAGCTGCAATACGGGACTACCTTTGTATTCGAAACTTTAACCAACCTGATTATGAAAAAACAGACCATCAAGATTACCGCTATCCGTTTAGCAAGATTATGGCTTTTCTTTTCATGCTTTGTCACAGCAGCACAAGAAAACACAATACAAATGAAAAGCGACATCTATTCCGAAAATAAAACCCTGACAGATATTATGCGTTTTGAAGACATTGATTATTATACTACAAAATTCACCGGAACGGCTTTGAAAAATAAAGAATATTACATCGTAGCCAAGGAAATCTGGAATGGCAAGATTAAAAAAACCGACACCGTTTTCAACTCATCAACCAACAGCTATATCGGAAAAATAGAAAAGGACAGCATAAATCTTCGGGTAATTGCGGGAAAATCTTCAGATAAGACCTTAAAGATTAAATTCATGTTTGACCGTTTTGAAGTGCAAAAAGAATACAAGAGTATCCGTTCTGACGACTATAGCCTCAGGGATTTCGGTTCTCATTTTCCTATCATTACAGGTAAGCCTTTTTATGCTTTTGCCTATATCCTGCCCTACGAAGACAAACAGGGAAATAAGTTTTGGTGTGCCGTAGAAAGCAGCGGAAAAGATATCGAAAGCTGGGGAAAGGAATTTGGGATAAAACATTATATTTTATTTGAGATGCGGTTTGGCGAATAGAAAATCAGCATAAAAAACAATGACCCTATAAAATTGGTTTAATAGGGTCATTGTGACAAAAGAGCTACCTGTTACAAACCTTTTCCCTTTACACTGCCCAGTCCTATAGAAAAACGATACCCAAACTGCAATTGAAAAAAGGAGTCTTCACTATCGCTCACATCCATAAAAGTTCTCAATCGAAGAAAAACCGATTGCTTCTTTGATTCTCCCGGGTAGTAAAAAATCTCTGCCTCGTTTCGGAACACCCATATGTTTTTGGGATTTTCCATAAAATCAATTTTATTCATATGGTTATAATAGGCAAATTCCGGAGAAAAATTAAACCCGAAATTATTGAATCTTTTGAACTCGAAGCGAACACCGGCAGCATGACCCAAAGTCTTAAAATTAAGATTTTCTTCATTCTCCCTGTCAATCGTTGCAATCTGGTAGCGAAGTGCATAATACAGATTGATATTAAACGGTGATTCCTTGATAAAAGAAAAACTAAAAACATCCAATACAGCTCCCATATCGAGATAGGACTTTTCGATAATTTCAAGCGGCCTTCCAATCATCTGGGTTCCGGGCAATGACGGATTATCAATTAGCGTTAATCCTTTATGGTCATCATCAAGTCGGGTATAATGCACATATGGAGATACTTTTTTGAAAAAATTCATAGGATGCAGACGTCCTACCTGAAAGGGAACTACAAAAAAATCGGCTTTACCTTCTATTTGCATAATGCCGTTTGGCGTATCATCAAACAATCCTAAAAAATCCGTATAAGTCCGTAATTCCATTACGTTCTGCAAATTAGTATCCTGATTTAACAGATACAGTCTGCGCTTTTCTTCATTGACTTCCTTTTCCAGCCCGGTGGGAAAAGTATATTCAACATCGTCAGGCACAAAATTATTGCCTGGGTTAGGCAAATAGGTGAGCACATCAGAAATTCGGATGTAACTATTCTTTACCTCATCTTTCCCATTTAGGGAATCCCCCATCAACAGGGTACTTCGATGCGACAAAAAGTTTCGTTTGGCTTCCCTTGGATAATTGAGCATTGAAATTGGCACCCTGTTTTCAAAATAATATTCTTTTGTCTGTTCGGAATTGGTTACCGTTACCCGGATATCATAAATATTACCATCTCTGATAGAAAACTTTACTTGCTTAAAACAGACAAATTGATTGGCAACGGCATCATAGCTTACATCATAGAGCTGTATCTTTTGCTTATGACCAGGTATCTCAAAATTACCCAGACAGGTTTCGCTTTTGACAGACAAAATTTCTTTGAAAACAGTCTCTGCCTGCTTGTTTTTAAAAATACTTTCATCGGCAATTTTTTTATCGCCATACATTATATATACTGCCTTTTCAGTCTCAACAGTATCTTTTGAAGAGGTCTCATTTTCTTCGGCTGATTTTGATTCATCTACCTGCTCCCCATCAAGCGGTTTGTAATTAGCTGGTGGCGGAAAATACTGATTGAGTTTCTTTTCGGATACTTTTCTAAGATGGTAGGCTTTTACAGTCTGGTATTGTTTATACAAACCGTCCAGTTCTTTTTTGATTCCGCGTTCTTTTTTTGCCTGTACCTCTATATCGGCCAGTGGTTTCCCCGCACTATTCATATCCCGAAGTTTTTTGCTTTCAAGTTCGAGAAGGCCTTTCGTATAAGAGAAGTCCTGATAAAGGGCGGTCAGTTCTTTTTTTGCTGCTTTTTCTTCGGGAGTTTCTTTGTTCTGTGCGTAACTGCAACAACACACCAGAACAATTATTAGGTTAGTTATTGTTTTCATTTTTACTGTTTTTAAGTTAAGTTTTAGAATGCAGACATCCAGTCATTTTTGCATTATTACTAATTGTTTTTCAAAACTATACCACCTAAAAACAGCGAACAATAGGGAAAACCCTAGACGAAACAGGATTTTACCCTAACTCTCTGAAAACAGGAATACTAGAGTAATTTATTAAGAAAAAAGTGATATTTTAGCCAGGCTTGCTGAAGAATAGGGAAACACCTAAAAGAAATAGGGAAAACCCTATTTAATTGGAAGTATAGAAAAGTAAACTTTGTAGCAAACTTAATTATCAACCTCCAATATTTACATTATGAAAAAAACAGCATTATTTTTAATCTTGTCATTGGTGATGATGGGATGTAATGACAAGAAAAAAGAAACAGTTTCTGAAGACAAAATTCAAAAAATTCAAAGAAAAGACATAGTAGCAGGAGCTCCAACTGACTGCGAAAACAATCCTATAATGAAATCTCTTCGCTCCATGTCCCATTCAGAACGGGAAAAATGGCTTAATAAATATGGTGAAGCAATATGTATGTATGACTTATATAGCTGTATTGAAAACATTCATTTCATTCATGATACAGTATTTACACAATTAGCAAGACAGCATAGCAGGAATACAACAAGTATTAAGTTGTATGAATTACCCTGGAAAGATTTGGAATCTTTCATTAAAAAAGAGGGAATCAAATGTTATGATGCCTATATAGCTTTTGATATTGACGCTATAAATAATAAAGTGAGTTTAAGAAAAACTCCTTTTTCAACAACAGAAGCTACATATTCAATCCCGTTGTTTGAAGGAATAAAAAAAGTACATGGAAACATACAGACAATTTATGTGACAGATGCAGTAGTGGGCAAAAAAGTAATAAGTAAAGAAAGAATCATTTTTAAAGTGAAAGATGCATCTGGAAATTATTTTCATTATGACATTAGTGATGATCCAGCTATAATGAATATGTAAAAGCAAAAACATTTCTAATCTACAATTAATATTTCATGAGCTTTTTTGAATTACTAACTCCCATAAGAATTTATATTCTTTTTACTTTTATCATGTTAGCCATAAGCTATGACAAAGGCAAAAAAGCTCATGTTATACTATTTATCATCCTGCTTTTAAGCGTAATAAACGAATCAATGTCTGCTATACTTAAATATAACAACATTCCGATTCGCCTGAATGCTTCCATTTTTATTGTCATCAATAACATCCTGTGGTTTTTTATCTTATATAATGTATCCTCAATAAAAAAATCTTTGCTTTTAATAGTGATATTATTTTTTCTAAGCTTCACTGTATATAATCTTTTCCTTTTAAACGGAATCAAGGAATTCAACTCCTATTCTTTTGTGATAGGCGCTTTTTTGTATTTAATCCTTTTCATTTATAATTGCTCTTCAGAATTAAAAAAAGAAAATTTAAATTATTTTTTATCCAATAATTTCATATTGATGTTATCGCCGGTATTGTTCTTTATAGGATTTAGTCTTTTATTTGGATTTAACAATAAGAACATCCATAAAATAATGATTTTAAATCGTTTTAAACTCTATGATTTCATTAGTTATTTTGTAAACATAACTTATTATTCGCTACTTAATGTTTACATTTATCGTGAAAAAAAGTTAAAACATGTTGAATAATGTAGCCTTCGGAATTATCATCGGGTTGCTTTTTATCAGCCTGCTAATCCTTTTTTGTGTGGTATTGGTAAAACTATACATCCGCAAAATCAAAAACTATACCGAGGTCATCTACCAAAAAGACATTGATTTCCAGAAAACAGTAAACCAAACGATACTTGAAACGCAGGAACAGGTATTGCAGAACATTTCCCAGGACCTCCATGATGATGCCGGACAACAGCTTACTTATATCAATTTCCAGATAGAAAATCTCAAACTCGATTCGCCGGAACTGAACCAGACCTTACAGCCCTTATCAGAATCCGTTGGCAATCTGTCGCAATCCATCCGAAATATCAGCCATTCCCTAAACAGCCAGATGCTCCTGCAACAAGACCTTATAAAGGCTATAGAATCTGAAATTATACGCCTGCAAAAAGGCTCCATTCCTATCCATTTCGACCTCAAGGGAGAAAGCAAAAAGATATTTTCAACAAATGAAAAAATTGTCATCTACCGGATTTTTCAGGAAATCATGAACAACTGCTTCAAACATTCCAAAGCCGGTCTTATTGAAATAAGATTAAAGGCAAATCCTGACTTTGAAATGGTAATTTCCGACAACGGAAAAGGATTTGACTATGAAAAAATCAAAAACAGTACTGCCACGATAGGACTACAGAACATAATCGGTCGGGCGGCTATTATTGATTATTCTGTAACTATCTGGTCCGAAAATGGAAAAGGAACAAAAATCACGCTTACCGAAAACAAACTTACCTAAACATGGAAAAAATTACGATAGGCATTATTGACGACCATAAAATTGTGAGACAGGGATTGAAAGAGCTTCTGCAAAAAATCAGCAATTTTGCCGTAACCGCAGAATTTGACAACGGGACCGATTTTCTGGCATCGCTGCCTTTGGAAAATAAGCCAGACCTGTTTATTTTAGATTATTCCATGCCGGGAATGAACGGTATTGAAGTATTAAAAGCACTGGAAGAAATAGACGGCGAATATAAAATATTGCTATTGACCCAGCATTTTGACGAGCAGATTATTGATGCAGCCTACCATCATGGAGCAAGAGGATTTCTACATAAAAACTGTACCGCTCATGACCTGAAGTTTGCCATTGACAATATCGTAAAAATAGGCTACAACAACGTTTCCGAAATACTGAAACGCATGAGAAACTATGAAACAGCTCCCGACAAGGATGCTAAAAGTCAAATTGTATTGTCTGAAAGAGAACTGGAATTTCTGAAACTGGTTTGTGATGAAAGAGAATTGACCTATGACCAGATGGCTGATAGCATGGGATTGTCTGTAAAATCTATTGAATCCTACCGTACGGCACTTTTTGAAAGGTTTGGTATCAAATCAAAAGTGGGGCTGGTTTTATTTTCCTATAAATACCAGATAACACCGCCTTTTATTTAAAACAATTATCTGACATCTCCCTATCCATTGATGCGTTTTATCTTTGCGGCTCTGCCTTTGCGTGAAAATAGTCATTCACAAAGACACAGAACTCCAAAGATTATAAAAAACCGTAACCAGACATAAACCAATATCGTCCAAAAGAGCAAAATCTCACCCATGAAGAAATTGCTTGCAACCGCCCTGTTACTTCTCTCTATTTCCGCAACCGTCCAAGCACAAGACTTTGAGCGCAAAACCGACAGCCTGATTTCGAACGTATTTAAAGACAAAAATGGTCCTGGCGGTGTCTTTTTAGTCGCTAAAAATGGAAAAACTATTTACCATAAGGCTGTAGGTAAAGCTAACCTTGAACTGGATGTCGACATGACTGCAGACCAGATTTTTCAAATAGGATCCATAACAAAACAATTCACCGCTGTAGGCATCCTGATGCTTGAAGAACAGGGAAAAATAAATACAGGCAGTAGTATCTCAAAATACATCCCCGATTATCCTTCGGGTGATAAAATCAAGATTTACTATCTGCTAACCCACACTTCAGGGATTAAAGATTTCACCAAAATGAAATCTATTCAGCAAATTGCCCAAAAAGACCTCTCCCCTAAAGAACTGATTGACTTTTTTAAAAATGAACCTGTTGATTTTCTTCCGGGCACAAAATTCGAATATAACAATTCCGGCTACGCCATCTTAGGTTACATCATTGAACTGGTTACCGGAGAAACTTACAGGGACTTTATCAGAAAAAATATTTTCGAAAAGATTGGAATGGTCAATTCCCGATATGCAGATGACAGTGCGATTATCAAAAAAAGAGCTTATGGCTATCAGAAAAAAGGGGAAGCCTATGTAAATAAAGGGCGGATTAGTTTCGCCATTCCCTATTCTTCCGGTGCGCTGATGTCAACAACAGAAGATATGCTGAAATGGCAAAATGCCCTAAACCATAATCTGCTGCTGAATGAAAAGACTTCTGAAAAAGCCTTTACTAAAAAAACACTGGATAATGGTGAAACAATTGATTACGGTTTTGGATGGCATTTGTCTCAGTTAAACGGAATTGGAACACGGGAACACGGCGGCAGTGTTTTCGGCTTTAAATCCATGGGCGTTTATATCCCTGATGAAGACATCTATGTCATCGGATTCAGCAATTGCGACTGCAATTCTCCTACACAATTAGTGCGGGATATTGCTTCGGAAGCATGGAAAACATTTAAATCTAAACCATGATATTCCATCATTCTAAAGAATGCTTATCTTTGCAGCAAACAACAACACAACAATGAATTACTTCTCATCCGATTTTAAGCTCGGAATACTAGGCGGAGGACAGCTTGGCAAAATGCTTCTGGCCGATACCCGAAAATTTGACATACAGACTTATGTACTGGACCCAAGCGAAGAAGCCCCAAGCCGAATAGGCTGCAACAAATTCTTTCAGGGCAATCTTATGGATTTTGATACGGTTTATGGATTTGGAAAAAAAGCCGATGTCCTGACTTTTGAAATAGAACTGGTCAATTTGGAAGCCCTCGAAAAACTGGAATCAGAAGGTACAAAAGTATATCCATCGCCAAAAACACTCAGAAATATCCAAAATAAAGGAAGGCAAAAAGATTTTTATAAAACCCATAATATTCCAACTGCTCCTTTTCAAAGATTCCAGACACTGGAAGAATTAAAAACAAGCCTTGAAAAGAATAATACCGCCCTGCCTTTTGTTTGGAAGAGTGCTGAATTTGGCTATGATGGAAACGGTGTTAAAATTGTACGCACGGCAACTGACCTCGCAAACCTGCCGGATGTAGAATGCATTGCCGAAGAAATGATTCCTTTCAAAAATGAACTGGCTGTAATAGTCGTTCGAAATCTAAAAGGCGAAATCAAGACCTATCCGGTGGTTGAAATGGAATTCCATCCCGAAGCCAATCAGGTAGAATATGTTATCTGTCCGGCACGTATTGACGACAAGGTAGCAGCAAAAGCAAGGGAAATCGCTTTGAAAGTTTCGGAAGCTTTTGAACATGTAGGATTACTGGCAGTTGAAATGTTCCAGACAGAAAATGACGATATTCTGGTTAATGAAGTAGCGCCAAGACCTCATAATTCGGGTCATTACAGTATTGAAGCCAGCTATACTTCCCAATTTGAAAACCATTTAAGAGCCATTCTCGACCTGCCTTTAGGCAATACCGAAAGCAAAGTAGCCGGAATTATGGTCAACCTTGTTGGAGAAGAAGGTCACTCGGGTCAGGTAGTTTATAAAAACATAGAACAGATTTTGGCCATTGACGGTGTAACGCCACATATTTACGGAAAACGCGAAACAAGACCTTTTAGAAAAATGGGCCATGTTACTATCGTAAATGAAGACATCACCAAAGCCAGAACAACAGCAGAAGAAGTAAAAAAACTAATACGGGTAATCAGCAATTCGTAATCAACTATTTACTCAATTATAACTTATATCCATGAAGATTGCAATCATAATGGGCTCTATTTCTGACATGCCGGTCATGCAGGAAGCCATCGACATACTGAAAGAATTTGGAATTGAAACCGAAGTAGATATTGTTTCGGCACACCGCACACCGGAAAAATTATTCGACTTTAGCAAAAATGCACATACACGTGGTATCGCTGCTATTATTGCAGGAGCCGGAGGTGCTGCTCACCTTCCGGGAATGGTAGCCTCAATGTCGCCGCTTCCCGTAATTGGCGTTCCGGTAAAATCAAGCAATTCTATCGATGGTTGGGACAGCGTGCTTTCCATTCTTCAAATGCCTGGCGGTGTTCCGGTTGCGACAGTTGCCTTAAATGGTGCTAAAAATGCAGGAATTCTGGCAGCACAAATTATCGGAAGTAACAACAAGGCCGTTTTAGATAAAATTATTGCTTATAAAGAAGGATTGAAACAGGCTGTGCTTAAAGCATCCGAAAACCTGAAAAAATAACTTCAGATAAAAACAGTAGAAACCAAGCCCGATAAGCTTGGTTTTTTTATTTTAAACCTCAACGTTTTCATAACGCCATAGGTAATTCCTTTCCAATTTTATACTTTTGAAAACAGCATGTGGGAATGCGATTCCCGTGCCACAACTTATTTTTTATTTACAGATATTTAAAAAGACCCTGATATGTCAGTTCTTACCAAAAAATTTACAACAAAATACGATACCGCGCCTTTTTCTCAAATCAAAAACGAGGATTTCCTTCCGGCATTTAAAGAAGCAATTGCCAGCGCAAAACAGGAAGTAGACGATATAGTTAACAATCCTGAATTACCAACATTTGAGAACACAATAGAAGCCATGGCTTTTAGTGGAGCCACTTTAGACAGGATATCTACCATTTTCTTCAACCTGCATTCTGCCGAAACCAACGACGAACTTCAAAAAATTGCACAGGAAGTTTCTCCGCTATTATCCGAATTTGGAAATGACATCCGCCTCAATGCCGATTTGTTCAAAAAAGTAAAAGCGGTTTATGACAAAAAAGACAGCCTTTCGCTTACGGCAGAACAGGCAACTCTGTTAGACAAACAATACAAAAGCTTTTCCAGAAACGGAGCCAATTTATCTGAAGACAAAAAAATGGAACTGCGTGAAATCGACAAGCAACTTTCCAAACTCAGTTTAGAGTTTGGCGAAAACGTACTGTCTGAAACGCACGCTTTCCAACTCCATATTACAGACGAAAAAGACCTTTCCGGACTGCCGGAAGGCACCATTGAAGCCGCAAAAGAATTAGCTCAAAGCCACGAAAAAGAAGGCTGGATTTTTTCGTTAGACTATCCAAGCTATATTCCTTTTATGACCTATGCTGACAACAGGGAGCTTCGTAAAAAAATGGCAATTGCCTTTGGCGCAAAAGGTTTCCAGAAAAACGAGCATGACAATCAGGAAATCGTGCTTCAAATTGCCAGACTCCGATTTGAAAGAGCCAAACTTTTAGGCTATGCCTCACATGCCCATTTTGTATTGGAAGAAAGAATGGCAGAAAGCCCTCAAAAAGTAAATACTTTCCTGAATGACTTGTTAGCGAAAGCACGTCCGGCGGCGGAAAGAGAATTCAATCAACTGACGCAGTTTGCCAAAGAACTGGACGGTATTGAGCAGCTTGAAAAATGGGATGGGGCTTACTATTCCGAAAAGCTAAAACAACAATTATTCAATCTGGATGACGAAAAACTAAAACCTTATTTTAAGTTGGAAAACGTATTGGGAGGTGCCTTTACCGTTGCCGGAAGATTGTATGGACTGACTTTCGTAGAAATAAACGACATAGAAAAATACCATCCTGATGTAAAAACGTATGAGGTAAAAGACATTGCCGGTAATCTCGTTTCTGTTTTCTATGCTGACTTTTTCCCTAGAAAAGGAAAAAGAAACGGTGCATGGATGACTTCATTCAAATCGCAATACGTTTTGGGAGGCAGTAACGAAAGACCGCATGTTTCTATTGTATGCAACTTTACAAAACCAACAGAAACCAAGCCTTCATTACTTACTTTCAACGAAGTAACCACTTTATTCCACGAATTTGGACATGCCCTGCACGGGATGCTTGCTGATACCACATATCCAAGCCTTTCCGGAACCAGCGTATATTGGGATTTTGTCGAATTGCCAAGCCAGATATTTGAAAACTGGTGTTATGAACCGGAAGCTCTGGCATTATTTGCACGCCATTACCAAACAGGCGAAATCATCCCTACAGAATACATTCAGAAAATAAAAGAAAGCGCCAGCTTCCAGGAAGGCATGGCTACTTTGAGACAGTTAAGCTTTGGCTTACTGGATATGGGCTGGCATGGTCAGGATCCAACACCTATCAAAGATGTAAAAGAATTTGAAAACGTTCAGTTTGCTTCCACCAAACTTTATCCGGATGTGAAAGAAAATGCTATGAGTACTTCTTTTTCTCACATCTTCCAGGGTGGTTATTCTTCGGGCTATTACAGTTATAAATGGGCTGAGGTACTTGATGCAGATGCTTTCGAATATTTTAAAGAACAAGGAATATTCAATTCTGAAGTGGCTACAAAATTCAAAGAAAACATATTGTCAAAAGGCGGAACGGAGCATCCGATGATTCTATACAAAAGATTCAGGGGAAGCGAACCAAAACCGGATGCCCTGCTAAAAAGAGCCGGATTACTTTAACACACAATTATTTGATTTCAAAATACTTGGGACTACCTGTAAAATAAGGCAGTCCCTTTTTTTATGTGTTTTTTTTACCTTTACGGATGTGGGAAACCGTAATTTTTCTTACAGTTTTTTATATATTTGGAATCATCCTTAACGATTTGCTTATGAAAAAACTTTACCTCAATTTTATATTTGCATTAATTTTTTCCTTAAACGCAATTAGTTCCTACGGACAGTTACCCGATTTTACTCTTACCGTCACCGGAACGGATGAAACTTGTAACAGAAACGGAACCTTATCCTTTACAGTAAGCGGAACCCATCCAAATGCCGGTATTATTTATACAATATACAAACTGCCTGTACTTAACAGTCCTTATGCCACAGTCTCGACCAATTCTTTATCAGGGCTCACAGGAGGAACATACAGGGTTATCGCTACGCAGACTTTAGGTACAGAAAATAATCAGCAACAAAAAGACTTCGTTATAAACAGTACGGCTTCTTTTTTAGAATTCAATATGACTTTTAGTGATATTGCCTGCAGTCTTAATAGAAATATAATCGTAAATGTCACCAGTGGGAATCCTATAGGATATGAAATCATTTCAGGCCCCATAATAAAACCCCGGCAAACTTCCAACATTTTCACTAATCTTGTGGCGGGAAACTACCTGATCAAAGTTTATGATTCCTGTGGTAACGCAGTATCCAGGTCCTACACCTTAGTAACTCTCGAAGAAATCCCCAACAATCTGGAAGTTTCTGTTGGTATAACACCTCATTCTGAATTGGTTAATTGTAATACGATTGGGGCTTCTTTTACTGTAGATGCAATAGCAGGATCTACGGTAAGCTATCCGCTCACTTTTGTATTTACTATTTTTCCACCTGGAGGCGGTGCTCCTATTACAAAAACCTATATAGCAAATGGCCCTCAAGATTCCTATACAATAGAACTTCCATTTTACAATGCTCCTTACAGCTATAGTTTAGTAGTTACTGACGGTTGCGGCAAAGTATTCCGGCAAGATGTCACCCCTATGAATACCCTATTTTCAATATTACTGGAGCGGCAAACATTGAGATGCGGCATACAGTCCTTTACGGTTACGACATCAAACTTTACCTATCCAATAACGGTAGAGTTTCTTTCTGCACCAGCCGGATTCAACCCTTCTGTTTACAACTCTTCACATCCTACTTATTTTTCTAATCCAACTTTTGGAAATACTACCAATGTACTTCCTGAAGGTTCCTATGTAGTAAAAGTAACCGATGCTTGCGGAAGAACAGCTACAGAAAATGTCATCATTGACCATGAAACTGATGCCAAATTTGTTGCTACAGGGTCATGCGGCATATCTGGCGTTATCTTTGGTGAAATTCTGGGTTCTAATATCGTTTCCGCAACCATAAACACTGCCCCTTCCGGCTTTACTTTCCCTACTCCTCATAATGTCAATGCCTACATACAAAGTGATGGAGGCCTTGTTATTTCCAATATTCTTGTCCCTGGATTATATTCTATAACTCTAGTAGACGAATGCGGAAATACTTATACAAAACCGGTCACCGTACCCGCTGGCGGCTCTGGTGCGCCAAGAGTAAATTATCTGGGCGGATGCGAACCCGGATTTGGTTCTGTCTATATCGGTGGCGCACCAGATGTTCAAATACGGAGTGCTGAATTTATATCTGTACCTAGTACTTACAATGGCCCGATGAATGTTTCTGTCAACATCAGAGGTTCCTATTTCATGATGAGTTCACTACCCATTGGAACCTATCTTATTAAAATAAAAGACTCTTGTAATTCAGAATATACCTTGACCTTACAAATCAAGGAATATATTGGCAACACTACTTTTGAAATTGCAGAAGCATGTTCTTCTTTTAATATCCGATTTAACCATACAAATAACAACGGCTCAGTTATAAATCTCGGATATTGGCTGCAAAAGTTCAATCCGGCAACAGGTCAATGGGGCCATCCTAATACAAATGTTGCCTATACTGAAAATTCCCTTCCTAACATTAACAATTCAATCTCAGTTACTAATAATAATACGTGGAACCTGAATTTTCCAATAGGAGGAAAATTTAGGATCGTAACTGCTTCATCTATCTACAATAGCGTTGGTGCCAGCAATTCATGTATATTTACTATAAAAGAATTTGAAACAGGAATGCTTCCTGAAATAAAAGGAGCCTTAAACTTTTCTTGTTCCGGCACCCTCTCAGACGTTTTGCTAAATGTAGTTGGCGAAGGAAACTTTACTTTCAGAATCATCGAAAAAAACGGTCAGCCTTTTGTTTTTTCAAACGGCAGTAGTCCGTTATTTACCGATTTGGAATCTGCGGTTTATGTTTTTGAAATAAAAGATCAATGCCAGAACACAAGTACTTATACCCATGATGTTACGACTCCGTTTGTATTTTCTATAGCAGCTTCTTTATGCGACGGACAAAACAGTACGCTTTCTGTACCTAATTTCCCTTACCTGCACTACAGGTGGTATAAGCAAGGAGCCGAAAATGTTACATTAGGCACTAGTGCTACATTAGCTTTTGCTCCTTTAAATGTCGCTACACAGTCAGGTCTGTATCATGTGGCCGTTACCTATCCGGCAGAACCGGATTCCTGCCTGAACCAAATCCTAAACTATCAAATCGATGCCGGAAACCCGCCAAATGCCGGAAATGACAATGATGTAGACCTATGTTCTATTCCTCCTTCCATCAATCTATTTGATTATTTATTAGGCAATGCAGACCAAAACGGAACCTGGGAACAAATTCCTTCTACAGGTGCACTTTCATCAAATGTATGGAATACGGAAGGTGTCCAACAAGGCTCAACTTATTACTTCAGGTATTTCGTAAGAGGATTTTGCGGCGTTGAAGACGAAGCTATAGTCTCTATACATTTTAACACTGTTGTCCCTACTCCTATTATTAATTCTGTTGGTTCCCTTTGTGAAGGCTCCCCAATTAATATCAGTATTCAAAATCCAAATCTTCTGTACAATTATACCTGGTCCGGACCGAACGGATTTACGGCTACCGGCATCAATCCGGCATTTCCAAATGCAACGATTGCAATGTCCGGAACTTATACTGTTACAACCAATATGGTCAACTGTCCTTCTGAACCACTGTCATTTGAACTTGTTGTAACACCACAACCTGAATTTCATTTTACACAGGAAAACACCAGAATCTGCTTCGGACAGGAAACCACTCTAAAAGTTATTCCTGACAATTTTGAAGAATCAGAAGCTGATTATATCTGGCGTAATGAAGATGGAGAAATTGTAGGCGGTAATTCTGCAGAAGTCGAAATCAATGAACCGGGACTATATAGTGTCCTTGTAAATGTCAGTAATTGTACTTTTTCAAAATCGGTACAAGTTGACGAAAACACAGATACTTTTTCTGTAGGAGCCCAGGCAAAATGTGAAAACGAGCACTACATGCTTACCGCTTTTGCAATAGACAATTCATTCAATGAATCAAACGCTACCTATGCATGGACAGGACCAAATGGTTTTAATGCAACAACACAGTCTACTGACATTACCGGTCTGGAATCAGGAATATATACCGTTGTAGTAACCAACGAAGAAGGCTGTACCACTACAACATCAATTCCTGTCGAAAAAAGTTATTGCAAAATACCAAAAGGAGTTTCTCCAAACGGCGATAATAAAAACGACACCTGGAATCTGGCCGGACTTGATATCCTTAGAGTTAAAATTTTTAACCGTTATGGAACAGAAGTGTATGAAATGAACAATTATGTAAACCAATGGCACGGACAATGCTCTGATGGTAAACTGCTTCCTACTGCAACCTATTATTATTACATCTCTTTCAGAGATGGAAAAGAGAAAACAGGTTGGGTTTATTTAAATCGTGAGGTAAATTAATTCTATCTTTAAAATACTTAAAACCGCCAGCAAAAATTGGCGGTTTTATTATTAATTTTATTTTCAATTATTTTTGAAAGTTCGAAAATAAATTTATACATTTGAGGTATGGAATTCAAAGAAGCAAAAAACAAATTCATCCAAACATGGGGAGCATTAGGTTCTCAATGGGGTATCAACAAAACGATGGCACAAATCCATGCGTTACTGATGGTTTCTCCTGAGCCGCTTTCTATGGAAGACATTATGGAAGAATTATTGATTTCCAGAGGTAATGCCAGCATGAACCTTCGCGCCTTGATGGATTGGGGAATTGTATACAAAGAATACAAATCTGGCGAAAGAAAAGAATTTTTTATAGCCGAAAAAGATTTAGACGAACTGGCTGTTAAAATAGCACAGGAAAGAAGTAAAAGAGAAATCAAACCCGCATTGAGAGTACTCAAAGATGTTTCTTCTATCAAAGCCAACGAAACCGGAGAAACAAAACATTTTGTGGAACAGACTTCCAAACTTTATGATTTTGTACTAAAAGCTGATAATATGATTGACAAGGTAACTGAATTTAAAGACAATTGGATTGCCCGTTTGGTCATGAAAATCATGAAATAAAAAAATTTAATTAAAACTTTCATTTTTTTCTGAAAGTTTAAAAAATATTAATCATGACACTTATACAAAAAATTAATTGTTTCGCTATAGGCCTTCCCATTACAATAGCCGCATTGGCTGTATTTGAAGTCGGGATGTTATCATTTGCTTTATTGTCAACAGTTATTACAGGATTCCTTCAGGTTTCTATTGCGTTAGTACTTTTTATTAATCATTACAAAAACAGACATCTCCAGGCCTATCTTTTGCTTTGTATCCTATTCTTCTCATTATGGTTTACAATGGATTGGGGATGGATTTGGGCAATGCCGCCATCTTTAGCCTTTTATATGACAGTCATTTTACATTTCATAATTAAAGAAAAACAGTAATGAAACTGCCTTTTATTAATCAAAAAATGGAAATCATGAAAACACTTGAAAACCAAACATTATTGTATGATGAAGATTGTCCACTCTGCCAGGCCTACACAACAGGTTTTATAAAAACAGGGATGTTGGACAAAAACGGCAAAAAACCATTTTCTAATCTGACAGAAGAAGAACACAGTTTTATCGATTTCAAAAGAGCTTCTAATGAAATTGCTTTGGTCGACAATAAAAACAAAACCGTCATTTACGGAATAGACAGCCTGTTGAAAGTGATTGGAAATTCTTTTCCATGGATAGAAAAAGTCGGAAACGTTCCTCCTGTGAAATCCCTGTTGAAAAAACTTTATTCTTTTATCTCATACAATCGGAAAGTAATTATCCCTAATCAAAACACCAATACTACTGCTTTGCAATGTGTTCCGAGTTTTAATTATAAATACAGAATTATCTACATTCTTTTCACAATTGTCATTACTGCATTGACACTGCATAATTTTTCAAACCTCATCCCTAATCTGCCTCGCGGAAATTTCGGAAGAGAATTGGCTATTGCTTTCGGACAAATTGTTTTTCAATCCTTGTTTTTACTAAAAATTGAAAAAAGAAATCTGGTAAACTATACAGGAAATCTGATGACAGTGTCATTGGCAGGTGCTCTGCTCCTGACACCTATCTTAATCCTGAACCAATTTATAAATATTCCACAAATCGCCATCTTAATCTGGTTTGCCCTTGTAGTTTTATTTATGCTTATGGAACATTCCAGAAGAATTAAAATATTGCGACTTCCAACTATACTTTCTTACACCTGGGTAATTTACAGAGTAATTGTCTTGTTAGTCATCTTAACCTTTTAATTTAACCAACCTTCCCACCCTGCCAGGGTTAATAACCCTGGCAGGGTGGGAGGAAAACATACAAAAACATGAAAAAATTAATAATCGCAGCAGGAACCGGATTCCTAGGACAAGTTCTTGTGAATCATTTTAAAGATAAATTTGAAGAAATTATTATTCTTACCAGAGGAAGTTCGAAAATAAAAGGAAACATCAGGCACATAAAATGGAATGCCAAAACATTTTCAGGCTGGGAAAAGGAATTGGAAAATGCGGATGTACTCATCAATCTTGCCGGTAAATCTGTTGATTGCAGGTATACCGAAGAAAACAAAAAAGAAATTCTGGATTCCAGACTTGAAAGTACCAATATCCTGAATCTTGCCATACAACAATGCGAAAATCCACCCAAACATTGGCTAAACTCTTCTACCGCTACTATTTACAGACATTCATTAGACAAAGAAATGGGCGAAGAAAATGGCGAAATCGGAAATGACTTTTCTATGAATGTTGCCAAATCATGGGAAAAAACCTTCTTTGAAATGCAAACTCCGCATACTAAAAAAACAGCATTACGAACCTCAATCGTATTAGGAAAAAACGGAGGTGCCTATCTTCCTTTAAAAAATCTGACCAAAGTAGGTTTTGGTGGAAGGCAAGGAAAAGGAAACCAATTTATCAGTTGGATTCATGAAAAAGATTTTGCAAGGGCGGTAGCCTTTATTATTGAAAAAGAACTTACAGGAGTTTTAAATATAGTTTCTCCACAACCTATTCGAAACACGCTTTTTATGAAAGCACTTCGTAAAAGTTTAGGTGTTCCAACCGGAATTCCAATAAGCGAAAAACTCTTAAAATTTGGCGCAAGAATGATTGGTACAGAAACAGAACTCGTCTTAAAGAGCAGGAATGTTATTCCGAAACGGCTAACGGAAAATGGTTTTATATTTGAATTTGGAGTATTACGAGATGCGTTAGATAGTTTATAACCTTTAACCCTGGCAGGGTTTGAAACCCTGCCAGGGTTAACGTCGTTAAAACAAATACACCAACCCCAACCAAAAAACAGGAATACTCTCCACCCAAAAAGATGTATAGTATTTGGAACGGTTTTCATTGGCAAAAATCATAAACAACGAAGTAACAATGACCAAAATAGCATTGACAAAAAGCTGATTGGTGTCAATAGTACTTTTCAAAAACTCCAGAAAGTAAAGCGGCACCAACAGAAGCAGCCCTACAATTTTGGTCTTTTTCACCCCTATTCGTTGAGGTACAGTACCCAATGCCGGGCTATCTGTCTTTAAATCGATAATCTCAAAAATCAAAATCAGGCTGATAACCAGTAAAAACCGTTGGCAAAATTTAAGAATGACATCCGAAAAAACTTCGGTACCCACATTAATTAACGGTAACAGTGTAGTAACTCCTGACCAGCAAAGAGCAACAATATAAATTTTGACACCACTCCAGTTCCTGATATTTTTTCTGCTTGAAAATACTGGCACCGTATACAAAAAAGTCAGTCCAAAGAAAATAAAAGCCGTAACCTGGGTGATGAATTTCAAATGAAAAAAGAAATAAGCAGCTGCTATAAAAGCAATCAGGCTTAAAATAGCTATCCCCTTAAGTTCAAATCGTAAAGATTTTTTATTTCTGAAAAAATCTTCATATTTGATAAAATTATATCCGAAAATAGTCCCGAAAAAAGCAAAACCTGCCATCGACAAATCGAAAGGATTTCGGAACATATGGTTGGTCATTAAAACCAGTGACAAAACGGCTACCGCAACGTGTATGCTGCCATTAATATAAAAATTAAATAGTCGTCTGATAGCCTGCATACTGCAAAAATAACGAAACTGTTAACAACACCGAGTTTTCGTTGAAAATTTCCTAAAAAAACCATGTTAAAAAAGGATTTATTTTTGAGATTAATAAGTATTTTTGTGCCACAAAAAACAACCCACGACAATATTATATGAAAACAGATGCTTTTGCTTTAAGACACATCGGTCCGAGAGAAAACGATTTGCAGCATATGCTGAAAACTATTGGTGTTGAATCAATTGACCGATTGATTTATGAAACGCTTCCTGATGACATCCGTCTAAAAGCGCCGCTGAATTTAGAACCAGCCATGACCGAATATGAATATTTGAATCATATTCAAAAACTAGGAAATAAAAACAAAGTATTCAAGTCATATATTGGTTTGGGTTATCATCCTGCAATTGTTCCTGCGGTTATTCAAAGAAATATCTTTGAAAATCCCGGATGGTATACGGCCTATACGCCTTATCAGGCTGAAATCGCTCAAGGCCGTTTGGAAGCACTATTGAATTTCCAGACAACTGTTATTGAATTGACAGGAATGGAAATCGCTAACGCTTCACTACTTGACGAAGGAACTGCCGCTGCCGAAGCAATGGCATTACTTTTTGATGTAAGAACACGCGACCAAAAGAAAAATAACGCTAACAAATTCTTTGTTTCTGAAGAAATTTTACCACAAACCTTGTCTGTTTTGGAAACCCGTTCGACTCCAATTGGAGTGGAATTAGTAGTAGGTAACCACGAAGAATTTACATTCGGAAATGATTTCTTCGGAGCCATCCTTCAATATCCTGGCAAATACGGCCAGGTTTACGATTATGCCGCATTCATTGTACAGGCAAAATCAAACGAGATAAAAGTAGCTGTTGCTGCTGATATCATGAGTTTGGTAAAATTAACTTCTCCAGGAGAAATGGGCGCAGACGTAGTTGTTGGAACAACGCAACGTTTCGGAATTCCGATGGGTTACGGCGGACCTCATGCTGCTTACTTCGCTACCAAAGAAGAATACAAGAGAAGTATGCCAGGAAGAATCATTGGTGTGACTATCGACACCAACGGAAACCGTGCGCTTCGTATGGCTTTGCAAACTCGTGAGCAACATATCAAACGTGAAAAAGCAACATCTAACATTTGTACGGCTCAGGTTCTTTTGGCTGTCATGGCAGGAATGTATGCCGTATATCACGGTCCAAAAGGACTGGATTATATTGCCGGAAAAATACATGCTTCTGCAGTAACAACAGCGAATGCTTTAAGTAAATTAGGGATTGAGCAAACAAACTCATCTTTCTTCGACACAATTGTTGTAAAGGCAGATGCCCAGAAAGTAAAAGCGATTGCTGAGAAAAATGAATTCAACTTCTATTATATCGACAACAATACAGTTGCCATTTCATTTAACGAAACAACCGGTTTGGCAGACATCAATACTATCATTTCTATTTTTGCAGAAGCTGCCGGAAAAGAAACGGTAAAAGTAACCGAATTGGCTGCCCAAACACAATACAGTGAAAGTCTGAACAGAACAAGCACTTTCCTTACACATGAAGTTTTCAACAAACACCATTCAGAAACAGCACTGATGCGTTACATCAAAATGCTCGAAAGAAAGGATTTGGCTTTGAATCACTCCATGATTTCTTTAGGTTCGTGTACAATGAAGCTGAATGCAGCTGCTGAAATGCTTCCTTTGAGCATGGCAAACTGGAACAATATTCACCCTTTTGCCCCTATCGAACAAGCAGAGGGTTACCAAACAATGCTGAAAAAACTAGAGCAGCAATTAAATGTTATTACCGGTTTTGCAGGTACTACCCTACAGCCAAATTCCGGAGCGCAAGGGGAATATGCAGGTTTAATGGTTATCCGCGCTTATCACCAGTCAAGAGGTGAATCGCACAGAAACATTGCCTTAATCCCGGCTTCTGCCCACGGTACAAACCCGGCAACAGCAACTATGGCAGGAATGCAGGTTGTGGTTACAAAAACATCTGAAAACGGAAACATTGATGTTGAAGATTTAAGAGCCAAGGCTATTCAATACAAAGATAACCTGGCATGTTTAATGGTTACCTATCCGTCTACTCACGGAGTTTATGAAGCTTCTATTATTGAAGTGACAAAAATCATACATGAAAATGGAGGACAGGTTTACATGGACGGTGCCAATATGAATGCACAGGTAGGATTGACAAATCCGGCTACTATCGGAGCGGACGTTTGCCACCTGAACCTGCATAAAACCTTTGCTATTCCTCACGGAGGCGGAGGACCTGGTGTAGGACCAATTTGCGTTGCTCCACATTTGGTAGAATTCCTGCCTACAAACCCTGTAATCCCTACAGGTGGAAACCATGCAATCACTGCAATTTCTGCAGCACCATGGGGTTCTGCTTTGGTTTGCTTAATTTCATACGGCTATATCACCATGCTTGGTGCCGAAGGTTTAACCAGCTCAACACAGCACGCTATCCTGAATGCCAACTATATCAAAGAAAGATTGAACGGACATTATGCTACTTTATATTCCGGCGAAATGGGGCGTGCGGCTCACGAAATGATTATCGAATGCCGTCCGTTCAAAGAAAAAGGAATTGAAGTTACAGATATCGCCAAACGTTTGATGGACTATGGTTTCCATGCGCCAACAGTTTCTTTCCCGGTTGCCGGAACTTTGATGATTGAGCCTACGGAAAGTGAAAATCTGGAAGAACTGGACCGTTTCTGCGATGCTATGATTTCTATTCGTAAAGAAATTGAAAAAGCTTCAGCAGATGACAAGAACAATGTCTTGAAAAACTCTCCTCACACATTGGCTATGCTTACAGCAGACACCTGGGATTTCCCATACACAAGAGAAGAAGCGGCTTTCCCTCTGGAATATATCGCAGAAAACAAATTCTGGCCATCTGTTCGCAGAGTTGACGATGCTTATGGTGACAGAAATCTGGTTTGTTCCTGCGCTCCTATTGAAGCTTACATGGAAAGCTAACAGAAATTTTATATAACAAAAAAGCCGATAGTAAAACTATCGGCTTTTTTTATTTTGAATACTTATTAGTATTTATAAGCAACTCCTTTTTTGATAACCTGTGAACCACCCAAAGCATTAGAACTAGCACCAACAGTAGCTTTGTCAGCCATTAACAAAATAAAAGGACATCCTAATTTAGCAGCTTCCATTTTTAGTTTTTTCTCTGCTTTCTTATCACCTGTATTTCCTGTCTGGAAATTGATAAGACCAGTCTTACCTCTTACCTCATCTACTTTTTTCAATCCTGCGATATAAGATTTCTCCTCAAGGATAACAACTTTTTCCCAGTCTTTTTCTGAGCTCACGTCAATTTTCTCAGAAACTTCTTCTACTCTTCCGCTTTTGCCGTAAACAATTTTTTCAATGGCATATTTCCCTATTGAGTTTTCAGCATCCTCTCCATCATATTTGAAAACAACCACATATTCATCCAAACGAATAACTTTCCCATTTACGGTTTCCCCGCTATGTTTAAAAATTTTGTCCGATTGTGCAAAAATTAACGACGAAGTCATTAATAACATTAATAATAAAATACTTTTTTTCATTTTTTTAAGTTAAAGATTGATTTTGGCGCAAATATAAGATTTTTACTCACAAAAAAAAGTCCAATTGCTTTTAACCTTCAGATTATTAAGCTAATTTTAAGACTCACAAAAAAGCGTCATGAAAGACCTCGAAAATCGCGAAGATTTAATTTTGTTAATGGATAAATTCTATCAGAAATTGCTTCAAAATAAAGCAATTAGTTATCTGTTTACAGATATTGCCCAAATAAACATGGAACATCACCTGCCGGTTATTGTAGATTTCTGGAATCTCAGCCTGTTTGGAAAAGGCAATTATAAAAACAATGTCCTAAAACTCCATTTAGACCTTAATGAGAAATCGGAACTGACTGCGGAACATTTCAAAATCTGGCTTGACACATTCTACCGGATTGTAGATGAAAATTTTTCAGGAGAAAATTCGGAAAAAATAAAAACCAAAGCACTTTCCATCGCCACTGTAATGCAGATTAAACTGCACAAATCTGCTTAAAATAAAATCATATTCTTAGTTATTGAGCAAAAAAATAACTATTTGATAATTATATGCACGCATAATACTTTTTTACAAAGAAGCGCGTTAATTTTTAATACATTAGCAAAAAACATAATCATTCAATAATGAACATAAAAATCATAGGTTCTGGCAGCTATATACCGGAAATCAGAGTTGCCAACCACGACTTTGACAATCATATTTTTCTGGACGACAATAGTGAGCCCTTATCACACCCTACTGAGCTTATTATTGAAAAGTTTAAGGATATAACAGGAATAGAAGAACGTCGCTACGCCGACAGTCATTTGCTGGCTTCCGATATTGGTTTTCTGGCTTCTCAAAAAGCAATTGAGGATGCCAATATAGATGCCGAAACTATAGACTATATTATTGTCGCCCATAATTTTGGTGATGTACAATATGGAAAAATCCAATCCGATATTCTCCCAAGTCTGGCTTCAAGAATCAAACATAAACTCCAGATAAAAAATCCCAAATGTGTAGCCTATGATATCCTTTTCGGGTGTCCGGGCTGGATTGAAGGGATATTGCAAGCCAATGCTTTCATCAAATCAGGAATGGGAAAACGCTGCCTGGTCATTGGAGCAGAAACACTTTCAAGGGTTTTGGATCCGCATGACCGTGATTCCATGATTTATGCTGATGGCGCAGGTGCCACCATAGTAGAAGGCACTGATGGAAATGACGGTTTACTGTCCTATGAAAGTGCGACTTTTGCCTACGATGAAGCAAACTACCTGTTTTTTGGGAAGTCCTACAATAAAGAACTGAATCCGGATGTACGCTACATCAAAATGTATGGCAGAAAAATTTACGAATTTGCCTTGAGCCAGGTTCCTATGGCCATGAAAAGCTGTCTTGAAAAAAGCGGAATTGATATTTCGGAAGTCAAAAAGGTACTTATCCATCAGGCCAACGAAAAAATGGATGAGGCAATCATCAACCGCTTTTACAAACTCTTCAAGGCGGTTCCACCAGCAGGCGTTATGCCTATGAGCATTCATAAATTGGGCAATAGCAGTGTAGCCACTGTGCCCACACTATATGATTTGCTTATCAAAGGAAAAATCGAAAATCAGGAACTTCGTAAAGGAGATGTTATTATCTTTGCATCCGTTGGTGCGGGAATGAATGTAAATGCATTTACGTATCGGTTATAACAAAAGTTCCGGTTTCAGGCTTCATTGCTCGAAGCCTTAAACTTGAAATAAGATGTACGAAAAAACTTTTCCAGAAAAAAGATTTAAGCTCACGCTCGATTTTTTAAACAAGCATATCAACTCTTCAGAAACAATCCTGGATCTGGGAGTCGAAAATCCGTTCTCGAAAATCATGAAGCAAAACGGTTTCCAGGTTATTAATACTACAGGGGAAGACCTTGACAAAGACCAGACAGCACTTCAGTCACAACAATACACAGTGACAACAGCGTTTGAAATTTTTGAACATCTGCTGAATCCATATACGGTACTCCAAAATATTAAGTCTGATAAATTATTTATCTCTATCCCAATGCGCCTTTGGTTTTCACCTGCTTACCGTAGCAAAACCGATATGTGGGACAGACACTATCATGAATTTGAAGATTGGCAACTGGACTGGCTATTGGAAAAAACAGGATGGAAAATACTCGACCGACAAAAATGGACAAATCCGGTAAAAAAGTTTGGAATCAGGCCATTATTGCGAAGATTTACAAACAGGTATTATATAGTATACGCAGAGAAAGTACATAATTCCTGACTTTATGAACTATTATATCGTCATTCCTGCCCACAATGAAGAAGCTTTTATAGCAATGACACTACAGTCGTTGGCAGAACAGACAGTTGTTCCGGCAAAGATTGTTGTGGTAGATGACAATTCAACCGACAATACTTCGGCAATAGTTCAGGAATTTGCCTCTAAATATCCCTACATACATCTTGTTCAAAAAAAATCTGAGGCTATCCATCTTCCGGGAAGCAAGGTTATTCAGGCTTTTCACAAAGGATACGAAACTCTGGACAGCAATTATGATATAATTGTAAAATTAGACGCCGACCTAATCCTGCCTGCAAACTACTTTGAAACGATTATCAATATTTTCAAATCAGACCCAAAAACAGGTATGGCGGGCGGTTTTGCCTATATCGAAAAAAATGGCGATTGGATTCTTGAAAATCTGACGGATAAAGACCATATCCGCGGAGCTTTCAAAGCCTATCGCAAAGCATGTTTTCTACAGATTGGCACTCTTAAACCTGCCATGGGATGGGATACCGTTGATGAATTGTTGTGTAAATTTTACGGCTGGAAAGTAGTGACAGACCAATCTTTAAAGGTTAAACATTTAAAACCGACCGGCGCCAATTATAATAAAACAGCACGTTATAAACAGGGTGAGGCTTTCTATACATTAGGTTACGGTTTTTTTATTACGGCAATAGCTTCCGCAAAACTGGCAATGCTAAAGAAAAAACCCTTTTTGTTTTTTGATTACATCAAAGGATATTTAAAAGCAAAATCTCAAAAGAAACCGTTATTAGTCACCAGAGAACAGGCAAAATTTATCCGAAATTACCGTTTGAAAAAAATGAAAGAAAAGCTATTCTGATTTGGCGTGGTAATTTATTAGTTAAAAAACTCACAAAGCAAAACCAGCTACTCTTGACAATTTTCGTATTTTAGCCATTATTTAGAAACTTATAATGATAATTCGATACTTAACCCAGATAGGCCGCTATTTTATTATGTTGAAGGAAATCTTTAACAAGCCAACAAAATGGTCCTATATGAAACAGCTTATCCTGAAGGAAATTGATGATTTGATTATCGGTTCATTGGGAATCGTTTCTTTTATTTCTTTCTTTATTGGAGGTGTTGTTGCCATCCAGACGGCACTCAACCTGACAAATCCTCTGATTCCAAAAACCCTGATTGCTTTCGCCACTAGGCAATCCGTTATACTGGAGTTTGCCCCTACCTTTATTTCCATTATCATGGCCGGAAAAGTAGGGTCTTTTATTACTTCCAGTATCGGAACAATGAGGGTAACGGAACAAATTGATGCATTGGAAGTAATGGGAGTCAACTCACTCAACTATCTTGTATTTCCGAAAATCATTGCCTTGATGCTTTATCCTTTCGTGATTGCCTTAAGTATGTTCTTGGGCATTTTGGGAGGTTATATGGCCGCCGTATATGGAAACCTGACTTCAAGCGATGAGTTCATTATGGGCCTACAGACAGAATTTATCCCATTCCATATCGTGTATGCCTTTATAAAAACAATGGTTTATGCCTTAATCCTGGCAACTATTCCTTCCTTTCATGGGTATTATATGAAAGGCGGTGCTTTGGAAGTCGGTAAAGCCAGTACCGTTTCCTTTGTCTGGACGAGTGTTGTGGTGATTCTCATGAACTATATTCTAACACAATTACTTTTAAGCTCATGATTGAAGTAAAAGATATAAAAAAGTCATTTGGCGATGCACAGATATTAAAAGGAATTTCTACCACTTTTGAAGCCGGAAAAACCAATCTTATTATTGGGCGAAGCGGCTCCGGAAAAACTGTATTGCTGAAAACATTGCTTGGAATCCATACTCCTGACGAAGGTACTATTGCTTTCAATGGGAAAATCTATTCCGAACTGACTAAAGACGAAAAAAGAGACCTGAGAACCGAAATCGGGATGGTATTCCAGGGAAGCGCACTTTTCGATTCCATGACAGTTGAAGAAAATGTAGGTTTCCCTTTAAAAATGTTTACTAATAAGAAAAAAAATGAGATACGCGACCGTGTCAATCAGGTACTTGAAAGAGTGAATCTGGTGGATGCCAACAACAAATATCCTTCAGAAATTTCCGGAGGTATGCAGAAGCGTGTAGCCATTGCAAGAGCTATTGTAAACAATCCAAAATACCTTTTCTGTGACGAGCCTAACTCGGGATTAGACCCTGAAACTTCTATATTAATTGACGTACTGATTCAGGAAATCACGAAAGAATACAATATGACAACTGTCATCAATACGCACGACATGAACTCGGTTTTGCAGATTGGAGAAAAGATTGTATTCCTGAAAAACGGATTAAAGGAATGGGAAGGAACCAATGAAGAAATTTTAGAAACGAAGAACAAATCAATTGTTGAATTTGTTTATTCGTCCGACCTGTTTAAAAAAGTGCGTGAAAGCCTTCTTGCCGATATCGAAGACGAAGACAAAGAAGAAAATAAATAATTAAAACATTGAATACAGACCCGGTAAATGAATCCCGGTCTGTATTTGTTTTTTTTCCTGTTACATATTAAAATGTATTCGGCATATTGTTATCAACCATTACTGATAATGATTGTCCATAATATCTTTATAGCTTTTGGGATTGTGTAACCACGGAACATGGCGTGAATTTAAAACTATAAACACCTTTGCTGTCGGATAACGGTCAATCACAAAGTTTTTACTTGTTTTATAGATATCCTGTTCACCATATAAGATAGTTATTTTAAAATCCGGATTCGACAATCCCTTCAAAAGCGGGTACTTTATGATTTCCGGCCTTGTCTTATTTATCGGAACTGCTTTCAGCAGATTAAAATACTCACTATTATCAGAAGTACCTGTAGGTATAAATCCGTCATTATAGTTTTTCATTACCTGTTTCAAAAGACGTTTATAGGCCTTATCACTTCCTAACATCCCCAGAAAGCTATTCATCCCCATTTTTGTCCATTGCCAGCCGGTAGTTTTCGATTTATTCAACTGCATTAGTTCTTTTTCAGTCTGCTTCCACTGAGTATTGGTTCCCGAACCGGGACTACACAAAAACAGGCTGAGTAAATTATCCACATATTTTTCAGCATAGATTTGGGCACAAAGTCCGCCCCAGGAATGTCCACACAAATGGAACTTATTAATTTGATAAAATTCCCTAATAGCTTCCAGATCGCTCAAATACGCTTCCATTGAATAATCTTTGCTTGCACAAGGTGATTTTTCTGCTCCTCTCTGGTGAAATGTAATGACTTGAAAACTGTCTTTTAATGAATTGACAACTTCTGTAAGATCGTTGGGAAAACCCGGACCGTCATGTAAGAGGATTATTGTTTCCTTATCAAAATTTGGATAAATAACAGTAAACAGCCTGTCTGCTTTATTATCGATAATATTGGTTTGCATTTGCTTATCGTATTTCAAGACCGGATAGTCATTGCCGGGCGATAGCTTCTGTAACTTCTTAATCTATTTCCTTTTCCGCAAGTTCCTTTAATTTTTCATTCATCCGATTAAAGCCTTCTTTAGTTTTCTTTGGATTGAACATCCATACAAACAGCCCTTTGAACTTTTCACTTTGGATAAAAGTTACAGTCCCGTCATGATTGTCTATGAGTTCAAATTTATGTTCTCCATCAAACAATCCTCTAAATAATACCTTGCCTCGCCAACTTAATTCCTTTTCGTCTTTTTTAGTAATTACGATGGGCCTGAAAGTCATTTTCTTTCCTCCAGGTGGATGAATGCTGACTTTGATTTTATTACCTCGCACAGCATTACCTTCTATGGTACTTATAAAAGGATTCCAGTTTGGGTAATTTTCAAAATCGGTAAGGATTGACCAAATTTTTTCAGGTGTTGCCTGAATAACAATTTCTGTTTTGATTTCTTTTGCCATAGCTGTTATACTCATCAAAAGGGTTGCTGATATTAAAAATAGACGCTTCATTTTGTGTGGTGTTTAATTGAACATCACAAAGGTCTGTTTTGCATAACGATATCGGCTTGACAAAAATCAAGAATTTAAGATAATTGCTTTTTTCTTATCCGGCTAAAAGTTTCAGGTGTCATCCCCAGCATTGAGGCAATGTATTGTAATGGAACCTGATTGAATAATTCTTTATTGTTTTCGAAGAAAAAATAATAGCGCTCTTCTGCGGTCATGGAAAGATGGCTAAAAACCCTGTCTTCCAGTATTGTAAAGCAATGTACAATAAACTGCTTCTCTAACTCAGGCCATTTCGGAAGAACAGTTTTTATCTTAGCGTATTCGCTTTTCCTGATGGTATAAATCTCCACATCAGTTAATGCCTGAATGGTCCAACGGGCCGGATGGTCAAAAATAAAACTGGATAAATCAGTAACGAAGTAACCTTTTGTAGAAATCCATTGTGTAATTTCTTTGGATTTAGTTTCGAGAAAAATTCTTAAAAAACCGGATTGAATAAAACTTAATCGGTCACATTTTTTACCTGTTTCCAGAAAAAAATCTCCTTTTTTCAATAGCTCCTGCTCAAATAAAGCGGTTATGGCTTTTAATTCTTGTGTGCCAGCAATTCCAAAATGTTGTTTCAGACTGATTTCAAACTCTGTCATTCTTTTTCACTTTTTGGAAATATCCTGATTTCCTTATTAAAGTCTTTTACGCTTTCGCTCAGATGGATTGAATAAAATTGATAAAAAAAGAGGCTGTTATTTTCAGGCAGCCTCTTTTTTTTATTTATTTACAATCTCTCGGATTCTCTTTATTTCCTGTTCTTTCCCTTTAGGATAAATCAACAGCACATCTTCCTTGTCCACAATGATATAATCGTTTAATCCATCAATAACGATTAATTTTTTAGCATCGGTACGAATAATATTATTGGAAGCATTTTCTAAAACTACAGACGCATTTACGACAGCATTCAACTGGTTATCTTTTGGAAGTTTTTCATACAAAGAGCCCCACGTTCCTAAATCATTCCAATCAAAAGTAGCCGGTAGGACAAACACATTAGGTGCTTTTTCCATAACTGCATAATCAATCGAAATATTTTCAGATTCGGCGTAATTCTCTTCAATAAAAACTTTTTCCAAATCAGAATTATAGGCTCCATAACCAAGCATAAATAAAGCATACATTTGGGGCTGATAGGTCTCAAAAGCCTGTATAATTGATTTTGCGCTCCAGATAAATATTCCGGCATTCCAAAGAAAATTACCACTCTTCAGAAATTCTTTTGCAGTTTCATAATCCGGTTTTTCCCGAAACTGGCTTACTTTTTTTACTTGGTTTGCATCCGACTTATCATATTCGATATAGCCAAAACCTGTATTTGGGAAAGCTGGCTGTATTCCCAGAGTCATCAAAGCATTGTCTTTTTCACAGAAGTCAAAAGCAGTCTGTAAATCGCTTACGAATGCCGTTTCATCTTCAATCCAATGGTCGCTTGGGGCCACAACTATAACGGCATCAGGATTTATTTTTTTTATTTTTAATGAAGCATATAAAATACAAGGAGCCGTATTTCTCATGGCTGGTTCAAGCAATACCTGTTCCTGGCTTACCTGAGGAAGCTGGCTTAAAACCAAGTCATTATAGCTTTCATTGGTCAGAATAAAAATATTTTCTTCCGGAATCAGTTTAGACAGCCTGCTGAAAGTTTTTTGAATCAGGGTTTCTCCCGTTCCCAACATATCGTGAAATTGCTTTGGAAACTCACTGGTACTAACCGGCCAAAATCGGGACCCCACACCTCCAGCCATTAATATGGCAAAATAGTTTTTATTCATCTTGGATAAATCATTTACACAATCTCTATGTAAATATTATTATTTCTTAATTCAAATCAAAATCGTTTAATCAACATTTAACATCTGGCCGGCAAAAGCTCAACCTCAGCATTGGGACTAAACAAATAGATTCTTCCCGTACTTACTTCCTGGCATTCGAACCTTTTGATTCTCTGAGCTCCTTTCTTAAATATTTTGCCATTATAAATCCTGAAAAAACTACCGTATGGTATTTCAAAAATATAATTCTTGTCGTTTTCCTTATCAAATTGCTTTAAGGCCAAAGACAAAGTCGCATCGGTATCACTACTTGCCGCAGGATTCCTAAAATGCCTCGCCATTAGCGGTAAAACCTGACTTGGAAAAATCTCAGGACGAATAAAAGGCACCATCAATTGCTGAAAGGTATATTTCCATTCGTTACCGTGAGGCTTAATATTCCTGCCAAACTTTTTAAAAGCCACAAGATGCGCAATTTCATGAATCAGCGTCATCAGGAACTTGTACTTATTCAGGTTGGAATTTATGGTAATTTCATGTTTCCCCCCCGGCCCTTTTCTATAATCACCATGGCGCGTTACCCGTTCATTAACTATTTTAAGATGGACCTCATTAGCCTTAATTAATTCGAAACAAGGCTCCACAGCATGTTCAGGGAGATATTTTGATAAGACTTCACTCATTATTACAAATTTATTTATTTTTGGTAGAAATGCTATACATTTAGAATATGATTGAGGAAATAAAAATATATTATGATGAATTAGCATCGACTTACGACCAAAACAGGTTCGGAAATTCCTATGGGACATATATTGACATCCAGGAAAGAGCCTATTTAAAAAAGTGTTTGCCTCACCTCAGCTCGGCTAACATTTTGGATTTAGGCTGTGGTACAGGAAGATTTTTGGACCTGGCAAGCCACGGAGTAGATATCAGTCCAAAAATGATTGAAGTTGCAAAGCACAAGTTCCCGGAGAAAAACATCAGTCTGGGCAGTATTTCTGATATTCCGCATCCTGATGCTTTCTTTGACATTATATTTTCTTTTCACGTCATAATGCATTTAGACAAAGCCACTGTAAATAATTTCCTTAAAGAGTCGCATCAAAAACTAAAAAAAGACGGGAAGCTAATTTTTGATTTCCCCTCTGAAAAAAGAAGAAAACTTTTCAATTATAAAAAAACAGGCTGGCATGGCGCCAATGCTCTTTCAATAAAAGATATCGAAAGTCTTATAATTCCAGACTGGACCATAAAATATTACCGGGGAATCCTTTTTTTTCCTATCCACAGATTTCCTTCTTCAGCCCGACCTTTATTGCAAAAAATAGATGCCTTTTTTTGCAAATCCTTTCTCAAAGAATATTCTTCCTACCTCGTCATCGAATTAGAAAAAGCTCAACCAAGTGAAAAAACTTATCCCAACCGCAATAAAGCTAAAATTCAGGATAATTAAAAGACAGATTACCGATTTAAAATTTATCTCGAAGAATCGCTTTGCCCAAAAAAGACCACAAGAAAACATATCCGGTTTCTCTATCACAATTAAACAGGAAATAAAAAAAGGAACCCATTTCGATAACAAAATCCATAATCTGAAACTGGCTTCCAAAGCAATCAATCAAATCTGTATCTATCCAGACGAACTTTTTTCTTTTTGGAAAATAGTAGGAAATCCTTCCGAAAGAAACGGTTTTAAAAAAGGACGGAATATCGTAAACCAGAAAATTTCTGAAGAAACCGGCGGCGGACTTTGCCAACTTTCTGGAATTATTTACCACACCGCTCTCCTAGCCAATTTAGAGATACTGGAAAGGCATAACCATTCTGTAGACATCTATTCCGAAGAAGAACGATTCACTCCTTTAGGGGCCGACGCTACTGTGGTTTATGGTTATAAAGACCTTCGGATTAAAAACAATAATCCCTTTCCTGTCCAATTTAAAATCGAAATTGAAGGTTCCAATATTAGTTGCTCCCTAAATAGCCAAAAAGAAATTGAAGAGCACCACGTGACTTTCAATATCATAGATAAAGGCAGAAAAATTGAAGTGGTTACTTTTATAGAAAATAAAAAAGTTGCAATTTCTTTCTACAATAAATTAAGGAGTTGAGGAAGATACCTGAAGGACTTTTCCGTTATAGAACTTATTTCCTTTAAGGGTAAAATCATAAATATAATCTGCCATTTCTTTAGCTGAAAGCGGCGCCTGATAACCCGGGAAAGCTTCAGCAAGCATTTCGGTCTGGACAGAGCCTAACGCTAATACATTAAAGGAAATACCTCTTTCTTTATATTCTTCAGAAAGCAGCTCCGAAAGTGTAATAACAGCTCCTTTACTGGAACTGTAGGCAGACAGTCCGGCAAATTTCATACTTCCCTGAATGCCCCCCATACTGCTAATCGTTACAACATGGCTTCCGGATTTTAAATAAGGCAATGAAATTCTTGTCAGCGAAGCAACACCAAAAACATTTACTTTATAAATCTGCTCAAAATCCTGTGTAGAAGTTTCCGAAAAAGGTTTTAACAACAACGCCCCTGCATTATGAACGATTGCATCAACCTGTTTCCAGGTAGAAGAAAGGAAGTTTTGGATTTTAGCCAAATCGGTTTCATTCGCCAAATCAACAGAAAGACAGGTAATATTTGGATTTTCTATTAATGCCTTTGGTGTTTTTCTGGAAATGGCCAAAACCTGATGACCCTCATTGGCAAATAACAATGCCAGTTCATAACCAATTCCTCTGCTGGTTCCTGTTATAATGATATTTTTCATCTCAATTTTTAAATCGCAAAGCTATCTTTGCATTATAAGTTATACTTTTCGAGATATAGATCTCTTAAATCTGCATAATTCTTTTAATCTGTGGCTAAATAAAATCCACAACCGAAGCCGATCGGTCAAAACCAATGTCTTATTAGTCATTAATTTTTTTTCAAAACTATTTCTTTTTTTGGAAGAATGGGTTAGTTTTCGCTAAAATAAAAAAATCCTGAGTCATTAGTCTTTTCAAAAATATATATCCCCACTCTGTCCAACCATAGAACCTATTCTGGCATCATTTGTCATAGATTTTCTCACTAATTTTATGCTTTATTAAGAGAATCATCTTTTTCCTACATTCTCAAAATGCCACTAAAATTGTTGAATTCCACACTTTTTAGGAGCAAATTCCACACTTTTACACAGATTCCCCATATTCCACAATAATTCAAAACATAAGAATGTTATTGATTTACAGGTATTTACATATAATTCGCATTACTTTCTCAAAATGGCACATTTCTTTCTATTAACTAATCGAAAAAGAAACACAGCTATTACCACAAAAAAATTGTTATGAAAAAGATTTTAGTATTAGCCGCATTAATATTGAGTTTTGGAGTAAACGCTGCGGCATTAGATAAAACGACAAATGAAATTTCCGTAACCCAGGAAAAACAATATAAACCTATTGAACCATCTGCTATTCCGGCTGATGTTTTAAAAACCATCAGTTCAAAATATGGCGGATATACAATAAAGGAAGCGCACGTTGCTAGCGACGGAGAATACAAGCTGGTCCTATCTAAAGATGACAAGACCGTTACGGCTTATTTCACGGCTACAGGTGAGTTTATAAAAGAAGCATAGTTTAAGTTAAGTTTGTTGAAGGAAGAATTTATAATTCTTCGCAATATAAAGGAGATGTGGGGGCATCTCCTTTATTGTTTTATATTATAACATATATTAACATTTAAAATTGGTTTAAAATTTTAAATTTGTGAAAACATTTATACCCCAATATGAGCTCGAAAATTTTGGTGATTGATGATGACACGTCTTTTTGCGTAATGCTGAAAACCTTCTTGCAAAAAAAAGGTTATGATGTTACCAACGCTTTCAACGCGAAAGAAGCTGAAGAAGCGATACGAAATCAAATTTTTGATGTTGTCCTTACAGATATCCGATTGCCTGACAGTGACGGTATTCAGATATTAAAATATATAAAAGAAACTTCTTTTAAAACCCAGGTTGTCTTAATGACCGGATATACGGATATTAAAACAGCGGTCAGTGCTATGAAAATGGGAGCTTACGATTATGTAGGCAAACCTATCAATCCTGACGAAATTCTCCATACTATAGAGCAGGCCTTAAAAAAGAGGCTCGAAAAACCGGAACAACAACCTGTCGCTGAAAAAAAAGATAAAAAGGAAACTTCTGATTTTGCTTTTGTAAAAGGGGGCAGCTCGACATCCAATCAGCTGCATGAATACATCAGTCTTGTTTCGCCAACCAACATGTCGGTACTCATTATTGGTGATAGCGGTACAGGAAAAGAATATATTGCCCACACCATTCACACACAGAGCAAACGAAAGGACAAGCCTTTTATTCCTGTGGATTGTGGTGCCATTCCTAAAGAACTTGCTTCAAGCGAATTTTTCGGACACATAAAAGGCTCCTTTACAGGTGCCATTAATGATAAAACGGGACATTTTGAAGCGGCAAACGGCGGGACTTTATTTTTGGACGAAGTAGGAAACCTTTCCTATGAAGTCCAGATTCAGTTGCTTCGTGCGTTACAGGAACGAAAAGTAAAACCGGTAGGAAGCAATCATGAGGTTAAGGTTGATATTCGTGTTATTGCCGCTACCAATGAAGACCTTTCAGAAGCAGTGAAGCGAGGTGATTTTCGTGAGGACCTTTATCACAGGCTGAATGAATTCTGCATTCAGGCTCCAAAACTGAGTGAAAGGAAACAGGATATCATGGTTTTCGCACACCATTTTCTGGCTTTGGCTAACGACGACCTTGAAAAAAACATCGAGGGTTTTGATGACGAAGTCATTGAACTATTTATGAATTATGACTGGCCGGGTAACTTACGTGAGATGAAGAACACCATCAAACGTTCTGTATTATTAACCAAGAGTAATTCTGTTCCTATTGACGTATTGCCACAGGAAATGCGTTCTGCCATTGAACAGGAAAACGCTATTCCGTATTATTCGAAAGAAAATGAAGAATCGGCTATACGCTCAGCTTTGGAAAAAGCAGGCTTCAATAAAACCAAAGCGGCTAAATTGCTGAATATCGATAGGAAAACGCTTTATAACAAATTGAAATTATACAGTATCGACCTTTAGTTTTTTAGTTGCTGAGCGACTTAGTATCTCAGCAGCTAAGTACTTAAGTACCCTATTTGACAAGCTAACTTCAAATCTACCTAAGAAATTCATTTTAGACGCGGATTTAAGGAAATCTATATCAATTATAAAAGGTGTGAAAAGCTCGTTTTCTATAACTTCTTATTTCGCAAACAAAACACACGACCTTAGTAACTCAGAACCTTAGCAACTTAGCATCTCTTTAACTAATTTCCTTTTCCAATTCAGAAATAAGGACTGATAATTTTTGGAAAATAATTGCTACATACTTTTCCATTTCTTCCTTATCGTATTCCAAACTCTGGTCTTCTATTGGTTCTAAGAGGTCTGAAATTGAATATACTTCCATTTGTTTCAGCATCGGAATCATTTTATGGGCAACTTCCGACATCCTTTTCAGGTTCATTTCACAGGTAGCTTGTCGCAACGCTTCGGTGTTTTCGGAAACGCTGGCAATAAAAGTATCCACAATTAATTTTAAAGAAACCGGATCGTTTTGGGTAAACTTATTCAGGCTTGACAAGTCAAATAATTTTTCATCTTTTCTGGCTTCCGCTACCTGAACAGCAACGTCTACGGGTTTTCCATTAAATATGGATTTCATAAGAAGCAACAACTCTTCCAGGCGCAATGGTTTTGGATGAAATGCCGTAAATCCTTTGCTTGTAAAATCTTCAGGATTAAGGTTTCTTTTACCAGATAAGGCAATTACAGGAATAGCTGCTACTTCCGGATTATTGTTATTGCGAATAATTCTCACTAATTCAAATCCGTCAATATTAGGCATCTGTATATCGCTCAGGACAAGGTCAAATTGTTCGTGCTCCAACAGATTTCTCACTTTGGCTGCGTCAACCAGTGTAGTCACTTTTACTGGATAATTCGCGAAAATTTCTTTCATAAGCGAAAGCTGCATCGCATCGTCATCAACAATCAAAATTCTTTTGTCTTTCAAAAATTCCGTTTCCGAATCTAAATTTGGAACACCAACCTCAACAGCCTCAGCTTCCGATTTTATAGCCGGAATCGTAATCGTAAATATGGAACCTTTATTTTCTTCACTATCTACCACGATATTTCCATCTAAAAGCTGTAGCATTCTTTTCGCAATCGTCAAGCCAAGACCAGTTCCTCCAAATTTCTTTTCTATTCCGGCATGCGCTTGCGTAAACTCTTTAAAAACCGCTTTTTGCTTGTTCTTTGCAATCCCGATTCCGGTATCGATTACAGAAACAACAATGGTGGCCGATTCTACCCTGGCATGAACCTCAACAGATCCTTCCTGGGTGAATTTTATAGCGTTTGAAATCAGATTGGTCAAAATTTGCTTCAGCCTGTAAGGATCTGATATAAAATTGTCATCCAATACTTCTTCCACATCCCAATTGAGCTCTATTCCTTTATTCTCTGCATTTGGCTCTAATGGTTTGCAGGTACTTTCAATCAGGTCTTTAAAATTAAAGCTGACTTTCTCAATATTAATGCGGTTGTTTTCCAATTTGGAGAAATCCACCAAATCATTAACCAGCTTTAATATATAATTTGAAGAATGTTTTATATTATCTAAGTATTGTAACTGTTTTGGATTAACATCGGTATTTTTTAACAGGTCTGAAAAACCGATAACGCTTCCCAATGGCGTCTGTATATCGTGCGTAACGGTAGCCAAAAGCATCATTTTACTTCGCAACAGGTCTTCTTTTTCCGCATTTAACGCTTCAAGCTGGTTTCTGTAGTTTTGGTTTATAGTAAGGTCTCTTATTATTATGTAACCAAAAACAATCAGGAGACAGAATGTTATGGCACCAACCCATGCAATAGTTTGGATTGTATTATCAATAGCCCGTTTGGATTCATTAATTTTTGCATATGATTTTTCCAACATCTGCTTTTCTAAAGAAGAAAGTACGGTTCGGAGCTGGTCGGAAATATATCGGTTTTCATCAAGCATTTTCTGCTCCTTTCCCACTAATTCATATTGTTTATCAATTTCTCTTGAAGCTTCTTTCCGTATTGCTCCTTGAATAGCCATAGTAAGTGAATCATTGGAAAGCGGCAGTTTGCTCAAAGAATCCAGCTGTTTTTTCGTAAGTACTTCGTTTAAAAACGAACGGTACTGCTGTCTTCCCGAAAACTGCACCGGTTTTATTTTTTTGACCAATGAATCTTTAGTGTAATATACCTTTCTTTCGGCTCTTTTATAGGTTGCCCTTGTATCGAGATATCTCCTGAATTCTATAATTTCATTGATACTGTTTTTCTTTCGCTGCAAGAGGTATTGAATCGTATCCAGTTTGGGAAGCTGTGTTTTATCGGCTTCTGACTTTATAGCTTCAATCTCTAATTTTATACTGTCAAGCAGCTTAGTATATTCATTAAGATCGGCTTTAGAACCTGTCAATATTGAGTTTCTCCCGACAGTTTCAGAAGCATATAAACTGGCAATAGCATTACTGACACGGATTACCTTTTGGCTGTCTGCATTGGCATTATTACTGGGAGTGGCAATTTTTAGGATTTCAGAATAGATAAACCAGACCGACAAAGCGGCTATTACAAAAAGCAACAAATACCCTATAATAACTTTTACTTTTAAAGATCTCGGTTTTTGACTCATGAGGATAAAGATAGTATTTTAAAATAATTTGTTAAAAAAAAATCCAGCAGAAACTGCCGGATTTTTTTAACGTCAAAATTTGACAAATTTATGCATTCAGGATACTTCTTGAAATTACGATTCTTTGAATTTCTGAAGTTCCTTCATATATCTGGGTGATTTTTGCATCACGCATCATTCTTTCTACATGGTATTCTCTAACATATCCGTTACCGCCATGAATCTGTACCGCTTCAATGGTAGTATCCATTGCTGTTTGAGAAGCAAACAATTTTGCCATTGCTCCTGATTGTGAAATGTCTTGTCCAGCATCTTTTTCACAAGCCGCTTTCAGGCAAAGCATTTCTGCCGCACTGATTTGCGTTGCCATATCTGCCAGTTTAAAAGCAATGGCCTGGTGCTTGGAAATTTCTTTCCCGAAAGCTTTTCTTTCTTTTGAGTATTTCAATGCCAGTTCGTAAGCTCCGGCTGCGATTCCAAGTGCCTGAGAAGCGATTCCGATTCTTCCTCCATTCAGTACCGCCATTGCAAAATTGAATCCGAAACCTTCTTCACCGATTCTGTTTTCTTTTGGAACTTTCACATCTGTAAACATTAAAGAATGTGTATCAGAACCGCGAATTCCCATTTTTTGCTCTTTCGGGCCAATTTCAAAACCAGCCCATCCTTTTTCAACAAGGAAAGCATTAATTCCTTTATGTCCTTTTTCAATATCGGTTTGAGCAATTACAATATAAGTAGAAGCTGTAGCTCCGTTAGTAATCCAGTTTTTTGTACCATTCAAAAGGTAATGGTCACCTTTGTCAATTGCTGTTGTTTTTTGAGAAGTCGCATCACTTCCGGCTTCCGGTTCAGAAAGACAGAAAGCTCCTATTACTTCACCTTTAGCCAAAGGCACAAGGTATTTTTGTTTTTGTTCCTCATTGCAGTATTTCTCTATACCTGCACAAACAAGTGAGTTGTTCACAGACATTACTACTGCTGCCGAAGCATCTACTTTTGCAATTTCTTTCATTGCCAAAACATAAGAAACACTATCCAATCCGGCTCCACCATATTTCGGGTCAACCATCATTCCAAGGAAACCTAAATCGGCCATCATTTTGACCTGTTCTGTTGGGAATTTTGAATGTTCGTCTCTTTCAATTACACCTGGAAGCAGTTCTGCCTGAGCAAAATCTCTTGCCGCTTGCTGAATCATCAGATGTTCTTCGGTTAGTTTAAAATCCATAATTTTAAAGGTATTATTTGCCGTTTTATTGTTTTTGTGCGCCCAAATGTAAATATTAAATATCAAATTTTCAATAAGATTGCCTAATTTTGGCGCTATGGCTAAAGAAAACTATAACGTTATCGGAGTTATGTCAGGCACATCCTTGGATGGTATTGACCTGGCCCATATAATTTTTAGTCGGTTGGAAAACCGCTGGCACTATCAAATTGAGGAAACCAAGGCAGTTCCTTATACGGAAGACTGGGTTTACAGACTAAAAAAAGCAGTAGATTTTTCACTAGAAGAACTCGAAAAACTAAATACAGATTATACCTTATTATTAGGGAATGTGATTTCTGATTTTATTGCAGCAAATCAGTTGGAAAATCTGGATGGTGTATGTTCTCACGGACATACAATCCTGCACCAGCCCCAAAACGGTTTTACCTTACAGATTGGAAATCTTCCGGAAATAGCAAAACTTACCAATCAGAAAGTAATCTGCGATTTCCGCGTACAGGATGTGGATTATGGCGGACAGGGAGCTCCATTGGTTCCAATTGGTGACCGTTTCCTGTTTCCCGAATATGATTTTTGCCTGAATCTTGGCGGCTTTTCTAATATTTCCTTTGAACAGGATGGTAAAAGAATCGCATTTGATATTTCTCCTGTCAATACGGTACTTAATTTTTATGCCGACCTATTAGGTTATGAATATGACGACAAAGGAACGATTGCCCGAAGCGGAACTATTTCCGAACTATTATTGCAGGAACTTAACAACATTGATTTTTATGCTCAGGCCTATCCTAAATCCCTTGGCTATGAGTTTGTAAAAACAATCGTACTGCCAATGATGGAAAGACATAATATTTCCATAGAAGACAAATTGCGGACTTTTGCAGAGCATATCGCTATACAGACTTTGTTAGCCGTTCCTAAAAAAACAGGAAACCTTCTGGTAACCGGAGGTGGCGCCTATAATGAATTTTTACTCGAGAGAATGGCCTTCCATTTGCCTGAAATGAAATTCGAAGTGCCGGATGACAAAACAGTACAATATAAAGAAGCGCTGATTTTCGCCTTGCTTGGCATTTTAAAACTGCGAAATGAAGTGAATGTATTGGCTAGCGTGACCGGAGCCAAACACGACCACAGTTCCGGAAAAATATTCCTGCCTTAAACGGAATTTCTAAAACTTTGCGCATTGATGCTTTTAAAACTATATTTGCAAACCAATAAAAAACAACATACAAATAATACAATATAATGAAAGATTTACTTAAGAAATTTGAGAATAAAGAGCCTGAAATAATATTCAACTGGAAAGATTCCGAAACTGAAGCCGAAGGGTGGACAGTAATCAATTCGCTTCGCGGTGGTGCTGCCGGAGGTGGAACAAGAATGAGAAAAGGACTTGACGTGAATGAGGTTCTCTCTTTGGCAAAAACCATGGAGGTAAAATTTTCAGTTTCAGGGCCGGCAATTGGCGGAGCTAAATCCGGCATCAATTTCGACCCGAACGACCCAAGAAAAAAAGGCGTTTTACAAAGGTGGTATAAAGCCGTTTCTCCTTTATTGAAAAGCTATTACGGAACCGGAGGCGATTTGAATGTTGATGAAATCCACGAAGTAATTCCAATGACTGAAGAATGCGGTGTATGGCACCCACAAGAAGGAGTTTTCAACGGACATTTCAAACCAAGCGAAGCTGATAAAATCAACAGAATCGGACAATTGCGTCAAGGTGTTGTAAAAGTTATCGAAAATCCTATCTACTCTCCTGATGTAAACCAAAAATATACAGTAGCCGACATGATTACCGGTTTTGGTGTTGCGGAAGCGGTGCGTCATTTCTATGACATCTACGGCGGAAACATCAAAGGTAAAAAAGCCATCGTTCAGGGATTTGGAAATGTAGGTTCTGCCGCGGCTTATTACCTGGCTAATTCGGGAGCGAAAATCGTGGGTATTATCGACAGAGATGGCGGAGTTATCAACGAAAACGGTTTTACTTTTGAAGAAATCAGAAATTTATTCGTTAATAAAAACGGCAACCAGCTTGTAGCTGACAATATGATTCCCTTTGCTGAAATCAACCAAAAAATATGGACTATCGGTGCTGAAATCTTCACTCCGTGTGCTGCTTCAAGATTGGTTACTCAAGAGCAATTAGACAATATGGCGGCTGCCGGATTGGAAGTGATTTCATGTGGTGCCAACGTTCCGTTTGCTGATAAAGAGATTTTCTTTGGCCCGATTATGGAAGCTGCCGACAAAAAGATAAGCCTGATTCCTGACTTCATTTCAAACTGCGGAATGGCAAGGGTATTTGCTTATTTCATGGAGAAAAAAGTACAGATGACAGACGAAGCTATCTTTAGCGATACTTCTGAAACCATCAAAAATGCAATCCAGAAAGCGCATGACCTGAACGCTGACAAGAAAAACATCAGCGCCACTGCTTTCGAAATTGCCCTAAAACAGTTGGTCTAATTATTGATAGTATTCAGATAACATTTTTTCGATAATTACGTTATCTTTATCAAGCATAATTCGCAAAAACTATGAATGTCACCCTTTCTGACGAACAAAAAAAGTCCTTAGCCATCACAACAGCTTTGTTTGCGTTGCTGCTATTGCTTTTGTTTCTGATCAAATTTGCTACTGAGGAAAGAATCCAGGAACTTGCCGGAGGCGGAGGTGGAGGCGTGACCGTAAATTTTGGCGATAGTGAGTTTGGTTCTGGTGCTGATTATACCAGTGAGGTTTTAAAAGTAACCCAAACGACAAAATCAGCACCACAGCCAACAGCCAGCTCACAGGAAGACATTTTGACGCAAGACTCTGATGAGGATGCTGTTTCTGTTACCGAAACAAAAAAGCCTGTCAAAACAGAAGTCAAAAAACCAACCATTACTCCGACTGAAAAAAAACAACAACCATCCAAATCCACAAATGATGCACTTTCCAGCATTTTGGGTGGTGCCAATAAAGGCGGTGATGGTGACGATGGAATATCGGGAAATAAAGGAAAGCAGAATGGTGATAAAAATTCCAACAATTATTATGGTGATGGTGGCTCTGGCGGAGGAACCGGAGGCGGAAACGGACCGGGTAACGGTCCCGGAAATGGACCGGGAAGCGGACCAGGCTCTGGTGGCGGAAGCGGAGGCGGTTATTCGTTAGGAAACCGAAAAGCTTTGTCAAAACCAATGCCCAACAGCGATTGCAGTAATGAAACCGGGGTTGTTGTTGTTGAAGTGTCTGTAGATAAAAACGGCAATACCATTAGCGCTACAGCCGGAATCAAGGGAACTACCATTACAGCCAAATGTTTAAGAGACCAGGCAAAACAAGCCGCCATGAGAACCAAATGGCAGGCAAGCAGTGATGCCCCTGACCGCCAGGTTGGTAAAATCATTTATAACTTCGGCTTAAATTAAATTACTGAAATCATCTCCTGATGACCTATACCGAAACCTTAGACTGGATGTTTAGCCAGCTGCCAATGTATCAAAAACAAGGCGCTTCGGCTTACAAAGAAGACCTGACCAATACTGTTTTATTAGCCAACCATCTTCATCATCCGGAAAAGAACATTAAAACAATTCATGTAGCCGGAACTAACGGAAAAGGCTCTACATCTCATTTTCTGGCTTCGATTTTACAGGAAGCCGGATATAAAACCGGACTCTATACTTCTCCTCATTTAAAAGATTTCAGGGAAAGAATAAAAATTGACGGCAAAGAAATCTCAGAAGATTTTGTGATACAGTTTATCGCTGCAAACAAATCTTTTTTTGAACAGAACCAGTTGAGTTTTTTTGAAATGACCGTTGGACTGGCCTTTGATTATTTCCGTCAGGAAAAGGTAGATATTGCCATTATTGAAGTGGGTATGGGCGGGCGATTGGATTCCACCAATATCATTTCTCCTTTACTTTCTGTTATTACCAATATCGGGATGGACCATGTACAGTTTTTAGGCAATACGATGGAAAAGATTGCTTTTGAAAAAGCCGGAATCATCAAACCAAAAACTCCTGTAGTTATTGGAGAATATACTACAGAAACGAGACCCGTATTTGAGAAAAGAGCAACAGAAATGCAGTCTGAAATATACTTCGCTTCCGATTTAATCAACACTACCTTCCCTTCTACCCTTACGGGAGATTATCAGGAACAAAATAAGAAAACCGTATTACAGGCCGTTCGCGCACTGCAGTCACAGGGTAATTTTCTAATTTCAGAAGAAAATATAAAAGACGGATTCTGGAATGTCATAAAAAACACCGGATTGCAAGGACGTTGGCAGCAATTAAAAGAAGCTCCTAAGATAATTTGCGATACAGCCCATAACAAACACGGACTGGAAATTGTTATGAAACAGGTTGCTCGTCAAAAATTTGACATTCTGCACATTGTTTTGGGTGTTGTAAACGACAAAGATATGGATGATGTACTGCCTCTTTTTCCAAAAAATGCCAAATATTATTTTTGCAGGCCAAATATTCCCCGCGGACTAGACGCAACAGCATTACAAGAAAAAGCAGCAACTTTTGGACTTAACGGAAAAGTATACTCCTCTGTTGCAGAAGCTTACAAAAACGCTTTAGATAATGCTTCTGAAACGGATTTTATCTACATTGGCGGAAGCACATTTGTAGTGGCAGAAATTTTATAATTTTTACGAATATTGTTTGCAGATATAAAAAAACAGTCTATATTTGCACTCGCAAACAAGTTCACCGAACACCATTACAATAATCAAAATGATGTGAGGTAGTCAGGGCGATTAGCTCAGTTGGTTCAGAGCATCTGGTTTACACCCAGAGGGTCGGGGGTTCGAATCCCTCATCGCCCACAGAAACTTAAGCCTCACCAGGAAATCCTAGTGAGGCTTTTTCTTTGGCACAACGTTTATAAATTTTGCCACAGGATGTTTGTTTTCAGCAATGGCTAAAAAAGTAAAACCCCACTAACAGCTTTCTCCCGACCTTCACAATACATCTGTCAATCCAGGCACCTATCTTTACTTTCAGACTTGTTTACTTACTAACTGCATCATAAAAAAATCCCAAACTCTTATCAGAATTTGGGATTTAGTTATTAAGCAATTGTTTTATTTATCTTTTTATAATTTTAATAATTTTAGCGAAATCACCACTAGTTACCTTAACAAAGTAATTCCCTGACGGTAAATTCGAAAATTCCACTACTCCGTCATTCGCATTTATCGATTTGGCATATACCTCCTGGCCCAATACATTATTTACACTTATAGTATTAATTGTATGGCTATATTTAATGTACAGCACGTCCGAAGTTGGATTTGGATAAAAACTAAGTTTCGTATCATTAAAAGAATTCGTACCCAATGCAACTGAAACCGTTACCGGATATGGAATGCTTCTACAGCCTTGACTAGTCGTATAGACTGCATAATAAGTAGCACCGTTCACCAAAGTTGTAGTGCCATTCAGCGGACTAGTATTTGATATTGCATCCGATTCAGATGCATACCAAACAACAGTTGACGGACTGATAACAATATCAGAGATTGTTGCATCACCGGAAACGTCAACGGTTATTGTCTGGGACGATTCACCAACCGGAGATTCCGAATTGTTTATGGTTAAATTTAATATTGCCGTGTTGGTACATCCGGAAGCGTTGGTCGTAACATGGGTGTACGTTCCACTCGTTGTGTAAGTCGTTCCGTTTGCTGCCCAGGTATAACTGTTGCAGGCCGTTTCGGTAAGGCTTGATGTCGTGCTGTTGTTGATGGTCAGGTTCAGCGTTGCGGTGTTCGTGCATCCGGAAGCGTTGGTCGTAACATGGGTGTAGGTTCCGCTCGTTGTGTAAGTCGTTCCGTTTGCCGCCCACGTATAACTGTCGCAGGCCGTTTCGGTAACGCTTGATGTCGTGCTGTTGTTGATAGTAAGGTTCAGCGTTGCGGTGTTCGTGCATCCGGAAGCGTTGGTCGTAACATGGGTGTAGGTTCCGCTCGTTGTGTAAGTCGTTCCGTTTGCCGCCCAGGTATAGCTGTCACAAGCAGTTTCGGTAACACTCGATGTCGTACTGTTGTTGATAGTAAGGTTCAGCGTTGCGGTGTTCGTGCATCCGGAAGCGTTGGTCGTAACATGGGTGTAGGTTCCGCTCGTTGTATAAGTCGTTCCGTTTGCCGCCCAGGTATAGCTGTCACAAGCAGTTTCGGTAACACTCGATGTCGTACTGTTGTTGATCGTAAGGTTCAGCGTTGCGGTGTTTGTACATCCGGAAGCGTTGGTCGTAACATGGGTGTAGGTTCCGCTTATTGTGTAAGTCGTTCCGTTTGCCGCCCACGTATAACTGTCGCAGGCCGTTTCGGTAAGGCTTGATGTCGTACTGTTGTTGATAGTAAGGTTCAGCGTTGCGGTGTTTGTACATCCGGAAGCGTTGGTCGTAACGTGGGTGTAGGTTCCGCTTGTTGTGTAAGTCGTTCCGTTTGCAGCCCAAGTATAACTGTCGCAGGCCGTTTCGGTAAGGCTTGATGTCGTGCTGTTGTTGATAGTAAGGTTCAGCGTTGCGGTGTTTGTGCATCCGGAAGCGTTGGTCGTAACATGGGTGTAGGTTCCGCTCGTTGTGTAAGTCGTTCCGTTTGCCGCCCACGTATAACTGTCGCAAGCCGTTTCGGTAAGGCTTGATGTCGTGCTGTTGTTGATGGTCAAATGCAATTCATTATTGGTAGCCGAATCTATATAGGTCCCGCTCGTTGTATAAGTTATTCCGGTAACTGCCCAGGTATAGCTGTCACAGGCCGTTTCAGTTACGATCATACTTCCAGGACAGGCAATCAATGTCGGCACCTGCAGTCGCCCCGTAAGCCCGTCACCCAATTGCGAGTAATTGTTATAGCCCCAGGCCCAGAATGAACCATCATTTTTTATAGCTCCTGAAAATAGTGAACTTGTACCTACTGAAATGGTACGCCAGTCATTTTCAGTACCAATTTGAGTAGGAACCAATACATCCGCAGTGCTTGCCCCTAAGCCCAATTGGTAGTATGTATTCTGTCCCCATGCCCATATCGTACCGTCAGTTTTCCTACCAATACTAAAGAAAAAACCTGCTTTAACGCTTTCCCAGTTAGTATCAGTTCCCACTTGCGTAGGTACTGAGTATCCAGAAGTAGTACCGTTACCCATTTGGCCACGTCCGCCCGTTCCCCATGCCCAAAGTGTCCCATCCGTTTTTAAGGCTAAAGTATGGCTTACACCACGGCTTACACTCTTCCAATTGGTATCTGTTCCAAGTCGAACAGGTGAAAATCTGTCAGAAGTCGTGCCATCACCAACAACCTGACTGCCTTGACCCCAGCCCCAAAGTGTTCCATCCGTTTTTACAGCGATTGTGACATTGTTTCCTGCAGAAACACTCTTCCAACCCGTTCCGATAAGTCTGGGACTAGTCCTATTGGTACTGGTACCGTCACCTAACTGGCCATGATCGTTAAGTCCCCAGGCATACATGGTTCCATCATTCGTAATTGCCACTGTATGATCATATCCTGCAGCTACGCTAGACCAGATATTACTGGAGGATACCTGAGTTGGGACGGTTCTGTTAGTGGTATTGCCTAGCCCTAACTGGCCGTTGTCATTAAGGCCCCACGCCCAGAGCGTCCCATCTGCTTTTATGGCTACTGTATGGAATTGCCCGCCTTCTATATTTTGCCAGTTTGAAGCAGTACCGACCTGGGTTTTTACCGGAGTATTAGTAGTATTACCGATTCCCAATTGGCCATAGTTATTTCTACCCCAGGCCCAAAGTGTTCCGTCTGATTTGATTACAAAAGTACAGGAGGATCCTGCTCCGGCCTTTTGAACACATTGCGCTGACAACTGTAGGCTTAGTGATACTAATAAAATTGTAATTATTCTTTTCATATTTGTTATTGCGGGTTAATAAATTTTCGACGGCAAACATATAAAGCATTTTGTAGGTTCCAAAGAAACTGACAGAAAATATTATATACAAGTTTACTATTTCACATTTTCATTGAACATCTTTTAAACAGCCTGCACAAAGTATTGGGTACTATCGATATGGAGCAAATTGTAAATCGAAATCATAAATTCAATGTATGTTCAAGAAAGTATTCCGGCATTTTTAATGTGTTATCACCATATTCGCCTGTACAGATTAATGATTAGATTGATTATCTTATTCTTTGAACATTGAACGATAATGACGAAATGCAAATCACGAAATCACACAAATACGTTACAATGATAGTTCAAAAGCAAGAAAAAATCCGGAACAATGAACAAGTGCTAACTATAAGAGGATTACTGTAAACCATTACAGGATATTCGTTCTTTCAGAACGTGTTTAAAAACAAGAAAATCCAAATGTTGGGACTTCAAACAGAGTACTTTTACTGTGTTAAAATAATCAATCCAAAAGTTTTTTTGTGTAGTATTGTAAAAACGGTTATTGATGATGCGGCAAATACACTTTTACAACAGTGAATACATATCGTGTTTGGGCATATAACTTGTTAGCACTGTATCGAACAATACCAAAACCAATGGAGTACAAAATAATAAAACCTTATAAAGATTTAAATCCTTTTATTCATTTTTACTGGGAATTAAAAGGAAACGAAGCCGAACTCCAAAGAGAACGGGTTTTCCCTGATGGCTGTGCCGGCATTCTAATAAATTTGGGAGATACTTGTTTGACGGATAACGGTTCAGTTTCTATGGAGTTTGGAAAAACCTATATAGTTGGTGCAATGAATTCTTTCAAAGATAGCTTTATTAACATTAACACTCATTTGTTAGGTGTTTGCCTGAAACCTGCAACTTTTGCTAATTTCTATAATTATGCTGACCAAAATGAGCTGACTAATGATACTGTTGAATTTGAAAAACACAACTCATTTGATATTGATAAAATAGTTGACAACCCATTCCTCTACTTTGACCATTTCTATTCTGAAAGAGTAAAAAGCCAACACATCCAATTACAACCCGTTATTAATGACATACATTTGACAAACGGGCAAATAAGTATTTCCGAACTATCAAAAAAGAACTTTACAACCGTAAGGCAGCTTGAAAGGAATTTTAAAAAATACATTGGATTAACTCCAAAAGAATATTCCAATATTATTCGATTTCAGAATGCACTGCGTGTGATTAAAAATTCCAAACAAGACCGGAGTTTATTAGATATAGCCTTTGAATGTGGTTATTATGATCATTCGCACCTTAGTAATGAAATCAGACGGAATACGGGACTTTGGCCATCACATCTGTAATTTGTCGCATTTTTACAAAGCATTATTGTTTGTCTAAAAATAAATTTGCAAAAACATTAAATGTATAACAGATGCGAAAAATATCACTTTTCATTGCAATGAGTTTAGATGGTTACATTGCAAAACCTAATGATGACCTCAGCTTTCTGAAACTCGTAGAAAAAGAGGGGGAGGATTATGGCTATTCGGAATTTGTATCAACAATTGACACAATAATTATTGGCAGAAAAACTTATGATTATGTATTAAAAGAAATCGGTCCATCCCATTACGATAACGGACAAAGAGATGTGTATGTCATTACAAGAACGGAACGTCCTCAGCTAGGCAGAACTATTTTCTATACGGGAAGCATTACAGACTTAGTTAAACAATTGAAATCCGAACAGGGAAAGAATATATATTGCGACGGTGGTGCTGAAATAATAAATGAGCTAATGAAGCATACTTTAATAGATGAATTCAAAATTTCGGTTATCCCGGTTTTATTAGGCAACGGAACGAGACTTTTCAAGGATGGAAGACCTGAACAAATACTTGAATTCGTGAAGGCAAAAACGTTTGATACAGGATTAACACAGTTGCATTACAAGAGTAAAAACAATAATGAATCCTAAAAAAACCAGGCTGAACTCTTCGGTTGGGCTTTTATTTAAACTGAACCTCTTAAAACATCCACACCTTAAAAACCTACCCTTTTTTTTATTTTTTCACAATGTTCTGTTACATTTCAAAAGGAGCCTCGTCTTAATGCAAAAGAGTTTTAAAAAATCATATTTTTTAAAATCAATCATCAAAAAACAGAACGACCTATGAAACTTTTGACTACCTTTTTTTTGGCAGCATTTTTTGCATTCAGCTCATTTGCACAATCCAGCTCACCAACATGGAACAAATTTCTTTCGGACTTGCAAAAAGCACAAGTCGAGTATAACAAACATTATCCCGCAAAGGAATACCAACAGGCCGCTACAGTTTTAAACACAGTTGCTACTTCATTAGACAATTTAAAATTAACTGAAAAAGAAAAGCAGGAATTCCAACCTACTATTAAAGATGTATATGCCAATGTTTACTATAATTTGGCTTGTTTACAATCATTGTTAAATGAAAAAAAACAAGCAATTGCCAGCTTTGAAAAAGCAATAGACTGGGGTTATAAAGATTATCAGAATGCGCTAAATGATGCCGATTTAACAAACATTCGCAAGGAGAAAAAGTTTATAAAGGCATTTAGTCAATTAAAACAATACGACAAGTTATTCCTGCTACAGCAATCCGGGAATTACATATCAGAAAATAAAAGTTCTTTACCCGCCTTTAATTATCAGGCAGCAAATGACCGCAATCTAACAGAAGTGAAACGATATTTCAAGTTGGATTCCATAGCCGGAACAGGTGATGAAGTTTCAAAAATAATCAATATCATGTTGTTTGTTACCAACAGTATCAAATATGACGGTACCAATTGGGCACTATGTGAATTTGATGCCATTGATTTTTATAACTACCATAAGGCAACAGGCAAAGGAATCAATTGCAGACACAAGGCTATGACATTAAATGAAATGTATCTCGCAATGGGTTTTAAATCACGCTACGTAACCTGTATGCCAAAAGACGACACGGATACCGACTGCCATGTCATTAATAGTGTATATTCCGAAACGCTAAAAAAATGGCTTTGGATGGATGCTTCCCACGGGGCTTATGTCATGGACGAAAACAATAATCTGCTGAGTATTGAAGAAGTTAGGGAACGATTAAGAAACAATCAGTCCATGAAGTTAAATTCAGAAACGAAAGTAACCAAAATCTGGTATCTTGATAATTATATGGCCAAAAACCTATATTGGATTCAGTGCACTAACAAAAGCCAGTTCAATACAGAAAGCAGATACAGACAAGCCGATGCTGACTTACAATATATTTCGCTCATCCCAACCGGTTTTGACAAAGACAGCAATAAATATTTGAAAAATAATGTTATCACTCATGACCCTGCTTATTTTTGGAAATTGCCTGAAGAAAAAAAAATGCAATAGAAAGTTTTGGAGATTGAATAACCTAGAATGATACGCTCAATTGATTTATAGTATTTGGTTTACACATAGAGTTTCGAGAGTTCGAATCCTCATTGCTCACAGAAATATAAACAATACTATTGCTTTCCAATGATATTATCTTTTCAAAAAGATTAACAAAATTTTGTTACGCCAAAATCTACCCAAAAAAGTCAATTCATTAAAAAAACAGGTCATGATATTCTTTTTTTGTGTAGTATTGTAAAACTTATCGTACTTTATATTATAAATACTCTTTCTAGTAGACAGATACATATACATTATTAAGTAGGATATATAAGTAATACGCAATTCCACAAAATATGCTAATGAAAACCCCACCCGAATTCAAGTGTAAAAGATGCTTGAAAAATTTTGAAATCGAGTCCGATGATTTTGAAAGAAACACCTATTCTTACGAAAGAAATATGGGAAACGAAACCCAATATAATTGGAATTATGTTGGTAATTGTCCACATTGCATGAACGACATAGAAATTTCATTTGATGCATATGAGTATCCAGTTGGTGTATTAAATTTTGAGGATTCTGAACTTACTGGGTGTGAATTTATTTCAAAACCAATATTTGATATACATGATGAAAATTTTGAAACAGATATTTAATATCTACACTCTGATTGTAATATCAATTTATTCTGTACTATTGTACATATACTTTAATCACTTTGATAGTTCAAAGTTATCAGATGACAATGATAAGTGGGGAACATTTGGAGATTTTTTCGGAGGCACACTTAGCCCAATTATTGGAATATTATCAATTTACTTAACTTATAAGATTATCTATAAGCAGAGTGAAGAAAGTGATCAAAATGAATTTAAAAACATGTTTCAAATTTTATTTCAATCACTTCCGGAAGAAAAGAAAGAAATCTCAATAAATAAATTAGTAGGTGATAAAGCAATTTTAAAATTAAACAGTGATTTTAAACTATATTTTGAAATAAACTCTAAAAAAGACAGTAATATTCCAAAAAATCATCAGAAAAATATTGAAAATTCATTTTTGAGTATAAAAGGAGATGCAAAAGATTCATTCGGCCCATTCATGAAGAATTTACATAATATGCTGAAATTTATAGATTCATACTGTGCTGACAATAGAAAAAGTGATTATGCAGATTTATTGAGAGCGCAATTTAATTCGCATGAACTATTATTTATTTTTTATAATGCTATTGGGAGCACAAAACATTCAAAATTTAAAAATCGCCTGATAAAATTTGACTTTTTAAAAGATATAAAAGATGATAATAGTATCGATCCTGACTTAAGAAATTTATTTAAGGTAAAGCAGTCTAAATATCCTATTAACTTTTCAGTTTGGAAATACCATATTAGAATCGAAAAAAACGCATAATAGCTAATTAATCGTAATTACCTAATCCATAACATTATAAATTCACAATAAATCGCTAAATTAATTTAGCTCATTCACATCAATAAGAGCTGATACCTTTGAACATTATTAGCAATCATAAATACAAAATAGATAAGGTGTCCAACTGCTGCGCCTATCTTTCATAAAACTGATTTTTATAATGACCTTAATACGATTATTGCCTTATCCACTTTTTCGCTTCTTCAACCACCTCATCCTCTTTGGTGTTTGCATTATCCTCAACCGTTACATCCGGAAAAATTTTTTCCCTATATACTTTTCCTGTTCTATCAGCGGCATGGCTTGTTGCCAGATACAGATGCGAACCGTTTGACAGAGGAAAAGTACCATTGGAAGTAGTATAACCTGCAGAGGTTTGCCCAAATGTTTTTACATTAGGAAGTCCAAGGAATAAATAGCAGTCATTTCTCCACTACTGCGGTTAATGAATCTATAAGCACGGCAATCTTTAGCTGCCTGTACTTTATTTTATAATCATTGATTTTTGCCTTCTGAGAAAGCATCGATCCGTTTTTGCTTGACCATGATATTTTATTATTTGATGCCGGATAGACAAAGTAACCTACTTCTTCATCTTCTATTAGTGCGTTCAAACCCGCAAGCATGGGCCACATATTACCCCAAGAATTATGACGCAAATCAACTATCCAGTCTGTAACAGTATATGTATTATCCACACTTTTAATTTCTTCACGTATGGTATTGGCTAATGCCAGATCTTTTTCAGAATCAAATGTCAGACAATGAGGTACTTTTATTAATCCGATTTGATCTCCCAAATATTTACTTTTAGGCTGTTCATGATCTGTAGTTTGCTTTCTGGTTGACATGGTCTTTTTTGAAACAAAAAAGGAATGGTGATCTCCCACTTGTCTTAGTTTTTCAGTAAAAAACTTAAATAATATAGCCTGACTGGCAGAATCATTTTCACTTAATACAATCATTTCATATTCCTCTTTAATCTTCTTCCAATCTAAAGAATCTGTATACAAGGAATTCTCTTTTATAATCTGAAAAATTTCCTTTTTCAATTTGAGGCTTTCTTTACTTGCCTTTTTTGAATTTTGGCAATATGTGGCAAACGAGCTAAAGAATAGAATGAGAAAAAAATATCTGATCATAATTGTATTGATAAAATCTCAGTTTGTTATCTTAACAAAAATAACAATAAAAAACCGCAGTTAATAACTGCGGTTTTAAACAACCTTATACTACTTATTATTTTTTGATGCTATTGATAAAAGTCTGGAGAAGCGCATCAGTTTCTTCCAGAGTATTTCCGTTATTTTTTACAGAGCTTGAAATGATAAGGGTCAGTTTTGGATTCGTTGGATGTTCCAGGATGTAAATAACAAAGTTCCCTTTTGGAGTCCATTTGGTCGCATTAATATGCTCACGTTCATCCGTACTGCTTTTAAATGCATAGCCTTTCATGCCATTGATAGTAACTGTTTCAAACAAATTCATCAGGTTACTATTCTTGACTTCTTTGTTGACACGGTAGGAAAGTTTAGACAGCCTGTTTTTCGAATCCAGCAAATCGTTGATATGGTCCCAAGGCAATGTATATTTCTGAATATCATAATCCTTAAATGGTTTTTTATCATTCATCTGGTTATAATTCGCATAGAACGTTCCTGCATGAATAAAATCGTCTGCTACTTCTTTGGCGTTCAGCCCCGGATATTTATCACTATCAAGAGCAAAAGCAGTATACCATATTTTGTCTTTTTCAATGAGCCTATATCCAATCTCAGTCTCTTTTCTGCCTAACATCCCGTTTTGCTTGGTGTCCATATCCCCCGCTATATTGGTCTTATCGATAGTCAGGTCCAGGAATGGCATAGTCACATTTTTTGCGTCCCAAATCGGCACGTTGAATGTCATAGGTTCTAACAATCTTACACTTTGTCCGTACTGTCTGTAACCTGTTTCTTCAGCAACATACAACCCGATTTTTACCTGTATGGTTTTCTGAGCTTCTTGTCCAATGGCTGCCGACAATATCCAATCAAGCGTATTGCCATTGCTAAGAAAACCTCCTTCACCAAATACTTTATACTTTGTTGTTGGTGTGTTACTTTTAAAAAAATCTTCGATGGCAACATAGCCGTCTTTTTGAAGGAAAAAAGACTGGATATCTTTTTTATTTGCGTCAAGAAGCTGAACATAGAGTGCGCTTATTCCGGAAATAATGGTGACTTTTTTCTGATTCTTAAAACCAACCTGCAGCGATGCAAGATCTTTTTTGGAGACACTTGCTCCTTCTTTGATTGCCTTCCCGTTGATATAGGCAGAAAGTTGCGCGTAACTGGTAGCGCTCATCGCCAAAAACAGAACAAATAGAATTTTTTTCATTTTCAGATGTTTTATATTAAGCTTAAATAATCTCAAAAAAACCACAACCTTTCGGCTGTGGTTCACCAATGAATTAAGTAAGATGTTGCTGATTTATTTTTTAGGAACGAATTTCATCGTCGTATTATTTATCAATAACGACAAGCTTTCCGGACTAATTTCCCAAATAGTCCATTGAAACGGATCCAATGCGCCTTCAGGCATTACGTTTAAAGTTTTGTCCTCATCAGTAAGCGACCAGGTTCCAGTGTAATTTTTGATTGTATTGGTATGGTCCATCATTTCAACGGTAACTTTCCCATCAGCACCAAGATTCAATTCACTCTTTCCTTTCATATCAGCCAGTACTTTTTCAAGCTGTGCTTTATATGCCTCTTTATCCTTTGCTGCATTAAGGCCCACATTGTAATTAATGTCATCTACCACCCAAACTTTTGTCAAAGTTTCTTTGACTGATGCCGGAGCTTTTGTCTCAACAGCTTCTGTAGCGGTGCTGTCTGTAGCAACCGTATCGTTTTCTTTAGTTTCTTTTGATCCGCAGGATACCGCTAGCGCAATGACCAGCCCAAACATTACATTTCTTAATTTCATAATTATAAAAATATTTAAACAGTTAGTTATTGATTTCGTTTAGCGTCCACTACGCAGGCTTTCTGCATTCTTTTTCTTCGCAATCCAGAAAGCAAATAATGCTACAACAATAAGTGGGATTCCTGTTATTAGTGCCAATGTTCTTCTTGAAAATCCTGAATATTTCCCTCCATCAATGTCAGGCGAAATAAAATAAGTAGCCAGTAAAAGTAGAATAGATGCCACCAGCAAAGTCTTTGACGATTTCAAATTCGGACGAAAAAGGAATACTCCGAAAACGATTGACAACAACATAGAAGACCCGAACAATACTTGTACAATTGTAAAGGTAGATTCGGCCGGAAGTTTTTTAATATCCGATTCTGCTTCTGCTATCTGGCTTTCGATTTGTACTTTTGATTCGCCTGTCATGTTCTTGGCTTCTTCTTTCAATAAAGCAAGGGATTGCTGTGCCTCAGCAATTGCCGCCTGACTTTCACGAAGTTCAGTCTTATCGCGCTCAGCTCTCCAGATGGATGCAGCGCTTGCAAACAAAATAAGCAAAATGATAAAGACTCCTAAAATGCGTACTGTTGTTTTCATTTAAATTGATTTAGGTTGTAATAAAGTTAAGTTTGGCAGTTTCAGAAAACTTGATGTTCCTGAACCACATTGCAATACTAAATCAAAAAGAAATGAAAATTCGGACCGATGAACCTGCGTAGCTTTTTACAGGACTATCGTTTGGAATGAAAGAAGAAATGTTTTAAACGTAAGAAACTTACATATTCTCGAGCAGCAAAAGAAATTCTTCTTTTTTACGTACTGATAGAGGTATCGTAAGCTTGTTTTGCATCACGATTGTATTACCCCCATCCGATTTAATAAAATGGTCGAAATAGGCCATATTGACGAGGTGTGACTTGTGAGTACGGAAAAAATTATAAGGCACCAACATTGTTTCATATTCTTTGAGATTCGTAGAAACAATAAGTTTTGGAGCATTAATAAAATTAAAGGTAGTGTAGTTTTTATCGGCTTCGCAGCTTACAATATCCTGAATATTGACCGAATAGATTTTATCGGCAGTTTTGAGTATCAGTTTTTGGAGATTCTTTGGGCGTTCGATATTGGAAAACAGGTTGTTGAGTTTTGTATCGAAAATCTCTTTATTGAAGGATTCCTGCGCTTTTTTTACCGCATCGACCAGTTCTGTAGCATCAAGCGGCTTCAGCAGGTAGTCAATAGCAGAAAAACGGAAAGCACGGATTGCAAAATCCTCATAGCCTGTAATAAAAATAACCTTAAATTGAATTGGTTTTAGTTTCTGGAGCAGATCAAAACCCGTTCCGTCGCTCATCTCAACATCAAGAAAAACAAGATCAGGTGAAGTGAGTTTTATTAATTTCACACCCGACTCTACTGAATCTGCCTGTCCGATTATTGAGATATTCGGACAATTTGATTTTATAATCGCAATATTTTCTTTTCTAATGCGCTCAATATCATCAATAACGACAGCTCGTATCATATAATTCTAGTTTTCGTAAATATAAGGAATTTCAAATGTTAGTCATCGAAACCGCTAAAAAATATCAGTGCAAGAAAATCTTATTAAAACGATTAACACAAACTACTCAACGTTAATAACCCAAAACGCAACGTTGCTTAATTTAATTATATATTGACATTTCTTTCTTCTATATTTGAATCATCCGAAGATTTTTCAGAAATGAAACAACTGACCAAAAATAAAAAAGAATATTCATAATTATAACATTATTTTAAAAAAATGAATAAAACAGCACTCCTACTTATTATGGCTTTAGTAAGCTTTACAATTACCAAAGCACAAACTATCGAATCCGGAAGCCGAAGCACCATTGGCTATATTAAAAGTGATGGAACTATTGAAAACAGCAGCCGCTCAACAGTTGGTTATATCAGAAGCGATGGCACTATTGAAAACAGTAGCCGGAGCACCATTGGTTACATTAAAAGTGATGGAACTATTGAAAACAGCAGCCGCTCAACAGTTGGCTATGTAAAGAGTGATGGAACTGTAGAAAACAGCAGCCGCTCCACTCTGGGCTATATCAAAGATGACGGAACGGTTGAGAATTCCAGCCGCAGTACTATTGGTTATGCCAAAGGAATAAAGAAAGAATGGGTGGCGGTTGTATATTTCTTTTTTAAGATGTAACGAAAAAAAACAAAGAGATAAACTATTAAAACATACTATAAAATGGGATTTTTTACAAAAAAAGAAAAGAAGGAAGAAACTGCTAAAAGTAACCTGTTACTGGCAATGCCAATGTTTAACAATGGAGAAAGATTTGATATCGACAAAGTAATAGCCTACCTCCAATCTGATTGGGGAATTGACGTAACGGATATCGATAAATCTACAGAAGCAGCGAGTTTTTCTGTTCAGGGTGAAACAGTTGTTTTGGCAACAGTAGCAGCGCAAATTCCAATGGGCGACATTCAAGGAACTGCACAGTATGCCTATAACTGGCCAACTGCGGTAAAAGATTTGGAGAATCACAATGTACACGGACTGGTAACCATATTATCAAGTAACACTACCGCTAAAGAACGCTTTGGAATTTTGACAAAAGTACTAACGGCCATTCTTGCAACAAGCAATTGTATTGGAGTATATCAGGGCACTCAATCTTTGCTTATCCCAAAAGCACAATATCTTGATAGTGCAGAAGCATTAAAATCAAATCAAATTCCTCTCGATTTGTGGATTTATATCGGTATTCGCAGAGGAGAACAGACAAATAGTGCCTATTCTTACGGATTGACCGCTTTTGACAAACTGGAAATGGAGTTTGTAAATGCTCCTCTTGGTTTAAGAGAATTGCACACCTTTTTAAGTCAGATTTGTGCTTATGTTATCAACAGCAATGTTACCTTTAAAAGTGGTGAAACATTAGGCTATACAGCAGAGCAGAAAATCAAAATAACCCAATCTAAAGGAAAATTTGTAGAAGGAGAATCTTTCAAACTGGAATTGTAAAAAATTCTAATGCTATTATACTCATTAACCAATAAAAGTCATGGCAGATTTAAAAAGGGAAGAACTAAAGAAACTTTTGTCTCCTATCAATAAAGAATTAAGAATTCACGGCGGAAATGAAAATACCGTTAAAATTACAAAGTTAAAAGCAGCGCAAATTGACTTTTTATTAGAATTATTAAATGTTCATTTAGATAATTACAAAACTTTTGCACGGACAAAACTGGAAGAGTTCCATGCTGAAGATATTAAAACGTTGGTTAACTATAAAATGCCTGTCAGTATACATAAAATCACGTTGCCCGAAAATGATGATGAAGATTGTATCTGGGAATTAATTATTGGCAGACTAAGATTTGGTTCTACAGAAATCATATTAGACCTGAAAAAATGGGAAATTATTGACGATACAGTGGTAGGTTAAATTAGTACGGAGGATATGAGTTTTTTAAATAAAATATTGAAACAAAAAATGAAAGATGACCAAAATTTCACAAATGAGCAATACGCTGAATATCATAATCTGAAGCTAAAATCAATAGAATCTATTTTAGGGATTTCGGCTGAGACTGTCGGGCATTCAATAATTCCATTTGGAACTATTGCTGACATGACTGTCGGGGCTGTTGACATGTACTATTTCCCAAATCATATATCCGGTACAGGATTTACAACCATGCAATTAATCAACCCTGACGGAAATGGTCCTAAAAATAAAAAAGGCACGTATGAATTAATCGCTTTTACGAAGCAAACTTATAATAATCCGGAGCAGGAACCACCCACGGAATTCAATCAAATTGAAAGACGCATTTGTGACACTTTTACGCAGATTGCCGGCGTGGCCTCTAAAAAGGAATTTAATCCTTTAGAAATATGCCAGTTAAAAGACAATGATGGTAAAAACAAATACATCATTTTTGATCTTTACAAAGAGTTCAAAATCGGAAAGCAAAAGCATCATTTATTGTTATGCATTGAAATTTTTGAAGAAGAATTGGCTACTGTAGAAATGTTTGGACACAAAGGTTTTGTAAACATGTTGAAAATGATAAACATTTATCCTTATAGTGATCTGGACAGAAATTGGGTGGGAGTCAGATAATTAAGAAATATGATTTATGATTTATGATTTATGATTTATGATTTATTTAAAAAAAATACTCTGGTACAATATGTTTGACCTTGAAGGCAGAGGAAAAGAAATTAAACTTGCTAAAAAAGGAACTTCCATGATACTTGCAGGAACAGTCCTGATATTCATTATTGATTACTCTTTATGGAATTTAGATTTTATAGCCGATAGTCTTTCAGATACTTCATTTGAAACCATGACTCTATTGGGTTCAAAATTTATAGGTAAAACAGTAGGGCTTCTGTCAATTGGCTTGTTTTATCTGTTGATTTTTGGAATGATGAACAGAAAAAACTTTTTTGAACAAACATTGCAAGAGTATGAAGCCATGTCATTGGTAGAAAAAGAGGAAGTAGCACAAAAAGGAAAATACCTAATCGTAATACCGTTTGCTCTGGCTTTGTTGTTGTTATTTTATATTATGCTTTTTAGATTAGACTAACTTAAAATTAATAACTGGAAATTTACAGAACATCCACTTAAAAAAGACATGATAGAAAAACTGAACATTGATCTAAGCCAGACACCCGAAAAATTCCAGGATTTAGGTCATGAAATACTTGATTTTTTGATTGGCAAACTGTTGCTGATCGATGCATTGGAACAGGAAATATATGATCGCTATCAGGTTTTGGAAAAGAAAAGAGCTTCTCCCAATCAAACACATCCCGATGAAGAAGATTTATGGGACGAATATGCCCAACGTTGCAAAGAAATAATTGCGCCAATCAGTATAAAAACCTATAACGATTCGCGATCCTTTGGAAAACCAACCGCTTACGAATATTTAAGCTATCCCGATACAAAAATCACCCTTATAATGAAATCGGAAAATCGTGCTGTAGTAGAAACCTATTTTGAACACGGGATAGCCAAAAAGGAACAATTTGTACTGAAAAAAGACAATAATAGCTGGAAAATTGACACCAAAAAATATGGCTTCCCAGACGAAGACAAATGGTGGAAAGATGAAATATAGTATTTGATTTTTTTAAGCAGTAACAACAAAAACCCCGATAGATGTATCGGGGTTAAAACTATTCTTGATTTTTCTTTATAGTATACGAAAAGTACTATCAATCATTTATTTTTTTGTGTTCAAACGTCCATATTGATTCATAAGACGTAATACGTTTTCCATCCTTAAAAAGATCGATATGAAGTTTTATCGGAATCAGTGTTGAGGTAAGTGTCAGGTATTGGTTGTCTTTTGACATTTTCCATTTTCCTTTATGCACTTCGTCGCCAATAAGGCTTTCAAATTTGCCATTTTCATAAAACACCTGATATACCTGGTCTGTCTTAAAGAAATCCTTGAGGTCTTTTTCCGGTCCGTTATGCAGATAACGTACGAGTTGCCATTTTCCAATAAGTTCTTTGGCAGTTTGTCCTTTTGCTGTTAAACAGGTAACGCAGAGAAATAATGCGAATAGTGTTGTTCTCATTGTGGTAGGTTTTAGATATTTAAATTTATGAAAAAGATTATTCATAAGCACTGTAATCCGTTTCTCGTCCGCAAAACATTCGCCCTTGTCTTTTTGCAGATGATTCCGATATTACGGAAATGCCATGTATGCATTGTTTTAGACCCGGGCATTCCGGATTCAGGTGGTATCTAAATGACATTGCACTTTCACAAACATATACCTTTCGATCATCCAAAGGTTTTTCCTGCTTTGAATCGTCGCAACCTAAAGAGAAAAAGAGCAATAGTAAAGAAAAATAATCCAGAATATGTTTCATTCTTAAATAGATTAAGTCTTATTTGAAAAACCATTAGGAAGAAATAAATTTCTTGATTGTTTCTATTGTAGCTGCTGAAGCTTTTTGACGTTCATAAAACACTACATCTTTTGCGGCCATTCTGTAAAGCCAATCTTTCCAATATGCTTCTAATATTATGGAATCTCTACCTTCGCCTGATTTTCTCTCTGTTACTTCACAAACAAGTATTTCTGTATTTGATAAATCTATATTTGCCGAGGGGATATTAAAATCATGTTTATTGATTTTATTAATCATATCTTTTAAATCTCCTTTTTTTGCTACAGGATATAGTATTTTCTCGTAACCATAAAGCTTTGTATACGCTTTCTCATCTTGCGGCTCTATATATCCATCAGTAAGGATAATTACTTTATTTTTATATTTAGTAAAGAAATTCGGCTTCTTTAAATTAGACTCCAAATACTGTCGAAAGTAACGATAATAATCTGCTCCCAGCTCTTTCCCTTTAGCAGAAACATACATTGTATTAACTGCATTTCTATATTGATTTGATAGTTCTTGCGTAAAATAGAGCCTATTTGTTTTTCCTTTATGATCAGAAAGATTAAATCGCAGATTATTTGCAATTTTTTCAAATTCACCTCCTGCCTGATGTTTGTCTGTAACATCAACTATTAATCTGTCATGAGAGTCTTTTTTCAACTTACAGGTTGACTCAAATGCATTCCAAATGGCCTCCATGGTTTTCTTATCACTATCTATCTGTCCAGGAATTAAATCAATCCTATTAGACAAATCCGGAACTACAATAATATTTAGACTTTCAGGAGCCGGAGGAAGCCAACCTATACAATCTTTAATTTCAGCATCGGTAAGTTGCATAGTGCTGAGTTTTGTTCGTATGGCTAACAAAAAGCTTTCACTATCATGCAATTTTAACTTATACTTTTCCCATACCTGTTTTACAGCATCTTTATTATATGCAGTAATCAATTCCTTTTTAGCATTCTCTTCTGGACTTGGTATCGAAATAAGATAAATAAACAAGCCAAAAACAGCGAAGAAAGCAAACAGTATAAATAAGGGTTTCCTATCTTTTTTCTTTTTTTTCTTAGAATTTTCCACTGCTATACTCGGTCTTAATGTTTAGAATTTTATTTTCCTGCCATTCTTCTTTCGCCTGCTCTGTTTCTTTTAAAATATCGTGAGCCTTCGAACCAAAAAAACCATGTGTATAGGCCCCCCATCCACCCATAAATTCACCAACGGCAGCTTTCAGTGAAGGAATACTAACTGGAATTACTCCATTTTCATATCCAATGATATCATTTTGCTTACCAGAAATTTCATCATCTAAGGTCATCAGGAGATTGGAAAGACTATTGATTCTGGCTATAATTTCTGTTAGTTCTGCCCGTCTTTCTTCAATCTTTTTGTCTATGTTTTCCAGCAGAATTTTAATTTTTTCATTTTCTGTTTTTACAAAAGGATGACTTAATACAAAATTCAGTAGAAAGCCCCAAATGACATAGACCACAAAACCAAGCAGTAAAACGATATAGAAATTTATATCCGTAAATATCATTTTGAAATGCCATTGCTCTTCGGTCAGACCTGCATTAAACTCATTATTATGCACACCCTGCGAAATTTTATATCCAATAAAAGCATCGGCTATTAGTGTTATAAATAATAACAGGCCAATTGTCAGGAATTTTTTAGGTTTTTTTTGAGCGGCTAACTTTTTATTTTTTTCCAGCGCATCATGAATCAAAAAACCTAAACCTAAAAATATTACCGGAAATAAAATTACAATCGCTATAGAACCTCCACTTATTTCTGCAAACGGATTGGAAATCCAACTGATCTTGCCTTCTTTAACTCCATAAAGCGCAGCATAACCCGAAGAGGAATAAAACGTAAATAAATAAAACGTAAGTAATATTGTTATGAAGGTTCCAATTACAAAAGGAATGGTGTCGCCAGTTTCTCCATCCCCATTTCTAATATCTATCCTTTCAAGCTCTAAATCCTCAATTAGCTTACTCTTTTCCTGCTTAAGTCCTTCGTAGGTAGTAATTTCGGCTTGGGTTTCATTCTTTTTTGCCCTGCTTTGCAACACTTCGGCTCTTAACTTCTCTATCCTGCTTTTAATCCCTTTCGCATCCAGTTTCATCTCTTCAATAAATCTTTCATATACATTATCTAAAAAGAATCCAACTGCCTGATATCTTGAATTAGCATTCTGTGCAGATTTAAATCCATAAGCATGATAAGTAAACCTTTCTTTTTCTTCGGTTTGTTCAAGTATTTTTTCTTCCATTTTTATTGTTTTAGTAAAATATTTTTGTTTAAAAATCCATAAAAAAAATGCTGAGGATAACAGATCAACAGGTATCCAAAATATTTTTTCATATAAGTATATGGGGAAAATCGGATTAAAAATAAAACCGACTATGAGCAATGTTATCTTCCATTTAATATCGATATTGCTATCATAGGCAAGAATGAGTAGTACCGAAACAAATACAATAATTCTTAAAAATGTATAATATCCAATCGGTAACGGAAGGCAGGCTAGCAACAATAATATGCTACAGACCGCATAAATATTCTTTATACTATTTGCCTGCATGATACTACCATCAAAAAGGTTATTAAAAAAACAACGATACAGCCACTCGCATTAGATTTACGGAGTCTCTTTGAATAGGTTACTCCTTTGATGCCTGTATTTACAGAGATTCGTTTGTTGCCGATTGTCCCGTATTTAGTCCGTAAACTGGATGAAACGCCACTACTGCTTATGTTAAGTCCAAATCCGCCTCCCAAGTTTACCCTTTTTCGAAACTGCAATCCCATAATTAACTTGTATGACAGGCATTACAGCAATAATAACAGCCATTAACCTGTGTATATTTTTTCTTAGCTTCCTTAACTGCGCCATCGCAAGAAGAATATTCTCCTAGATATGTTTTACTACCAGGCATATAATCGCAGCCACTTTTGTGCACTTCATGGTCTCCGTTAGACTGTGCTTTGTCATTTACATAATACTTTTTCATAATTAAGATTGTTTTAGGTTACACTTTTATTTTACTTTTTCATAGTTCGCCAATACTTCTAAAAGCATATCGGAATAATTAAAAATATCGTCGAGTGATGATAGGTCATGCCGTACTTCCTTTCGCTGCTCATCTAATGTTACCATATACTTCTTGTTTCCATTAAAATATAGTCTACACAATGTTTTACGGTTATTATCGTCGAGTAGTATAGCGAAATAAGAAAGCGCATCCCGATAGACGATGCGGCTTAGAGCTACTTTCTGTCTGAGTATGGTTTTTACAATCATAAAGCCTTCTAATTCTTCCTGAGTAGTAACAGTCTGATTAGAATCTACTTCCGTTTCTGTTGCTAAAGCAGCATCCTGTTCTTTTATTACCTGATTTTCTTTAGTAAGCGCCGATTTTAAACGTTCAGTTATCATGTCACTTACATACTGGTTTAGAGAAGTCTTTACGAGATTAGTGAATTGCTCCAACACCTTTGCAGTTATGACACTTGGATAGACCTGACGGGCAAAATGCTTTACAAAATCACCACCCGGATTGGTAAATTCTGAATGAATCAGTTTTTTCAATTCATTGGTATATTTCAGGTCGCTGGCTGTATTTACAATATTTTCAAAATCGTAATATGCTTTATGGAATTTCTTCAGCTCCTCGATCTGGTTTTCCTTCATGTCTGTAATGTCAAATGAGAAAAAGGGTTTTTCATCCATTTTATTTGTTTCAACCAGATCGGTATAAAATTTATATTCTATGCCGTTTGTCAGGATAGAAAACTTGGCTTTGGTTGTATGGAAATACCGAAACAATTGTGAAGCATTATTCACATTTAACGGAGCAGCATGGTGCTTACATTCAATGAGTATTATAGGTTCACCATTTTGCATAATGGCATAATCTATTTTTTCACCCTGTTTTATCCCAATGTCTGCAACTAACTCAGGAGTTACTTCAAACGGATTAAAAACATCATAGCCAAGTTCTTTAATAAAAGGCATGATAAATGCATTTTTTGTAGCCTCTTCTGTATTGACCTGAGCTTTGAGCTTGCTGACTCTTTCACCCAGTGATTTTATTTGGTCTTTAAAATCCATTGTTTAAATATTATAAGGTTACAAGTTTGGACACTCTGGAAGTTCTAAAAGGTTGTTCCTCGTGGTAGAGTCATTTTCAGTTTTTAAATAGTCATAGCCTGCGGCACTCCTCGCTACAATAACATTAACTTTATAAATGCCTTGCCCTACATAAAACAACCATTTACCAGATTTAATTCCTTCAATTGCCTCTAGCTGAGAAATTTTCCATCTGCTACCATCGGAGTTAAATCCTCCGATATTAATTATTCTTTCATGGATATTTTCTCTTTCCCGCTTGTTGATACATTTAATTTCGTGTGATGAAGCCATAATTTTATTATTTTAAATTTTATCCAAACCTACTGTGTCTGAAAAACTTAATTTTAAGGGAATCCTTATTTTCTAAAAAAAACCAAAAAAATAAGACCGGCATATTGCCGGTCTCTTTCAATTATTTGGTAAAGCTTTTAGTGACAGGGATGTTGGCAGTTAAACAATAGCCTATCCGAAATTTTATCATGGGTTATAATATCCTTATTGGCTAAAATCATTTCTGCTTTACCGGAAGATGGATTAATGTAAACAACAGCGCCATACCTGCAAGTTTTAAATCTGTAATGCAATGCTTTTAGTCCGGCTACTGTCCCATGATTCACAGCCGCTTCAAACACAAAATGAGAGCATGATTTTTTAAAAAGGCAGGTGCGGCGTTTGCTTTTGGGTATCAGCCAATAAATTCGGATAGCTGCAAGTAACAGATACCTCATCGTTTAAATACCACCATTTGGTTTGAAGTAGTAAAACCCGGTTTAGCACCAAGACCAAAGCAACCATACTCAGGTTGCACGTATGTAATTACGCTTTCCAGCCCAACATATTCCCAGCCTAAATTAACATGGTTTCTGATAGTTTCTTGCAGTTGTTCAACAACATGACTGGTATTTCCTTTTTTAGGATCTATTGAAGCAACAAAAGGTACAACTTTGTATTCCATAATGTAATAAGGTTTAGATTTCAGCAAACCTATTTCATTTTAAAGAAGCTATTTTAAGGGAATCCTTAATCTTTGGAATTAAAAGCATTTATACTTTAAAATTAATAATCACTTTAAAGCAGCCCCATATCTTTTGCTAAACTTATAAGATGTGTAGTATTTTTTGCTTTAAGCGAAGCTTTCATTTTTATGATACGCTTTTCGATACTGCTAATGCTTGATGCTTTTTTGCCCTTGCGTTTAAAATCTTCAACTATTTCAATCTGATTTAATCCTTTAGCCAGAAGTTGAATGATTTCCAAATCAAACTGGTCAATATCCGTTACAGAGGAAGGTTTTTTTAAATGAATCAAATGAGGTGAAATATACTGTTCTCCGGCATAGGCAGCTTTTATGGCCTTTAGCAAATCCCGTGTACTTTCTCTGCCTTTAGATACATATCCGTCAACTCCTATATCATCTAAAAGATGTCTTATGCTATAGCCTCTTTCGTCAATGGAATAAACAATTATTGCAATATCGAAATTTTCTTTTTTAAGCTGTCCTATAAGCTGTTCACCCGATGTAAGATTTACATCCATATGGCTGCTCTTAGAAGAAAGATCTGTAATTAAAAGCTCAAAAGGCTCATTATCATTTTCTGCCTTTTTAATTTTCAGGTACGTTTCATCACAATATTTGGTATAGACAACTTCCACTCCTTCAAGCTTTTCTAAGAGTACTTTTAAGCCCTGGCTAATACTGTCAATATCTTCTGCTACGATTATTTTTTTAAACATAAAGCTTTAAAATTATGCAGGAAAAGTACAAGTGACTTTGAGCCCGCCCATTGAAGTATCAAATATAAGCGACCCGTCAATGGCAGAAATGCGGGAAACCGCATTTTGCAGTCCATTTTTATAAATTAGGGCATCTTTGCTTAGCCCTTGCCCATTATCAGTATATTGTATTGTTATTTTTTTATTTTTAATAGCAAATTTTATAACCACAACATCGGCATGGCTATGCTTTTTCATATTGACCATCAATTCCTGAAGCACCCTGTAGACTGTTATCTTTTTATGCTTAGAAACCTGGTTCCAGTCAATGCTGTCAAAATTTATGTTCATTAAATTAATCGTGGCAGTCTTATAATCTGTTAGCATTTCACGGAGTACATTACCAAAATTTTCACCGGTATCGATCGTATTATTTTCTCTTGAAATATCACGCGTTTTTTGGTAAATAGAATCCAGATCCTGGATAAGTTTTCGTTGTTCAGGGTAATGTGTATCAGATGATTCCGCATACGACATGACATTGAATACATCATTTGCCAGCTCATCATGGATCTTTTTTGAAATTCGCGCTTCTGTATTATGCACTTCCAAAACTTTGGCCCTTTTATGTCTTTGCCGTAATATGTAAATTACAAAACCTGAAATAATTAGAATCGAGCATCCTCCTATTCCAAGCAATAATTTGTCTGTTCTATCTTTTTCCGACTTCAGCCTGTCCTGGACTTTTTCTGTTTTGAGTTTTAAATTTTCCGCTTCGGCTTTTTGAGAATCGTATCTCAAACTTGCATACCTAGTCTTAGTTTTATCCCTAACATAAGTAATACTATCTTTAAGTGAAATATACTTTAGCATAGGTTCTATTTTATTAGTTACAGAAAAAATTATATTCAAAGCCTCTAGGCGTTTATCTATGTTCTTACTTTTTTCTGCAGCCTCATATCCTTTTTGAGCATATAATACAGCTTCATTTTTATTTTTATCTTTATAAAATTCTGCAAGCTGAATGTAACTGGATGGAATTGCGGACAAATCATTCTTGGCCAGTCTTATGCTTAAAGATGATTTCAGAAGATCCAAAGCGTTCGGTTTTTTAAGAAAATTTGATACAGCCCCTAAATTGTTTAATACTCGGGCTTCTGTTTTAGAATCATTCAGGACAGTATCAGAAGTTATTAAATTACTCAGGATGTGATATGCCTTTTCATAATCCTGATTTTCAATATAAATACCTGCTATATTGTTTTCTATAATACATAAGGCCAATGAATCTTTCGCCATCATTTTTGCCTTATTATAAAATTTTATAGCTCGTTCAGTGTCTAAAAGACTTCTGTAACACATACCTAATTGATTATATGCCTTACTCAAGTAATCTTTTTTTAAGTTCAGACGGTCAGAACTATCTTTTTTGCTGTAAAATTCTTTCGAATGTAGATTTTCCAAAAGATTCAAGGCTTGTGTGGCATTTTCTTCGCATCCAAAGTTATCTCCTTCCTTTTTTTGTATTTCGGCCATCTGTAACAAAGAAAATCCTTCTCCCAAACTGTCTTTTGCCCTATTCTGCAATTCACGTGATTTATTATAATATCTGAATGCACTGTCATGAATTTTATCTTCTAGAAATTGATTTGCTTTACTAATATAAGACTTCAAAGAATCACTATCTTCTTTGTTTAGCGCATCACGAAGTATAAGTTCTTTTTTAGGTTTATTACACGAAACAATACCTGCTAACAGGAATAGCAAAAAAAAGGGGGAATAAATCTTATAAATAAGTTTCATTCCCCGAAATTAATAAAAAATTTAATTTATGTAACCTATGGTTTTGGTTTTACGATAATTGGATCTGGCGGCGGAGGCGGCGGAATAGGAATATCGCCATCGTCTGAAGCATATGAAGTTATTGCACCATTTTCGTCTACAGTTTCGTTGTCACAAGACACTAAGCTGCCACCTAGCAGCGAAAAAGCTGCCAGCAAAACTATTTTTTTCATTTCCGTTTTAATTAAAAATTAGACACTTGGCAGTCCGATATGCTGTTAAGCCTTAAGGCAGTAAACCAACATTTTTTGGATGCCGCTATTTTTTTGGGAAGTGAAGTGATGCTGTTCAGACCGTAAGCAGATTATACTTCCCGGATAGCTGTTAACAATCTGTACAGCAGCACTTAAATGTTGAAAGTAGTTTTGTACATTTGCTCTATTGCGCTTATAGAGCAACTAATTTCTGAGACAAAGAAACATCTGATTTTTAAGGACTTGAGTATGATATTAAAGTCATTCCAATTATTCCAGAAAAATCCCGGATATTCCTAAATATTCCTAATAAATCCTGTTTAAACAATAATTTAAAGTAATTATGGAAGAGTATAAAAAAGCAGTATTGGCTCATTATGAAGCCGTAAAAGACAATCTGCACCCCCATTTTTTATTACATCCTACTGGGGCTAAACTTAGAGGATTGTGTGAACTTTTATTAAATTCACTACGTTCCGATGACAAAGTGATTTTTGTACAATTTTTTACACCTGACAATCTTGATACTAATCTTGATTTCAACCATATCAAAAAAATTGATATCGATAAGTTCAGGCCTCTAGTACGGTATATGAGAGGAGGCCCATCACCAACAAGCCTGACAACTATAGAGTTATTTGCAATCTTGGTGGACTTCCAGCCTAGACCTATACAAAAGTTCAATAGGATTGGAATTAGACAAGCAGAATCTGATAATGAATCTGAGAAGGTTGATATACCACAAATATCAGACGACAATAACGGTGGGGAGAAAGAAAAAGAGAAAGAGAACATCGCTCCTTTCAATAGTAACATAAATGATGAAGACAAAGAGAGAAAGGATGAAGATATAGAAGCTAGTATTATAACAGGCTCTTTAATCAGCGATTACAAAAGGATGGATTTTCAGAGTACAATTCCTCAGAAAACTTCTGTAACAAAAGACAATTCCAGAACGAACTATGTAAAATTAGCCTTCGTTTTTTTACTGGTAGCTATAGGAGGTGGATATTTGGCAAAAAGCGATTTGCTAAAATATAAAGGTTGCATGATGTGGAACGAGGATCATTACGAAAAAGTAGCATGTGATTATGAGGTAGATCCTTCAGAAGGAAGAAAAATCATCTCTCTAGATGAAACACTTCTTAAATACCAAAAAAAGATTAAAGTTACCGACACAACAAGATTTTTAAACCCTGATGGAACAAAAAGATTTTATTATGGCAAGAATGCAAATCAACAAATGGAATATTTCACTCTTCCAGGAAGACACCCTGAAACAGGAAAATTATTAAAAGAGCTTTCGGATTATATGATGAAGAAGCATTTTGTAAGTACTGGAAATTAATATTATGTATAATACTTCTCAGTAAGAATTATAGATTTTACACTATTAAGAAAAGAGAGAAGTTAGATATTTTAATTAATGACAAAAACAATAAAAAAAACACAAGCTCGGCTTGTGTTTTTTTTATTGTTTTTGTTGAGCAATTAGTTCTTAAGCAAAATCCTTATCCCAACCAATGCCAAACAAATTGCCAATACTTTAATAATATTTGTTCCTTTAACTCTATGCGAAAAATAAGCCCCGAGTTGTGCACCGGGAATTACTCCTCCCGCAAGACAGATTACCATTTTTAATACTTCAGGATTGTTATAGGTACCATTCATGGCATGGACTATAACCGTAACCGTTGACATTACTGCCAGAATAAAATGCGAGGTTGCGGTTGCGATATAAACTGGAAAATGCAGCCAATTGACCATGGCCGGCACATGGATTATTCCACCACCTATGCCTAAAAGGGGCGACATATAGCCTACTACAATACTGATAATAATACCATTGCGCTGGTTATAGCTGTATTGATAAACGGTGCCCATCTTATCAACCAATTTGCGGTGTTTTAGTCCTTTTTGCTGACTGTCATCTTCCTGTACCTGTCTTTTTTCTGATTGCTTTTTAAAGAAAAGGAATACCGATAACGCAAGAAGCAAGACCCCGAAAATAATATTAAAAGATTCTTTTGGGATATACTGCACCGTAAACACACCCAATATAGAACCCGGAACCGTAAACAGCGCAAAAATAACACCTGCTTTGTAATCAATTTTTCCTGACTTTGCATAGGCCGCCGACCCAGAAATGGCATTTGCAGCCACTACAGCCATAGAAATAGCCGTAACGGTTTCGGGAGGCAAATCAGGATAAAACAATAACAACAATGGGACTAATATAAAACCACCACCCGCACCAATCAGCGTTCCACAGGTTCCGATGATAAAACCGGCCAATACTAAAAGAAAAAGCTCCAAACTAAAAAGTATTAATTAGTATTCCAAAGATACATACAAAGTCCTTGGTTTTTGGTGTAAATTATTTCAGTATTCTTATTCCGCTTAATTATTTATATTAGTAACCTTAAATCATTTCCATGAAAATTTTCAACACCCTGTTTATCATTATTATAATAGCCTCCGTATTTTTTAGCTGTAGCCGAAAACACTCCCTAAAAACAAATGTTCCAATTTCTGAAAATACTTTTAAACAAGACAGTCTGGCTTTTGAGTTGTGCAAAATGTATGGCTTTGACCAGGGTATCAGGACCAACAAACTGAATTTTAACAAAAGGGAATTAATGCCTAAAATTGACTCTGTAAATTTTTCCAATATGGTTGATTTTATTATTAAGAATGGTTACCCTACAGAAGAATTAGTAGGTGAAAGAAACATGAAACATGAATGCGTTGAAGCTGCTGTTGCTGCAATTTTACTGCATAACCCACACAGACTTGTAAACGAAAAGGTATATTTTGATTTATTTCTAAAGGAAGTCAATAAGGGAAATATTGACAATGCTTTTTTTGCTTCGGTTTTAGACAAGTATTACTGGTTAAACAGTCCTAACAAAAAGCAAAGGAGAGTTTTTTATGGTTCACAGTTTGGAAAACCCTGTATTCAAACTAAAGAAGCGACCAACACCGCAAGAATTGAAATTGGCTTAAAACCATTGAATGACGATGAATTCATAGATTGCGGGCAAGAGGAATTGAATATGCCGAAAAAGAGAGATAAATAAAAACACTTGGATGAAGCTATTAAGGCATAACTTAAAAAAGAATAGGCCCACAAAATAATTCTTTTTTATTGCCGTCAATAAATCTAAAAATGAGAAAGATATTCTACATATTACTCTTCCCTCTCATCATAAACTGTAGTAAGAATAATAATTCTGATACTGTTTCTGAAGAAGATATATATTCTATTCTCAATTTTGTCATCAGTACAGAATTACCAAGATTCAGCAGTACTCCCGGCAAGAGTTACATTACAGAAAGTTTTACAAATTTTTCACTTTCAAGTCAGGAAGAATATTTGGACAATAACCTTGATAGCCTTTTCAATAAAAAAGATATCGAATTTATTCATCAACAAATGGAAGATGCTGTAGACTTCAAACTCAACCAGAATTTTATAAAATCAAAAACAGTTATTTCATTTGACTCCCTAATGAAACTAAGAAATAAAGGCGAAAGAACATGGAAATTTTGGGAACGCTTTTCCAAAAAATACGGAAAACACGAATACTTCTCTATCAGCAAACCTCTTTTTAGTGTAGACAAAAAAACAGCAATAGTAAGCTATGGATTTCATTGCGGGAGTTTATGTGGTGAGGGATTAACAGAAATTTATAGATTAGTTAATGAGAAATGGATAAGAATCAAAACTATAGAAACCTGGGTTAGTTAAGAATTATTAAAACTACATTGAGGTATCAATATTTTGACGAATACAAAAACATTGAGGGCTATGACTGGTTTATTGGCAAGCCCTGAATTTAACCAATATCCTTGTCTCCTGCTTACCAAACAACTGGCATCTTGAGCAATACTAAAACATTTGTATATTTAACCACTTAACAAAAACTAAATCAATCAAATGAAAAAACTATTACTATTAGCCATGATTTTTATCTGGCAAAATAATTTTGCTCAGGTTTTAATATATACCGCAAAAAAGGAATTTATTCCGGCTGAAATCAGATTGGCCAATGACGAAATTATTTCAGGTTATATCAAAGAATTCAATGTCCCGAATGCCATTGAATTTACAGACTTCTCGTTTAATTTCAATCTTGAGTCCGAACTGCGTCTGGACCGTACGAAGTTCAACTTTAAGAAAACTCCGGATGGCGCTTCTGAAAAGATAGAGTTAAACAACATCAAATCCATTACTTTAAAAGCTGAGGATACGATTACCTATGAAAAATTAAAACTAAAAACAATCAACTCTAAACTGGAAGTCGTTGATCTGAAAAGGGAAATAATGGCTCCGCTTATTAAAAAAGGAAAAATCAATGTGTATGGATTGAGAGTATATGAATGTGGTCATGGATGCTCTTTAATGTGGATATTGGCTTATATAAAGAAGCCTAATGATGAATTTGCCTATATTCCCGTTGATTATAACCGATTAAACCTATTTAACCTGGGAAAAATTGATGACAAGTTTTTTAAAGCTTTTGAGGAAGTTGGTAAGGATTGCCCGGAATTCCTGAGTTATCTGGAAACGAGAAAAGCCCAATTTAATGATAAGGCTTACAAAAAAGAACTGTTAGCCGCCCGCAAACAATTTGATAAGGACAAAAATGAAAAATTGAAACAGGCAGATAAACGTGAAAGAAGAAAAATGGAAGATCAAATGGATACGGATTATTATTTGAAATTCTATTTGGATGAGATTGACGCCTATTCTTCAAGATGCCAATAATTACTACAATAAAAAAAACGCCTCGGTTTCCCGAAGCGTTTTTTTTATTTTTTATCTGTGGCAATCACAAACTTTAAATTGTTTTTGACACCAATCTGGAGCAGGTCTACTAAATCCTGTACCTGCAGGTTATAAGGAATTCTAACAATTACGGTTTGGTCTCTGGCATCACCCATTTTTGTCAGCAATGCCGCTTCCAATTCATTAAAAGGAACATTCTGCTTATCGACATAATATTGTTTTTCTTCAGAAACCGACAGCGTAATGTGCTGTTTGTTCGTCTTGTCATTCTGCTGCGTTTTAGGCAGTGTCATCTTGATTACGTTCGGGTTTGCCAGTGTTGAGATAATAAGGAAAAACAACAGCAAAAAGAACATAATATCACTCAAGGAAGAAGTAGCTACTTCCGCGTGAAATCTTCTATTTCGTTTTAGAGCCATCGTTAGGTCTTTGGATTATACTTACAAATTCCAAAATCTGTTTTTGGACATTCAAAGAAAAATTATCAATCATCCCGTTAAATAAGTGGTAGCCTGCATAAGCGATAATACCTACAACAAGTCCGGCACCACTACTAATCATCTTTTCATACAAACCTCCGGAAATGTTCCCTATACTGATATCTTCTGTTTGCGAAATACTGTAAAAAATCTTGATAACTCCGGAAATCGTCCCAACGAAACCTAAAGTAGGTGCAATACCGGCAATAAGTCCCAAATGTCCCATTCTTTTTTCCATTTCTCCAATTTCGATATTGGCAGCTCTTTCCATATTGGATTCGATTTCAGAAATAGGTCTTCCAATAGTCAGGATTCCTTCTCTTAGAACATTGCCGGAAGCCGTGTTTGATCTTTCCGCCAATGATAAAGCTGCATTTATATTTCCGGAATTCAACTGTATAGCAATATCCTTAATCAAGTGCGAATCCTGCTTCGTTGCTTTTTTAATGGAAAGGTATCTTTCAAAAATCAGGTAGATGGTATAAAAAAGAAGAATTACAATCGGGATCAAAAATGCTCCTCCTTTCATCAGGAAGCTAAACAGGTTCATTTCTTCATTTTTGGCGATTCCCTCAATTACTGTATTCGTTGAAGCTTTTGCAATGGTATCAGTCTGCAGTAAAATTGTTGAAAATATCATAAATATAATACAGGGATTTGGTTATTTAATTTATAAAGCCGTTTGTTGCTTCAGACAAAAATAAGTTTTTTATTTAGTTTTAAAAGTATAACGGCAGTTTTTAGAATATAGTATTTTGCAGTCGCTGCCAATTCCGGGAATCCTACAATAATTCCAGCGTTCTTTCTAAGGCCATGCCTCTGGAACCTTTAATGAGCAATGTCTTATTTTCTATTTTTTCAGCTTTAAATGCCTGGGCAAATTCATCATAGGTTTTAAAGAAATGCAGATTTTCCGTATCGTTTTTATTTTCGTAAAAATCTTTCCCTACAAAATAAGTCTGTACCTCTTTCTCATGCTTTAGCAAAGCCACAATATGTTTGTGTTCGCGCAGGCTTTCTTCACCCAATTCAAACATATCTCCCAAAACAGCAACCTTATTTTCCTTGTCCAACTGTAGAAAATTTTTGATTGCCACTTCCATACTGCTGGGATTTGCATTATAGGCATCCAGAATAATTTCATTTGAGTTTTTCATCAACAGTTGCGAACGGTTGTTTTCCGGAACATAACTTTCAATAGCCTCCTTTATTTCATCATCAGAAATCTTGAAATACCTTCCAATAGTTATGGCTGCATTAATGTTATTGGCATTATACAACCCTATCAGATGCGATTTGATTTTGATACCGTCAAACTCGATGGCAACAAAAGGATTGGCTTCAATCTTATTGATAAATACCGATGCATTTTTATCGGTATGGCTAAATGTGATACGAAGATTTTTAGCCGTTTTTTCTTTCTGTATTGCGTCGTCAAGATTTACAAAAACATATTTGTTGTGTTCTGAAAGAAACGCATACATCTCGCTTTTTCCTTTGATAACTCCTTCTACTCCGCCAAAACCTTCCAGGTGGGCTTTCCCAAAATTGGTAATATATCCAAAATCAGGCGTAGCGATATTGCATAAGAATTCTATCTCTTTCTGATGGTTGGCACCCATTTCCACAATTCCTATTTCGGTATCTGAAGTAAGGGAAAGCAATGTGAGCGGCACTCCAATATGATTATTCAGATTGCCAACAGTAGCTCTTGTATGGTAACGCTTTGAAAGCACTACATTGATTAATTCTTTGGTAGTCGTTTTTCCGTTACTTCCGGTTAATGCCAAAATTGGCAATCCCAGATATTCCCTGTGAAACTTTGCCACTTCCTGCAATGTTTCAAGTGTATTGGCAACCAAAATTGTCTTTTCGTCAATATAATAATCTTTATTGTCTATAATTACATACAAAGCTCCCTTATTCAGTGCTTCCTGAGCAAAAGTATTGGCATCAAAATGTTCTCCTCTGATAGCGAAGAACATGGAGCCTTCCTCAATTTTTCTGGTATCGATTGAAACTGAAGTACATCTTAAAAACAGGTCGTGTATTTCTTTAATTTCCATGCTGTGCGGTTTAAAAAAACAAAAGCCCTAAAAGGGCTTTTGTAGAATTGTTATAGAAAATTAATTTCTTGCTTTTTTCTTTTTGTCAGACTTAGGACCTACTCTTGACATCGCACATCTGAATCCGATGTAATCTGTAGCCATATCCTGAGGGAAGTATCTTCTCTGAGCAGGATCTAACCAGTAAGCTCTGTCTCTCCAGGAACCACCTTTGTAAACTCTTACGTTGTCGTCTATCAAAGTTGTTCTTTTTGAAGACTTGTCATATCTTCTCACCATGTTGCCTAAACTGTCTGTAGTAACATTGTGCTTTGGAGAATCGTACATTCTTTTTGAATCGTCTATTTTCTCTCCTTCTTCAGAGTTTCCGAAGTCATAGTATCTTGTAGACTGCTTGTCACCATCTCTGTAGTTTCTGTTGTCAGACTTATCAAAGTTTTGTCTTAGGTAAGTTTCTTTTTCGTCAACAGGAACCTGAGCAATTTGTCCAGGGAAATTTCTTGCGATAATTTTACCGTTAGCTAAAGTATCATAAGCAATGTTATCACCTGTAACGATTTCAGCTTTTCCATCTTCACCAATTTTGTTCTTCATGTAGATGTTACCTCTGTAGTAGTTGAAGTCGTTAGCCTCATCGTCAACGATTGGTCTGTAAACGTCAGCAACCCATTCTGCAACGTTACCTGCCATATCATACAATCCGAAATCGTTTGGTGGATAGTATTTTACTACGTTAGTGATATCAGCACCGTCATCAGACCATCCGGCGATTCCGCCGTAATCTCCTTTACCTTGTTTGAAGTTAGCCAATTGGTCACCTCTAACTTGTCTTTTTCCTGAACGGGTGTAGTTCCCTTTCCATGGATATTTCTTCTGACCTCTGTAAAGGTTATATTCTCTGTTACCTACATCAGCTGCTGCTGCATATTCCCACTCCGCTTCTGTTGGAAGTCTGTACTCAGGTAGTATGATACCTGAAGTTCTTTGAGCATATACGTTTTTAGCATCTTCTTTAGCGGCAAGTCTTCCTCTTTGTCCTTTCAAGACAATTTCTTCGTTACCACCGTAAGTTTTTGTAGGAGCATTAAGGTAAGTTTCTGTACTGAAAGTGTTATCACCTTTTGCATCTAATACTTTTGCATCTCTTTTCAGGTAGCCTTCTCTTTCAAGAACACCTTCGTTTACACGGTCTGTTCTCCACTTGCTGAATTCAACAGCCTGAATCCAGTTTACACCAACTACAGGATAGTTAGCATAAGCAGGGTGTCTTAAATAGTTGTTGGTCATTGTTTCGTTATAACCTAATCTATTTCTCCAAACTAATGTATCAGGAAGAGCTCCTTCGTAAATATTTTTATAATTTTCATCTTCCGGGTCGAAAACTCTTTTCAACCAGTCAAGATATTCCATATACATAAGATTGGTTACCTCAGTCTCATCCATATAGAAAGACTGAACGTGCTGCTGATTAGGTGTATTGTTCCAATCATGCATTACATCGTCCTGAACTTTACCCATAGTGAACGTTCCTCCTTCAACCAAAACCAATCCCGGAGCAGTTTCCTGCTTCTTAAACTTAGAATTGTATTGGAATCCGCCTTTTTTGTCATTGATTTTCCAACCAGTGGCAGAGGAAGCGTTTTTTGAACTGGATTTTTTGCTACAACTAGTAAAACCCATAACTAATGCCAAGGAGAGCATCAGCTTCAAAGCCATAATTTTGTTTACTTTCATACTTTCAGTAGGTAATAAATTTCGAGCCGCAATATAATAATTAACCATTAAACTGCAACAACAATTTTGAAATATTAATAAAAAACTAATTTTGTGTTAAAAGTCTCTTGCTATAACGCAAATTTATTGGGTTTATTGCACTTAATATTAAGTTAAAAAATTATTTTTACTTTTCGTAATAATTAGGCGCGACCAGCGTTATTCAAGTTAATGAAAAAGATTACCTTACTCTTATTGCTTATAAGCTCTTATGTTTCTTTTGCCCAACAAAGAGACAATGTAACTATTGAATGGATTGATAACTCCGGAATTTATTCGGAACAGGTCCAGATTAAGGCCCCTATTTTCAAATCATCCCGTTTTCAATTCGACTACGAAAAGAAAGCCGTCCTGTTTAATTTAAAAATTCCCGTATCGGGTTTTGCAGACGAAGGCAGCCTACAGATAACGAATATTGTATACGAAACTATTTCCCGCGAGCAGCTTGGCGATTTACGAATTACATCAATTCCTTCATCAATAGAAGCCCGCATTAAAAACATGAACAATTCTGCTTCACAGAAAGCCGTTTTGAGTCTGTCTCCTATAATTAAATCCGGAAATACATTCCAACGGGTTAAATCATTTACCTATTCCTTTTCGACAACGGCAAGTCGCGCCGGCAATGCCGCTCGAAACTCCAACTTTGTCTATAACTCTGTTTTGAGTTCGGGAGATTGGTACCGATTCTATGTAGTAAAATCCGGTGTTTATAAAATATCCCGAAGCTTTCTGCAGAGCCTTGGCATGAATGTGGGCGCTGCCGATGCCCGAAACATAAAGATTTATGGTAACGGCGGTCGTATGCTGCCTTTACTAAACGGCACTTATTATCCGGAAGACCTTATTGAAAACGCAATTACCTTAGTAGGAGAAAGCGACGGTTCATTCGACAGTCAGGATTATATTTTATTCTATGCGGAAGGCATGGACAACTGGAATGAAGAAAGCCAGACCCATAATAATTTGTATGCAGACCGGTCCTATTATTATGTAACATCACAAGGTGGTCCCGGAAAACGAATCACTAACATGCCTGTTATTGCCGACAACCCTACTCTTAATGTATCAACTTTTGATGATTACCAATACCACGAATTGGACAAAACGAACATTGGACGTTTGGGAAGAAAATGGTTTGGGGAAAGATTCAACATCGAAAACGAACAAACTTTCGAGTTCAAATTTCCCAATATAGCCACAGGAACACAAATCAGATTAAGAACCAATGCGGCGGCGGCGGCATTTTCACAAACCTCGATGAGCGTTTCAGCCAATGGCCAGGACCTGGGCGCAATGACATTCCCGCCAACAAGCAGTGACGGTGATGTTGCTTTTGAAAGAGCGCTGACCGGCAGTTTTCCTGCTTCAGAAAATGTGGCCGTAAAAATACAATATAATAATGGTGGGGTTCCCAGCGCAGATGCCTATCTGGATTATATCATTCTGGAAGCAAAAAGGAATCTTCAGGGTTACGGTAAACAATTCCGTTTCCAATATAATGATGCCGACCTTAATACGGGAGTAATCCAGTATCAACTTTCAAGCGCAGCCAGGATAACACAAGTATGGGACATTACCGATATATATAATGTACAAAAAGTAGAAAATAACGGAGCGGATGCTTTCTCATTTAAAGCCTACATGGGTGAAGACCGAAATTATATAGCGGTTGATGCTTCTGATTTTTATTCGCCTTTGAAAGATTCCAGAACACGCGTAGCCAACCAAAACCTAAAAGGCAGTATTCTGAAAAATGCACAGGGCTCCTTCCAGGACCTCGACTACCTTATAGTAACACCTGCTTTTTTGAGTTCACAGGCAGAGCGATTGGCCAATTTCCATAGAACCAACTCTAATTTAAACGTAAAAGTCGTCAATCTGGAAAATATCTATGAAGAGTTCTCTTCCGGCAAACAAGACATTGGCGCCATTCGAAATTTTGTAAAATACATTTACAATAACGGTTCGATTCCTTCTAAAAAATTAAAATACCTGAACCTGTTTGGTGATGCTTCATTTGATTTCAAAAACAGGATTTCCAACAACACCAATATTGTTCCGGTCTTCCAGGCATTGAACAGCTTTTCGTTAGGAGGTTCCATCATGTCTGACGATTATTTCACGATGCTTGACGATAACGAAGGCACCATGCTACAGACCGGCTCGCAAGATATGGAACTTGCCGTTGGAAGAATGCTGGTCAGCGATTTAAAACAGGCAGAAGAAATGGTAACCAAGGTCATCGAATATCACGCTATTGAATCGTACGGAAAATGGAGAAACAACTTTGTCCTGATTTCTGACGACGTTGACGTAGCCTGGGAAAATTCCATCCAAACCGGAATTGATGCTCTGGGTGACCAGATTTCCGCACAGAAACCTTTTGTAAACGTAGAAAAAATACATACCGATTCTTATGTGCAGGAAGCTTCTGCCGGAGGTTTCCGTTATCCAAAAGCCCGAAAAGATTTTGTTGATGCCATAAACCAGGGAGCTCTTGTCTTTAATTATTTCGGACATGGTGGTGAAGACGGACTTGCCAAAGAGCGAATTTTCGAAAAAGCAGATGCCCAGAATTTAAACAATCGCTACAAATACCCGCTGTTTGTAACCGTAACCTGCGAATTTACAAGATTCGACAATCCTTACAGACCAACTGCAGGCGAGTATACTTATTGGAATCCTAAAGGTGGCGCCATTTCAATGGTAACTACTACACGACAGATAAGCGTAACGACCGGACAGGATATCAACGATGCCTTTTCAAGCGAATTGTATGGCTACGGCACAACAAATAACGTTCCTATTTCAGAAGCATTAAGAATAGCCAAAAACAACTACAATGGCTCTGCACTTATGGTTTCTTATGTGGGCGATCCGGCCATAAGGCTTGCTATACCAAAACCGACAATTGTGCTGACCAAAATAAACGACCAGCCCGTTGCTGCCTCCACATTTGTGTTTAACGCCTTGAGTCCGGTAAAACTATCCGGCGAAGTTAGAAATGTAGAAGGAAATACAATATTATCAAATTATAATGGCAGCCTGTCGGTAAATATTTTCGACAAAAACGTACAGAGAACCACATTTGGAAACGACGGAGTAACGGACAGCTCTGGCAACCTAATTCTAATGGACTTTATCCTATTGGGCGAAACCATTTTCCGTGGTAATGCTTCTGTCGCAAACGGGCAGTTTGAATTTAATTTTGTGGTACCAAGAGACATTGCAATTCCTGTAGGCAATGGAAGAATCAGTTTTTATGCCAAACGAAATCAGGGATTAGAAGACCAGACAGGATATAATACCGATATTAAAATAGGCGGAATCAATCCAAATGCTACGGTCGACAACATTGGTCCGAGAGTACGACTGTATATGAATGACGAAACATTTATATCCGGGGGCATTACTAACGAATCTCCTATATTCCTTGCTTTTCTGGAAGACGAAAACGGTATCAACACCGCCAGCGGTATCGGACACGATATAGTTGCTATTTTAGATGGCGACGAAAACAATCCTTACATCCTTAATGATTATTACGAAACCGAATTGGATAACCATACCAAAGGAAAAGTACGTTTCCCTTTCCGCAATCTGGCAGTAGGACTGCACACGATTACCTTCAAGGCCTGGGACGTATATAACAATCCGGTAACGGCAGAAATTCAGTTTATAGTGGTTGGTGATGAAACGGTAACATTAAAAAACGTGCTCAATTACCCGAATCCATTTGTAAGCTATACCCAATTCTGGTTCACGCACAATCGCCCGTACGAACCTTTGGAAGTACAGGTACAGATTATCACCATTACAGGAAAAATAGTCAAGACAATCAATCAGGTAGTAACTACGGAAGGATTCCTTTCAAGAGAAATTACGTGGGACGGAAAAGATGATTTTGGAGATAAGATAGGTAAAGGAGTTTACGTTTATAAACTCACTGTCAAATCGACGCTGACCAATAAAAAAACAGAAAAATACGAAAAACTTGTTATACTTTAATAAAATACTATATTTGTTCAATTCAATTAATACCAATCTCAGAATGAAAAAAACCATATTATTTATTATCTGCATACTAGGACTCAATATAGCGAAAGCCCAGGAAACAAACAGGGTCATCACAACAGGAGTACCCTTTCTTCTTATCGCTGGAGACGCCAGGTCTGCCGGTATGGGTGACATAGGAGTAGCCTCTTCCCCAGATGCTTATTCACAACAATGGAACCCGGCCAAGTATGCATTTTCGCTTGATAAACAGGGTTTTTCACTTAGCTATACACCCTATCTACCGGAACTTGTAAACGACATTTCCTTAAGTCAGCTGACTTATTTCAACAGAATTAGTGAAAGAAGTGCCTTTGCGGGAAGCTTACGTTATTTCAGCCTTGGAGTTATCGAATTCAGAAATGACAACCCTGATGACCCGGCCGTAGAAGTAAATCCAAGTGAATTTGCATTAGACCTTTCTTATGCCCTAAAATTGAGCGAAAGATTTTCAATGTCCGTAGCTGCAAGATATATCCGTTCTAACCTGAGACTGGCGCAGTTGAGCAATGATGCTTCTGCTGCAAGTTCTTTTGCTGTAGACATTTCGGGTTACTATCAGTCGGAAGAAATTGCTTATGAAGATTTCAACGGAAGATGGAGAGGTGGTTTCAATTTCCAAAATTTAGGTCCAAAAATCAATTATGATTTAGATGAATCTGATGAAGGTTCCAACTTCCTTCCTTCTAACTTAAAACTGGGAGGTGGATTTGACTTCATCTTCGACGAATACAACAAAGTATCGATTAATGCCGAAATCAACAAGCTTTTGGTACCTACTCCTCAGGATCCGGATTTGAATGGAGATGGCGAGATTACCGATGTAGAAAGAGCACAAAACAATCAAGATTACCGTTCAATCGGATGGGTAAGCGGTATTTTCAAATCATTTGGAGATGCACCAGGCGGTCTGAAAGAAGAATTAAAAGAAGTTACCTGGGCTTTAGGAGCCGAATACTGGTATCAGGATTCCTTTGCAGTAAGAGCAGGTTACTTCAATGAAAGCAAAGAAAAAGGAGCCAGAAAATTCCTTTCGCTTGGAGCAGGATTCAAATACAACATCGTAAAACTGGATGTATCGTATCTGTTCTCAACTTCAAAAGTCAGAAACCCATTGGAAAACACATTGCGTTTCTCTCTTAGCTTCGCGTTCGGAGACAAATATGATGAATATTAGTATATAATTTAAAGTCTATAAAATCCAAATTGCTTTCATTAGTAATTTGGATTTTTTTTCCTCAAAACATTTATGAAACAAATCAACATTACGACCACATTCTCAGTATTCGACAACAAGGAAGAATTGCCTGAAGATGTAAAAAATCTGATGGAACAGGCCATTGAGATACGTAAGAAAGCCTACGCTCCTTATTCCAGATTCAGAGTTGGGGCAGCCATCTTTTTAGACAACGGAAAAATTGTTTTGGGTTCTAATCAGGAAAGCGCTGCATATCCGTCAGGGCTTTGTGCAGAAAGAGTAGCTATTTTCCAGGCAGGGGCTATATATCCTGACACCAAGATTTTGAGAATTGCAATTTCAGCCACATCAGACGAAAGACCGGTTACCTCTCCTATCCCACCATGCGGTGCTTGCAGGCAATCCATATCAGAGTATGAATTCAAACAAGATTACCCGATAGAAATTTATTTTATGGGCGAAACAGGAGTAGTTTACAAGTCGGATTCGCTCAAAAATCTGCTCCCATTTATGTTTGATAAAAACTTCTTATAAAAAACCTAAAATTTACATTTTAAACTTTACTTCTAAGTTGGAATGTCTTATTTTTGCCTTTCGCAAATTTGTGTGAGGAAACTACTTTGCGTCTTATTATTTAGCAATTTACTGGCACAATAACGTTTACAAAAAACAAACAATGAAAGAAATTACAAAAGAAGTTTATTTGAAGTGGTATGAAGACATGCTGCTTTGGAGAAAATTTGAAGACAAATTAGCCGCTTTATACATTCAGCAAAAAGTAAGAGGATTTCTTCACTTATATAATGGCCAGGAAGCCGTTCTGGCTGGTGCTCTGCACGCTATGGATTTATCCAAAGACAAAATGATTACTGCCTACAGAAACCACGTTCAGCCAATTGGTATGGGCGTTGACCCAAAAGCTGTCATGGCAGAACTATTAGGAAAAGTTACCGGAACTTCTAAAGGTATGGGAGGTTCTATGCACATCTTCTCTAAAGAAAAAGGATTTTATGGAGGACATGGTATTGTAGGAGCTCAAATCCCGGTTGGTGCAGGTATTGCTTTTGCTGACAAATATTTCAACACAGGTGGTGTTACCCTTACTTATTTTGGTGACGGTGCTGCCCGCCAGGGTTCTCTACACGAAGCTTTCAACATGGCAATGCTTTGGAAACTACCAGTTGTATTTATTGTAGAAAATAACGGTTATGCGATGGGAACATCGGTAGAAAGAACCGCAAACCATACAGATATCTGGAAATTAGGATTGGGCTATGAAATGCCATGTGGTCCTGTTGACGGAATGAACCCTGTAAAAGTTGCCGAAGCAATGCACGAAGCCATCGACAGAGCGCGTCGTGGTGATGGACCAACTTTCCTGGAAATGAAAACATACCGCTACAGAGGACACTCTATGTCTGATGCGCAATTATACCGTTCAAAAGAAGAAGTAGAAGAGTACAAAAAAATTGACCCTATCACTCAGGTTCTTGACATCATCAAAGAAAACAATTATGCCACTGAAGCAGAAATTGAAGCTATTGACGAAAGAGTTAAAAACCTGGTTGAAGAGTGTGCTCAGTTTGCCGAAGACTCTCCGTTTCCTGATACGCAACAACTTTACGATGTTGTTTACGAACAAGAAAACTATCCTTTTTTACCTCATAAATTATAATCATTATGGCAACAAAAATCACAATGCCTCGCTTGAGCGATACTATGACAGAAGGAACTGTAGCCACATGGTTGAAAAAAGTTGGGGACAAAGTTAACGAAGGAGATATTTTAGCCGAAATCGAAACCGACAAAGCTACTATGGAGTTTGAATCTTTCAACTCCGGAACCTTATTACACATCGGGATTCAGGAAGGCGAATCGGCTCCGGTTGATTCTCTTCTGGCAATCATTGGAAAAGAAGGTGAAGACATATCCGATCTTTTAGCCGGCGGTGGAAGTTCTTCTGACAAAAAAGAAGAGCCAAAAGCTGAAGAAAAAACGGCTGAAGCTCCTAAAGAAGAAGCTAAAGAAGCTCCAAAATCTGAAACTGCTGCTTTACCTAAAGGCGTAGTAGTCGTGACCATGCCTCGTTTGAGCGATACCATGACTGACGGTACCGTAGCTACATGGTTGAAAAAAGTAGGCGATAAAGTTAGCGAAGGTGATATCCTGGCTGAAATCGAAACCGATAAGGCTACAATGGAATTTGAATCTTTCAACTCCGGAACTTTATTACACATCGGAATTCAGGAAGGCGAATCGGCTCCGGTTGATTCTCTTTTGGCAATTATCGGACCTGAAGGAACCGATATTTCAGGTGTTGCTGAAAACTTCAAAAAAGGTGGTGCAGCATCTGCTCCTGCTCAGGAAGAAAAAGCAGAAGAATCTAAATCAGAATCTGCTGAATCTAAAGAAGAAACTGTAGAAACTGTTTCTGACGGAAGAAGAATCTTCATTTCTCCTTTGGCTAAAAAAATTGCTGAAGAGAAAAACATAAACATCTCACAAGTAAAAGGTACAGGTGAAAACGGACGTATCGTAAAGAGCGATATTGAAAACTTCAAGCCTGCCGCAGCAACTTCTCAAGCACCAGCTTCACAAGAAACGGCTGCTAAACCTGAAACTACTGCTTCTGCTCCGGCTGTAAAACCATTTGTTCCGGCTGGCGAAACCTATTCAGAAGAAATCAAAAATTCGCAAATGCGTAAGGTTATTGCGAAGCGTTTGTCTGAATCTAAATTCACTGCTCCTCATTACTATCTGACAATTGAAGTTGCAATGGATGGCGCAATGGCTTCCAGAAGTATAATTAACGCATTGCCTGACACCAAAGTTTCTTTTAACGATATGGTTATCAAAGCTTGTGCAATGGCATTGAAAAAGCATCCAAAAGTAAACTCACAATGGAAAGATGATGTGACTGTAATCCACCATCACGTACACATTGGAGTTGCTGTTGCTGTTGAAGACGGTTTGGTTGTTCCTGTATTAAAGTTTGCCGACCAATTGAGCTTGTCCCAAATTGGTGCTAACGTAAAAGATGTTGCCGGAAGAGCGAAAAACAAAAAACTACAGCCTGCTGAAATGGAAGGAAGTACCTTCACAGTTTCCAACTTGGGAATGTTCGGCATTACTGAATTTACCTCAATCATCAACCAGCCAAACTCAGCTATCCTTTCTGTTGGAGCAATTGTTGAAAAACCAGTTGTTAGAAACGGTCAGATTGTAGTAGGCAATACGATGAAAGTAACACTTGCCTGCGACCACAGAACTGTTGATGGTGCTACAGGTGCAGAATTCCTACAGACTTTGAGACAATATCTGGAAAACCCGGTTACGATGTTAGCATAAGCTACTAAAATCCCGCCTTTTTAAGACGGGATTTTTTTATTTTTAGCTTCTATCCAACGTGACATATATTCAGTGCTTCTTATTGTATGGTATTGCAAAATCTGACCTATAAAGTTCTTATTTCGATGCATCGTTAAGTTATCCTTTAAATCCAGAACCATCGCAATAAACGATTCCTTATACAGATTCTCAGCAAATTTATTCTTCAGTAGTTGTACTCCATTTTTTTGGGCATTACGCCAAAGATTTTCGTCTTTATAAAGCTCTATAGCATGGTGGGCGAAATCAACCGGGTTATCCACGATAAAGCCATTCCAAAGCCCATCCATCTGCATTCCTTCAGCACCAATACTGGTTGTAACGCTAGGCGTTCCATATTTCATTGCTTCAATAAGCTTTCCTTTTATTCCCGCTCCAAATCGCAAAGGAGCTAACATAATCTTAGCCTTTTTTATTACTTCAGCAGCATTTTCCGCTCTGCCCATAATATGAAAATTCGATTTTGGATGATTTAATTCCAAAACCTTTTGCGATGGATAGGCACCGTAAATCAACATTTTAGCATCCGGAAGCTGTTTGTGAATTAAAGGCCAGATAGTACTTTTTAAATATTGAACGGCATCCCAATTGGGCTCATGAAGGAAATTACCAATAAAAACAAAATCTTTTCGTTCTTCTAAAGGAACAAAATCTAAATTAGAATCGGCAAAAATAGGAAGATAAAATAATACGGAAGAATCAATTTTAAAATCATCGACAAGGAGTTTCATTTCAAAATCAGAAATGATTAAAGATATATCACAGCGCAAAATACTGGCAATCTCTCTTTTTGCAGTATCAGAAAATAAATCGGAAATAGTAAATTCTTTCTTCTTTTTAAAAGCATCCTGTCTCGCCAAGCGAAGAAAGTGAAGGTCCTCTGTATCCAGAATTTTTATAGCTTCGGGACAATATTTAGAAACTCTCCATCCAAACTGTTCTTCAATTATAAATCGGTCAAATAAGACAATATCGGGTTTTAAATTTTGGATAAAAGTATCAAAACTTTCGTCATTCAGGCTGATTTTGGTCTTTTGAATGGCTAACAATCCTAAATTAAATTCGTGTTCGCTGTCTTGTGCAGGACTGGCAAAAGTAATATCGTACGCTGCTTCTTTAAAAAGTTGTATTAACTGCAGCATCCTTCTTCCCGCTGCTGAAGAATTTGGTTCTGGAAATACCATACCAATAATCAAAAGTTTCTGCTTATCCATAATTACAAAGAAAACGTTTTTAAGCAAACCCTACAAAACAAAAAAGGGTTCCCAATCGGGAACCCTTTTCAAAGGAAGGCGGCGACATACTCTCCCACAGGATTGCAGTACCATCTGCGCAGGCGGGCTTAACTTCTCTGTTCGGAATGGGAAGAGGTGA